>Ga0116156_10001739_pt1 | contig 20657 bp, 21 predicted proteins | sample AD_UKC045_MetaG_FD_89891 | JGI IMG/M metagenome (GOLD analysis project Ga0116156, IMG submission 89891) | Active sludge microbial communities of municipal wastewater-treating anaerobic digesters from USA - AD_UKC045_MetaG | ecosystem: Engineered > Bioreactor > Anaerobic > Digestate | place: USA... | reverse complement strand
TCTACCGGAACATGTCGAAGCGGGCGTCGGCCCTCCTCCGGGAGGATATGGATTTCATGGGGCCCATCCGGCTCCGTGACGTTGAGGAATCGCAGCAGAAGATCGTTAATATAATCAGGAAGCTTGAGGAATCCGGCGACATCATAGTGGCACGGGCCGGCGAGGAGGAACTGGTTGTCTAAGCTCGTTTTCAAACCCGGGGAAATCCGGCAGATGAACATCCCCAAGCAGATTGAACTGCCGTCGAAGTACCAGAAGAACCTGATTGAGACCGAGGATTTCAAGGAGTTCGAAGTCGACGACGAGGGGAACCCGATAGACGTGTACCAGGGGCCGTCCATCGAGGAGATGGAGGCCGAGCTCGAGCGGTACCGCCGCGAGACCGAAGAAGAAGTCAAGGACATGCTGGAGCAGGCCCGCGCCCGCGCCAGGCAGATAGAGGAGGACGGCAGGCAGGCGGCATTCCGCGAGCTCCAGTCCTCGAAAGAGCAGATCAGCATGGAGATGGACCGGCTCAAGGTCGAGTCGGAGCGCGAGATAGAGCGGGGCAAGTTCGAGGCCGAGAAGATGATCAAGGAGGCCGAGCTCAAGGTCTCCGAGATCGAGCACGAGGCGTACAAGAAGGGATACGACGCAGGCCGCGAGGAAGGATACAAGGAGGGACAGGCCGAGGTCATGCGGCTCATCGACCGCCTGGGAACCATCGTGTCAACGGCCGTCGACATCCGGGACGACATCATCAAGTCATCGGAGAAGCTGATGACCGAGATGATCCTGATGATTGCGCGCAAGGTCATCAAGGACGAGATCGTGGAACGGCGTGAGGTCGTCATCAACAATATCAAGGAAGCGATCAAGCGCGTCAAGGACCGCGACCGGATCGACATACGCGTCAATTTCGCAGACCTGGACATGACGACGGCTCACAAGGACGAGCTGATAAAGATGATGGAATCGCTGAAGAAGGTGAATATATACGAAGACTCCCGCGTCGAGCGGGGTGGCTGCATCATCGAGACCGACGTCGGCGCGATCGACGCGAAGATATCGACGCAGCTTGACGCGATCGAGGAAGCGATCAGGAGCACGACGACAATATAAACAGGCGGGGTCACGTGGCCCCGCCATTACAATATGAATGAATGAGACATAACGCGAAGGGTCGCGTATAACGTATGATAAAGATACTCCCGCATGAAAAAGTCGATATCCTGACCAAGTACAAGGATATCATCGAAGAGATGGACCCGATCAGGCATACGGGCAAGGTCGAGCGCGTCGTGGGACTTACCATCGAATCGATCGGGCCGGATGTCCAGTACGGCGAGCTGTGCAAGATCAGGCTCGACCGCGGGGAGTACCTGTTCGCGGAGGTCGTGGGATTCAACCGGAACCGGGTCGTGCTCATGCCGATCGGGGACATGAAGGGGATCGTGCCCGGGGCCGATGTCATCGCGGCCGGGTCTGCACTCATGGTGCCGGTCGGCGACGAGCTGCTCGGAAGGGTCATTTCGGGCGTCGGCACGCCGCTGGACGGCAAGGGCGACATCTACGCCAGGGAAAAGTACCCGGTTACGAGCCTGCCTATCAACCCGCTTGACCGGACCGTGATAAACCGGCCGCTCTCCGTGGGGATCAGGGCCATCGACGGGCTCAACACCGTCGGCCGCGGACAGCGGATCGACATCTTCTCCGGATCGGGCGTCGGCAAATCGACGCTCATCGCGATGATCGCCCGCTACACCGACGCGGACGTGAACGTGGTGGCGCTCATCGGTGAGCGCGGCCGTGAAGTGAAGGACTTCGTCGAGAAGGAGCTGGGGCCGGAGGGACTGAAAAACACCGTGGTGGTTGTGGCCACCTCGAACCAGCCGGCGATGATGCGGATACGGGGCGCCTACCTGGCCCATGCAATAGCCGAGTATTTCCGGGACCGGGGCAGGCATGTAAATTTAATGATGGACTCGATCACGCGGTTTTCCATGGCACAGCGCGAGGTCGGGATCGCCGCGGGCGAACCGTCGTCGATGCGGGGTTACCCGCCCTCGACCTTCGCGCTCATGGCGAAGCTCATGGAGCGCGCCGGCACCATCGCCACGGGCGGCAGCATCACCGGGTTTTATTCGGTACTGGTCGAGGCCGATGACATGAACGAGCCGATTGCGGACCACGCGCGGAGCATACTGGACGGACACATCGTGCTGGAGCGCCGCCTGGCGCACAAGGGCCATTACCCGGCGGTCGACGTGCTCCAGTCAATCTCCCGGTGCATGAAAGACGTGGTGACGCCGGAGCATGCGGCGGCGGCGAACAAGTTCCGCGAGCTGCTGGCAGCTTATACCGAGCATGAAGATGAGATCAGCCTGGGCGCGTACGCGAAAGGCTCGGTGCCCTCGGTGGACCGGGCCATTGAGATGCTGCCCCGGATGAACGAATTTTTAAAACAGGGAATATACGAGCGCGATTATCTGGACGCCATATCGAAGCGGCTGATTGACATGTTCGCGGAGAAGAAGGCCGTGAGGCCCGAGATAGTCACGCGTACTCCCGCGTTTGCGCGGATCGTGCGGTAGGTATTATAGGACCTCATCCCCCCCGGCCCCCCCTTCTCCCCAGGGAGAAGGGGGGAGATAGGATGATGTATGTTTTTCCTCCCCCTCTCCCGTGAGGAGAGGGGGCCGGGGGGTGAGGTCAGAGGAATTAATATGAAAAAATTCAAGTTCCGTCTCCAGACGCTTCTTAACATCCGCGAGGCCCGCGAGCGTGAAATACAGTACGAGCTCGCGAAGATCATAAGCCTGCAGAACCGCGAGCGGGAAAAACAGGCGGATCTGCGGCGTCGAATAGAGGAGCAGAAGACCCTGTTCGGCGAGAAGCTGAGAAAGGGAGCTTATTCGCCGGGCGAGGCGGTCCTGTTCGAGCGGTTCGTGGACGTGTCGCTCCGCGCCATAGACACGGCGGAGGAGCGCATCAAGGGCATGGAGCCCCAGATCAGGGAAGTCCGGAACCGCCTGATCGAGGCCTCGCGCGAGAGGAAGGTCGTGGAGAAGCTTCGCGACCGCAAGAAGGCCGAGCACGCATACGAGGTCAACAAGGAGCTCGCCAAGGAAAACGACGAAACGAACATGAAGATTTACGCAATGAGAAAGAAGGAGCCGGCTTAGCATGATAGACAGCATGTTCACGATCATGAGGCGCATCAGCGAGATCCGCGGCAGGTTCGGAGTCGGCATGATCCGGCAGCCCGCGGGCGGCTCGGAAACGACCGGATACCTCGAGATGCAGGACCGGGCGGCAGCACAGGAGCGTGACAGCGGGATCGACGGATTAACCGGGAAGTCGGTCGAGGAGATAGGGAAGCTCGCAGACCATTTTGCAAAGACCCAAAAGGTGCCGCCGGCGCTGGTCCGCGCGGTGATCGGGGCCGAATCCGGATACAACCCGGAGGCCGTTTCGCCGAAGGGTGCAAAGGGCCTGATGCAGCTCATGCCGTCGGTGATCAGCGACATGGGCGTTGGAGACCCGTTCGATCCGGCTGAAAACATCAACGCCGGCGTCGGGCTCCTGAAAGACCTTCTGACCGAATATAACGGCGACTACACGAAGGCCCTGGCGGCGTACAATGCGGGCCGGAAGGCGGTCAACGAAAGCGGCGGCGTTCCGGATTATCCTGAGACCCGCCACTATGTGAAAAAAGTGATTGATGCGTACGTAAAGAACAGCCAGTAGGCACCCGCCGAACAGCGCGGGAGCGTCCGGGAGGGACCCATGAGAAATATATCTAACAGAGCCAAAATATTCTACCTGATACTGCTGATCCTGTTTATATCCGGATTCGGCGTGCTGTGGATGGATTATATCGGTCTCCTGGACATGTCCTCCTACGTGGAAGGTTTGAGGGGAGAGCCCGGGCTTGTGACCCAGGCGGATGACGACGAGCCGTCGCTGATGGAGCGCGAGGAGTTTGACAAGGAAAAGCAGAAACTTCTCGAGCGTATTGAGGATCTGGACAAGAGGGAGGCGCTCATAACCGAGCGGGAAAAGGACCTCGAAGCTCAGAAGGAAAAAATGGAAGAGACCCGGAAAGGCCTCGACCTTGAAAAGAAAAAATTCACGCTTGAAAAAGGCCAGTACTCGGGCTACCGGAAGAACGTGAAGATCCTGGCGAACAAGATGGTCAACATGCCGCCGAAAAGCTCGGTCGAGATCATGCTGAACTGGGAAGACCCCCTGATTATCGATGTTCTCAGGCAGATCGACGCTGATGCCCAGGACGCCGGAAAAGCGAGCATAACCCCGTTCCTAATGAAGATAATGTCAGATACGAAGGCTGACCGGGCAAGCCGTATAATGTACCTCATGACGCAGCTTTGATTGTCTGAAATAAAAACTTGACAATCGACGCTTACCTGAATTAATTAAACAGATCGAATAGGGGAGGGTTTCCGTGAAGGAAGCCTTTCCTTGTTCGCCGGAAGCCGTCCGCGCCGCGTCCACGGCTGCGTGGAACATTTTATTGAACGGTGAGCGTAATGAAGAAAAGGGATGACCGTGACAGGATGGAACGCGAACTGGGTTCTTTCGATTTAAATGTCATTAATATCATGACCCACCTCTACAAGAGCGGCGCCGTGGAAGATGATGTGATGGAGACCCTCAGAAAGCTGAACTTCGAATACCATACCCTCCTGGATAAAAACGGCATCCTTGAAGAAAAGGTCAACATTGACTGGAAGACGAACCTCCTGAAATACAGGGACGATTACCTCACCATGATCGTCAAGTCGGCCTCCCGCATCATCGAGATCATCCCGAGCGAAAAGTACATGGTGGCTTACATACGGTTCGACATCGATAACTTCGCCAAGCTGAACAACCGCTTCGGACACGACAAGGGCGATATAGTGCTTATCGACCTCGCCACAATACTGAAAACCTACTCCCGGCCCACGGACTACACCATACGCTTCGGCGGCGAGGAGTTCGACGTCATCCTTCCTTCGACCGACCTGAAGGGAGCAGTGACGTATCTTGACAAGATATACAAGAACCTGCGTACCCTTCGCTACAACTTCGACAACACGGACCTCCAGGTAACCGTCAGCGCCGGCGTCGCGCTGTTCGCGCTCGAATTCAGCAGGCTGAAGCGGATCAATGGAGAGGTAATCAAGCAGGAGTACCTCAAGCTCCAGAAGGCGGCGGATGACGCCCTGTATGACGCGAAGTATTCCGGGAAAAATCAGTACAAGATCTACAACGACAAGGTCGATTACAAGGATATCCGCCAGATGTACGCCGAAGCGAGCGGCCGGGGCTAATCCCCTGTCCCGGCTGACGCGTGTTCCTCGATCAGGCCAAGGAGCTCTTTTCTTCCTTCCTCGGATTTTGCAGACGACATGAAAATCGCGTCCCGCGGTACGCCCAGCGCGTCCGCGATCGCAGCAACGCTCCGCGCGCGCTGGTTACGGGACAACTTGTCGCATTTCGTGAGTGTCACGGCAACGGGCACGCCCCTGCCGGTCAGCAGGGAGAGTATCTCCAGCTCTGCATCGTCGGGAACGCGCCGCACGTCGATCAATAAAAAAGCGAGCCGGAGGTTCCCGCGACCGTCAATGTATTTTTTTATCAGGGGGAGAAACGCTTTCCGCATTGCGTGAGGAAGCTTCGCGTAGCCGAAACCGGGCAGGTCGGCAAGCGAGATAGAATCATTAAGCAGGAAAAAATTGACGGTCTTCGTGACTCCCGGCATGGAGCCGGTCTTCACCAGCCTTTGCTTTTTCATGATCATGTTGATCAGCGAGGATTTCCCGACATTCGAGCGACCGAAAAATGCGATCTCGGGGTGGCGGTACCGGGGGAACTGCGAAACGGCGCTGCAGCTTTTAAGGAAATGAACTTCGCGTATCTTCATTAATTATCCAAGCTCCCGTTCCATCAGTATTGCATCGATCCCGTCGTAGTACCGCTTGCGCCTGCCTCGTTCGATGAACCCGCAGCTCCGGTAAAAGAGTCGTGCCCGCTCGTTTTGCTCGCTCACCTCAAGAAAGACTGCACGCGCGCTCCCTCCGCGGCGCGCGGCCGCGATTATATGGTCCATCAGCACGGCGCCGAGTCCCCGCCTGCGCGAGTCTTCACGTATGCCGATGTTGTTGAGCTGGATCTCGTCGGCAACAGTCCATGTGACGGCGAACCCGACGACCTGGCCCCCGTCGTCGAGTACCCATACGTCGGAAAATGCGAGCCGAAGCTCGTCCTCGAACTGGCGGCGGTTCCATCGCGCCTGGCCCTGTCCCTCGATCAGGTGCATCGCGTCCAGGTCGCCGGCGGTCGCTTTTCTGATTACGGGGACCATCGATGTGCCGAAACGGCTGGCGGCGCCGTAACCTCAGTTGTCTTTCGGTACCGGGTCGCGCTTCGCGAGGAAGGCCGCGACACCCTCGCGCTTGTTTTCCGTTTCGCAGAGGGAACCGAACGAATCACGCTCGAGCTTGAGCGCGTCATTGAAGCTCATGGTTAAGCCCGTGCGGATGACCTTCATGGCGGCCCTGATCGCCGGACGGCCGCGGAGCGCAATGGCCTGAGCGAGCTTTTTTGCCTCGCTGACCGCCTCGCCTTTCGGAGCGGTCCGGTTTACCAGGCCGTATTCAGCGGCCTGGCGGCCATTTATAAAGTTGCCGGAGAGGACCAGCTCGTAGGCGCGGCCGGTGCCAAAAAGGCGGGGTGAGCGCTGCGTGCCGCCGAATCCCGGGATGATGCCGAGCTTGATTTCCGGCAGGCCCATCTGCGCAGATTCGTCGGCAATGCGCATGTGGCACGCGAGGGCCATCTCCGTCCCGCCGCCCAGCGCGAACCCGTTGATGGCCGCGATGAAAGGCTTGTCAGCGTTCTCGATGAGGTTGAGGAGCTCCTGGCCTGGCTTGAGCCAGTCGCTTCCTTCTTTCTGCGTGTTGAGGCCGGTAAATTCGCTGATGTCGGCACCGGCAATGAAGGCCCTTCCTTCACCGGTGAAGACCACCACGCGGACTGCGTCGTCCGCAAGCGCCTTCTCGACTGCAGCCCTGATGTCTTTTATGACCGGTGTGCTGAGCGCGTTCATGGGCGGATTATTAATGATCATGAGGGCGACACCACGGTCGTCCACGGTATAACTGCAGGTTGACATTGATTTCTCCTTGCGTGTTTTTTATTGATTATTGGAGGTGGGCCGACCCGCTGTCAATTCTTTTCTGGCGTTCTGGCCGGCGGACCTTGCTGCGATCCGGCCGAAGGTGAATGTATTACTTGGAATTATCTGTGCCGGGAAAGAGGAGGCGGTAACAAGAAAATAATGCAAAAGTTATAAGAGTACAATGAATAGAAAAAGTTAAATTTGACAACTGGTCTTTAGATACTCATCTTCCGACCGTTTGAATAATACAATTAACTTAATTATCAAAAGGAGCTTAACATGAATAAAATAGTTAGCATGTTGGGAATTATTGTATTTGCGGTTGTAACGGTATTCGCAGCTGACAAACCTGCAAAAGATACCAGGGAAGAAGCGTAGGTGGACAAGAAAGCGGAATGCGTGCAAGCATGCAACGATGCAGAAAAGAAATGTAAAGATGATGCTAAAAAAGATGGCGCAAAAGTGAAAAAGTGCAAGCAGGACGCCAAAGCATGCAAAAAAGAATGCGAAAAAGTGAAAAAAGAAGAAAAGAAGGCGGAGGAGGACGCGAAGAAAGCTGACGACAAGGGTAAAAAGAAAGAAGAAAAAAAAGACAACAAGAAAAAAGCTGCATAATTAACTAAAAGAATCAACAAATCAAGTTAATAGTTAGTTGAATAAGGGCTGCCTTCATTGTTGGGCAGTCCTTTTTTATTATTTATCAAGATATTCTGGCTCATTATCTTAAAATATATATCCATTCGAAAAAAATAAATATTTGTCGTAATATTAACATTAATTTGTTGACAAACCGTCCGGCTGGTTTGTACTTTATTTATAACGAATGTTCGATATAAATAGCAGGGTGTATAATAATACATTAGTAATGGGGAGGAGCATGATGAATTTAGATAACCAGCATTTTGATGTTATTGTGGTCGGTACCGGTCCCGGGGGCGCGACCGTGGCGAAGGAATTGTCGGCGAAGGGGAAGAGAGTCCTGATGCTCGAGTGGGGGCCGGGCGATCCGGTTAAAGGAAACTTCCGTCAGTATTTTTTTGAGCAGCTTGTACCGGGAAAGTGCATGCTTATAACGAACCAGTTCCTCGGCATGGTGCGCGGGATAACCACCGGCGGAAGCTCGCTGTTTTATTACGGAACCGCATTTCCCGTCCCGCACAAGATGCTGGCCAAACACGGTATCGACGTGGCGGCCGAGGAAAAGGAAGCGCGGCAGGAGCTGCCCATCGCTCCGCTCAAGGACGAAATGGTGACGCCGATGGCGCGGACGATAATGAACGCTGCGCGCGATCTCGGATACGACTGGAAGAAGCTGGACAAGTTCATGTACCAGGACCGGTGGCAGCCGGACTATAAATTCGGCTACTACGGGGATCCTCACCGGGTGAAGTGGAGCGCGCGGATGTACGTCGAGGAGGCGGTCAGCAACGGCGCACTATTAATCAACAGGGCAAAAGTCAGAAATGTCATTTTTAACGGCAACCGGGCGGTCGGCGTGGTTGTAAAAATTAAACGAAAGACCCATGAGATCTTTGCCCCGAAGATAGTGCTCGCGGCAGGAGGCATCGGTTCCGCGGTAATCCTCCGCGCCAGCGGGATCAAGGAGGCCGGGTATCATTTCTTCTATGATCCGCTCATCTCCGTGTGCGGCAGCGTGAAGAGCCCCCGGAAGAAGATAAGCGAAATACCCATGACAACCGGGTGCCTGATGGCGGATGAAGGATACGTCATGACAGATATGGCGCTCCCCACGATGATTGACAAGATGTTCGCCCTGGAGGTATTCAGGTTCTGGCGCCTGTTCCGGGCCCGGAAAACGCTGCGCATCATGATAAAAGCGAAGGATGACCTGGCCGGCAGGCTCACCAACAGCGGCGGTGTGCGGAAGGCGCTCACGAAAAACGACAAAGCCAAGCTCCTGAAGGGGTATGAGCGCGCAAAGGAAATACTGAAAAAAGCCGGGGCGAAGGGCATCTACAAGACCTGGTACCTGGCCGCGCATCCGGGCGGAACGGTGAAAATCGGCCAGATACTGGACCCGGACCTCAAAGTGAAAAAATACGAAAACCTTTTCGTATGCGACTGCTCGGTCATACCCGAGCCGTGGGGACTGCCGCCCGCGCTGACGATCATCTGCCTGGGCAAGCGTCTTGCGAAGCACCTGCTTTCGGGCAAGCAGTCAGTGCCGGCAAGGATCGCGAAAAGAATCAAGGAGAAACTGAGGAACTGACAGCCGCACCGGCCGCGCAGTGCCGTGCCCGCCAGTACGAGCGGCGGACGCGGCGTCGCCTGCGGAACGGAAAACGATACAAGGAAGCATCAGGTTATGCCAAAAATTGTAGATCATGACAAATACCGCAAGGAGCTTGCTGACAAGTGCATGGACCTTTTCAGCAAGAAGGGCTACGCGAACGTGACCATGCGCGAGATATCGAAAGAGCTCGGCGTCTCAACTGGATCGCTCTACCATTACTTCCCGAACAAGGAGGCGATTTTCGCCCACATGGCAGAGCATTTAAGCCAGACCGACGTCGCGACCGTGCTCGCGAAAGTCGACGATTCGTCCGGCGCCAGGGAGCGGCTCACCGTCTATGGGGATCACTGGTCCGCCAACCGCGGCTATTACCAGAGCATCATCCTGCTGGCCATCGATTTTATCAGGAATTACACGGGACAGGACAAGGATATAGTCAAGCGGGAGTACGTCCAGTATTACATAGACGCGATGGCGGAGAACCTCGGCGTCCCGGAGGAGCTCGCGCGGTATATCTACGTGCACATGATCGGACTCTTCTATTATGAGCTGGTTTTTCCGGGGACCGATGCATTCGGGAAACAGCTGGAGCTGTTCATCGACATGTTCATCGCGTACGCGGAAAAGCTGGACAGGGCGTCCGCGGCGCCCGTGCCGAACGGACGAAAGGGAAGGACTGCCGGATAACAGTGCCGCCGCACCGCGGCATCGCACCGGAACATCCATATCTGCGAGGGGGAAGGGAACATGAATAGAACCGATGTTGACATGCCCGCTGCCGGAGCGGTCGTTGAGAGCGGTGCCGCCCTGTCAGGACTGCTGGGCGAGGTGCTGAAAACCAGCAGCGCCAACCGGCTTATCGGGAGCATGGTGCCGGACGTTATCGGCCAGTGGGCCGGTAAGAATCCGATAAAGAAAATCATGGCGCGGGTAATCGGAAAGATCGTCGCCGGCGGATTCATCAGGAACGCCCGGTCGAACAATGCACGGGACCTGCCGTCCCTGCTCGGGGATCCGGAATTCATCAGGCGCCTGGGCCGGGAGCTTCCCGCGCTTCTTGACGGGGCATCGGAGGCGGCCGTTTCGCTGGCGCGCGGTATCGAGGCGCTCCCCACCGGGGAGAAGTGCTCCTTTATCGGCAGCCTGCTGGCCGCTCCGGCGCCGGCAGGGTCCGGGAGCGTGCTTACCTCCCTGGCGCGGATCATCAACGAAGTGCACGCGCACAACCCCCGTTACTTTGCCGAGACCATGCGGCCGGCCTTCGTCGCGTTCCTGGAAAGGACGGATTTCGGCGAATTGAAGGAGCTTGTCGACAACTCGGCCGCCGACATCGTTGAGACCGTGCGGATGGTAAACCGTGAGCTCTGGGAGTATCCTGCAAAAACGGTCTGCATCCTGGGCGTGATTCCCTCCCTGGTCAACATAGCCGTTGATTCACTGCGGGAAACGCTCGCGCCGATAAACGGGCTGGCGCCCGACCTCCTGTCGGACGTCGTTCTCTCGCTCGTGCACGAGATAGACGGCCCCCGGTTCGGGGGCGTCGTCAACGAGCTGAGCGAGCTGGTGAGGAAGGTGCACACCGGGAGCACGCTGATCGGCGAGCAGGGCAAGCCCCAGTTCACGGTCGAGGTGTCCCGGCTGATCTCCGGCGCCATGGGCGCGGTCGACGTAAATCTATTATTGAAGGCGCGCGCGCTCCTTGCCGAGATCCGGGAGCTGACGCTGGTCACCCTGATCAACCTGCTCGGGCACAACCCGGTCCTGGCGCGGGAGTTTTTTCAGGGACACTTCACCGCCCTGGTGAGGGTCATGAGGAGCTGGAGCCACAAGGCGGACGCGTTCGAGACGCTCTTTACGGACGACGAGATTGCCGAGGAGTTCGCCCGCGGGATGCGCGAGATCGATGCGCAGCAGCTGGCCGACACCGTGAGCCGGCTGTCGGCGCTCTTCAACAAGGTGCGGAAGCGCACGCCGGGCATCATACGGACCACCCTGACCCAGATAATGAACTCCCTCGACGCGGATGAGATCGGGGAGACCGCCCGGTGGCTCACCAACGACGTGGTCCGCTCCATAAAGCCGGTCGCCGCGGAAGTGCTGCCGCCGATCATACGCGGCGCGGCCGAGCTCCTGTCGCCCGACCAGTATGACGATCCGGGCGAGCTCGAAGACGCGCTCGCGCTGCTCAGAAAAACTCTGCTGGGCAAAGAGGTGGCGATATGAAAGAAGAATTCAGGGAAGCGTCGGCGGTCCTCAATAACAAGTACGTGAAAAAATGGAAGGACGGCGGCGGCAGGGTCGTGGGATACACCTGCTCCTACGTCCCGGACGAGATATTTTACGCGGCGGGAATCCTGCCCTACCGGGTCCGCGGTTTCGGCGCCGAGGCGATGACGATCGGGGACACCTACTTCGGGCCCTTTATCTGCTCGCTGCCCAAGTGCATGCTGCAGCTGGCCGGGCAGGGGGATTTCGATTTTCTCGACGGCGTCATCATAACGCCCGGGTGCGATTCCATGCGGCGGCTCGACGAGTGCTGGCGGAAGATGGGCGACGACGCCGGCGCGCACATGCCCGCATTTCACTTTCATTTCGGCGTGCCGCACAAGTTCACCGACTACAGCATCACGTGGTTCATCGAAGAGACACGGCGGCTGATCGAAGAGGTGGAGCGTCATTTCCACGTAACAATCACGAACGAAAAGCTGGCGGAGGCGATCCGGGTTCACAACAAAACGCGGCTCCTGCTGGAGCGGTTCGATGCGATCAGGTCGCAGGCCGGGCCTCCCATTTCCGGGACGGACTCCCTCGCCGTGATCCTGGCCGGCACCACCATGCCGCGTGACGATTACAACAGGCTGCTCGGGGAGCTGGTTGGCGGGCTGGAAAAGGGCGGCGATAAGCTGAACGGCCGCGCGCGCCTGATGCTTGTCGGCAGCGCCAGCGACGACGTGGAGCTGGTCCGCCTGATCGAGGGCGACCGCGCCCTGGTGGTGGCGGACAACCTCTGCTTCGGCACGCGCTTCTACTCGAACCTCGTGCGCGAGGACGGGGACCCGGTCGAGGAGCTGGCGAAGCGTTCACTGGCGCACAACGATTGCCCGCGCATGTACGGCGAGTACCGCGAGCGGCTGAACAGGCTGAAGGAAAAAGCCGAGAAGGCGCGGGTCCAGGGAGTCATACTGCAGAACATACGTTTCTGCGACCTGCACGGCTCCGAGAACGGGCTGTTCGAACGGGACCTTGAAAAGGCGGGGATACCCTGCATGCGCCTGGAGCGCGAGTACGGTCCTATCGTGGAGTCGGGCCGGATGAGAATGCGCATCGACGCGTTCCTGGAACGAATCGGATAGGAGGCTTGATCGATGAGAAAAGAAACGCGTGAATACAAGTTTGACTGGATGCTCTGGACCATGTTTGATGCCGGGGCAAAAATCAAGAAGGGCTTCCCGAAAGAGTACAGCACGAGCCTGGGTTACATGCCCTATTACCGGGGAGTGATCGAGCCGATGCTCGCGACCGGAGATCCGGGACAGAAGTTCATCGAGTGCTGCGCCGCGTACCTGGACAACCTGGTGCACTCGCGGGAGAAGGGCTTCAAGACGGCCATAACAACGTTCTGCTTCTCGCCGGCGATCCTGTACGCCATGGACATCGTGCCCGTGTGCCTCGAGATACTCTCCGTCATGCAGACCCTGACCAGCAAGCGGGGAACCACCGAGCACCTGGACTTCTGCAACGAGGTCGGCTACACCGAGACCTCCTGCTCGTCGCAGCGCGGCTCGCTGGGGGCGTACCTGGCGGGCAATGGCGCCGAGATTGACATGATCGTCACCGACACGCCGGGCGTGTGCGACACCAACGCGAACGCCTTCGCCTTCGCGGCGGCGTACCTGGACAAGCCGTTTTTTTCGCTGGACATGCCGCCCGAGCTGAACGGCGCGCGCTCCGACGCGTACCACCTGGGCGACTTCAGGGCGCTGATCGGGTTCCTGGAAAAGCACTCGGGGAAAAAGCTCGATATAGACAAGCTCAGGACTATCATGCTGCGCATCCGGAAGCAGGACGAGCTTGTCGCCGAGCTCGAGGACCTGGCCCGGCTCAGGCCGAGCCCGCTGCCGGTGACCTATAATTTCATGCTGCACGCGAGCCGGTTCCTTTTTGCCGGCATGCCCGAGTGCACCGCGTGCCTGGAGTCGATGCTGGCCGTCGCCAGGGAGAACGCGGCCGCCGGGCGCTCGGGCCTCTCCAGCGGGGTCGAGAAGCTCCGGTCGTTCTGGTGCTACATCGATCATTACACGCAGAACCTGCGGCTCTGGCAGATGCTGGAGCGGAACAATATATGCTACCAGGGGAACATCCTCTCCCGGTCATGGGCGGCCAACGCGCCGCACGTGAAGGAATACGGGACCGAGGCCGCGGCGTACGAGCTCGACCTCAGCGACCTGGACGGCATGGTCCGGAGCATGGCGCTGCTTAACTCGCGCATGCCCATGATCAAGTCGATCCGGGGGCCCTATGACGCGAAGAACATGTGGCTCGAGGACACCGTGAACCTGGCGAAGCTGCACGGCGCGGATTTCATCGTGTACAACGGGACGCCGGGCTGCCGCAACACGTGGGGCATGGTCAAGATGTTCGCCCGCGACACGGAGAAGGCGGGATTTCCCACGTACATCATGTACGCCGACGCGTTCGACGACAGGGTGGAATCATGGGAGGCGACGCAGGAGCGGTTCGAGGAATTTTTGACGGTACGGGGGTTGCTATGATCGTGGCGGGATGCGACGTCGGATCGCTGACATCGAAAGCGATTATCATGGATGACGGGAAGATGCTGAATTCGGTCATCATCAAGTCAAAGGCGCGGCCCTGGGAATCGGCCGACGAGGTCATGAAGGCGGCCCTGGACGGGGCCGGCGTAAGCATGAAGGACGTCAAGTACTGCGTGGGCACCGGGTACGGGCGCGACAAGATGACCTTCATCAACGAGGCGATCACGGAGATCGCCTGCCACGGCAGGGGCGCCCGCTGGCTCCTGCCCACGGCGATGACCGTCATTGACATCGGCGGGCAGGATTGCAAGGCCATGCGGCTGGACGCCGACGGAAAGATGGTGCGCTTCATGACCAACGACAAGTGCGCGTCCGGGACCGGCCGGTTCCTCGAGGTCATGGCGCGCGTGCTGGGGATCGGGCTGGGCGAGCTGGGCGAGATGTCGGCCCGCGCGCGCGCCCCCATCACCATGGCATCGGCCTGCACGGTGTGGGCGCAGGCGGACGTGATCGCGCACCTGAACAACAAGGTGCCCCTCGAGGATATCGCCGCGGGGGTGAACAACGCCATGGCGAGCCGCATGGCGGTGCTTGCCAACAGCGTGGGCGTGGAGCGCGACGTCTGCATGACCGGGGGCGTGGCCAAGAACGACGGCGTCGTGACCGGGCTCGAAAAGCTGCTGGGAGTGAGAATCAAGCGGATCCGGCGGAGCGATCCCCAGATGGCGGGCGCTATCGGCGCGGCGCTCTTTGCCCAAGACAGGGCTAACGGAGGTTCCCGATGATAGTTGCCGGATGCGACATAGGCTCCCTGACGGCAAAGGCCGTCATCCTGAAGGACGGAAAGGTCGCCGCCTCGGCGGTGATTCGGGCGAAGACCAATCCCGAGGCGTCGGCGCGTGAGGTCATGGACCTCGCCCTCGGAAAGGCGGGGCTCGCCATGGAAAGCATAGCCTACTGCGTGGGAACCGGGTATGGCCGCAAGCACATACCCTTCGTCACGGACGTGGAGTCCGAGATAGCCTGCCACGGGAAAGGGGCGGTCTGGCAGGTGCCGTCGGCCCGCACGGTGGTGGATATCGGCGGGCAGGACTGCAAGGCCATCAAGGTGGACGCGAACGGGGGGGTGATGCGTTACGTCTACAACGACAAGTGTGCTTCCGGAACCGGGCGCTTCCTTGAAATCATCGCCGACGCGCTGGAGGTAAAGCTCGAGGACATGGGCGGACTGGCGGCGCAGTCGAAGAAGAAGCTGACCCTTTCCAACCAGTGTGTCGTGTTCGCTGAGACCGAGATCATCTCGCTGGTGAGCGAGGGGGCCGAAGCGGCCGATATCGTCAGGGCACTGCATCATGCGGTGGCAAACCGCGCCGCGTCGCTGGCGAAAAGCATCATGGTCGAGTCGGACGTGGTGATGTCGGGCGGCGTGGCGCGCAACCCGGGCATGTTCGGAGCCCTGGGTGAGGCCCTCGGCGTGACCCTGCACAGTCTCGAAGACCCGCAGATCAACGGGGCCCTCGGCGCGGCGCTTTTCGCGCAGGAAAGGGCAAAACAGTGAACAGTGTACAGTGAATGGTGAATGTTTTCATGTCATCGCGAGCGCAGCGTAGCGCGCCTCGCCTAAGCTCGGCAACCGACCGCTCCCTGAGCGCAGTCGAAGGGTGTTTCGTCGTCCCGGTTGCACCGGGACCCCTCGCAATGACATACAGACACCAACAGACGGAATAATTGGCCATGGCCCTGTTCGAGAAACAATTCACCGAGATACGCGACTTTCTGAAACAGAGAGAGGGTACATCCGCGTACAGGGAATTCGTCCACGCCGCGCCGGCCTCGTGGCCCTCCGGGATGAGGCGGAGCGTCGTGCTCGCGCAGGATATGGCCGTGGAACTGGGCAGCCCGCAGGAGGAATCGAGCTCGTGCCTGATCTGGCACGATGATCCCGCGCGGGTGCGGGACGGGCACATAACCCTGATAGGGCCCGATATCGGAGAGAGCACGGGGAAGGGCCTGCCCTTCGGCAAGGTGGTGCTGGTCTCCGCGGACGGCTTCAACGAGGAGAACAGCTACGACCGGTACCGCGAGCTGGACGGCGTGCGTTATGACCTGGACCTCAAGGGCTACATGATGCGGGCGGTCTCCCAGTACCAGAGGGAATGGAGCAGGGTCAGCGCCGAAGCGGTCAAGGACGGCTTTTCCTTCGGCGTGCTGGGCGGGTCGCTGATCGACGCCCTTCGCCGAAAAGAATACGTGCGCGCCGTTGAGGTGATTTTCGTCACCGCGTCGCGCGGGGACGTGTCCGGGCTCGTCCCGATCGCGGACGGCGCGATGCGGATCATCGGCGCGCTGAACAAGATGCTGCAGGAGCTCGAGTTCGATTGCGACACCTGCGATAACACCGACGTGTGCAACGACGTGGCCGAGCTCAGGAGCATGAGGGAGAAGCTCATGAAAAAGGGGGAGACAGGGCATGGCCGCTGACGCAGCGCGGAACACGAGGATACTGGCCGTTTGCGGGAAGGGCGGCGTGGGCAAGACGTCGATCAGCGCAGCCCTGGTGCGCGGGCTCCTGGCCGGAGGCTCCCGGAAGATACTCGCGATCGACGCGGACCCTGCGGTCGGCCTGGCCACGGCGCTCGGCATGAATGTTGAAAAAACGCTGGACGATGTGCGGAACAGCCTGATCGACCGGCTGGAGAGCGGCGCGAAAGAGGACAGGCGCGACCTGGTATCGCTTCTCGATTACGAGGTGTTCGGCGCGCTCGTGGAGAGCGGGGGCCTCGCCTTTCTCGCCATCGGCAGGCCCGAAACGGAAGGGTGCTACTGCCAGATCAATGACATACTGAAAGACATTATCGGCTCGATCGCGGGCAGCTTCGATTACGTGGTGATAGACGGCGAGGCGGGAATAGAGCAGGTGAACCGCCGGGTCATGGAAACGGTGACCGACCTGCTGCTCGTCTCGGACGCGTCCGCGAAGGGGCTTAACGTGGTGCGGACGATACGGGACGTGTCCGCCCGCCTTGTCGAACACGGCAGGGCCTGGCTCATGCTGAACAGGATCCGCGGCGCGGCTGAGCTGGACCGGCTCGCGCTGCCGGATGGAATGGATCTGCTCGGGTGGGTCCCGGAGGATGAGAATGTGCGGCTCACGGACATCGAAGGCGGCAGCCTGCTTGCCATGAGGCCAGGCCCTGCGCTTGAAGCGGTCGCCGCCTGCCTGCCGCGGCTGGAATCCGCCGGTACGGAAAGAAGCGGTCAGCCTTTAAAGATGAAGTAAACCGCTCCCACCATGCAGAGGCCGGCCCAGAGGTAATTCCATTTCAACGATTCCTTCATGTAGATCATCGCGAACGGCACGAACACCGAGAGGGTGATGACTTCCTGCATTATTTTCAATTGCGGCAGGGTGAGGGTCGAGTACCCTATCCTGTTGGCCGGAACTTGAAGAAGGTACTCGAAAAGGGCGATGCCCCAGCTCGCGAATGCGGCTATGTACCACGAGTAGTTATTGAGGTTTTTCAGGTGAGAGTACCAGGCAAAGGTCATGAACACGTTTGACATGGTGAGTAATAGTGCGGTTTTGGCTATGACAGGCATGATGGAACCTCGGTTCGGACAAAGCGTTATGATGCCGAAAAAGGCCCCCGTCGGTAAAATTGCAAGAAAAATTTCAACGCAGGGAACACAGAGGGCGGGCGGGGCGATTTTTGGGTTGAAAAGATTAATTTGATGTCCCATGCTGGTTGAAGTACCCCGATATGCCCGGTCTTGATGCATACTGTCGTAAGGAAGGAACTATGAATACGGTTGTATTGTTGCTGCTCGGGATGATGGCTTTCCTGTTCAACCACCGGAAACGCCTGAACTCCTACCTGAGGCACGACTCTGGCTTCTTCGATTTCACCGTGGGCTTCGCCTCCGATGACGGCACCGTGAACAGGGCGACATCCTTCCGGAATGGCAGGGCCGCAGCCCACACGCATATCCCGTCCGGCGCCGGGGTTGTGCTGCGCTTCCGTGACCGGCATACCGTCATGGAGATGCTGCGCATCACTCCGAACGAGACGCTGATGCTTATCCTCCATAACAAGATGGTGCTGGACGGCGACATCGGCTGCCTGCAGATCTTCAACTTCTACGTGTCCCTCCTCATGGGGAAGCGGCACCGGCGGATGCTCGCGAAGCAGCAGGAGCGGGAGATGGAGGAGCGCCGCAGGAGCCACGGCCCGGCGCCCGATGCGGCGGAACGGCCCGTTAAGGCGAAGAAGCGTCTCGAACTGCCGCGTGAATCGTTCGGGGCCGGCGTGCGCTATTGCGCCGATCCCTGCCTCAACGATCATTCGCTTGATGATTTTCCCCGCCTGCGGAAGATGCTCGACCGCCATTTCAGCGTGATGCCCGAGGTCTGCGTGGAGAGGCCGCGCCTCCTCACGCAGTGGCTCCGGGATAACGGGTTCGAGACCGATGCCGCAGGGCGGCCCTGGGCCCCGGAGCTCCGGCAGGCCATGGCGTACCGCCACCTCATGGCGAACAGAAAACCGGTCATCGCGGAAGGCGATCTTATCGCCGGGACCACCACGGCGAAGGAGCCGACGGGCGTGGTGCTCTATCCCGAGACGCACGGCTGCCTTCTCTGGGGCGAGCTCGCCTCGGTCCAGGACAGGCCGCTCAACCCGTACCGGATTTTGCCCGAAGACATCGAGGTCCTGCACCGCGGGGTGTTTCCCTTCTGGATGGGCAGGACCATCAAGGACTATGTCCGCATCAACCGGAAGTCACCCCTCTGCCTCAGGATCGACGAGCGCTGGGTCTACTACTTCGCATGGAAGTCCGTGGGCATATCCCACACGGTGCCCGATTACCCGCGCGTTCTGGAGAAAGGGACCCTGGGGATCATGGAAGATATCGACCGCAGGCTCGCGGGACTTTCCTCCGAAGAAGCGGGGGGTCGCGCGGCCCTCGAGGCCATGAGGATCGCCCTGGAGGGAGTGAACCTCTACGCGGCGAACCTGTCTGCCGAGGCGGCGCGCCTCGCTTCCGCCGAGGCCGATGCGGTGCGCCGCGCGGAGCTGGAGCGCCTGGCGGCGATCTGCTCCCGCGTGCCGGCCCGTCCCCCCGAAACGCTTGACGAGGCGGTGAACGCGGTGTGGATCATCTGGGTTGCGCTTCACATGGAGAACGTCAACACGGGGCTTTCCATGGGGCGCCTGGACCAGTGGCTCCAACCCTTCTTTCTGCGAGACATGGAAAAGATCGGCGATGACGATGCGCGCCGCGAGTACATCATGCACTCCCTGGAGCTGGCTGGATGCCTGCTCATGCGCGGCACGGACCACCTGCCGCTGGTGCCGGACATAGGAAACTACCTCTTCGGCGGGAGCTCCTCGGACCAGGCCATTACCCTGGGGGGGGTGACGCCCGGCGGAGAGGATGCCGTGAACGACATGACCTGCATTTTCCTCAAGGCGACCGAGATGCTCTCCATCCGCGATCCCAACGTGAACGCGCGGTTCCATCCCGGCGCGAACGGAGATTCCTACCTGAAGCGGCTCTGCCACGTGAACTACCTCACGTCCGCGACGCCCTCCATGCATAACGATGCCGCCGTGCTGTCGGCGCTTTCGTCCGGCGGCCATGCCGCGGAGCATGACCGCGACTGGTCGGCCACCGGGTGCGTGGAGCCCACGCTCTCCGGGAGGCACGCGGGCCATACGGGCTCCATTCTCATGAACATGGTCTCGGCCCTGGAGATGGCGCTGAACAACGGGCGCCATCCCCACATGACGGAGCGCCTTGGTCCGGAGACCGGCGATCCCGCGCGCGGCGACTTCGCTTCCTTCGACGATTTCTTCGATGCTTACGCGGCCCAGCAGCGCTTCCTCATAGACAAAGCCGTTGAGCTGAACAACTTCTATGCCGAGGCCCACGCCGCGCTCCGGCCCACTCCGCTCCTTTCAGCACTCACGGACGGGTGCATTGCTGCAGCGCGCGACGTCACCAGGGGCGGGGCGCTGTACAATACCTCGGGGAGCTCCAATATCGGGCTGGCCGACGTGGTTGATTCGCTCATGGCGGTGAAAAAGCTCGTTTACGACGAGCGGAAGGTCTCATTTGATGAGCTGAAGAGGGCCATCGACTCGGACTTCAGGGGCGCAGACTCTCTGAGGGCTCTCATCGGTACAAGCGTGCCCCTCTTCGGCTCCGGGAGCGAAGAGGCCCTGGAAATGGCCCGCAGGGTGATGTCACTGGTCCATGGCTCCTACGCGGCGCACAGGAATTTCCGCGGCGGGCACTACACCGCGGGTTTCTGGTCCATGTCGCAGCATGTGGCCTACGGGAACCTCTCGGGGACGCTGCCGTCGGGCAGGATCCGGGGCAAGGCCTTCACGCCGGGCCTCACGCCGCACCCCGGCGCGTCAAGGAGCTTCCTGGACAACATACGCGACGTGGCGCGCCT
>Ga0116156_10001738_pt1 | contig 20662 bp, 12 predicted proteins | sample AD_UKC045_MetaG_FD_89891 | JGI IMG/M metagenome (GOLD analysis project Ga0116156, IMG submission 89891) | Active sludge microbial communities of municipal wastewater-treating anaerobic digesters from USA - AD_UKC045_MetaG | ecosystem: Engineered > Bioreactor > Anaerobic > Digestate | place: USA... | reverse complement strand
CCATGCATGCTATTACAGATAAGGTTCGGCAAGTAGATGTGTTTGGTGGCTTTACTGCAGCAGCAGGTCACAACTTTTATACAGCTCGTAATTATCCAAAAGAATTTTGGAATAAAATAGTATTGGTATGCGAACCGACTGGCCACTTGGTGCACATGGCACGTATTGAAAAAGATGGTGCCGGTTACGTGGAGAAAGATGGTTGGAATTTGTTTGCTGGTGCTGACGAATGGGTAGCTCCTGTTGATGCGAAGGTAGGACCGGATGGAGCCGTGTGGGTGTTGGATTGGTATAATTTTATTATTCAGCATAACCCTACACCTACTCCTGATCGCGGAGGCTTTGTGGGTGTTACTGGAAAAGGTAATGCTTACGAAAACCCGTTGCGCGATAAATCACACGGTCGCGTCTGGCGTGTGGTAAGTAGGCAAGCAAAAGCGTACAAGCCGATTGCATTAAGTAAAGACGCTCCTGATAAGTTGATCGAGACATTGAAGAATGATAATCTGTTATGGCGAATGACTGCGCAACGTTTGCTGGTAGAACGCGCTAATCTGGATGTGTTACCCCAGCTATTCGATCTGGCAAACAACCAAAACGTGAATGAGTTTGGAGATAACTATGCAGCCATTCATGCACTATGGACGATTGATGGACTGGGGGCAATCAGTAAAGATGATAAAGCAGAAGCCGTAGTTCAAAACGCATTGACACATCCTTCGGCAGGAGTAAGAAAGGCAGCCATTCAAATTCTTTCAAAGGCAGGTTGGTCTGAGCAGATGATAATAAAAAACAATTTATTGAATGATCCAGATGCAAATACCAGATTAGCGGCCATTGTTTCATTGGTAGAAATTGCTCCATCTGAATCGTTAGGGGCCACACTATATACCTTAAGTACAGAAGAAGGTATAACGAATGACGAATGGTTGGCCAAGGCGGTTTACACGGCTGCTGTCCAACATCGTAAAGGTTTTCTGGATGCATTCACTGCGGCTAATCCAATGTATACGAATGAAAAGGATAATTACGAAGGCCAACCAAAAGCTATCGATTTTAATGATACAGCCTGGAAGACAATGGATTTGCCAAAATATCTGGATCAAAAGACAGACGGATTTTTCTGGTTCAGAAAAGTGGTTGACTTGCCAGGAAATCTTTCAGGTAAAAAGGCTACACTTTCATTGGGTCCTATAAACGATTCGGATGTTACCTATTTGAATGGTGTCAAAGTAGGAGGTACCGATAGAAAGGTAATCGAGAAAAGAAATTATAGTGTACGTGCTGGCCTGTTAAAAGCAGGCAAAAATGTGATTGCCATACGAGTTGAAGACTTTGGCGGACCGGGTGGAATTTATGGTAACCCTGAAGATATGTTTCTGCAAGTGGAGGGTAAAAAAATTCCGCTAACCGGAAGTTGGAAATTTGAGGCAGACAGAACTGCGAGACCAACCAAAGCAAATTTTTTTGATGGCACATCGATCAGTAAATTATTTGCTGACAACAATCTTGGAAAAGACGATCTAACAGAAACCACTTTATCTTTGGCAGGCGCTACCATTATTAAATTAAAAGTGTTAAAGAATGAAATGAAGTATGACTTGAAAACATTTACAGTGAAAGCAGGTAAACCTGTTGAAATCATATTTGAAAATCCAGACTTCATGCAACACAACTTAGTCATCACTCAGATTGGTGCGTTGGAAACGGTTGGTAAAGCGGCAGATAAATTGGCGAGCAATCCGAAAAGCGCTGAGAAGAATTATGTGCCTGAAGTTTCTGAAGTATTGTTTTCAACTAAACTGGTAAATCCACAGCAAACCGTCACACTTCGATTTACGGCACCAACCAAAGCGGGTGATTATCCTTTTGTTTGTACGTTCCCTGGTCATTGGTCCATCATGAATGGAATTATGAAAGTGGTAGTAGGTAAGCCTTTATAATTTAAAGTTCAATATACGTGAGTCTAGAAATAAAATTTGGCGTAAGTACCTGGTTGTGGACTTCACCATTTTCCACCGACACAATTGATCTGTTTCCAAAGATCAAATCAATGGGTTACGATGCGGTTGAAATTCCAATAGAGTATCCTGAAAAGATCGATGCAAAGAAAGTAAAGGAAGCACTTGATAAAAATGGATTATCGGCCATTGTGTGTGGTGCGTTTGGTCCATCACGCGATCTAACACATGATGATGTAGCGGTGCATAAAAATTGTTTCGACTACATCACACAGTGTCTTGATTTCTGTAACGAATGGGATGCAAAATTTTTAGCAGGCCCAATGTACTCGGCCGTAGGAAAAGCCAGAATGGTTTCGCCTGAGCAACGCAAAAAAGAATGGGATCGTGCGGTCACTAACCTGCACAAAGTAAGCAAGCTGGCGCACGAACGAAATCTGGAAATAGCATTGGAACCATTAAATCGGTTTGAATCGGATATGATCAATACCGCTGACGATGTACTTCGTTTGGTAAATGATATAAACCATCCCGTTGCTAAAATTATGTTAGATGGGTTTCACATGGCCATTGAAGAGCGAAACATTGAACTGGCCATTACCTCAGTAGGTGGCAGACTCATTCACCTACAGGTGGCTGAAAATTATCGCGGTACACCAGGCACCGGACAAACTCCTTGGGACTCTTTCAAACAAGGATTGAATAATATCAATTATAAAGGCGTAATATCAATCGAAAGTTTTACACCTGAAATTAAAGAGTTAGCGGGAGCAGTTTGTATCTGGAGGAATTTGGCACTAACACAAGATGGATTTGCACAAGAAGGATTACATTTTCTAAAAAAATTATTTAACGATTAAGCATGAGCAATAAAACAATCAACATCGCTATTGTAGGGTTAGGGTTTGGCGCAGAATTTATTCCCATATATCAAAAATATCCAGGCGTTAAACTCGCTGCTGTTTGTCAACGAACGCAATCTAAAGTAGACGAAATTGGAAATGCCTTTGGTATTGAAAAACGATATACCGACTACGATGAATTACTGAAGGATCCTGATATTCAAGCCGTACACATTAACACACCTATTCCCGATCACGGCATACAATCAATCAAAGCATTGAAAGCTGGTAAACATGTGGCCTGCACAGTTCCGATGGCGACTACAGTAGAAGAGTGCGAAGAGATTGTTCGCCTGACAAAAGAAAGGAGGCTTACCTACATGATGATGGAAACGGTAGTGTACGCACGTGAATTCCTATTCATGAAAGAATTGTATGAAAAAGGAGAGTTAGGTAAAGTGCAATTTATTAAAGCTAGCCACCAACAGGATATGGATGGATGGCCAAACTATTGGCCCGGCTTGCCACCAATGTATTATGCCACGCATTGTGTGGGACCAGTGTTAGGGTTGCTTCGAAAAGATGCAGAGTATGTTTCTTGCTTTGGATCGGGCACCATTCGTGAAGAATTAATAAAACATTATAACTCACCGTTCGCGGTAGAGACCACACACGTAAAATTGAAAGACTCAGATGTAAGCGCACACGTTTATCGATCCCTGTTTGATGTTGCGCGTCAATATCGCGAAAGTTTTGAAGTGTACGGTTCGAAAAAAACAGTGGAGTGGCCGCTGATAGAAGGACAACCCTTAGTAGTGCATACTGCTAAAAAACCGGAGCATGAAATTCCGGAAGAAGTAATATGTCCTGATTTCGCAAAGCTTTTGCCTGAACCTATTCAGCGCTTTACCACTAAAGGTGTATATGATGGCGATGAAAATCTGCATCTGTCGTTTACACAAGGCGCAGGCCATGGTGGTTCTCATCCGCATTTGGTGCATGAATTTGTGAGCGCACTGGTGCAAGGCCGACAACCTTATCCTAACGCAACACAGTCGGCTAACATTTCCTGTGTGGGTATTCTCGCACACGAATCAGCGAAGCAAGGAGGAAAGATTATTCCGTTGCCAGAGTTTACGTTTTCTAAAGCATAAGAATTAAAATGAACATGATCCAACATCGGTTAACGTCTTGGCTTCAGGCAATCTGTGTGTACGTTGCAATCTTGTTTGCACTTCCATCATGGGGTCAACAAACATCGGTAGCCATTCAAGTTGATGCGTCAAAAGAAATAGGAGGGATGAAACCTTTCTGGTCATTCTTCGGATATGATGAACCGAACTACACGACAAGAAAAGATGGACAAAAATTATTAACTGAATTAAAACAGTTAAGTCCAACTACTGTTTACGTAAGAGCGCATAATCTATTGACATCAAAAGGAAACAGTGAGAGACCCGATCTTAAATGGGGTTACACCGATGCCTATAAAGAAAACAAGAGAGGTAAACCCATTTATAACTGGGTAGTTGTTGATAGTATTGTTGATACCTATATACAAAGGGGAATGAAGCCGCTGATGGAAATCGGGTTCATGCCGAAAGATCTTTCTTCAAAACCAGAACCTTACGAACATACCTGGAGTAAAGGCGGCAACATATGGACAGGTTGGACCTATCCTCCAAAAGATTACAATAAATGGAGAGAGTTAGTATATCAATGGGTGAAGCATTCTGTTGAACGCTATGGAAAAGATGAAGTGACAACCTGGTTGTGGGAAGTTTGGAATGAACCGGATATACCGTATTGGTCGGGTACGTTCGAAGAGTATTGCAAGATGTATGACTATGCTGCCAATGGATTGAAAAAGGCTTGTCCGGAATGTATAATTGGTGGACCGCATACGACTAGTCCTAGAAGTGATAAAGCTTATAAATACTTAACAGACTTTATTGAGCATTGTCTTCGCGGAAAGAATTACGCTACCGGAAAGATCGGAACACCATTACAATACATCGGCTTCCACGCGAAAGGTTCACCCGAACTGGTTGACAGTCATGTGCGCATGAATATGGGCGTGCAGCTAAAAGATATTCACAGAGCATTCGAGGCAGTCAATTCATTTCCTGAACTAAAAAATATTCCCATCATAATTGGTGAATGTGATCCGGAAGGATGTGCAGCTTGTTCCGAAAAGAGAGAACCTAAGTATGCTTACCGCAATGGAACAATGTACTCCAGTTACACGGCTGCTTCTTTTGCAAGGATCTATGAATTGATGGATCAGCATCAGGTAAATTTAAAAGGAGCGGTAAGCTGGTCTTTTGAGTTTGAAGACCAGGAATGGTTTGCTGGTTTTCGTGATTTAGCTACACATGGTGTAGACAAGCCTGTGTTGAATGTCTTCCGCATGTTCGGTATGATGAGTGGACAACGCATTTTTGTAAAGTCGGATAACGGATTAAGCGCCAATGATATTATTGCTAATGGTGTGCGTGAGAAGAATGATATTAATGCTATAGCCTGTAAGAGTTCAAATTCAATCTCTATTATGGTATGGAATTATCACGATGATAATATTGCCGGTCGTTCTTCACCCGTTGAATTAATCATCAATAGCATTGGGAATAAAAAAGTACTAGTTCATCATTATCGCGTAGATGATCAGTTTAGTAATTCATTTGAAAAATGGAAAGCAATGGGCAAACCACAAAATGTTACTGAGCAGCAATACAAAGAACTTGAACGTGCAGGACAACTTCAAATGTATACTTCTCCAGAATGGAAAGATGTAAATGATGGAAAGGCACTGTTGAAATTTGATTTACCCAGGCAAGGTGTATCGTTGATACAATTGACCTGGTAAGACATAGCATTACTATTTTTATTATTTAATTAAACACTTAAAATTTATCTGTATGAAACCTCTATTAATAATCGTATTCCTCATGGGAGGCCTGACCGCATTTGCTCAAGTGAATCCTATTGATGGTACATGGAAGGGTTCCAGAGAAACACCAAATGGCACGTTTGAAGTTACCTATACGTTTAAAGTTGACGGGAATGTATTGATGGGTACATGGAAGACTCAGTTCGGTGAAACCAAATTGGAGAATGGAAAAGTGGATGGTAAAAAGTTATCGTACACTATATCTTTAAATGAAATAACGATTAGCAGTACAGGAGAGCTTACTAGTGATGATGAAATTTTAGTTAAGAATGAAAGAGGCGAAATGAAGCTGACGCGGGTAAAGTAATGGTGTAATGGGTAAGTTTCCACCCTCCTGACTGGCCTCTTAACATAGAGAGGAGAATGTCTTCTCATGAATTACCAATTAATTTGGAGTAACAAATTCAGAAATTGGAAACGATTTCCTTTTAGTCAATCATAAAAAATTAAATCACATTTAGTGAACGAGATTTATTTCCGGAGCAAGGAGTATTAAATAAGATGTTATGAAGAAAAGCGTATTGTTATTATTAATCACATCTCTGGTAGTGAATAGCTGGACTATAGCTCAACACCAACCTGGACAAGTCAAAGTTGAGGAGGGTATAGTTCAGGGAACATCTGAAGATGGACTAACGGTTTACAAAGGCATTCCATTCGCAGCTCCACCTATTGGTGATTTAAGATGGTGGGCTCCACAACCCGCAGCGAAATGGGATGGCGTGCGTGAAGCAAATAAGTTTGCTCCCGGGCCAATGCAAGGTGGTAATCCACCATCAGGAAAAAGTGAGGACTGTTTGTATTTAAATGTATGGTCACCTGCGAAATCTTCGAGTGATAAAATTCCTGTTCTCGTATGGATTTATGGCGGAGGCTTTAACTACGGAGCGACATCGGAGACTGTTTACAGTGGAGAGAAATTGGCGCAGAAAGGTGTAGTGCTTGTAAGCATTGCCTATCGTGTCGGTCAACTTGGTTTCATGGCACATCCGGAATTAAGTGCTGAGAACTCCAATCATATTTCCGGAAACTATGGATTGATGGATATGATTGCAGCATTACAATGGGTGAAGAAAAACATTGCCGCATTTGGTGGCGATCCCAATAAGGTAACAATTTTTGGAGAGTCAGCCGGAGGTATTGCTGTGAGTATGTTGTGCGCATCACCACAAGCCAAAGGATTATTTCAGGGTGCTATTTCACAAAGTGGTGGTTCGTTTGGTCCTTCAAGGACCACTGCGTATCCTGGTGAGAATATGAAAAAACTTGGCGAAGCAGAACTCAACGGAGAGGCTTATGCTAGAAGTGCAGGAGTAACGTCCATCGCAGATCTTCGTAAAATTGATGCTGACAAACTTCCGGCATTACGGGGACTTGCCTGGCCGATCATTGATGGATGGGTAATTCCCGATGATCAATACAAACTTTATGACGCGGGAAAATTTAATGATACACCCATTCTTGTAGGATATAATTCAGATGAAGGCGCGAGTTTCTCACCACCAAAAACTCCGAAGGAATACATTGACAATGTCAATAAGCGCTATGGTAAATTTGCTGAAGAACTCCTGAAGGCTTATCCTGTTGATTCGAGTGCAGTACCCAAGACTGCGCGAGACCTGATGCGTGATGCTGCATTTGGCTGGCAAAACTGGAGTTGGGCAAGGCTTCAATCGAAGGTAGGAAAGTCAAAGGCTTTCTATTATTACTTTGATCAGCACCCTGATCATCCAAAAGATTCTCCAAAGTATGGTTATGGATCTGGCCATGGTATGGAAGTAGCCTATGTGTTCGGGCATGTTGATGCAACAAAATCGGAGACGACAAAAACTGATCTTGAGATATCAGATGCAATGATTACATATTGGACAAACTTTACCAAGTATGGTGATCCAAACGGTAAAGGAGTTCAACAGTGGCCAGCATTCAGTGACAAGAATCCAGTGGTTATGCATTTCAATCAAACCGCACATACAGGGTCAGTTCCAAGTGGAGAATCATTGAAAGTACTGGATGCTTATTTTAAATGGAGACGTTCAACAGAAGGGGAGGCTTGGGCAAAATGAGGTTGATATTAAATAAATGAAACATATTTTAAATTTTCCCTACGGTGGGATATTCCTAATAAGGAAACCGACCCTTATACTATTGTTCTCAATAGTTTATCTGCACGCTGCAGCTCAACAGGATACAACATTGCAGACTACATTGCCTAAGGAAGCTAAACCAGTTCATGATAAACCGGTGGGTAAGGGATGGGTAAATCTTCTTGCTTCCGCGGATGATTGGAATATGGAAAATAATTTTTGGCAATTAAGTAATAGCGTATTAAAGGGCACAATAGGTAATGAGGCAGAACATCATTACGGTTACACAAAAAAATCGTATGGGGATTTTGAATTGAATGTGTTGATAAAAATGGTGGGTGATGAAAATGCAAATTCGGGCGTATGCGTACGTATAAACCCAACCAATTATGATGATGCTCCCGGTTATCAGGTTGATATGGGAAAAGGATATTGGGGTTCGTTGTGGGAAGAACGAAGAGGAAACATGGTTCAGAAATTTCCGGATGGGCACGCTGAAAAGATTGCTAAGAAAAATGATTGGAACCATTACTACATCATTGTAAAAGGACATCACATACAAGCTTGGCTTAATGGTGTGAAAACAATAGACATAGTACATGATGCTGGTTTCAAAGAAGGAAAGATTGGTTTTCAACTTTGCCACATGCACAATCCTACAGTTGTTCAAATCAAATCGTTGTATATCCGAGAAATAAAATAGACAAGGCAAGAATAATTTATAGTGCTTGTTTCCCAGAGTTTGGTCTGACCAAATGAAATTGAGTCAGACCAGATTATACTATTTCAGATTACTTCCATCCCTGACTCTTAATTGATTACCTGTCCAATTTTCCTAATTTTTTGTTGCCAGCGTACTTTACGTAAAAGTTCTTTGGTTTAATTTATTAGGTTTTCTGCCCATTACAAACGTGTGCAAAATTCATCGTTGGAGATTATTGGAAGTTTAAAGAAAGCACTGGATTTACTTTCGAAGTATGATAACTGTAAAATTAACACTTAAAAATCATGCCCTTATCTTAAGTGAGCAACCAAAAGGAATACATCCTACTCTTCCACTAAAATTGGAGAACCTCAGGTTGAGTGCAGATCAATTTTCAATTAAAAAAAATGCTAACCCTTATCTATAAATTTTAAATAAAACAACGATGAAAAAAAATGAATTACTTCTCTCGCTTGGGATCGTATTATGTTCCCTTGGATTTTCTTCATGCTCGGATGACCCAGAGACAAAAGGTTTGATTGAAGCTGATGCCCAGCTCGTAAATCTGGGAAGCGGATATTCCTTTACAGAAGGTCCAGCGGTAGATAAAAATGGAAATGTGTTTTTTACAGATCAACCCAATGATAAGATTTTCAAGTGGAATGCAGTTAGTGGTGACATTACACCCTTTTTATCTGAAACTGGAAGATCTAACGGAATGGCTTTTGACAAGGAGGGAAACCTGATCACGTGTGCTGACATGTATGGTGAAGTATGGAAGATAGCACCGGATGGTAGTCACACTGTATTGGTCGATAATTACAATGGAAAAATGTTAAACGGACCAAATGATGTATGGATCAATCCAGTTACGGGTGGAATGTATATCACCGATCCAATATTCCCACGTGGTTATTGGGATGATGAAGATCCACGCAAACAAGGTTGGCCCCCAACTCATTCTGAACAAGCGGAAGAAGGTAAAGGTGGTCACGTTTACTATCTCGCCCCAGGTGCTACAGAACTGGTTAGGGTAACTACACAAGGTGATTGGGATGCTGACGCATGGCCGAATGGTGTTGTGGGAACACCTGATGGTAAGAAACTTTATGTGAACAAATGGGCTGGTGATAATATGGGTGGTACCTGGGTGTTTGACATTAATGCAGATGGAACGCTTACTAATTTGAAAAAATTTATCGACATGGGAGGTGATGGTATGTCAATGGATGAAAAAAGGAATATCTATATAAGTAATGGTTTGGGCGTGAATGTCTTTGATAAAAATGGTAATGAGTTAGTTACGATATTTACTGGTGGAGGCGCAACCAACAATGTTTTTGCTGGTCAGGATAATAAGACCTTATTCATAACAGGTCCTGTTGACAAGGTAAATTCACTAAAAATGAATGTAAAGGGAGTAGAAAAATTCTAATCGCTATCATCTCCCCAACATGGGAAGACATGATGGTAAGATTAAAACAAATGACAATCGCTCCTTGGGTTAGGGAAAGGCGATGTTAGGTAGGATGGTGATGAATGTGCAAAGGAACCGTGACATTTCATTTGAAATGATTCACGGTTCTTTTCATTTTGAGAATGAAGCAGTGCTTATATTGCCCAATCATAAACACTGAAGCAAGATTTGTCTTCACGCGCAGACAATAAAATATGATTATAAAGTACAAATTGATATGACTACAAAGAAATTGATTCTCTACCTTTTTATTTCTGCGATGTTCTCCTTAGGAGTTCATGCACAAAACACCGACAAACTCGCACCACAAGGTTTTGATGTAGTGCGCGAAGGTATTGCTCAAGGAAAGATCGATACTATTTCCTACCCGTCTAAAACCGTAGGTGTCAATCGTGAAGCATTGGTGTATACACCTCCAGGATATTCGAAGAGTAAAAAGTATCCGGTGTTATACTTATTACATGGGATTGGTGGCGATAAGAAGGAATGGTTAAAGCAAGGTCAACCACAGGTGATTCTAGATAACCTGTATGCCGATAAAAAACTAGAGTCGATGATTGTCGTGTTGCCCAACGGAAGAGCGATGAAAGATGATCGCGCCATTGGAAATATTTTCGACAGCGTTAAAGTGCAGGCCTTTGCCACTTTTGAAAAGGATTTGCTCAATGATTTGATTCCTTATGTTGAAAAAAAATATCCTGTTTTAAAAGATCGTGAGCACCGTGCTATTGCAGGGTTGTCAATGGGAGGTGGGCAGTCCTTGAATTTTGGATTAGGTAATCTGGATAAGTTTGCATGGGTAGGTGGTTTCTCTTCCGCTCCCAATACAAAGATGCCAGAAGTGTTAGTACCCAATCCAGAAGCAGCTAAATCAAAATTGAAACTGCTGTGGATTTCTTGTGGTGATGCTGATGGCTTAATGGCTTTTAGTAAACGCACGCATGATTACCTGTATGAAAAAAACGTTCAACATATTTTTTATGTTGAACCGGGAGGTCATGATTTTAAAGTCTGGAAGAACGATTTGTATATGTTCTCACTATTTCTTTTCAAGCCGGTAGATCAATCAAAACTGTCTTCATTCACCGTGTTAGGTACACCGGCCTCTACAAATGTGCGTTCAGCAAAATATCCACAGATCTTACCCGATAATCGCGTGATGTTTCGCGTTAAAGCGGCCGATGCACAAAAAGTACAAATCGATCTCGGTAAGAAGTACGAAATGATAAAAGATGCTGAGGGATTTTGGACGGTCACTACCGACACCATCAGTGAAGGTATCCATTATTATTCTTTGGTGATTGATGGCGTTGCCCTGGCTGATCCGGCAAGCGAAACTTTTTATGGCATGAGCAGAATGGCTTCGGGCATTGAAATACCTTCCAAGAATGGCGACTTCTACGCATTGAAAGATGTTCCGCATGGTGAAGTAAGAATGAAGCGCTACTATTCAACAGTCTTTAATGCATGGAGACGTTTTTATATTTATACACCAGCTGACTATGATATCAATTCAAACGAAAAATATCCTGTACTTTATTTATTGCATGGCGGTGGTGAAGATGAAAGAGGTTGGTCAACACAAGGCAAAACTGATTTGATACTCGATAACCTGATTGCAGAGAAAAAAGCAAAACCAATGTTGATCGTTATGATGGACGGCAATACCGGTGGAGGTGGAATCGCTTCTTTTAATGAACGGTCTCTACAAATGTTTGAAAACGAATTAAAGAATGCAGTTATCCCATTTGTTGAAAAAAATTATCGGGCAGCAACGGATTCTAAAAACAGAGCACTCGCAGGTTTATCGATGGGTGGACTGCAAACACTTTATGCCGGTGTAAAGAATAATAAAATGTTTTCTTATCTCGGTGTTTTTAGTTCGGGATGGTGGGCAAATCAACCAGCACTTTCCGATCCACAATATGCATTTATGAAAGAGAATGCAGCCACGATTAACAACAACATAAAACTTTTTTGGGTAGCCATGGGAGGTAAAGAAGACATCGCACATGATAATTGTAAAATTATGCTGAAGAAATTTGATGAGATGAATATTAAATATTCTTACAGTGAATATCCGGGTGGACACACCTGGCCGGTGTGGAGAAATAATTTGTATTCGTTTGCTCCCTTGTTATTTAAATAGAGTATTGAAGGGTAAACGATAAGTAGACACCATTATCTTATTGGAACTATCGCGCTTAGTTCAATAAGGTAATGGTACTTTATCATTATTGTAGTTTAGCGATTTGCTCAAATTCATCTTCCAGTTTTGTGCTCAACCGTTGAAAAATTTCAAAGTACTGCATATAGATATTATGGTCTTGTTTCCTTGGATTGTATGTCTCCTCTAAAACAACACTTTTTGCAGCCTCTTCCAGATTAGCATAAATCCCCATGTCTGTTGCGGTAAGTAAGAATGCACCGAGTCCGCAGGTGTTTGAATTTTTAATGGTGCTTACAGGCCTATCATAGAGGTCAGCAATCAATTGTGTGCAGAAAGGAATGGTGGCAAAACTTCCATTCACAGAGAGGCCGCTAATGGTGCGATGTTCACCTAAGATTTTTCCAATGCTATATATTTCATAAAGCATTCCTTCAATAGTAGCACGAATAAAGTGTTTTCGTTCGTGTTTTATGTTTAAACCAAAATAACATCCACGCGCGTTTGGATTCCATAAAGGTGCACGTTCGCCTAATAGATACGGTAAGAACAATAATCCTTCTGATCCTACGCTTACATTAGAAGCTTCATGGATCAGATTTTCCATCTCGTATTCTACATCAAAAGCTTTTTCAAAATCTCCGAACTGCTTTGCAAACCATTCAAAAATTACACCTCCATTGTTTGTTGGTCCACCGGATACATAGTGATTTTCCGTAAGCAGGTAATTAAAAAATCGTTGTTGGTCATCACGCAATACTTGTTTGCCAACCACACGCACTGCCCCACTATCTTCTATTGTTATAGTGGCCTTATCCTCACTCCAGATGCCAGCCCCTAGTGTAGCCATGCAACCATCACTGGATCCAATAATTATTCGTGTGCTGGACGATAATCCTAAAGAGTTTTGATATTCTTTTCTGAGTTTACCTGGCGTAGTAAAGACGGAACTGAGATCAGGTAATTTTTCTTGTGTAATTCCGGCATAGTCTAAAGCATTTGCTTCCCATTTTAAGGTATGAATGTTCAGCATACCGGTTGCTGAAGCCAGACTATAGTCAATAACATATTCGCCTGTGAGCTGTTGAACAATGTAACTTTTGAGGGCTAAGAATTTATAAGTTTTATCAAATCGTTCGCTATCATTTTTTTTAAGCCATGCTATTTTAACTAAGGGTGACATCGGATGAATAGGCGTTCCTGTTGCATCGTATAATTTTTTTCCTATGCCAGAATTTTTTAATTCTTGAGCTTCTTTTTTTCCACGATTGTCTGCCCATGTAATTACATTTCCCAGAGGAACACCGTTAGCGTCAATAGCCAGAACACTATGCATGGAAGCTAAAAAGCAGATTGAATGAACCTTATATTTTTTGGGCTGAATTTTTTCTGTAATGAAATTCTTAAGCACGTATAGCATGGTGATAAAAATCTGTTCAGGATCCTGCTCGCTGTAATCAGGATCGCTGTGAAAGGTGGGGTAGGATCCTTTGGTTGAACCAAGTGTATTGCCCATGAGATCAAAGGCAAAAACCCGTACAGCATTGGTTCCGAGTTCTACGGTGATGATGCATTCCATATTCTGTATATACTTTATTTTTTTGAACTATTTCTTTTTCTAAATTCTCCAGGAGTGTATCCGGTTAATTTTTTGAAGGTTGTGGAGAAATGTTGAGAAGAATAAAAACCGGTCTCCAGAGCTATAGAGGTTACATTTTCTTCTTCTTTTCTTAACAATTTAATGGCTTCTGAAATCCGGATGTTAATAAGGTAATTTAAGGGCGAGAACCCGGTATAATTTTTTACTTTTTCCGTGAAGGCGGTAGAGCCCAGGCCAACCATTCCAGCCATTTCTTCCACCGTCCATTGATGGGAAAGATTTTGACGAAGTGCTTGCTCCAGCTTCATAAAGGTCTGAGGAAAATCTCTGCGTAAATTATTCTGATGCGTTGATTGTCGGGCGATGAGAATAAGTAATTCTGTTATGAGGTGATTGACACGTGTAGTGTAACCGATTTGTTGTTGATGTAATTCGTTTTGAATGGATTGAAGGATGTTGAGGGCTTCTGTTAATTTCACCAATACGGGAGCACTATTGAGTTGAAGTACCCTCCAAATAGCCGCACTTTCTCTTCCGGATAACCCACTCCAATTTCCCAGCACCATTCTTTTATTGTCTTCTGTTTTTTCCAATTGGATTTGAATCCAGAAGAGTGTACCAATATCCAGAAAGTCCTTTTTACCCTGAAAAGTTTTGCCGGGAAGAATCATCGCTAAATCACCTGGATATAATATGTGCTGGTGATCATTAATAACCCATTCGAATTTCCCCTCCAATACATAGTATATGCGAATGCTTTCTGAAGTTGTTGCACCTAATGAGTTCAGCTGAATACTGGTGTTTTTTCGTACGGCAAACTCCAGGATATGCGGAAAATCTTCCAATTCTTTTGACTGCTTATGATGTAAAAAGAACTGGTTCATTCCTAGAGACTAGATGGGCTAAATATTGAATAATCGAAAAGGAAATTGGCTTTTCATTGCAATCCAACGCAGCAAATCTGTAAAAAACAATCGGATTATCAATGGTGTAAACAAGTATTTGTCAAATTCTACCGTAACCGCAAACGTGTGTAAAATTCATCAGTGGCGTTTATTGGAAGTATAGACGAATCAGCCCTGATACTTTCGTTACATGATAATTGTAAAAACGACACTTCATAAATTTCCATTAAAACGGAAAGGACTCTATGAAACTCACATTCATCAGTAACAAAAATTTCTAAACCAAACCCAAAAAAAATGAAGAAACACTACCTATTATTTTCATTCTGTATGCTGCTAGTAATAGTAGTATTCAATCATACCTATGCCTCTGGAGGAGGACATGGTACGATAGAAAGCAAATCTGCATTGTTTCGACAAGAGAGTACTGTTACTGGTAAGGTGACAGACGAAAGTGGAGTGGCATTTCCCGGTGTTAATATTGTCGTAAAAGGGACTGCTAATGGCACCGTAACAAACGCTGAAGGAAATTATTCAATTGATGTTCCTTCAGGATCGACCACGCTTGTATTTTCATTTGTGGGGTACAGCGTTCAGGAAGTCATCATTGGAGGACGTGCCGCAATTGATGTCTCATTACAACCTGATGTTCAATCACTCGATGAAGTTGTTGTGACAGCACTGGGTATTAAAAAAGAATCCAAACGTTTGGGTTATTCAGCAACAACAGTGAAGACCGATGAACTCATTACAAATAGAACCACCAACATCATGGAATCACTCGAAGGACGAGTGGCAGGTTTGAATATATCACCTCCTGCTGCAGGAGCTGGTTCGAGTACACAAATACGTCTTCGCGGGCAAGCTGCATTTGCTGGACCCGGTGTAAGTAATTCACCGCTGATTGTTGTCAATGGTCTGCCAATGGATCAGGATGCCAGAAATGCGGAAGGTAGTGGTCAACAACGCGATCGTGGAGATGCATTACAGAATATCAATCCCGATGATATAGAAACGATGACAGTATTAAAGGGTGCTACCGCGGCTGCACTTTATGGTTCACGAGCTGCAAATGGTGCTATCATTATTACAACGAAATCAGGTAAAAAGAATCAGGGCATTGGCGTAGATTTTACTTCCAGCTTTACGACATCGCATGCGTTGAATTTTTTGGATGAAATAGCCCAAACAGAATATGGTGCAGGTCAAAATGGGGCGAAACCACTAACGCAAGGTGATGCACAGTCTCAAGGACAGTTTGGTTTTGGTGCAAGATTGGATGGTACGCCTGTCATGAATTTTGATGGAGTTATGAGGCCTTACTCTGCTAATCCTAACCAGCTCGATGATTTTTTACGAACAGGAACAAACTTTACCAATACTATTGGGTTGTCTGGTGGTGGCGAAAAAGGAAGCTTCAGAGTATCGTTTTCAAATGTGGATGTTAAAGGTCTAGTACCGAACAATGAGTACAAGAAACGGATATTCAATACAGGGATCAATCATAATTTTAATAAAAAACTTCAGCTACAGTTGAATGTTAACTACGCGAACGAGGACAATATAAACCCACCTCAAATTGGTACACAAGGTGACGGTGCTGCTGCCTTTTTTAATAGGATGTCTATCTCCACTCCCTTGGAGGCATATAGAGATAATGCTAAGGATCCTGTTTCAGGAGCTGAATACAAGACGAATGGTTTTTTAGGAACCATTAACAATCCTTACTACCCGATGCAAAATGGTCAGTACTATCATGAAGTTAGAAATCGTTTTCTTGGAACAGCCACTTTGCGTTATCAAATGACAGATTGGCTCTATGCTCAAGGCCGGTTTAACTATGATTATAATAGCGCATTTTCAGAGTGGGATAGATTGAATGGAACAGGAGCCACAACACTTTTTAATGGTGATGGTACGTATAGGGGAACCTATAATATCCAACAGGATATTTCTACTGATATTAATGCAGACTTCATGGTTGGTGCCAATAAGCAATTTGGTAAGTTTTCTGTGGATGCAAGTTTTGGTGGAAACACTTGGAGATCGGAGTGGCAGAGACAGGAACAGAATTCCAGTAATTTTGTTGTTCCCGATCTTTACTCAATCGCAAATGGTACCATCCAAAATCAGGGATATCTTTATAGCAATAGGCGCGTAAATTCCCTTTATGGTTGGGCTGAATTTGGATACAATGGGATGTTTTATTTAAACTACACAGGTAGAAATGACTGGTTCTCAGTATTAAATCCACAGAAAAATGATAAATTTTATCAGTCACTTTCTGGTAGTTTTATTTTCTCGGAATTGTTGGGAAATCAATCCTGGCTTTCGTATGGTAAACTGCGCGGTTCCTTGGCGGGAGTTGGTAGTGCAAATGGGGTAAATCCTTATGATGGACAATTAACGTACGCTATAAACGCGAATCAATTTAATGGTCAGACTTTGGCGACTGTTGCTAACGTTGGTGGTATAGCTCAGGCTCCAAACCCGAACTTACAGCCCTTTACAGTTGCGGAAAAAGAGATAGGTCTTGAGATGCGGTTGTTTAATAACAAGGTGCTTTTTGATATAGGCGCGTTTGACAAAGTAACAACCGATCAGATATTAAATGTTCAAATTTCGAATACATCGGGCTATGTTCAGTCAAAACAAAATACCGCTTCATTAAAGAATAGTGGATTGGAAACTTTGCTTGAAGTTACTGCTTTAGAGTCCAATGGTTTCAAATGGGTAAGTTCATGGAACAACACCTTTCTAAAAACAGAAGTCTTAGATGTTGGTAATGAAAGCGGAACTTTACTCGTACTTTATTTCAATGGTACTGGTAATGAGTTTCTAGGAGAGTTGCGGTACACCGAAGGGATGGCAATGAACCAATTATACACACGGACCTATTTAAGAAATGATCAAGGTCAAATACTTGTTACGAATGCTGGGCAGTTGCGTGCAACCAATGCTAGTACACCAGGTGCTGAGTTAACGAATGGTTTTCTTCCCGTAGGAAGTTCTATCCCTAAGTTTACTGGTGGTTGGAATAACAACTTTACCTATAAGAATTTGAGTGTCGGAATATTTATTGATTATAAGTTTGGTGGTACAGTACTATCCTCTACACATTTAAATATGTTGCGACAAGGACACTCCATACTTTCGTTGAATGGTCGTCAGGAGGGGGAAGCTGGATTAACATTCCCTGGTGTTTATGATGACGGCAGCGCCAACACTAGTGTAGTAACTAACTTACAAGGGTTTTATGCCAATTATAGAAATCTTCAGATTGGAGATCCTTTCACCTATAAGTCCGATTTCGTTAAGTTGAGAAACGTATCGGTAACCTATAACCTTACCAATATGGTACAAAAGGTTGAGGCTTTGAATTTTGTTAAAGGACTGTCAGTATCAGCATCTGTCCGTAATTTGGCAATTCTCTACAAAGATCTACCTGGTTTGGATCCAGAGGCAATGCAGTCTTCAGGAGACACCAGAGCTGGTTATGAGAACTCATCGCTGCCAACAGCTCGTAGTTTTAATTTCAGTTTAAATGTTAAATTCTAGAATTATGAAATCAATTAAGCATTATATACTTCTATTTTTTGTACTCCTTTTATCAGGAGCGTGCGATAAGGATTTTGTAGAGATCAACACAAATCCATATGCGGTGACAGATATCGATCCAGCTCTGCTTTTTGCGGGTGCGCAACGTACTCACCTTGGAACATATGGAGGAGAACACACTATTGTTCAGCAATTTGTAAATCCGTACAATCAAGGAGCTACACTTGGTTTTAATTTCAATGCAGACATTGATGGTGCCAGTAACCCTAAGTGGGATCAATCTTTTCCGATTGCAATCAAAAATATGATTCAAGCGATAACTATTTTAGGTGAAGGTACTCCCCGTGTTAATTTGTTGAGTATGCTCCGAATATGGAAAGCGCAGACATTTATGGGATTGGTCGATGCGTACGGAAATGTTCCATACTTTGAAGCTGGGAAGGCAGTTTCCGAAGGAAAATTCTTTCCAGTTTATGATGATGATAGTGACATCTATGATGACTTATATTTAGAGATAACTGAGTCATTGGCTGCCTTGAGCCCTGGTGCGGATTATGTTTCAGCGGATTTATTTTATGGCGCCAACGCTGAAAATCCATCAGCTGATGCAGCAGCACAAGTAGCGAAATGGAAAAAGCTAGGCAATTCATTGTTGCTGAGATTAGGTATGCGTTACTCTAAAATCAATCCTGCAAAAGCCCAGGCGATAGCAGCTGAAGCATTCGCGGGTGGTGTTATGACTTCCAATGCTGATAACGCCTATGTGAAATACGATGGATCAACTTTTGTACAAGACGAAAATAATAACTTGAGAAACTTCTCTCAATTTAATTATGCAGCAGAACCTTTTGTTGACCAAATGAAATCAACCAATGATCCAAGAGGGAAATTCATTTTTGCAACATTTACAGATCCTGGACAGGTTGCTAATGATCTCAATCCTGATACCGATTTAGCCAATCAGTTTGGTGTTCCGATTGGGGTTGATGAAATAGCACTTGCGGATACAGGCCTTGGCTATAGAGGACCTCGCGGAGGAGGGCTTAATTACTCACAATACAATATATGGGTAGTTGCGTCACCAGCTGCGCCTGATTTCTGGGTTACCTATGCACAAACTTCGTTACTTCTTGCAGAGGCAGCTAAACGTGGTTGGGTACCTGGTGGTGATGCATCTGCTCAACAGTATTATGAAGCTGCAATTACTGCGGACATGATTGCGTATTCTCTATATCCAGGAGTGACTCCAATTTCAGGAGCAGAAATAACAGCATACCTTGCTGAACCGGGTGTAGCATATAATACAACGGATGCGCTTGAGCTCATCAATATCCAGTACTGGATTGTAAACCATCGAAATGGAACAGAAGCTTTTGCGAATTTTAGAAGAAGTGGATTTCCTGATTTAAGTCCCAATACCTATAATAACAACCTTCAAGGTGGATTTGTTAGAAGATTGTCATATCCTGATTATGAAGGCTCTTCAAATTCCGCAAATTATGTGGCTGCAGCTGCAGCAATAGGTGGAGATAACTTATTATCAAGAGTATTTTGGGATGCGGAATAAATATGTAAAAAATGAAATACAGTTTTTTTTCTCTGAACTAAAAAAATCAGAATATCAGAAACGGTAAACAATTAAATTGAAGGAGGCTGTCTTTTTTAAGACAGCCTCCTCTTTTTTATTTATAGTTTCCGTTGTTAAAAAGAAAATTATTAACGGCCAATTTACTTTTCAATCGGGAAGGTAACTATATTAAACAGTAGTAAATTTAATTTTAATTATCAGCAGTGTTATTTATAGTTAGTGCAAGTGTAATTCATACTTCATTTGCAATCGAGTAAAAATATTGTAGAAAATATTCATCACGTAAATCACCAAATGTTTAAAATATATCAGAAGTTAATAATCACGCTGGCTGCATTATCCTTTATTGGGTACGTCCTGTCTACTATACATGATGCACATAGTTATGCTGGTCTGATGCTGATGTCATTTTTTGTATTTCTATCCCTTTCTTTTAGGCAGTATGAATCCTTAAAAGGGTATTCATTTACGATCACCATTTTTGCAGCGGTTAGTCTAGCCATGTATTATCCACAACACTTTGTTTATGTTGGTGATTTCAAACTCTCGAAATTGATTTTGCCACTGATGCAAATATTAATGTTTGGTATGGGTACAGCATTAAGTGTTCAGGATTTTGCTCGAGTGTTGAAAATGCCTCGTGGCGTGTTTGTTGGGCTATTTTGTCAATACAGCATTATGCCAATGGCAGGGTGGTCGCTTACTAAGGTATTTTCTTTTCCTCCTGAAATTGCTGCGGGTGTAATTCTAATTGGGAGTTGCCCCAGCGGTTTAGCATCCAATGTCATGTCGAATTTGGCAAAGGCTAATTTAGCTTTATCGGT
>Ga0116156_10001734_pt1 | contig 20716 bp, 11 predicted proteins | sample AD_UKC045_MetaG_FD_89891 | JGI IMG/M metagenome (GOLD analysis project Ga0116156, IMG submission 89891) | Active sludge microbial communities of municipal wastewater-treating anaerobic digesters from USA - AD_UKC045_MetaG | ecosystem: Engineered > Bioreactor > Anaerobic > Digestate | place: USA... | reverse complement strand
ATGCACGGTGTGCGTGTCGCGGCAGGCGACGAACAGGCGGCCGGCGGCGATGACGGGCTGAGTCAACTGCCCGCCCAGAGCCGTTTCCCAGCCGCTGCCCGCGTCCTGCAAACCGGTCGGAGCGGCGCCGCTGCGCGCTGCGTCGTGCCGGAACGTCGGCCAGTCGCCCGGACCGGCCGCCGGACCTTGTGCTTGACCGCAGGCCGGGCCGCGTTCCAGACGCGAGTCGGCGGCGAGATCTTCCGCCGAGGGCTGCGGCACGCGCGCCGACGACAGGGCCTTGAACCCGCTCAGCTTGGCCTCCAACTGGCAGCCGCAAGCGTCCATCGAGGCGTAGGTCATCCCGTTGCAGGGCATGATGCCGTAGATGCAACCGCCGCGGAACCAATGGTTCGGCGTCCAGTGTTCCTTCTTCAGGTCCACGTACTCGGTGCCGTTCCGGCCCGTGATCAAGAAGCTGCCGCAGGCTTTGGACGGATAGCAGCGGTGGTGGAACCAGTGCAAGTCCACGTCCGGCGCGAATTCGCGTTTCGCCTCGCCCGTCTTCGGGTCGTAGCCGGTCCAGATCCCGTCGTCGTTATTGCCCGCGATCGCGGCGGTCCACGACAGACCGTCGACGACGAACAGATCGCGCAGCGACATGTGGCCGCTCGGTTTCTGACGCTGCTCCCAGACTTTCTTCCCGTCGCGGAGCGTCCAGCCCGAGACCTTTCCGTTGTTGGCCGCCAGCAGGACCATGTCCTGGTAGATCAGGACGCGCGGCCCGGTACTGCTGGGCACCGGCATCGTCAGCGGCGTTTCCTCGGCTTGCCACCGCGTCTGGCCGTTGCTCCGCTCCAGGCAGACCAGCTTCTGTCCGTCGTGGAACACGATCGAATCCGCGTTGGCCGCCAGCGAACACGGCGCCACGGGCGACTCGACTCGCCAACGCAGCTTGCCCGTCGCCGCGTCGCAAGCCACGATGCTGCGGGGCGTGCCGGGCCAGCCCCAGCCGGTGTTCGAGGCATTGGTGTTCGACCAGACATAGGTGCCCGCGCGACGGTAGTTCGGCAAGTTCGATTTCTCGTGGTCGGCGACCAGCAGCGCCGTGTCCTCGGCGACCACGATCTCGCGGGCAAATTCGGTGCCTTCGCACTCGTGCAACGTCTCGCCGCTGGCCGCGTCCAGAATCGCGACCGGGGCGTCGATGCCCAGCGTCACATACACGCAGTCGCCCACGGCCACCAGCCGCCGCAGCAGGTGCGCCGGGCCGCTTTTCAGGCCAAAATCCTTGCTGGCCCAATCGGGAATCTCGCGTTTCCACAACACCGTGCCGTTGAACGCGTCGCGGGCGATCAGACTCCAATGCGACGGCAGCTGGATCGAGGCTCGCGAGCCCTCGTCCAGGATGTAGAACAAGCGGCCGTTGGCGGACACCAGCGCGCTCATGCTGGCCATGTGGTCGTGATGCCGCGCCCAGCCGGGGCCGCCCAGCCACTGCAGCCGCGTGGGAGCCGCGACCAGCGTGTCGTTCCCCGTCGGATTGCCGTCCGGACCGTGCAGGTAATGCGTCCACTGGTCCATTTCCGCCGGCCAGGGTTTGACGGTTTTGTCCGTGGTCCGTGGTCCGTGGTCCGTGGTGAAGAGCACCACGCCGCCAGGACAGAGGACGCGGAGGAGTTCTTCTCTGGCAACTGACAACGGACCACGGACCACGATCAGGTTCACGAAATTGTCCACCAATGGCAGTCGCCGCCCGTCCCAGCGGTCGATGGTCACCCGGCCGTAACGCCCCTCGGCCAGCAACCGCTTGCGGGCCGCCGCGACGTTGGCGGCGTCGGTATCCAGCCCCAGCACGACGTACTGTGGGCCGGCGGCCAACTGCGCCGTGACGGTCCCATCGCCGCAGCCCAAGTGGACCACGACACCGCCTTGGATGCCCGCTTCTTCGATCCGTTTCGCTCCGTCCTGCCCGGCCGCGGCGGACAGAACGCTCAGCAACGTTGCTGTGAAGAGAAACGCTGACTTGTGCATGGTTCACCTCTGCGATTGCGAGAGCCGTTGCCGTACGTCAGGCTTTCCAGCCTGACGTACCAGGAATTCTTAATCGTTGCGATTCTGGGATGGCTGGGACACAGAGCACCCTAATCTTTCACCTAATCTCCCATCTAATCTCCCACCTAATCTTCTACTCAATCTCCCCCGGCTCCAAGGCGGTAGGCAGTTGCAGGAGATTAAGTGAAAGATTAGGGTTTCAGGTTCCGTCGCAGCCGGTTAAGTTCATTGCCCCTTACCGCTTCCGCTTCGGGTGCGGCACATCTTTCGGCAATGGCCCGGCCAGCGGCGGCGTCTCGAAGTACCGGCCGTCGTCCACCAGCCGCGGGTCGCCGGTCCGCTGCAATTCGTCCATCAATCGCCGTTCAAGTTCCGCCCGGACCTGCGCGTAGGCCGGCTCCGCGGCCACGTTGTGGACCTGATACGGGTCCTTCTTCAGATCGTACAGTTCTTCGCGCGGCCGCTTGCCATAGGCCAGATCGAACAGGGGCTTCCATTGAGGATGGTTGCGCTGCCCGACCAGCCAAGCCTTGGTCGGGCTGGCGTCGTCGTCCGGAAACGTGACGAAGGTGATCTCCGTCAACTCCTCGGCCGTCGGCGGATTGGGCCCGTCCAGATTGTACGGATCGCCCATCGGATAGCGGTCGGGTTTGAAGTTGATGATCAGCCGATAGTCGGCCGTGCGGATGGACCGCTGGGGATAGGGCAAGTGGCCGGCGCGTGCCATCTCGACGTGGCGTTCCCGGCCGGTCACCACAAAGGTCCGCTGCGGATCCACCAGGCCCTGCCGATCGGACTTCAGGACCGGCCACAGGCTGCGCCCGGTCATCACCTCCGGCAGCGCCACGCCGCCCGCTTCCAGAAACGTCGGCGCCAGGTCGGTCATATTCACGAAATCGTCCACCACGCGACCGCCGCGCACGCCCGCGCCGGCGATCGTCAGGCACACGCCGGTGCCGGTGTCGTACAGGTTGCACTTGCCGTGCGGAAAGCCGGGAATGCCGTGATCGCCGCTGATCACAATCAGCGTGTTGTCCAACTCGCCGAGCTTGCGGACCTCGTCCACCAACAGGCCGATGGCCGCATCGAGGGCCTGGGCTTCACCCAGGTAGTCGGCCAGATCTTGCCGCACCTCAGGCACGTCCGGCCAGAACGGCGGCATCTTGCCCTGCAGAGCGTCGGGATCGATTGCCCACAACGCCTTGCCGGAGCCCTTGATCCATTTGCGGTGCGTGTTGGTCGGGCCGAACCAGTAGCAGAACGGCTGCCCCGGCTGGCGAGCGGCAAGAAAAGACTGGAAGTTCCCCCGCGTTTCGTCGTACAGCACCTGCTTGGCCGCCTCGACCGACATCCCGTCGGCCACCAGCTTCGTGGCGGTTTGGGAAAACTGATTGAACCGCCGGCCCGCTTTCTCGTAAGCGTGCTGCTGGCCGCCGTAAGGTGCATCGGCGGGCGTGCCGGGACTCCACACCTTGAACGTCTTACCGATGTGGTAGCCGGCTTCCTTCAGCAGCAACGGATAGGCCGGGATCGACGAATCCCAGACCGCACCTTGCAGGATGGCTCCGCGCCGGGTGCGCCAGAAGTACTGGCCGGACAGCAGCGAACTGCGGCACGGCGTACACGACGGCGCGTTCACGTGGGCGTTGCGGAACAGCACGCCGGAGCGGGCCACACGGTCGAAGTTCGGCGTACGTACCACGTCGTTGACTCCGCCCGGCCCATCGACCTCGGCCATGATGCTCGCGTACCGGCCCCAGTCGTCAGCGAACAGAAACAGAATGTTCGGCCGCTGCTCGGCCCCGAAGGACGAAGGCAGAAGGACGAAGGACGAAAGAAGAAAACAGAACACTTGCAGGCAGGTTTTCATCGGGTTAGCTCTTTTTTGTCGCGATCAAGGAAATGGGCAGAATCATGGGGGCAGAATGATGAGGAGAGGGTCTGTCATGATTCTGCCCCCATCATTCTGCTAACTTCTACTTGAGTTGCGGTTCGCCGGGGACGACTCCGGCCTGATGCGTCTTGACGGCTTCCTGGATCTCGGCGATCACTTCCGGTTGTCCGGCCGCGACGTTGCGTTTTTCGGACGGATCGCGGCCCAGGTGAAACAGCAGCGGTGGCTCATGCACCTCGGCCTTCGGCTGGCCGTAGCCCGTCTGCGTCTTGAAATGCGCCTTCCATTGGCCCAGGCGGGCGGCGAACAACTGATCGCCGCGATAATAGTAAAACGGCCGTTTCGGCAGCGGTTTGCCTTCGAACAGCAACGGCCCAAGATCCGTGCCGTCGAGCGTCACGCCGTCGGGCAACGGCACGCCGGCCAGCGCCAACGCGGTGGGCAACAGGTCCATCGCGTGCGCCAGTTCGGAGGTCACCCCCGGCCGGATGCGGCCTGGCATCCAGGCGATGCCCGGCTCGCGCATGCCGCCCTCCCACGTACTGCCTTTGCCTTCCCGCAACGGGCCCGCACTGCCGCCCTGGTCGCCCATGATCAGCCACGGGCCGTTGTCGCTGGTGAAGAAGACGAGCGTCCGCTGCGCGAGGCCTTCCTTGGTTAACGTGTCCAGCACCTGACCCACGCTCCAATCGAGTTCCTCGACTGCGTCGCCGTAGATACCGGCGCGGCTCCGGCCCTTGAACGCCGGCGAAGCAAACAACGGCACGTGCGGGAAGGTATGCGCGAAATAGAGGAAGAACGGCCCGTGCTTGTTCCCGCGGATGAACTGCTGCGCATACTCCGTGTACCGCCGCGTGAGCGTCGTCTGGTCGGCGGGTTGCTCGACCACCTGCCCGTCGCGCAGCAGCGGCACGTTCCAGCCGTCGTGCGGCGGATCGGGCGCGGCGGACGCGCCCCGCGGCAGGCCGGGCCGCGCGTCCATGTCGTTGGAGTACGGCAGGCCGAAGCTGTGCTCGAAGCCTTGATCCAGCGGCCGCCCGCCGGGATGGATGCCCAGGTGCCACTTGCCGACATGCGCCGTGGCGTACCCGTGCGGCTTCAGGGCCTCCGCGATCGTGATTTCCGATGGCGGCAGACCGCCCGCCGAATTGGCAAACAGCACTCGCCGGTCCCCGCACATCCCGCTGCGGATCGGATACCGCCCGGTCAGAATCGCCGCCCGGCTGGGCGTGCAGACTTCGGCCGCCGAGTAGAAATCGGTGAACCGCAACCCCTCCGCCGCCATCCGATCCAGATGCGGCGTGCGAATCGTGGGGGAGCCGTAGCAGCCCAGGTCGCCATAGCCCAGGTCGTCCGCGAAAATGATGACGAGATTAGCCCGGTCGGCGGCGTGGGCCGTCACGCAGAGGGCGAGCGACGCCGAAATCAGAATGGAACGAAGCAGGATTGATGTCTTCATGGCGTTGTTCCCGAAGGAAGGTTGGGTTGGGGGGCGGCGCGCAGCACCGCGGTCACGGGAAAGTGGTCGGACGGCGTGCGGCCCTCGCGTGACGTACGGTCGATCTCGGCCTGGACGATCTGCCAATCCCGCGAGACGCCGATCCAGTCGATCCGGGCTCCGCTGACCGAGTCGGCCCTGAACCCTGTGAACGTGCCTTCGTTCGGCCCGGACTCAGGATGCGCGGTGCGAAACGCGTCGACCACCGGCGACGGCTGATCTTCGATCGATCCGAACAGGGCGCGATACGGTTCGCTGCCCTCGGCGGCGTTGAAGTCTCCGGTAACAATCACACGGCAGCCCTGGCCGAGCGCCGGAATCTGACGGCGGAGCAAGCGGGCGGATTCGACGCGGGCCTGCTTGCCGAGGTGGTCGAAGTGCGTGTTCAGGAAGAGGATTGGCGGCGTCTGGGTTGCACGGCGGTCGCGCAGCTTGACCCACGTCACCATCCGCGGCAGCGAGCTGTCCCAGCTCTTGCTGCCCGCCTGGTCCGGCGTCTCGCTGAGCCAGAAGTGGCCGCCAGCAAGCTTCTCGAATCGCACCTTCTTGAAATACAGCGCCATCATCTCGCCGCTCTCCCGGCCGTCGTTCCGCCCCACGCCCAGACAGTCGTAATCCGGCAGTTGCTGGGCCAGATAATCCCGCTGAAAGCCGACCGTCTCCTGCGTGCCGAGCAAATCCGGATCGAAGGCCTTGATCGTCTGGACCAGGAACTCTTTCCGCCGGTCCCAATGGTTTTCGCCGTCCCGGGCCGTCCCGAAACGGATGTTGAAACTCATCACCCGCACGTCGATGGCCTGCTCAGCGGCAGGACACGGTGCGGTCAGCGGCAATACCATCAGCAGTGAAGTGATGCAGAAGCGACTCATGGTCAAACACCTATGGCGTTAAGGTTTCTGATTGGCTGCGGGGCACCGTAGACCGCTCGCTCCGCGAGCGGGTTTCCTCTCGCGGAGCGAGCGGTCTACGGTTTTCGTTTCCTCTTGGCTTTGGGAGCCGGCTTGTCCTTCGCGGCTTGCTGAAACTGCCGGTCGAGTTCCGCCGGACGGGCGTCCTGAAACTGATCGAGGACCGCCTGCAACTTCTTCGCCGCGCCGGCGGCTTCGCCTGCCAGCGCGGCAACCTGGTGCGGCACCGTTTCATCCGGATCAACCGTCAGGTCGAAGAACCGTCCGTCGCGGTACAGCTTGTAATGGTGATCTGCGGCGAACTCGCGCACGGTCAAGTCCGCCCGCTGACGCGGCGAATACCAGCAGTACAACCACTGTCGCGGCGTCCCCCGCTCGCCCCACAGTTGCGGCAGGAAGCTGACGCCGTCCGTATCCGGGGGCACGCTCACGCCGGCCGCTTCGCAGATCGTGGGCAGAAAGTCAACGCCGCTGATCAGGTCCCCGCAGACCCGCCCGGCCTGGATGCCCCCAGGCCAACTGGCGATCAATGGCACGTGCGTGCCGCGGCGCGTCGTGCTGCCCTTGCCGCCGCGATAGTCGGCATCCCGCAACCGACTGGTCACGCCGCCCCCCGTGCCGTTGTCGCCCAGGAACATCAGCAGCGTGTTGTCGCGGATGCCCAATTCGCCGAGCCTGGCATCCACGCGGCCGATCATCTTGTCCATCCAGGCGGTCATGTCCGCGAAGTGCTTCACGTCCTGATTCACCTGCTCGCCGACCGCCTTCGGATCCCAATCCGGACTGTCCGGCGTGGGCTGGAACGGGGCGTGCGTGAGGATCATCGGGTAGTAGAGGAAGAACGGCTGCTCTTTGTGGCGGGTGATGAAGTCGAGGGCAAAATCGTTGACCAACTCCGGCCCGTATTGGCCGTCGTTGAAATCCTTCTCGACGCCGTCGTATTCCAGCCCGGGATTGGCATAGCGCGGCGGGCGGCGCGTGTGCTGCCACAAGCAGGCTTCGTCAAAGCCGAAGTGCTGCGGCGAATCCTTCTCGTGCCCCAGTTGCCACTTGCCGCAGATGCCCGTGGCGTAGCCGGCCTGTTTGACCAGATGAGCGAACGTGGTCTGGGACCGCACCAGCGTGCCGAACTGGAGGTAATTGCGCAGGTTGTAGCGGCCCGTCATCAGCTGCACGCGCGTCGGCGTACACAGCGGCTGGACATGGCAGTGCTCGAAGCGCACGCCGGCCGCGGCCAGTCGGTCCAGATTGGGCGTCCGGTAGCTCTGCCCGCCGTTCGCCGTCACGCACTCGTAGCCGAAATCGTCGGCCATGATCAGGATCACGTTCGGCTTCGCGGCAAGCGATGCCGCAGGGCTGAGCAGAACGACCGCCGAGCACAGCCCAACGGCCAGCCTTGCGAAAGAGAGGCTCCTGTGCAGCAGCGAAACGAACGCGGCACCGGATGAGACGAACATCAAAACGGCTTTCATAAACCCCACCTCATCACGCGCAGCAAGGCTGACCACGAAGCCCGACAACCCCGCCTCGCCAGTATCGGAGGGTCGGCAGCCAACGGCAACTACACCAGAGTTTTACCTGTAGCCCGCAAGGATTGCAAGCTTCTCACGGGCACCACAAGCCATCGAGACCTCGCGCAAATCCGTCTTTCTGTTTCGCCAAGATCGCTCGCCGGCCAACGTGCCGACGGGCTTGTGGGTGGATCGAGTGGACGACAACGATCCGATCGTACGTTGCGTCCTAAGGCGAGGGAGCGATCGCCTGACGAAGATCCAACCGGAGGGCACGCCGCCGAACGGAGGCAAACAGCGTCAGGCCGAATCGCTTACGTTGCTGGCCAGTACGCCGCGGCACACTCCCGCGCTGGCTGGCTTATCGCATGATCGTCAGGATCTGGGGGTCCTGTAGCAGCTTCGCGAGGACCTTTTCCAGTGTGTCTGCCTTGCCCGGCATTTTGTCGTCGGAGAGGTAATCCCGCAGGCCTTCGATGAACCTCGCGACCAAGCTTTCCAGAAGCGGTTTACGGTCGCCCTCCTCGACGCCAGCTTCCGCGAGTAGTTCTTCAATGCGGTTTCGTAGACCAACGTCGGCGGTCACCCGCCGCGCCACCTCCATCGCCGCCAGCAACTGGGCTGCCTTGGCGCCCTTCAGACCCTTCACGTCCAGCAGGGCCAGCAGCGGCGCTTCGACCATTCCCCGCAGCGATCCGAACCGCTTCAGCAGTTGCCTCCCCAACTCGACCGCACTGGTGCCCTTCAATCCCACGCGCACCAGGATGGCGATCAATTCAGCGTCCGTCATCGCCTGCGGCCCCAGGCTCAACAAACGCTCCCGCGGCCGTTCGTCTTCCGGCCAAGAAGCAATCCCCTTCGACGTTGTTTTTCTTCTCGCCATCGCTGCCCGCCTTGCGCCGGATTTCGCAACGGAATATCTTAGCGGTAGAGGATGGCAACGTTCAAGTCGTCGAGTGTGGGCAGATCGCTTGGCAGATCGAACGCCTGGAAGTCGCGGCCGCAACGCCAGAGGCAGTCCATGCAAAGCCCAATCAACAGCCTGCGAGACGCGATTGACCGCGGAGCCTTGCCCGCCAACGTCTTGGAATGCGCTCACCTCAGATGGGATCTCGCGCAAAGCGATATCGACGACTCCGGCAAGCGGTGCGTTCAGGCAGAGTCCAGCACGGAGAGTGAGGCTGTTATCGGGCTTTCCTTCGCGGCGACTTGGGCGACTTGGCAAGCTTCTTCACCGGCTGGACCGGGACGTCGTTGGCTTGCGGGCTGCCGGGTGTGCTGCGGCCGCGTGCGACAATCTGGTCCAGCAGGGCGGTGAGCCGGCGGACGTCGTCCGGACGTGTGCCGGCGAGGTTGGTCCGTTCGCCGATGTCTGCGGACATGTCGTACAACTGCACGTCGCCCTCCGTCGGCTCTTTGCTCCAGCCGCCGCTGCCGGAGCACAAGATCAGCTTGGTGGAAGCTTCGCGAATGGCAAAACGCCCGTTGATGCTGTGATGCACGGCGCTGGTCCGCTGGCTGCGGCCCGTGTCCAGGATTTCCGGCAGGAAGCTGAAACTGTCCTCGCCCGCGTTGTCGGGAAGCTTCGCGTCCGTGATGTCGGCGACCGTGGCCATCAAGTCGGTCAGGCAGAGCAGGGCCGTGTTGGTGCTTCCCGGTTTCACCCTGCCCGGCCAGCGAACGAAGAACGGCACGCGGTGGCCTCCGTCCCAGATATCGCTCTTGTAGCCGCGCAAGTCGGCACTGGGATAGTGGCCTTGCGCCTCCAGCTTGGCCGTACCGGCCGCCGGCGAGCAGCCGTTGTCGCTGGTAAAGATCACCAGCGTATCGCGGGCGATGCCGGCTTGATCGAGGGCTGCGAGCACCTCGCCCACGGCCCAGTCGGTTTCCATGACGAAGTCGCCGTAATCGCCCAGCCCGCTCTTGCCCTGCCAAGCGGGGCTGGGAACGATGGGCGTGTGCGGCGAGCTGAGCGCGTAGTACAGAAAGAACGGCGTGTCCTGCCGAGCCCGTTGCGTGACGTAGCCCGCCGCCAGTCGGGCCAGCTTGGGCAGCATCTCGATGGGCTCCACACGGGCGGTGACTCGATCGTTTTCAAAAAACGCCTGCATCGAGCGGGCGTGCTGATAGCCGAGAAAGGTATCGAAGCCGCGCGTCGTGGGCCCGTCCGGGGTGACGGCACCGAGTCCGGCCGCCTGGCTGGCGCTCCCGTCGGACACCGTGAAGCCCAGGTGCCACTTGCCGATGCAGGCGGTGTGATAGCCGTGCTGCTTCAGCAGGCCCGGCACGGTCAGCCGAGCTGCGGCGATCAGCGGCTCCGCGTTCCCGTTCAAAACGCCGCTCTGCAGCCGGGTGCGCCAGGCATAGCGTCCGGTGAGCAGGCCGTAGCGCGTGGGAGTACACACCGCGGAACCGCTGTGAGCGTCGGTGAACGTCATTCCCTCCGCCGCCAAGCGGTCGAGATGGGGCGTCCGGATCTTGCCGCGCTGCGGATTCAAAGACTGGACGTCACCATACCCCAGGTCATCAGCGAGGATGAGGATGATGTTGGGGCGTTGCTCCGCGGCTGATGTCGGCGCAAACAGGCAACACGTCGCGAGAAGAATGAATGCGTGCCTCACGGTTTTTCTTTCGTTAGTGAGAGGTTGACCGAAATGCTCCTTATCGTGCGCTTTGTCGTAAGCTTTGTCGATAGAATTCACTCGACAAAAGGCGAGAATCAATTGCATCAACGCGCATCCGGGCCGGGCCGCTCTGCCTGCCCTCGGTTCTCAGGCAGTTCCGCCAGTTCCGGGACCTGCTTGGCCGTTTTCAGGACGGCAGGCTCGAGTTGCGAGGCGGCGGACAGCAGTTCCCCCGCGCGGCGAATGGCGTTCTCGCGCAACTCCGCCGTCGAAGCCCGTTGCGCGATCCGGCCGTAGATCCGCGCCGCTGCGATCTGGGAAAAGGGTTCCTGACGGCCGTCCGCAGCGAGCCGGTCCGCATCGGCGGCCGCGGCCTGCCAGCCGCCGCCGCCCAACTCGGCCCAGGCCAGCCCGCGCACGGCCAGGGCATATCGGCCCAGCACCATGTCCTGCACTGCTTCCGGTAAGGCTTCGATGGTTTGCGGCCACTGCTCTTGCAGCAAGGCCAGCAGTCCCCGCGCGAAGCTCTGGCGGGCCGTGCCGTCCGGAGCCTCCTTGGCGACGGCCTCGACGTCGTCCCGCAAGGTTTCGCGGCGACCCTGCCAATCCTGGGCGACGGACCGCAAGAGCCGGGTTTCGTAAAAGGGCTGCACGGCGACCGACCGGTCCAAATCCTCCCAGGCGGCGTCCCAGCGTCCGCGCCGCAACTGGACTTGCCCTCGCAGGCCCAACGCGCGCGGGTTGTTCGCCTCCAACTCGAGGGCCGCTTCGCAATCCCGCAGCGCGCCGTCCAGGTCGCCCTTCTGCAACAGGGCGTTGGCGCGGTTCGTCAGATTCGTCCCGCGGGGTTGCAGTGAGATCGAAGCCGCATAGTGCTCCAGGGCGGACTCGTACTGCCGCATGTTCAGATACGCGGTTCCCAGGCTGTCCTCGATCATCCAGCGGTCGACGGCTTCCGGGTTCAGCTCGAAGTACTTCTGCCAGTCCTCGATGGCGCCGCGCCAGTTCTCCCGGCGGAAGCGGGTGAGCCCTCGCGTACGATAGGCGTCCACGTGTTTCGGATCGCGTTGGAGGATCGTGGTCAGGTCGAGTTCGCTACGTTCCCATGGATCGTCCGGGGGACTGTCGCCCAGGGCCTTGGCGCGTGTCAACAGCGCTTCGAGATCATTTTCATCCTGCACCAGGATCGGTTCCAAGGTGATGGCCGCTTCCCGCCATCGCTGTTGGAAGATCCGGTTCATGGCTTGTTCGTAGACGGCATCGCGGTAGTAGCCTCGAAGTTTCAGAACTTCCGCCTGGTCGGCCCAGGCCGCGTCGAAGTCCTTGGTTCGGCGCCGGAGGACGCCGCGGTTGTACCAAGCGTCGGCATGGGCCGGGTCCAGCTGGATCGCTTTCGAGTAGGCGTCGATCGCTTCGGGGTAGCGTTGCTGAGCGGCGAGGATGTTCCCGCGGATGTGGTGGAGGTCCGCGACCTCGGGCTGCGCTTGGACCGCCCGATCGATGATCGCCTCGGCTTCGGCAGCGCGTCCCAGATTGACCAAGGCATTGGCCCCGTTGCGAAGTCCCAGGTCGTAGGTGGGGTCGGCCTCCATCGCCTGGGCGTAGAAGGAAAGCCCCTTGGCCAGATCGCCCGCCCGCTCGTGGGCCAATCCGAGTTGGTTCAACCCCTCGGCTTTGACGTCGCGGGGCGGATCGCGGCCCAGCAGCCGCTGGAACGTGGCGGCGGCCGCCGCGGGGTCGCCCGCTTCGGCTTGGACCAGCATCAAGTTCGTGTACGCCATCAGGTGGCCGGGGTTGGCGCGGATGGCATTCTCGTACTCCGCCTCTGCCTCCTTCGGCCGCCCCAGCGTCTGCAGCAATTGGCCCCGCTTGTTGTGCAGCTTGGCATCGCCGGGCCGGAGAACCAGGCAGGCCCTCACGATGGAATCGGCTTGCTGCAAGAGCTTCTTGTTCCCGGACCTGGCCGCCTCCCGTTCCAGACAAGTGGCATGGCGAAACGCGGTCCAGAATTCGCCGGGGCGTTTGGCTGCGGCCAGGTTGTACTGCACGTCCTCCGCCTCGAAATCCGTGCCGTCCCTCAGTCGGGCCGCCTCGAAATGATGGTCGTAGAAGGTCGTCAATTCCGTCTGCTTCGCGCGCCGCTGGTCCGCCTCGGCGGGGTTCCCCAAGACGCCCTGAAACTGCGCGCGATACTGGTACAAGATTCGGCTGCGATGGCCCAAGGACTCCGCCGTGTCCAGCAGCCGCACCGCGCGCCGGCAGGCGGCCTGATGGTCCGCGTCCGATCCGTCCTGACTCAGCCGTTCACTGCCGACGGCCATCAGGAACAGAAGTTCCGCGTACCGTTGCGGCAAGCGTTGGGCCTGCTGGCGATCGATCCACGAAGCGTCGAAGGTATTGTTCGGTTCGCCGGTCAGCGGCGAGCCGTACAGGCGCACGGCGTCCGCCGCCAAGGCGAGGCCGGTGCCCAGGTCGGCGTCCCGCTGGGACTGGGGAACCGCCTGCCGTGTCCGGGTTTCCTCGGCAGCTCGCCAACGCCACAGATCGCCCAGGATGTGGTACTCCGCCTGGTCCGCGGTTTTCTGGAACTCGTCCAGCCGGGTCTTCGCCTCCTGACGCTGGAACGCGGCATGCACCAGCGCGGCGAAGACGCCCGACAAGAGCAGCAGCAGGACCACGCCGTTCAGCAGCCAGGCCCGCGCAGGTTCCCGCTTGTGGAACAGCCGGTACCGCTCCCACCAGGAATGGCGGCGCGCGCGAACCGGCTCGTGGCGACCGAACCGGCCCAGGTCGTCCGCCAGCTCTTCGGCCGTCGCGTAGCGGCGGTCGGGATCGTGCTGGAGGCACTTCAGGCAGATGGCCGCCAAGTCGGGGTCCAGACGCACCGGCAACCCCTTCAGGACCGCATCCAGCGGCTCCTCCGGCTGCGCGGGGCGTGCGGGCGGTTTGCCGGTCAACACGGCGCACAGCGTCGCGCCCAGACCGAAGACATCGCTTCGCACCGTCGCATTGCCCGCGTCCCGCGCCTGTTCCGGGGCCATGTACCCGAGGGTCCCGGCCCGATAGGCGTTGGGGATGCTGCCCTGGTCGCCGTCCCCGCGAAGCGCCTTGGCCAGCCCGAAATCGGTGACTCGCGCCCAACCGGGTTCGTCGGCCGGAGGGGTGGGTTTTTCCACCAGGATGTTGTCCGGTTTGATGTCCCGATGGATGTAGCCGCGGGCATGGGCGTAAGCCACTCCGCGGGCCGCTTGTTCCACGTACCGCGCCGCCGTCTCGCGGCATTCCCAGCTGAGCGTTTCCAGCCTAAGCGGCTTGGACCTGCGCAAGTGCCGTCCTCGTCGCGGGGCTGCGGCGGCGTCCCCGTGCGCCGGAGTGAGCGTGGTGCGATCGGTATCGTCCGCGCGCACCTCGGTGGGCCTCAGCGGCGTCACCGCCTCCAACGGGCTCACTCCCGCGATGTACTGCATGCTGTAATACAACCGCCCCGACGCCTCGCCGGCGTGATAGACCGGCACGATGTTCGGGTGCTCCAGCCGCGCGGCCGTCTCCAACTCTTGGCGGAATCGCCGGACCGCCTCGGCCCGTGCTTCGTCCGGGCGGTCGGCCAGGAGTTTCGGGCTGATCAGCTTCAGCGCCACGATCCGCTTGGTGAACTGCTCTTCCGCCTGCCAAACGACTCCCATGCCGCCCTTGCCGATCTGCTTGATCAGGCGATATCCGCCGATTTCGCTGCCTGCGTGCAACGGCGCCCCTGCCGTTTCGTCGAGAGCCTGGTCCGATGGCAACGGCGGCGGGGCGCCCTCCAGCCGGTGGAGCAACTCCGGCGCGCAGCCCGTCAAGGTCTCCGGCACCAGGTCGCGATCGTCGGTATTCACTCAGGAGCCTCCTGACGCGGCCCGCAGGCCGGGCTCACGATGTGAATTGGAACGAATACAGGTCGGCCTCGCGGAGGACGAAACGCAGCCGCACCGGTTGGCCGGCCAACGGCGACAGGCTGCCGCCTTTCCAAGCCACCGTTTGCGCGATCTGGTCGCCGGTGATCGCCGCACAGTCGTCGAGGGCGAAGCCCGGCAAGGGCTTGCCGCCGGCATCCTGCACCTCGACCCGCGTGGGTCCCCGGCTGGCGATGTTCAGCGAGAGCTTCGATCCGGTGAAGGTCAGCGGTTTGGTCAGCAGCGTGCCTTCCCCATCGGCATGGAGGGACACGAAGCCGTCGGTGCGGAAGGTGAACCGGCGCACGCGGCTGCCCGGACCGGCGTAGTAGGCCTCGGTGGCATAGACCGACAGTTCGCGATCCTGGCCGGGCAGTTGCAGCAGCCCCCAGGTCATGTAGTTGCTGCGGTTGCCGTCGCGGTCCTGCGGCGCGGTGATCGGGATCAACTCCTCAGGCCACCGGCGAAACACCACGCCGTCGCGGCTGGTCATGAACACGGGCTCGACTTGCTGCGTCTTCGGCTGGAACCGCGTGGGGAAGCCGATCAGCAGGTGCGGCGCGCGGAAGTAGGGCATCACGGCGTTGGTGTACAGGTGCTCGGCCGGCGCGTCCCCATAGGTCAGGTCGGCCTGGTTCTCCCAGTGAATGAAGTCCTTCGAAGTCGCCGTGCGGATCGCTCGCACGCCCCCGGCAAAGATCCGCCAATAAGCCCGATACTCGCCGCGCACGGCGTCCCAGAACGCGAGATTTTGGGAATCGAATGCACCGGCGGTGATGACGCCCTCGGACATCATCTTCCAGTGTATTCCATCGGGCGACTGCAGCGCGTTCAGGCAACCCACCCTCTTGCCGTCCACCGTGGTCGTACCGCCTGCCAGCGCCTTGTACTGGGCGTCGGGTGTGCAGGCCGGATTGGCGTCCTTGAAGGGCGTGAAATTGTGCGTCCCGTCCCCGGTCCACACGATGTTGTTCTGCTTCGAGCCCTCGAACTCGAACAGCCCCAGCGCCGGCTTGGTCCACGTGATGCCGTCCGTGCTCTGAGCGTAGCACGCCTGCTGCCCGTGCGTCATCTTCATCGTCTTGTCGCTGTGCGAGCCGCGGTAGTACATGCGGTACAGATCGCCGTCCTGGAAGATCGCGTAGTAGGCCGAGGTGTTCCCCTCCCACGGCGCGTCGCACACGATCGCCACGTCGCGAGGCTGGGGCTTGTGCAGCTTCAACTCCGCACCGGTCAGGCTGGCAATCAGAAAATCGTCCACCAGCAGTTCGCGCCGCGAGCCGATGGCGAGGGGCGTGTTGCCGTCGGGCGGCGCGCCGGCCCAGGCGACGGATACGGGTCCGCAGGCGGCCAACGCAGCCAGCGATACCCCTTGGCGAAGGAACTCACGGCGGGTGCTGACGCGGGCTTTCCGATCTGAGTCTCTCATGGCAGTCTTCCTGGGTGGTGACAGAGGAGTGGGGATGTTTTCACCCATGAGTAACGGCATACCTGCCCGCTGTCAAGAACGGGGGACATTATGACGCATCCGCCCCTGGCACCGTTGCCGTGTGGCTCAGGGGTTCGCACTCGGCGTAGCGGGCTTCGTCCACGGAAGCAAATACTGTCGCATGAACAGGACGGTGGCGTAGAACTGGAAATCGGCGTTGCTCTTCTTGCGGAAACCGTGGCCCTCGTCCTTGGCCAACAGGAACCAGACGGGCGTGTTGCCGCGGCGCACCGTGGCCACGATCTGCTCGGACTCGCTGGCCGGGACGCGCGGGTCGTTCTGGCCCTGGACGACCAGCAGTGGCTTGGTGATCTTGTGCGCGTTGTTGTTCGGCGCGATGCGGTTCAGGAACTCGCGGATCTTCGGGTCCCGCTCGTCGCCGTACTCCGCGCGGCGGAGATCGCGGCGATAGTCGGCCGTGTTCTCCAGGAAGGTCACCATGTTCGACAGCCCGACCACGTCCACGGCGCAGCGGATCCGCGAAGCGTAGTTGGCCGCCACGGCCAGCGTCATGAACCCGCCGTAGCTGCCGCCGGTGACCATGATCCGGTCGGCATCCAGGTCCGGCTGGGCCGCAATCCAGTCCAGTAGCGAGCCGATGTCCCGGTAGGAATCTTCCCTCAACAGGCCGTTGTCGAGCTGCAGTAACGTCTTGCCGTAGCCGGCCGAGCCGCGGACGTTGGGAAACACCAGGACCACGCCCAGTTCGTTGACCCAGTAATTCTTGGCACCGAGGAACCGGGGCCGGAACTGGCTCTCCGGGCCGCCGTGGATGTCGATCACCACCGGCCGCTTGCCGGTGAAGCGGGCCGGGGGGCGATACAACCACCCGGAAATCATCCGCTCGTCAAAACTCTTCCAGCGAATCAACTCCGGCGACGAAAAAGCCTTGGCGTCCAGCCCACCCGTCTCGCTGGCCGTCCAGCGCTCGATCCGCCCGCCGGGCAGGTCCAGCGAATAGACGTCGCCCGGCGACTGGGCGCTGGTCAGCGTGAAGCCGAGTTCGCGGCCGTCCGGGTGCCACCGCAACCCGGAGACGCTTCCAGCGGGCATCGCCGGCAGTGGCAAGGCGCGTCCGCTCGAAGCCTCGATCAGCCGCAGCGTCCCCTGGCCCTCCTCGTTCGACACCAGGGCGATGGTCTTGCCGTCCGGCGACAGTTCGAACTCCTCCACGTCCCACGGGATGTCGCGGCTCAGGCAGCGGTGCTCGAAGGTGTCCAGGGCGATCTCGACCAACTGCTGGAACTCCGAGTCCCGGTCCGTCGTGGCGTAGACGGCCCGGCCGTCGCGGCGGAAGCGGCCCGTCCGGTAGGCCACCTGGGCCGCCGCGTCCTGCGGAGCCAGCCGAGTCTTGACGCCCGTCGAGACATCCAGCAGCCACAGTTCGGCCTTGTTGATCGAAAAGTAATTGCGCAGCAGGAGCCGTTGTCCGTCGGGCGACCAATCCAGCGCGGACCAGCCTCCGCCGTCCAGTTCCGCCAGCAACCGGGTGCTTTTCGGCTCGCGGGGCTCGACCAGCCACAGGTCGACGTCCCGCCCGTTGCGCCGCGTGGAGCCGTAGACCAGTCGTCGGCCGTCGGGCGACCAGCGGGCGTTCGTGTTCCGCGACGCGCCGTCGGTGAGGAGCGTCTCTTGCGCGCCGTTCAACCCGCCCTCCAGGTCGTGGCGGTAGTACTGGTAGAACTCGCCGCCGCCCACGTCCCGGCTGAACACCACGTATCCGCCCCGGACGGGCTCGAATTCGGCGTCGCCAACCGGTTCGCGGAAGAAGGTGAGTTGGGTCCGTGCGCCGCCGGGCGCCAGCACGCGGTGCAGCTGCGCGGCCTCGGCAAACCGCGTGCGAATCAGAATCGACCGCTGGCACGGATGCCAATCCAACAGCACGGCCGACCGCGACTCGGTGTAGGGCCCGACCTCGGCGACCAGCGCGGCCGGGATCGGCGGAATCCCCTCGACAACCAGGTTGTCGCCGGGGGCAAGAAACTCGGCTTGCGCCGCCCCGGCGTTGCTGATGCCCATGTTGAACACGGCGCACGCCACGGCCAGGACCAGGCCTGCGGCGGGACGAACCAACGGACTCCAAGTAGCACGGACGTTCATCGCAAAACTCCTCCCGGAAACAGGTGTCACAAGGTCTGCCCTGGAATTGACCAATTCGCACGCTCTCTCCTGGCGACCGGAGAACCACCCAGGGCAGCGACAATGCCTTCGTGGAATTCGAGCAGACCGTGCCCAAGTGTTTCGAGCAGTTCGTCTTCCAGGCAATCGACGATCTCTTTGTACAAAAACGCGTCGCCCTCGGCCTCGATGTAGTCGAAGACGTGCCACAGCGCCTGCCGCACGATCAACTCAGCTCCCGATCGCTCTGGATGGCCGCGCCGGGTCTTGGGATGCTTGCCTGAGTCTGCGTTCGTTACCATTTCGCGGCCTCCTTCAACGGCCTCGCATGGCGCTGGACGGAACCGACCCTCCCCGCCATCACCAATTCGCCGATCCGACAGCCTAAGAGATGCCTGGCCCGAACGCCAGCACGCCTGATCGCGCCGACTCGCACCCCGCCCATTCTGGATAAACCGGCCACTCGCGATCGGCTGAATTAGCAGGCTGATTCAGGGCCGGACTTGCCGAACTGGGACGAAACCCACCGGCAGACAGGAAGGTTTCGGCCGATCAGTCTGGTTCTGGCACGGGAGGATTCTGGGCAGACCCTTGCCCTCACTTACGGATCTCCAGGTCGAATTACCCAAAGCAATTCGGCAAACCACAGTTCGTGGCTTGGGTGGGCGCGACCTCTGCACTCTTGGCACCTCCCGATTCCTGCTTGGGTGACTGCCATGGGGATGTCAAGTTTCCAGTGATTTTTTGGGTGAGTGCGTACAGTGAGCGTCCCACGCGTTTGGTGGTTTTTCGATTGTTTTGTAGGGATCGGTTCGTAGACCGGTCCTGTGAGGATCATCTCTGTCGTGTTGGTGATCACGTTTCGCCAAACAGGTAATACATAAGGGGGACGGCCCCAAACTGCCGTATCAGGCGGTGGTGATCCGACAGAGCGCCATGCACCCAAAAGGCAGGAGATGCCATTGTGTTTCCAGGCGGTGTGGATCCTCACAAGGGTTTAGGACCGATCCCCGTTTTCGTTTTCAGTCGTGGTGGTGATCCCCAAGCGGGCAAGTACCGCGGGCAATAGGTCACCGATGGCAGTGACACCTCGACGACGATCGGCTTGCTTCCGCAATACGTCGGCGACGATCTCTGCTTCTCGGTTGCGGGTATTGTAGGGTAGCTGCTCCACGGCTGCTTCCAGGTCGGCCAGAAGCCGATCCAAGGGTGTCTGATGCGCCAGGTGGAAATGCCGGAGTTTTTCCAAGATCGAATCGGGCTGCTGGAAACACGGATGCCGCATCGGTTGGTCACCGGCAACACAGGCCAAGGCCAGCCGGCTGAATCTCTTGGCGATCTTTACGCGGCTGGCTCGCTTATCAACGCCGTGCGCATCATCGACTTGTGCTTGGCCACGGTAGTAAGCGCAATGGCAGGCCAGATTGTCAGCGATCCGCATGAGCACACACCGCAGCCGGCGATTGGTCTGGCGGATGATGGGGCCGCTGTCACGGTCCGTTTGATCGCTTTGATGTCGTGAGGGGTAGAGCCCACAGCGGCCAGTAATGGCATTCGCATTGGCGTATCGCGAAATGGGGCCCATCTCCGCGGCCAACTCGGCGGCCGAAACGGCGTTGATTCCAGGAATCGCCAACAAGCGAACGTATGGCGTTTGCACCAAACCGTGGGCAAGTTCTCCTTCCAAGGCGGCGATTTGCTGTTGGAAATACTGATAAAGATCGTGCAAATCGGTCCAGATCGCATGATGCATGGGTCCATCTTGGATTTCTTCACGGGCCGCCTGCGATGCCCAGGCCAGGACCTTATCAATGGTCCGAATCTGGTGGCGGACGTTTTTCTCCCGCAGATGTTGGCTCAATCCGGCCTGGCCGAGTTCGATCAGCTTGGTGGGCGAGTCACAACGGCGGGCGATGGCCATCGCCGTCTGGTGGTCAAACAGACGCTCGAACAGATTGGCGTAGCCGGGCATCGCGAGGTGCAAGTGCTCGCGAAGCTGGCAGGCGATGGCCGTGGCGTTTTCTACGAGGTTGCGTCGATGCCTGGCTCGGAGTTGCAATTCCCGATAGGGTGATTCCAACTCGAACTCACACAATCCGAATCCGGCCACGGCCGCTCGGTGTTGAGCGTACAGATCGGTTTCGTCGGTCTTGATCCCGGGATCGGCCGGCAGGCGATACTGCTTGGTTGCGAACGGATGGACGACACGGGTTTCGAATCCCGCGTTGGCGAAAGCTCGCTTGGGAGGCAGGTAGTAATTTCCCGTCCGTTCCACCACGACGATCGTGTCTTGGATGTTGTGTTGCTGTTGGGTCTGGCGAATCAGTTCCACCGCCAACTTGAAGCCGGCTGCACCGTGCTCTACGGTTCGCGGTTCGATGAGCAAGTTTCCGAAGTAGTCGGCCATGATCAACTCGGAACGATGCTTGGCTGGATCGACGCACACGATGGCGAAATGCTCACCGCCGACCGCCTTGACGCGGGGTCCGATGACGCCATTGGGCTTCTGCAGATTCTGCCGCGTGCACGCCTTGGACTTCGAATTGGACCTACGACGGTTACGACGATTTGTGCTGATGTTGCTGCTCATGCGGATTCTCCGTGTCGGGAAGGGTAGGGGCCTTTGTCCTTTTTCCCCAACGGCAATCCGAGCCGCAGACTTTCCCTAGAAGAGATTCTTTCTCTTTCTAGGCATCATACCTGTGTTT
>Ga0116156_10001731_pt1 | contig 20724 bp, 15 predicted proteins | sample AD_UKC045_MetaG_FD_89891 | JGI IMG/M metagenome (GOLD analysis project Ga0116156, IMG submission 89891) | Active sludge microbial communities of municipal wastewater-treating anaerobic digesters from USA - AD_UKC045_MetaG | ecosystem: Engineered > Bioreactor > Anaerobic > Digestate | place: USA... | reverse complement strand
CTTCCTGGACGCTTATCTCGGTGGCAAGCGCCGTGGAAGCGAACACGAGGACCGCGATGGCCATTGCCAGAACAGGATTCGGGCGTCGGCATTGGGATGCAATCATTTCGACGATGCGGACTCTTTGGCTACCGCCTGAACCACGCGGCCTCCGCAGTCTCGGCGGGTCGCTTTGAATTCCCGCTGAACTCGCATGCCGAAATGGGGCGACCGTCATTCAAAACAGCTCGGCGACGCAACAGCGCAGGCTGCCGCCGGCCTTTTCGATCTCGCCGAGTTCGACCGCTGCCACCTCGAATTGGTTCGAATGGAGCAGGTTTCGCTGTTCCGGCGTGAGTGAATCAGCCGCGCGCTGGCTCATCCATGCGCGATTCGCGCTGATTGCGATCGCATTGGCCGCGAACGCGTTCTTCTGCTGTTCGCTGATCCACAGCGCTGCCGACGGATGCACGCTGGCGATGGCCTCGGCGGCAGCGCGATCGCGAAATCCCGACGCTGCGATGATCGCGGCGCGGCCGGCCAGGATCGCGAGTACGACATTGGTGTGGTATTCGCCCGGCGCCAGCTCGAAGCAATAGGTCAGGCGCAGCTTGAAGGCCTCGTGCATGGCGCGCGCGCCGGCCATGTCGCAGCGCTCGGACAGTCCGCAGTAGCCGATTCCGCGCGCGCGGTCGATGACCAGCGCGCCGGTCAGTTCGGCGACCAGTGCCTGCCTCGAAAGATCGACGATCTCGCGACCAAGCAGATCGGCAAACCAGCCCCGGATATCGGCGCGTTCGGTCTCGCGCTGTCGAACGGCATGGCGCATGCGGCCGACGATCAGGCGGCCAGGGATTGTCGCAAATGCGTTGTTCGGGAACACGCCGTCGGGCGCAGCCGGATCACCGGGAAACGTGACCACCGGAATATCGGCTGAAAGCCGACGCGCGAGTTCGGCATGTTCGGCCAGCGCGCGTGCAGGATCCGGTGCGTCGTCCAGATCCATGTAGCGATTGTCGCTGGCAGACTCCGCAGCGAGCGAAAAGCCGAGCGGACTGACCATGAACGCGGCGCGCGCCGTCGCTGGCAGGTCGGCTGCCGGAAAATTGCTGCGTGCTGCCTCAAGGAAGTCTTCTGCTCTGGTGACGATCATCGGCCTGCCTGCGGGGTACGCCGCCGATTCTGCGGATGGCAGAAGCATTGCTCCAGATGATCGTTGATCATGCCGGTGGCCTGCATGAAGGCGTAACAGATCGTCGAGCCGACGAAGCGGAATCCGCGCTTGCGCAGCGCCTTGCTCATCGCATCCGATTGCACCGTGCTGGCGGGAACGTCCTGATGCGCGGGCCAATGGTTGAGCAACGGCTTGCCACCGACGAAGGACCACAGGTAGGTATCCAGGCTGCCGAACTCGGTGATCACCTCAAGCGCGGACCGCGCATTGTCGCGAGCGGAATACACCTTCAGACGGTTGCGGATCAGGCCGGGATCGAGCAGCAGTTTTTCGAGTGCGGAATCGCGCATGGCGGCGACACGGCCGATATCGAAACCGTGGAAGGCGCGCCGGTAGTTGTCGCGCTTGCCAAGCACCGTGCGCCAGCTGAGGCCCGCCTGGGCGCCCTCGAGCACGATGAATTCGAACAGGCGGGTGTCGTCGTGCACCGGCACTCCCCATTCCCGATCGTGATAATCCCGGTAAGCGAGATCGATCGTGTTGCCGGTTGCCCAGTTGCAGCGGATCCTGCCGTCATCGGCCAAGGGCTCGGTGCCGCTGCGAGCGGGTTTCCGGACGGTGCTGGAAAGTCGTTCCGACATCGGGATGCGGGTCTCGTGGATTGATCGGGAAGAATTGACCTAGCGTGCCGGCTCCAGCCACGGCAGGGCGTCGAGATCGACATTGCCGCCACTCAGGATCAAGCCGATCCTGAGCTCTGCAAATCGTTCGCGGTGCTTGAGGATCGCCGCCAGTACGATGGCGGCCGAGGGTTCGACGACGAGTTTGAGCCGTTGCCAGATCAGGCGCATCGCAGCGATAGTCTCTGCATCGTCGACGGTCAGCACCTCGACGCCCTGTGCGCTCAGGATCGCGAAGTTGATTTCGCCGACGAGGGTGCGCAATCCGTCGCAGATCGTCGCGGGAACGAACGGACCCACGCGTGCTCCGTTGCGCAGCGACTGCCACGTGTCCGCGGCGCCGGACGGTTCGGCGGCAAGTACGCGGGTCCCTGGTGAAATTGCAGCGCTGGCGATCGCGGTACCGCAGATCAAGCCGCCGCCGCCGACCGGTGCGATCAACACGTCGAGTGGTCCGGTCTCGGCCAGGAACTCCCTCGCAACGGTACCCTGGCCCGCGATGACCGCAGGATCGGTATACGGATGGACCAGGCTTGCCCCGGTCGTCTGACGGACGCTTTCGGCAGCCTGCTCACGGGCGGTGATGCTCGGCGCGCAGCGATGCACTATGGCGCCGTAGGCTTCGATGGCCTCGACCTTGCTGCGAACTGCGCCTTCCGGAACGACGACGTGCGCAGGGATGTCGCGGGTTCGCGCCGCAAGGGCGAGCGCCGCTCCGTGGTTGCCCGAGGAATGGGTGACGACGCCGTTCCTCGCGAGCGATTCGGCCAGCGACCAGACGGCATTGCAGGCTCCACGGAACTTGAATGCGCCGACCCGCTGCAGGTTCTCGCACTTGAACCACAGTTCGGCACCGACCAGGGCATCGATCGAGCGTGAACGCAGGACGGGAGTGACATGCGCGCGTCCATCGATGCGCGCAGCGGCTTGTTCGATCGCGCTAAAATCGACGGAACTGGCTGGCATCGAATCGGGCATGGTCGGGCTTTCGCGACAAGGTATGCGCACCTTACAGGGCGGCGATGCCTGCCTGCCAGCCCGCCGCTTCAGTCGGCCGCGATGTCCCGCTCAACCTCGCCGACACGCCCGAAGATGAATTCCACCGAATCCGACCCGCCGACAACTGTCCATCTGCGTGATTATCGGCCGGCGCCGTGGCGGATCGATCATGTCGCGCTTGAATTCGATCTGGATCCGCACCGCACCCGTGTAGTTTCGCGCTTGCAGCTGCGTCAGGATCCGCAGCAGTCCGCCGTCGACCTGCGCCTCGATGGGATTTGCATTGAACTGCTCGAAGTCCGCCTCGATGGACGCACGCTCGATGCGGGCGAGTACCGGATCGACGCGTGTGGCCTGGAAATCCCGTGCGTTCGCGGACGGGCCATCGTCGAAACCGTCTCGATCATCGATCCGGCCGCCAACTCCGGAATGCGCGGGCTCTACCTGAGCGGTGGCGCGGACAGCGGTTTCCTGCTGAGCCAGTGCGAGGCGGAAGGATTCCGGCATATCACCTGGTCGATCGATCGTCCCGATGTGCTGGCGACCCATGAAGTCACCTTGCGTGCCGATCGCGATCGGTTCCCGGTCCTGCTCGCAGGCGGCAATCCCGATGGATCGGGCGAGCTCGACCGGAATCGTCATTGGGCACGTTTCGTCGATCCGCAGCCGCGGCCGTCGTATCTGTTCGCCCTCGTCGCAGGCGCGCTTGATGCACTCGAAGACAGCTTCGTCACCGCAGAGGGGCGGCGTGTGCGCCTCGTCATCTGGGCCGAGCGCGATTCGATTGCACGGTGCGTGCACGCGATGGATTGCCTCAAGGCCGCGTTTGCGTGGGACGAGCGCGAGTACGGGCGTTGCTACCAACTCGAGGTTTTCCACGTCGTCGCCACCCACGACTTCACGATGGGTGCGATGGAAAACACCAGGCTCAACATCTTCAATGCGAAGTACCTGCTGGCTGACCCGCTGCACGCGACCGACGAGGATTATCGCCACGTGCTGGCGGTGGTAGGTCATGAGTATTTCCACAACTGGACCGGGAACCGCGTCACGTGCCGCGACTGGTTCCAGCTCAGTCTCAAGGAAGGCCTCACGGTATTTCGCGAGCAGGAATTCGAATCCGATGTCGCCTCAAGGACGCTGCGCCGGATCGAAGACGTGCGCACGCTCTGGCGCACGCAGTTCAACGAGGATGCGGGTCCCCTGGCGCATCCGGTGCGCCCGCAACACTACCGCGAGATCAACAATTTCTACACCGCGACCGTCTATGACAAGGGCGCGGAAATCGTGCGCATGCTGGCGACCCTGCTCGGTCGCGACGGATTTCGCCGCGGCATGGATCTGTATTTCGCCCGGCACGACGGGCAGGCCGTGACGGTCGAAGATTTCCTGGCTGCATTGGGTGACGCGAATGAAATCGATCTGGGTGCCTGGCTGATCTGGTACACGCAGGCCGGCACGCCCGTGGTCTCCGCTCAGGGCCAGCATGATCCGCTCTCGCGCAGCTTTCTGCTCACGCTTGGCCAGCATGTCGATGCGACCCCGGGACAGGCGGCCAAGGCAGCCGTGCCGATCCCGATCGCAGTCGCCCTGTTCGACCATGAAGGCCGGCCTCTCGCGATCGAACTGGAAGGCGAGGTCGGCGCTGCATCGGATCAGCGCGTCGTGTTGCTCGATACGCCGACAGCCACGTTCCGGTTCCGGAATCTCGCCAGCGCCCCGGTGTGTTCACTGCTGCGCGGGTACTCGGCACCGGTCCGCATGGCCGCCACCGGCGACTGGCGCGATCTCGTTGTACTGGCGGCACATGAGAGCGATGGTTTCAATCGCTGGCATGCCGCCGACGCCCTGTCCCGGCAGGTTTTCGCAGACATTCTGGATGGCCGGAAGCCGGGCGGGCCGATGTTCGAGGCCTGGGCTGGGGCATTGCGGCTCGGATTCGACGACACGGCGCTCGATCCGGCGACGCTTGCCGAGATGTTGACCGTGGCCGACGAGAGTTCCCTGGTCGAAACGAGGAACGATATCGATCCCGACGCCGTGCATGCGGCGCGCTTGCTCGTCGAGTCGTCACTGGCGCGCGCGCTCGAAAACTCGCTGATCGAGCGATACGACTCCCTCGCCGATGCATCGACAGCCGACATGGGAGTGTCGGTGCAGGCCCGCCGCCGTCTGCGCAATCGTTGCATGACCTTGCTTTGCCAAGCCGATCGCCGCCATCTCGAGCTGGCCCGGACCCACTATGCGCGGGCGCAATGCCTCAGTGATCGCCTGGCCGCCCTGACCTGTCTTGTACACGGAATGGCCAGCGATGCGCAGCGCGAGCTCGATGACTTCGCGGAGTTCTACGCGGACGATCCGAATGTCATGGCCAAATGGCTCTCGGTGCAGGCGACCGCAGCCGTTCCCGATGCGCCGGAACGCGTGCATGCGCTGACCACGCATGCTTCGTTCCGTTGGGAGAATCCGAACAAGGTGTATGCACTCATGCTCGGATTCGCCACGCGCAATCCTTCGGCGTTCCACCGGGCCGACGCTGCCGGCTATCGCCTTGTCGCCGACGCCGTTCGACGCATCGATGCGATCGTTCCCCAGGTGGCAGCGCGGCTGGCGACCCCATTCGCCGATTGGCGTCGCCTCGAGTGGCGCAGGCGCGGCCAGATGCAGGCGACTGTTCGGGCCCTGCGTGACGCCGGTCCCTTGTCACCTGACGTGAGCGACATTCTCGACCGCGGGTTCGGCGAGGATTGAGCACGCGCAGAATTCCTCCCCCGAACCTTGATTCCGCTTCGGCAAGGGGGCATGTTGGACAGGCAGATCCTCTCGCGGAACCGATTTCTGGAGGCGCCACATGTTACGTCCGGTCCTTGTTGCCCTGAGCCTGATGACGCTTGCCGGCTGTGCTACAACCGGCGGCAATTCCTATTCCTATGATGCTGACGGTGACTATTTCTCGGGTCCGGCCGGAGCCGATGTCGTCATCGATTCGACTCCTTCGTATTACGGCGGCCCGGGTTTCGGTCACGGCTACGGTTACGGGTCCGGCTTTGGCTTTGGCTATGGCGGGATTTACTCGCCGTGGGGCTACGGTTATCTCCCCGTTGTCTGGTGGCCGGGCAATTCGCAACCCGACGAGTCCGTGCTCCGGCAGCAACGTATCGAGCGCGATCGGGTCGGACGGGTGGCTCTGGTCTGGCGTCCGACCGTGCAGGCGCCCACCGCGTTGATGCGCGTGTCGCCCGGATCAGGCTTGCCAGTCTCCGATTTCCGCGGATCGAACGATGATGCCCGTTACTTCCGGGCGAGGGCGCCAAGCTCGATCTTTGCTCCGGCTGGCTCGCGCGGGACGCGGGATGTGTCGCGTTCCAATGAGGCATCGGCGACCGGGTTCGATCAGCGCGCCAGCACGATGCCTGCGCCGATTCGGCCTGCCCCGGTGCCGCAATCTCCAACTCGCAAGCAATGAAAAACCGCGCTTTCGCGCGGTTTCAAGGTGACGCTCCCGACGTATTGCCCGCAGGCGGAACAATCAGGCAGGCAGGCGGCTCAGCGCTTCGTTGATGCGGGCGCGGCGGCTTTCAAGCTGCTGGAACTGCGGTGCCGCAAGTTCAAGTGCGGAGGTATCGCGGATGTCCTGCATGGCCATTTCGAGGCGGCCCAGTTCGATCATCAGGTCATGACGCAGGAAGAGGGGATTGACGTTCATCGATGCGGCGCTGGCGATCATGGGAGGACACTCCGTCGGGTATTGGGTGGTTTGATTCGTATGTAGCAAGGGGCGTGCCAACCAGCCAGAATCCTTCCCGGTGATCGAAATTCGAATCAGCGAGTCGAATCCCTGACGTGGCGTGTCGTAAAATGACCGCCGATGACCGACGTCTCCAAGGCGTGCCGGTTTTCCGCGATTTCGGTCACAGTCTGTCAATCGACGTTACCGATAAGGTTCTGCCCGACCCGAAAAACGAAAAATGCCGCGCCTGTGAAGGCGCGGCATCGTTCAATCGGGCCGGTGACCAGTCAATCTGGCGCCCGGCACCAAGGTCCTCTTGGATTCCCCCTGTTCCTACGACCGCCGGGCGCCAGCCTTATCCAGCGTATCCCCGTGATCCAGGTGCATCCTCCCACCGGCACGTGGCCAGCCCCTGAATTCCGACCTTCGGCGTGCTCGCATACGCCTAGCGCCGGTGGGAGTGCGGATTCGATGCAGCAGAATCCGTGCCAAATCGATCCGGATCCTTGATCCGCGTCGCCCTACGCTAGAATTGCGCAATTGAATCAATCGCTGCGCGTCCATGTCGTCCAGGCCATTCCACAATTTCGATGTCATCGTTGTCGGCGGCGGGCACGCCGGAACCGAGGCAGCTCTCGCTGCGGCGCGCACTGGCGCGCGTACCTTGCTGCTCAGCCACAGCATCGAGACGATCGGCCAGATGAGCTGCAACCCGGCGATCGGTGGCATCGGCAAGGGCCATCTCGTGCGCGAGATCGACGCGCTCGGTGGTGCGATGGCGCATGCGGCCGACCGCGCCGGCATCCAGTGGCGAACACTGAATGCCTCGAAGGGGCCGGCTGTGCGTGCAACCCGCTGTCAGGCCGATCGCGTGCTGTACAAGGCGGCGATCCGTGCCATCGTCGAAGCACAGCCGAATCTGCAGTTGTTCCAGCAGGCCGTCGATGACCTGCTGATCGAGGGCGAGCGAGTGACCGGCGTGCTGACCCAGATGGGCCTGCGCTTTCACGCGCCGACGGTCGTGCTGACCGCCGGCACCTTTCTCGCCGGGAAGATCCATATCGGCCTGAGCAACCACGCCGGTGGCCGTGCGGGCGACGCGCCCGCCCAGCGGCTCGCCGAACGCATGCGCGAACTGCCGATCGCGGTCGATCGCCTGAAGACGGGTACTCCTCCGCGCATCGACGGTCGCACGATCGACTACTCCGGGCTCGAGGAGCAACCCGGCGACCATCCGTCGCCGGTATTCTCGTTCACGGGCTCGCGTGACGAGCATCCGCGCCAGCTCAGCTGCTGGATCACCCACACCAGCGAGCGTACCCACGAAATCATCCGTGGCGGGCTGGATCGCTCGCCTCTGTACAGTGGCAAGATCGAGGGCATCGGGCCGCGCTATTGCCCCTCGATCGAGGACAAGGTCGTTCGCTTCGCCGACAAGTCCTCGCACCAGATTTTCATCGAACCCGAAGGTCTCGATACCTACGAGATCTATCCGAACGGCATCTCGACCTCGCTGCCCTTTGATGTGCAACTCGATCTCGTGCGTTCGATCCACGGCTTCGAGAATGCACACGTCACCCGTCCGGGCTATGCGATCGAGTACGACTACTTCGATCCGCGCGGTCTCAGGCCTTCGCTGGAAACGAAGGCGATCGGCGGGCTGTATTTCGCCGGTCAGATCAATGGAACAACCGGTTACGAAGAGGCTGCCGCGCAGGGCCTGATCGCCGGGCTGAATGCCGCGCGCGCTTCGCGAGGGCTTGCGCCGTGGACACCGCGCCGCGACGAGGCGTATATCGGCGTGCTGATCGATGACCTGACCACGAATGGCACGCTCGAGCCCTATCGCATGTTCACTTCGCGCGCCGAATACCGCCTGCATCTGCGCGAAGACAACGCCGATCTGCGCCTGGGCGCGATCGGGCATGAACTCGGTTGCGTGTCCGACGCGGATCACGAGCGCGTGCAACGCAAGCGCGAAGCGATCGATGACGAACAGGCGCGTTTGCGCGCCGTGTGGGTAACACCAGGCAATGCGCTGGGTCGCGCGATCGAAGCCGACCTCGCCGTGTCGATCACGCGCGACGCGACTGCGCTCGATCTCCTGCGCCGCCCCGAACTGGACTACGCGAAACTCGCCTCGGTGGATGGAATCGGCCCGGCGGTCGCAGACGAGAAGGTTGCCGAGCAGGTCGAGATCGCGACCAAGTACGCCGGCTATCTGGACCGGCAACGCGACGAGATCGAACGCAGCCGTCGGCATGAGGAGACCTGCATCCCGGCAGGTTTCAAATACGATGGCGTGCGTGGCCTTTCGGCCGAAGCCCTGATCAAGCTCAAGGCGGCACTGCCGACCACGATTGGCCAGGCGCAGCGCATCAGCGGCATCACCCCCGCAGCGATCTCGCTGCTGCTGATCCACCTCAAGCGGCACAAGCGCGTCGCCTGAATTCCGTTTCGCCAGCCGCCTACGGCCGCATCAGCGGCCTGGCGCGTTTTCATTCCCGTCTCAAGGACCAGTGGAAAAGAATGCCGAGCATCGAGAGCAGAATCGCCGAGGAAATCGTCGCCCGCCCGGAACAGGTTCGGGCAGCCGTTGAACTGATCGACAGTGGTGCGACCGTGCCGTTCATCGCGCGCTACCGCAAGGAAGTGACCGGTGGGCTTGATGACACGCAGTTGCGCCTGCTTGAGGAGCGGCTCGGTTACCTGCGCGAACTCGAAGACCGGCGCGCAGCGGTGATCGCCAGCGTCGACGAGCAGGGCAAGCTGACCGATGCATTGCGCGCGGACATCCTCGCCGCTGACAACAAGGCGCGACTCGAAGATCTCTACCTGCCGTACAAGCCCAAGCGCCGGACCAAGGCGCAGATTGCGCGCGAGGCAGGCCTCGAACCGCTGGCACTGGCCTTGCGCAACGATCCCGATCGACTGCCCGAGGATCAGGCGGTTGCCTATGTCGATGCGGGAAAAGGCGTTGCCGATGCGAAGGCCGCGCTGGAAGGCGCGCGCGCAATCCTGCTCGAAGTGTTTTCGGAGGATCCGGCGCTGGTCGGTGCCTTGCGCGACTGGCTGACGGCGAAGGCCGTGATCCGTGCGCGGCTCGTCGCCGGCAAGGAAGCGGACGGCGCGAAGTTCCGCGACTACTTCCAGCATGTCGAGGCGATCGGCACGATTCCCTCGCATCGTCTGCTCGCCTTGTTCCGTGCGCGCAACGAAGGCGTGCTCGATCTTGAACTTGCGCCGCGGCCGACGACGCCACTGCGCACGGTTTCGACCGGCGAGGATCCCGCAGCCGCGCTCGACGAGGCCGCAGCTGCCGGACATGCCGAAGCCGAAGGTCGCGTCACCCGCCATTTCGCGATCGCCGATCGTGGTCGCCCTGGCGATCGCTGGTTGCTCGATACGGCGCGTCAGGCGTGGCGGATCAAGTTGCACCTGCATCTGGGCCTCGATCTTTTCGGTCGCGCGCGCGAGGCCGCCGAAGCCGAGGCGATCCGCGTGTTCGGCGACAACCTGAAAGACCTCATGTTGGCCGCGCCGGCCGGCCCGAAGACCGTGATGGGCCTCGACCCGGGTATCCGTACCGGGGTCAAGCTGGCCATCGTCGACGGCACGGGAAAGCTGCTGGCGACCTCGGTGATCTATCCGCATGAGCCGAAGAAGCTCTGGGATCAATCGATCGCCGAACTCGCCGCGCTGAGCCGCAAGCATGCCGTCAACCTGATCGCGATAGGCAATGGCACCGCGTCACGCGAGACCGACCGGCTAGCCGGAGAACTGATGCGCAAGCATCCCGAGCTGAGACTTTCCAAGGTCGTCGTCAGCGAGGCCGGTGCGTCGGTGTATTCGGCATCCGAGGTCGCCGCCCGGGAATTTCCGCAGCTCGATGTTTCACTGCGAGGTGCCGTATCGATTGCGCGTCGCTTGCAGGATCCGCTCGCGGAGCTCGTCAAGATCGATCCGAAATCGATCGGTGTCGGCCAGTACCAGCACGATGTCAACCAGGTGAAGCTGGCCCACGCGCTCGTCGCCCGGGTCGAGGACTGCGTCAACGCGGTCGGCGTCGACGTGAACACGGCCTCGGCGGCGCTGCTCGCGCGCGTCGCCGGATTGACCCCGGTGGTCGCCGAAAACATCGTCCGCCATCGTGACGAGAACGGGGCGTTCCGCACGCGCAAGGCACTGCTCAAGGTTCCCAGGCTCGGCGACAAGGCCTTCGAGCAATGCGCCGGTTTTCTGCGTATTCCTGCAGGCGACGATCCGCTCGATGCGTCATCGGTGCATCCGGAAGCGTATCCGGTGGTCCAGCGCATCATCGACCAGTGCGGGCGCGAGGTGAGATCGCTGATCGGCGACAGCGCGTTCCTGCGCTCGCTGGATCCGCAGAAGTTCATCGATGCGAACTTCGGCCTGCCTACCGTGCGCGACATCCTCAAGGAACTGGAAAAGCCCGGCCGCGATCCGCGTCCCGAATTCAGGACCGCAAGGTTTGCCGATGGCATCGAGGATATCCGTGACCTCAAGCCCGGCATGGTTCTCGAAGGCGTGATCAGCAATGTCGCGGCCTTCGGTGCATTTGTCGATCTTGGCGTGCATCAGGATGGCCTCGTCCACGTGTCGGCCTTGTCGAACAAGTTCGTCAAGGATCCGCGCGACGTGGTCAAGGCCGGCGACATCGTCAAGGTCAAGATCATCGAGATCGATGTCGCGCGCAAGCGCATCGGCCTCAGCATGCGTCTCGAGGACGAGCCAGGCCAGGGTCGCCAGGCTGCCGCGTCGAACGTTCCGCAATCCGTTCGACCGCCGCGTCAGGAGCGGGCCGCGCCATCGACCCAGTCCGCGGTCGGCAGCGCCTTCGCTGATGCGTTCGCCAAGGCACGACGCTGACCGCGGTCGACCGAATCCGTGGCCAAAGAAAAAAGCCGGCGAGTGGCCGGCTTTTTCCTGTCCCGATAGTGCGTCTGCATTACTTCTTCTTCGGCATCTTCTTTTGTGCCATCGCAAAGGCCTGGGTGGCGTTGTCATAGAACGCCTTGGCTTCCTCGTCGCTGACCGTGCCGCCGCCGCTCTTCTCGTTGAGGATGACCACTCCGTTTTCGTCCCAGCCGACGCGCGTCGTTGCCGCGCCCTTGCGCAGGATCGCCATGGGCTTGTCGTTGAGGAACGCATACTCGACATTGCTGCGCACCGCGGTATCGCCGTCGCCGGTTTCGGTGTTGACGCGCATGAAGCGCAGCTTGTTGCCCGCCTCGACGAAGCCATCCCAGGCGACCGACAGATCGCCATCGAGGAAGGCGTCCTGGATGCGCTTCATGCCACCGATATGCGCCTTGAGCTTGTTGAAAGCTTCCTTGAGGGTTTCGCCCGGCGTCGCTTCGCCATTGAGCACGATGTTGACGCTCGAGCCAGCACCGCCGGTCAGGACCGGCGCCTGCAGCGCCTGGACATAGCGGCGTTCGCCGTCGGTGAGCAATACGTTGACCACATAGACACGGGTGCGGTCGATCTTCGACGGATCGACCGGCAGCGAGAACGGATACGGCGGCTGTCCGCTGACAGTCTCGGAGGTTTCGGCGATGACCAGTTCCTGCTGGGCAACATCGACCAGTTGCACGCCAAGTTTCGCGCCTTCGTTGATCGCGGCGGGCTCGCGCAGCGAGATGCTGCCGGTAACCAGACTCGGAATGGGTGCGTTGGCCGCCTGCTGGGGAGTCTGCGGCGTGCTGGCAGCGTCCGGCGTTGCCGCCGTGGGTGCCTGGCTGGAGGAACTGCAGCCTCCGAGTACAGCCAGCGCGGTCAGTGCGGTGGCGACAAATTTCATCATGGCTGGATCCTCCACAAACGATAAACGAAATGTATCGTAGATTGACCGCAAGCATAGCGCTCGTTGCATGAACGGGCGATAGTCAGGTGCGGGGTTTCTCGGCAAAGCGTTCCATTGGCGGAGCTTCGCGGGCCGAGCACAATAATGCTCCGGCAAGGCGTAATCAATCACTAATGCTCCGGCAAGGCGTAATCAATGACTTCGCGTGCAGGCGGCCGCGATTCAGCCGTCCGAATCGATGCGCTGTCCCCGCGGTACCGGGTGGCCGGTCGATGACGAGGCGCGTGGAACGGATCCGCGTTGGCGGCTAGGCGAGCACCGAGCAGACCCGGTTGCGTCCGGCTTGCTTGGCCCGATACAGCTGTTCGTCCGCGGCGCGCATGAAATCGCCGGTTGCACTCATGCCGGCCTGCCATGCGGCAGCACCGATGCTGACAGTGACCTGCTTGCGCTCGTCGTTGAGTGAAAACTCGAGTTCGGACAGCGCCACGCGCAGGCTGTCGGCGAACGCAATCGCCTGATCGAGGGTGTTTTCCGGAAGCACGATCGCGAACTCTTCGCCGCCGATGCGCGCGATGATGAACTCCTCGCGCGCGTGGCCACGCAGTGCCATCGCCACCTTCTTCAGCACGATGTCGCCGTTCGGGTGGCCGTACTGGTCATTGATCATCTTGAAATTATCGAGATCGATGATGAGCAGGCTGAGCGGGCGCTTGTAGTTTGCCGCACGCGCGATTTCGCGATCGATCAGTTCGAGAAACTGACGGCGGTTGTACAGGTCGGTCAGCGGGTCGGCGGTTGCGAGCTGATAGAGCTCCTCGTGGTAGCGTGCCTCGACCGATGAGCGATCCATGAACTTGAGCACGCAGCTGCCGACCGCAATGTGATCGCCGTCCTTGAGTTCGGCCTCGATGATCGGCTGATCGTTGAGGAAGGTCTTGTTGGTCGAATCGAGATCCTTGATCCGGTATCCGGCCGGCTCGCGGGAAATGCGGCAGTGCGCGCGCGAGACGCTGCGTTCGACGATCTGGAAATCGGCCTCGGGTGCGCGCCCGATGATCAACGCCTCCTCACCGAGATTGATGCGCTGGCCGAGTCGCTGGCCCTGCAGGACGACGAGGCAGGCCGGAACCTCGCCGGCGCCGACGCGACGATGCGGGTGCATCGTGCGGCGCTGCGTGGTGCTGGCATCGTTGTTGCGCGGGCTCATGAATGTCGGACGTTCCCAGAGATTGACTTCATCCGGTTCGTTTCGCTTTCCATTGCAGCGGAGTTTACTCGAACGCCTTCAGGCTTGCGCTCAGCCGGCGGCTCCCGGCAGCAGGGAGATGTCGGCCACGCGCAGGAACATCGCGCGCAGTCGACCGAGCAGGATCAGGCGATTGCGCCGGACAGCCGGGTCGTCCGCCATGACCATGACATGATCGAAGTAGCGATCGACGGGGTCGCGCAACGAGGCGAGGCGGCGAAGCAGGCCGACATAGTCCGCGTTGGCAATCAGCGGTGCACTGTCCGATTCCGCGTGCGCAAGGGCAGCGACCAGATCGCGTTCGGCATCCGATTCGAGCAGGTTGGCTTCGATGTCGCCCGCGACGCTGCTGCCGGCCTGTCGCAGGATATTGCCAATACGCTTGTTGGCGGCAGCCAGTGCTTGCGCTTCGGGAAGTCCGGCAAATTCGACGACCGCCCGCAAGCGCCGATCGAAATCGAGGAGCGAGGAGGGTGACAGGGCGCGCACGGCCTCGAACGGTTCGCTGGCGATGCCCTGTTCCGCGTAGTAGCTGCGCAGACGGTCGATGATGAAGTCGAAGATCTCGGTTGCGAGTTCGTCGCGTCGCTTGCCGGCATCGAGTTGCGGAGCCTTGCCGTCCTTGGCTTTGCCGAGTCCGGCTACGAGCGCCGCGTCGGGCAGGCTTGCCAGCGCCTCCGCGAGATGTGCCTTGAGATCGAGATCGAGCTCGCCCTCGATCATCGTTCGCGCGAGCCCGAGCGCAGCGCGGCGCAAGGCAAATGGATCCTTGTTGCCGCTCGGCTTCATGCCGACCGCAAAGATGCCGCAAAGCGTATCGAGACGTTCAGCGATCGCGAGCACTTGGCCGAGCTTGCCGTCGGCGATGCCATCGGCGGCGTTGCGGGGTCGATAGAACTCATCAAGGGCCGTGGCGACTTCGGCCGGTTCGGGCTTGTCGCCGTGGCTCGCGTAGTAGCGGCCCATGATGCCCTGCAATTCGGGGAACTCGCCGACCATGCGCGTCATCAGATCGCATTTGCTCAAGGCCGCTGCGCGCGTGGCAAGCGCGGCATCGACGCCAACCCGATTGGCGATCACGCGGGCGAGTTCTGCGACGCGGATGCACTTGTCCCAGACGCTGCCAAGCGACTGCTGGTAGGTGACCGACTTCAGCGATTCCTGGAACGAGGCGAGACCCTGCTTGCGATCCTCGTCATGGAAGAACTTGGCGTCGGCGAAGCGCGGGCGGATGACGCGCTCGTAGCCCTTGCGGATTTCGGCCGGATCCTTCGATTCGATATTGGCGATGCCAATGAAATGCTCGGTGAGCTTTCCTGCCGCATCGAACACCGGGATGAATTTCTGGTTGGTCTCCATGGTCATGACCAACGCTTCCTGCGGGACGTCGAGGAATTTTCGATCGAACGCACAGGCGATCGCCACCGGCCATTCGGTCAGGTTGGCGATCTCGTCGAGCAGATCCGCCGAGAGTCGTGGTTGTCCGCCGATCTCGCCGCTGACCCGCGCAACTTCATCGACGATGCGTCGCCGGCGCTCTGCCGGATCGGCAAGCACCTTCGCATTGTGCAAGGCATCGAGCCAGGAATCGGCGTCGGCGACATGCACCGGCCCGGCGTGATGGAAGCGATGACCGCGCGATTGCCGGCCCGAGCTCAATCCGAACAATTCGGCGGGGATCACGTCCGCTCCGTGCAACATGACCAGCCAGTGCGCCGGGCGCACGAAAGCGAATTCATGATCGCCCCAGCGCATCGGCTTCGGAATCGGCAAGGCCTTGACCGCCTCGGCGAGGATCGCGGGCAGCAGGGTGGCTGTCGGCTGTCCGGGCTGCATGGCCCGGTGGACGAACCAAGCACCCTTGTCGGTTTCGAGTCGTTCGAGCGCCGCTACGTCGACCCCGCAACTCGCCGCGAAGCCGGTGAGGGCGCGAGTCGGTTGTCCTTCCACATCGAGACCTGCCGCGAGCGCAGGGCCACGCCGCTCGATGGCCTGATCGGGTTGGTCGCTGGCGACGCCTGCAACCCACACGGCCAGGCGGCGCGGCGAACAATACGTCTTCGTGTTGGCCACGTCGAACGCGACGCCGCTTTTTTCGAGGCCGTCGACGATGCCTTTGGCAAATGCGTCGGCCAGCGCATCGAGCGCTCTCGGCGGTAGTTCCTCGGTGCCGATCTCGATCAACAACGAGGCAGGCTTCGTGTTCGCGCTCATGCGGCTTCCTTGCGCTTGCGCAGCCCCGGAAACCCGAGTTTCTCGCGCTGCGCGTAGTAGGTCTCGGCGACTGCGCGAGCCAGCGTGCGCACGCGCAGGATGTAACGCTGGCGTTCGGTCACGCTGATCGCGCGGCGCGCATCGAGCAGGTTGAAGGTATGACTGGCCTTGGTCACCTGTTCATAAGCGGGCAGCGGCAGGCCGGCTTCCACGAGCTTCTTCGCCTCGGCTTCGCAGGTATCGAACCATTCGAACAGCTTCGGTACGTTTGCGTGCTCGAAGTTGTAGGTGCTCTGCTCGACTTCGTTCTGGTGGAACACGTCGCCATAGCTGACCACGCCACGCGGGCCGTCGGTCCAGACCAGGTCGTAGACGTTGTCGACGTTCTGCAGGTACATGGTGAGGCGCTCGAGGCCGTAGGTGATCTCGCCGGTCACCGGACGGCATTCGAGGCCGCCGGCCTGCTGGAAGTAGGTGAACTGGGTCACTTCCATGCCGTTGAGCCAGACTTCCCAGCCGAGGCCCCAGGCGCCGAGGGTCGGCGATTCCCAGTTGTCCTCGACGAAGCGCAGGTCGTGCACGAGAGGATCGATGCCGAGCGCCTTGAGCGAGCCGATGTAGAGATCGAGGATGTCATCCGGGTTCGGCTTGAGCACGACCTGGTACTGGTAGTAGTGCTGCAGGCGATTCGGATTGTCGCCATAACGACCATCGGTCGGTCGGCGCGAAGGCTGCACGTAGGCAGCCGACCACGGCTCAGGGCCGAGCGCGCGCAGGAAGGTCGCCGGATGAAAGGTGCCCGCGCCGACTTCGGTATCGAGCGGCTGGATCAATACGCAACCCTGTTCCGCCCAGTAGCGGTTCAGGGTCTGGATGACGTCCTGGAAACTAAGTCCTGACATGGTCTGGGTCACAGCAGCCTTGGAAAAGCGCGCTAGTATAACGGTCACTCCGGGATCTCCGAGGATTGGTACGGCATGGCAACAAAACCGCTGCGACCCGGTCCGATCGAAACTGCGTCGGTTGCCGCGCCTTCTGCGGCCACGCGATTCGGCATGCACCACCGTATCGATCTCGACGAGACCCTCGCTGCCCTGATGGCCGATCAGGTGATTTCCGAAGAGGACATGCGCCGCGTGCGCGCCGATGCGCGCACCACCCGGGGCAAGCTCGAGTTGCACCCGCTGGTCCTGATCGCCAACCTCAAGCTGGCCGATGCGCGGGGTTCAACCAAGCCGCTGAGCCTTGAGGTGCTGACCCATTGGCTGGCAGGCCGGGCGAAATTGCCGTACCTGAAGATCGATCCGATGAAGATCGATGTGGCCGCGGTTACCCAGGTCGTCAGTCACGCCTATGCGCTGCGCTATCGCATCCTGCCGGTCGCGGTGACCGAATTGCAGGTCGTCTTCGCGACCTCGGAGCCGTTCGATACGCGCTGGATGGCCGACCTGAGCCACATCCTGCGCCGCGATATCCAGCGCATGGTTGCCAGCCCGCTCGATGTCAGCCGCTTCCTGACCGAATGGTGGGGCGTGCAGCGCTCGATCCAGCGTGCCAAGGATGCCAAGGCCGAAGCGGGGGACGGATCGGCCCTGCTCAACTTCGAACAACTCGTCGAGCTCGGCAAGACCGGCGAGCTCGGTGTCGATGACCGCCATGTCGTGCACATCGTCGACTGGCTGTTGCAATACGCGTTCGAGCAGCGCGCATCGGATATCCATCTCGAGCCGCGTCGCGATACCAGCCTGATCCGTTTCCGCATCGACGGCGTGATGCACAAGGTCTTCGAGTTGCCGACGCCGGTGATGACCGCGGTGACTTCGCGCATCAAGATCCTCGGTCGCATGGACGTCGCCGAGAAACGCAGGCCGCAGGATGGTCGCATCAAGACGCGCTCGCCGGGCGGACGTGAGGTGGAACTTCGCTTGTCGAGCATGCCGACCGCGTTCGGCGAAAAGATCGTCATGCGCATCTTCGATCCCGACATCGTGGTCAAGGAGTTCCGCCAGCTGGGTTTCACTTCCGAGGAAGAGGCGACCTGGCGCGAGATGGTCGAGCGCCCGCACGGGATCGTTCTCGTCACCGGGCCGACCGGTTCGGGCAAGACGACCACGCTCTACTCGACGCTCAAGGTGCTGGCGACGCCGGACCTCAACGTCTGCACGGTTGAAGACCCGATCGAGATGGTCAGTCCGGAGTTCAACCAGATGCAGGTGCACAACGCGATCGATCTGGATTTCGCCGCCGGCGTGCGCACCCTGATGCGACAGGACCCGGACATCATCATGGTCGGCGAAATCCGCGACCTCGAGACGGCACAAATGGCCGTGCAGGCCTCGCTGACTGGCCACCTCGTGCTCTCGACCCTGCATACGAACGATGCGCCGAGTGCGTTGACCCGCCTGCTCGACCTTGGTGTTCCGAACTACCTGATCCAGTCGACCTTGACCGGAATCGTCGCGCAACGGCTCGTGCGTACCCTGTGTCAGCATTGCAAGGTCGAAACCTCGGTCGATCAGCGCAGTTGGGAAGCGATGACCCATCCGTGGCCATTGCCCCTGCCGGAGCACAGCTTTGGCCCGAAGGGATGCCTGGAATGCAGGAAGACCGGATTCCTCGGGCGAACCGGCATCTATGAAATGCTGCGCATCTCGCCGGCACTGCGTGCCTTGATCCAGCCTGACATGAATCTGGCCAAGGTCGGCGAAGTCGCCCTGGCCGAGGGCATGCGCCCGTTGCGCGTATCCGCGGCAAATCAGGTCGCGCGCGGCGTCACGACACTCAAGGAGGTCATGCATGTGCTGCCTCCGATCGAATAGACACAGCGCAAGGTCGGCAGCAATCGCTGCGCGAAGGCGTAGCCGCAATCGGAGGGCCGGGAAGCCGCCTCAGCGGAAATTCGGGAAGCGCTTGAACGGGGACGGGATGGACCAGTCCAGCTTGTCGGCTAGGACTGGCCCGATCGCGAAACGCGCTTTACTTGCGGCCTCGGGCGCCGCGGCGGATCGCCTGGAGCGGGTCGCCGAGCTTTACCGTCGAGAGGTAGCTGTTGATCGCTTCGTTCGTCACGTCATAGAGCGGACGGCCCATCACGGCGGCGGTCGCCTTGAGGCTGTCGCGCATGCGCTTGGAAACGCGCAGGCTGGCATCGCGGGCATCGTCGTGCTGGACTTCTTTCTTCTTTGTGGCCATGTTCCCCCCTTCAGGGATAGTGATTAATACGCTTGTGTGGCGAAATCCAATTTCGCCACGTCTGCAAGTGTAACGCGAATGACGTGCCGAATGAATCAGTCATTGATAAATCGCGGCAAGCTTTTGTGAACAATGAACGACCAACCTGAACCGGGCAGCGCCCGGCCCAACTGAGGAATCGATGATGAGTGCACAGAAACTGGAAGCGGGTAGCGGCATGAACTGGATAACCGGCGCCATCCAGCTGGTCCTCGGCAATCCGGTCGTGTTCCTGGTCATGGGTTTGATCGTCGCCGCTATCCAGATCGTCCCGGTCCTTGGCAGTCTCGCGATCCTGGTCATCGGTCCGGCCCTGTACGGCGGCATCGTGTATGCCGCCCGTGAACAGGATCAGGGTCGCACGCCCGAGATCGGCCAGTTGTTCCGCGCGTTCTCCGAGTCAGGCAAGGCCGGCCCGATGATCATGTTGTGCCTGCCGACCATCGCGGGCGCTATTCTGCTGTTCGTGCTGCTGATCGTGTTTGTCGGCGGAGCCTTGCTCGGTGGCGGCCTTTCATCGATTGGCAGTGATTCCCCGACGGCCCTGCTCGGCGCCCTCGGCGGCAGCGCCCTGATTCTCGTTCCGCTGGCGATTGCCATCGGGCTGGCGGTGTACGCACTCCAGTTCTTTGCGATTTCGCGAGTCATGTTCGAGGGCGCCGAGCCGATTGCGGCGATGAAACAGAGTTTCAGCGACTGCCTGGCGAACCTCGGCGCCTATCTGATCTTCGTCGTGGTGCTGATGGTTGCTTTTGTCGTCATGAGCCTGATCCTGTCGGTGCTCGGCATCCTCGGTGGACTGCTCGTCGGGACGATCGTCACGCCGGTGACCGGCTGTGGCCTCTATCAAGCGTGGAAGCAGGCCTATGGATCGAACCTGTTGCAGGTCGATGCGCCTGTCGCATGAGCGTTCACGCTCAGCCGGCCGGTGAGCCTTTCTCGTGCGGGTCACGCCGCGTCACGAAGCGCGCGGCGACGATCCCCACTTCATAGAGCAGGCACATCGGCACGGCAAGCAGGAGTTGCGAGATCACGTCGGGCGGAGTCAGGACAGCTGCGATCACGAACGCACCGACGATCGCGTACGGTCGACCCTTGACCAGTTGCTCCGGACTTGTCACGCCAATCGCGACGAGGATGACGAGGGCGACCGGTACCTCGAAGCAAAAGCCGAACGACAGGAACAGGACCAGCGCGAAATCGAGGAAGCGGCTGATATCCGGCATGACCGCGACCCCGGCGGGCGCCACGCTAGTCATGAAGGTGAATATCGCGGGCAGCACGAGGAAATACGCGAACGCGCAACCGATGTAGAACAACAGCACCGAGGATGCGAGCAGCGGCAGCGCGAGGCGTCGCTCATGTTTGTACAGGCCTGGCGAAACGAACGACCAGATCTGGAACAGGATGAATGGCATCGCGAGGAAAAGCGCGACGAAGAAAGCCAGCTTGAGCGGGGCGAAAAATGGCGAAGCGACATCAGTCGCGATCATCGCGCCACCGGCAGGCAAATGCTCGAGCAGCGGTTTTGCCAGCCACGCGTAAAGGCGGTTGGCAAGCGGTATCAGGGCGACCAGAACGACGAGGACCGCGGCGACCGCCATCGCCCATCGTCGCACCAGCCGCCACAGCGCCTCCCGG
>Ga0116156_10001722_pt1 | contig 20798 bp, 16 predicted proteins | sample AD_UKC045_MetaG_FD_89891 | JGI IMG/M metagenome (GOLD analysis project Ga0116156, IMG submission 89891) | Active sludge microbial communities of municipal wastewater-treating anaerobic digesters from USA - AD_UKC045_MetaG | ecosystem: Engineered > Bioreactor > Anaerobic > Digestate | place: USA... | reverse complement strand
TACTTAAAATAATAGAACGTTGATTTGGCATTAATCTAACATTTTCAATAAGCGCTTTCTCCTCTGACAAAGCGCGTTGCTGATTTTTTGATAATTCTTCTGAAAAGTTGATATAAATATATTCTCGTGCCTCTTGGGGAGAAAGAATTTCTAACTCATCGGTTTTCATGGCATTATCTTTTGAATCCGATACTGAATCCATTTTTTTAACAAGGCCGGTATTAAATTTAAAATCCATTCTTTTCTTATTAACCATATTATAAAGTTTGATAGTCCCTTCTGACCCTTGGATAGAAATATCATCATAATTTATAGGTCCTAATGATTTCGCTCTTAATGTCCTAAGAATTTCTGAAGGATTATCAACGATTGCTCGAAAAGCGCGGCTAATATTTTCCGTTATTGTTATAATTCCTGGCTCGCCATTGAAAAGATCTAAAGCTTCTGCCGTTTTTTCATACGCCAAGGCTTCTTGTTCTAAAATAGAAAGATGCGGATACTGGATATGAACCGCTTCGTGGGCAATTTTGGGAGCTAAAAGAGCTATCTTTTCTTGTAACGTTAAATTCTTGAAAATTCCTGCGCCAACCATAATAATCCCTGCTTCTTGTAACGCAAATGCCATGTTAGGATTATCATAACCTTCAAGAAATAAAATAGGAACTTTGTCTTTAATGCCTATTTTTTCAAGAATTTTATAAGTTGCGGCTACAAAATCTTGATATTCTGGCAAGTTAGAAATCTCCAATGAACGACGAATCTGGCTTTCTTCAACCCCGCCAATAATGCCAAAATTTTGATTAATATATTGAGTCAATTTTGAGATATTTACATTGTTAATACTCGTAGGCTTTAAATTGTCTTCCATTTTGATGGCGTTCGAATTCTTTACCTCTAAAATTTTATTATTAGGGCTCAATAATATTCCAGAAATAAGGAGAAGCATAGCTCCTAAAGTCGCCAGCTTACTAACCATAGCCAAGTCAGTTACTTTACTAAGCTGAAGGTTAGTAAAATCGCCTCCGCCAGAGAAATACTTGCGAGGAACAAGCGATTTAGTTACAGGGTCATATTCTTCTTTAATATAATTGACCACGCCTTTACGAAAGGTTTCAAGATACTGCTGATAAATTTTTTCTTTTTCATTCTTATTGAGAATATCAACGCCTGTCACTTTTTTCTGATCTGAATATTTTTTGTTTAAAATACTCTCTTTAAGTGTTTCTTTGTACCATTTGGCTAAAATAAGTGAATAATACACCTGGCGTAACTGCGCGAAATGTTCACTTTCATTGACTTCTTTTTCCAAAACCGGAATGATGACAGACCTTATCAGGTCTGAGACCGAAGACCGAAGACCAGAGACCAAAGACTTTTTTCCAGCCAAAGGCTGGTCTTTTGTCATTGGTCTTTTGTCATTGGTCTTTAGATACTCTTCTTCCAGCAAAACTTTTAATTTCGCCTCAACCACAAACGCGGTCGCCTGACCTGGTTCTGTCGAAGGATTTTCATACACAACCGCTTTAGCCGGAACTATCCATACTTTATTTAACGCATCAACCGGAACATCAGTCGTGCCAAATTTTTCATAAGCCTCTTTATAGATTTTTTTCCAGAAAACTTTCCCGACTTCTCCTTCCGGATTCATCAAAGAAGCGGCGATCTGTTTTAAAATATAATCCTGCGCCAAAAGATCTCGGCCCATTTCTGTTTGCCCAAATTCATTAGAGACAATTCTGTCAGGCTCTTTTGGATTTAAGTTCACCCACAGATCTTTTTCCGGAATGGCTAAAGAAGCCAAAAAATATTTAATTAATTTTGTGGATTCATCCTTTAATCCATTGGCTGTGGTCTGTTGCCTATTGCTTCCCGTGTCTAATACAAAATCAAAATTAAATGGTTTATTAAGATCAACTTTAATACCTTTTAAAAGAGGCGGGACAAATGCTGTTGCCAAACCAAGCTCGGAGGCTGGCAAAGAGGCGATTTGAGCGTAACTATTTGGAATTAATACAGTTAGAGAGAAATTAATAAGAATAATTATACTAATTATTCTAAAAAATTCCGTTTTTCTTATTGTCCCCAGCCTAAAAGTCATAATTTTCCCTTTTTCCCACCCCGAAGTGGGGATGATTAAAGTATAGAACATAATTTATATATTAGTAGGCCTTCGGAAGGGTTTTAGGAAAGCGCTTGCTTGCGAAGATTAAAATAAAAAATATTAATAATTATCTAATTTATCATCAACAAAATCTATAGATGGGTCTAAAATCTCATTCATGACAAAATCCAGGACATTAAGAAAAACTTCATTAATAACCGCATAGTCATAATTCTTTTTATCGCTAATAAAAAAATTCAAATCTAATGTCCGCAAATTATAAAGAGCCGCGTTGACTTTTCTATCCTTAAATTGCCTGCTCAAATAATGAAAATAAAGCGGCATCTGAAGTGACTTCACCTGTTCAAAAATCGCTTTACGAGATAATGTCATCTGCGCAATCTTATCAACCGCACGCGGCATTTGGTCGCTCCCTCCTGTTTTATAATCCACAAGCAAAATACTTTTATCGGGAAGTTCATCAACTCGATCCACAATATATTTAAACCTAAAATCACCCTGCGATAAAGAAATCACATCTTCAAAAACATTTTCTAAATAAAGAATTTTAACGCCTGCCCGGTCGATATGGTTCTGCTCTTTATCCAAAAACCGCGTTAACCGCTCTTTCATAACCGCTTTTAACATAAACGCGTCTGATTTCATAGAGCGAGAAAAAACTTCTTCAAACCGATCATCAAAATCTTTAAAAAATTTCTGACGAAAACTTTCTTCAATTTTTACTTCTTTTCCTAAAAAAGGGCCAAAAGCGTTTTCTAAAAATTCATGAATAAACGTGCCGATATGCTTGGCCTCTGGCTCATCTAAAAAATCTTCTTGTTCTTTAAGTCCTAAAACATAACTATAATAAAATTCTATCGGATTTCTTAAATACGTATTGAGACTCGACGCGGAATAAGTGCGCTTTCGCAAGAAAGAAATAATCTCAGGCGTCTTTTTAACTCCCTTCTTTTTTAAATTCATTCCTGCGGTAAAAGAAAGTTTTTGAGGAGTAAGCGCGCGAAGAGTGTTTGATTCTTTTTCTTTCGCCCAAATAAGATCCTCGATAAAACGGCTTTTTTCTTTTGTTTTATTTTCCTCATAAATCAAATGAACATTTTTTGCGGATGAAATAAGCCGCATAAATTGATACGCTTGAATTTCTTCATCGAGCTCTAACCGATCCAATCCTAAACTGATCATAATTTCTCTGGGAATTAAAGGTTCATGGATTGCCAAGCTCGGCAAAGATGATTCATTAACATCAACAATAATCACGTCTTTAAAATTCAACGACCGCGTTTCAAATAAACCTAAGATTTGGAGGCCTTTTAAAGGCGTTCCGACGAAAGAAATCATTTCCCGAGATAATTTATCACCAAAAATTTTAAACATTTCTTCTTGCGAAAAATGTTCTTCACGAAAATCAAGATCGGCGCACTCTTCGCATACCGCGTAAAATTTATCCATAATATTCCCATTTAAGGGATACGCGGCAATAAAACTTTTTGCAACTAAGATATCCAAAAAACTCTTGAAAACCTTTAATAGCGACGAGAACTGGCTGAGCCCTTCCCAATTCTTAAAAGCGATCGCGTGAATATTTTTTAAGGTCTCTGACAATTTCTCTGAACTGATACGCACGGCTAACCGCGACAACATCTCTTGCGTATATTCATAAAGTTCTTCTAAAGATTCCATCTCATTTAAATCAATAAACAAGCTGCCCGACAAAGAAGACTCTTCTTTCCCGGTTAAAATCTCTTCAATTTTATGAACAAGAATGCGCGAAACAATCGAATCTTCTGAAAACTTTAAATTCTTAATAAAAGGGCTTTGAAGGACTTTCAAATAATCTCGGGCGTAATATTTTTTCTTCTTTTTCGTCAATTGCGCCTTAAATATCGCCGTCAAAAGTGTATACAAACTGCTTCGTTTTAAAGAATATCCCGAAGAAACATTGAATTCTTCAACAACAGGCGCCACTTGGGTTAAAAGCGGAACCAATGATTCCGCATGAGGAAGAACAATCACAGATTCATCGGGATTCTTAACATTTTTAACGATCTCCCGCACAACGCCGGCTTGCGAATGTTTATCAAATCCAGCGTAAAGCTTAAGATTATAAACGGGCTTGGCTAATTCCTGCTGTTCATAAAGAGAGCATTCGAAACTCTTTGCGATGCGTTTTAAGACCGGCCACTTGCGTTCATCTCCTTGAAAAATAAGCGTCGCTTTTCCCCGCCGATAAAGATCTTTAATAATTTTTTCTTCCGTCTGATGGAAATAAAAGAAATTACAAAATAAAATTTGGTCAAATTCCTCAAACGAAATGTCAGAAATTTCTTGCGCGGCTTTTAAATATTGCAATCCGCGAGAGATAAGATGATGGTTCTCAAGCTCTTTATGATACTCTTGCCGCAATAAAGATAAACGCCTTAATAATTGATTCACGTCTGTTGGCACGTCATAGCCAATATCCGCGTTCGCCTGAATATTCAACAATCGCTCATCGTCAATATTTTCTAAATCCAAATGATCAATGAATTTTAAAATCTCGCGCGCCCAAGGAAGAAAAAGCTCAAAACTCTGACGTTTTTCAAGAATATCCGACGCAACGTGTTGCGCCAACCGATAAATCAGATAACAACTGTTCAAATCTGTTATAAAACGATCTAAACGCTTTTTCTCGTAAATATAACGAATGAATTCATCGATGGTAAAAAATTTTGGCGGGAAAAAATTTGTTTGGATTTTTTGCGCTAATTTTTTCTTTAGAAAAAGCTGCGGGCGCTTGCCGCCAAAACAAATCGCCAAACGGCTTAAATCCTTATTTTTCTTAAGATAATGGTTCTCAAGATAAGAAGCCACATTCTCTAAATAATCTTCACAAAAAGGATATGTTAAAATTTCGCTCATAAAATTTCCTTTACCTCAATGTCATCCAAAAAAATTAAAAACCCTTTTACTGTTTTTTGATGATAAAGTGCCTTTACCAAATCCATATATGTTTTGATCTGTTGCCTATAGGCCTTATCATCTTCGGGCTTAGCGCTTTTAAAATCTAAAACCAGGACATCGTTATCTGTCACGATCAAACGATCCAGACGATAAGTCCGCCCCTGAGCATCAACAATTTCTTTCTCAACAAAAACCTCGCCTTGCGCTATCTCAAAAAAAGAACGTATTCTCTTATGGCTTAATAACTGTTCTATTTCTCTCCTAATATCAGCTGTAAAAGAAAATTTTTTTTGCGCTTTAAAGACCGCTTCATCAATCAAAAAATGAATATCTTTATTAAAAATATTATCTATGAATGATAAAACCGCATGCCTGTATTGCCCACGCAAACGCTCCTCACGATACGAAATATCCTTAAAAGACACGCATTCTTCTTTCAAATAATGAATCCAATCTTGATATTCACCGCAAGGGATATAAAAAACATCCGCATCTTTTTGTTTTTTCGATAATATTTTTATTTTTTCTCCTCCCGTCGTGCAAGAAGACGGTATCAAAAATGAAACAAGATTATGCTGATTCGCTTCTTTTTTAGGAATAAAACAATACAGCTCTTGTTTCGCCCGCGTTAATGCCACATAAACATTATTCAATTCTGAAATAAAAATATCCCGATATTCTCGCGCATAAAGATCAAAAAGCTCCCGTGAAAATTTATAATATTGTTTTTTCAATCGAATTAATTCTGTCTTATCTGCGTCGCGTCTTAAAACATACGCCTGTTTGTGATCATCTGTGCGGGAACCAACTTCAACCTTCATAGCCAAAAAAGGCAAGATCACAACCGGAAATTCTAATCCTTTGGCCTTATGGATCGTCAGGACTTTTAGCGCGTTGGCATCCGTCACATGCACATACGCTTCATCGCCCTGAATATTTTCAAAATATGTTAAAAATGACGCGATATCAGGATAATCTTCTTCTTTGGCTTTAATCAGTTCAAGAAAATGCATAAAGAATCCTTGCGCATCAGGGAAATTCTTAAAACACTCTAAACGCCCATAAATACTTATCACAAGTTCATAAAGAGCGACCACCCCGACATTTTTAAAGAACTCCTCGACAAAAGATTCCCATAATTGAGGATATTCTTTTCTAAACTGTGCGTAGACATAAAATCCTTTTTCCGTCTCAATCTTTCTTCTTAACCCAAAAACGAATCTCTCAATCTCTTCTTTTTTAAGCACTCTTTGCGAAAAGATATCGCCTAAAATAAACTGAACAAAAGAAAGGTTATCAATAGGAGAATTTAGAAATTTTAAGAACGCGACGAGCTCTTTGATTAAATCATGCTCGCGAATATCCGAAGTCCTGTCCGATTGAACATGAAAGCCCGCTTCCAAAAGCCAATGCGTCGTTTGTTTCACCTGATTATTATCGCGGGTTAAAATAGCGATATCGCCCAAGCTATAACGCGACTTTAAATCATCCATGAGCTCTAAAACTTTTTGACGAATAACTTCATCGCGCTCTTCTTTTTTTTCCACATCAATTCTTTCAACCTGCACATACCCGCCGCAATGATTCGCGTCATAACTCTGTTGAGAAGCCCTAAAAATATTCTCTAATTTTTTAAGATCTTCACTATGCCACACAACGGAATTATCTTTAGATTGTTCCAACTCTTCTTTTTGAGCGATAAAACGCTCTAAATTCTCTACGGAAAAAATAGAATTATTAAATTCCACTATCGCCTTTTGACTGCGCCAATTTTTTGTTAACGACTCTACTGAAACGCCAAAAGGAGAAAACCTTTCTTTAACTTCATCAAATAAAGAAACATCTCCGCCCCGAAAACGATAGATTGCTTGTTTTTGATCGCCGACATAAAAAAGCGTTCCGCCGGTAGACAAGGCCTCTTCGATCATCGGATCTAAATTGGCCCACTGCAAACGGCTCGTGTCCTGAAATTCGTCAATCAAATAATGACGAAACCGCGTAGCCAGACGATAATACAACTCCTCAACCGTGATATGGCCTTCTTCAAATAAATATTCTCCTTTTTTATTAAGCTCATCTAAAAATAAAATATTCTCTTGGGAACAAATCGCCTGCAGAATAATTTTTGTTTCTTCAAAAATCTGAATATAGGAATTAAATAATACGCGCGATTCCTGCTGGCAAAATTCTTTTAACTGCTGGCGAATACTCTCCCATATTTTTTCAATCTCTAACGGACATGGAGATCCTTTCTTTAAAGGAAACTCCTCATGCGCGAAATAATTCGAAAGGCCATCAATATCAAACCCTTTAATATTTTTCGTCAAAAAATTATTGAGACTTTTGACAAATGTCGCGTGCGTTGCTTCAGGCAAATTCTGACGCAATTCCCTCATCTGTTTTAAGATAAACGATTTCTTTTTGATCAAATCTTCCGCGCGATAAGGCACCTCTTTAAAATCCAAACCATAAGAATTATAAACCTTAAAAAGCGCGTAAATAATATTGAGGATATCTTCTTTGGGAAACCATCCCGAACGTTCTTCTAAATATAAATAATTACGAAGGAAAGAATCAAAAACAACCGCAAGATTTTTTTGTTCTAAAGACCGGGCAATTAAGGTATCCAGACTATACTGTAAATAATCAACAGGATTTGTCTTGATTTTAAAGTTCGCCGTCAATCCTATTTTAAAAGCGCACCCGGACAATAATGCGTTAATAAATTCGTCAATTGTCTCGACCTGAAAGAAATGATAATGGCCCATCAGATCTTCCATAATGCGTAACGATTTCTTCTGAGCGTCTTTAACGCTCAGGCCCAGAGGCCCTAAAATATCTTTTTCTTGAGAAGGCGATAACTGTCCTAACGCTATAATTTTCAAAAACTCTAAAATACGCGCCTTCATTTCAAACGCGGCTTTATTCGTGAAAGTAATAGCTAAGATATTGCGTAAAGGAATTTGCTCGACAGCCAAAGAAGGATTTAATAAAAGCTGAACATAGTGTTTGGCTAACGCATATGTTTTTCCAGAACCGGCGGAAGCTTCAACCACGCGAATTTCTGAAGAATATTTTTTTTTCTGAAAAGAATCTGGCATGAAAAAAATAAACCGTTATTATTATATTTTTATGATTATAAACAATTCTTATAAAAAAACAAATGATTCCTATTTTGGACTTGTTTAGCAACTTTTCTAACGATATAATAAAAAATATTCTTAATTCTTTTAACGGAGATTCCTTATGAAAAAGTTTATGCTCACCAATAAAATTATTATTTTCATCCTTTTTATACTTCTTTTAAGCGTTGGTATCGCGATTCTTTTTTCAGGAACCGTTTCTCCTAAGACTTACGTTGGGCAAATAGCTCAAAAAAAAATAACCGCTGAACAATTAGAAAAGACCATGACCTATACCAAAATCCAGGCCATGTTGCGTTATGGAATCCTGTTTGAACAATTAAAAAGTTTATTTGACCTTGAAGAAGAAGCGTGGAACCAATTGATCCTTATCCAAGAAGCTCAAAAACGCGGCATAAAAATTCCTAATCAAGAGGTTATTGAAGAAATCGCAAAAAACGATATTTTCTATCGCAACAAAAAGTTTGATCCCTCTCTTTATAAAGGGATTATAAAGAATTCTTTTCAATGCGAGGTAAAAGATTTTGAAGAAACTATCCGCCAATCCTTATTAATCGCTAAATTATTCGATAACGTGACAAAAGAAATATCTGTTTCAGAAAAAGAACTCATGCAGGAATATAAAAAATCTTATGAACAATTAAAAGTTTATTATAGTCTTTTTCCCATGCCTGAAGATCTATCCGTTATAAACGTGACACCGGATGAAATTACGAATTATTATATCGCGCATCACAAAGATTTTTATCGGCCACTATCCATTAAAATTGGCTATGTCAAACTCCCTTTTCCTGCAGATGGCGGCGTCCAAAAAGAAGTCGAAACGAAATATAAAGCAATCGCTTTAAGAGATCAATACGCCATCACAAAAAATCTAAGAACATTAGCTGAAAAATCGGGCTGGACATACCAAGAAACAACTTTTTTTAGCAAAAATAATCCTCCACGCGAAATCAACTGGCCTTTAAATGTCTTACGCAACGCTTTTAAAATGAAAAAAGGTGCTATCCACGAACCTGTTGAACTCGAAGACGGCTATCTTGTTTTCATCATCCAAGACATTAAAAAGCCGGGATTGGCTCAAATACAAGAAGCTCAAGAGGAAATTAAAAATAAAATCACAAAACAGAAAGCGATTGAAATAGCAAAAAATAACGCGGAATCTTATAAAGAAAAAATGAAAGAAATTTTAGATGATGCGATAGATGAAAAAACCCTTGAAGCCAAACAAAAAGAATTAGGTCTCATCATCAAAGCCTCTGAGCTTGTTTCAAAAACCAAACTCTTCACTGATTTAACCATAGACCTTTCATCGGAAAACGAATTTTATGCGCTTAATACAGAAAAAGAAATTGCTGTTTTGGCCACTCATTCGGGCGCCTGTCTTGTTTATGTCAAAAATTTCCAACCCGTTCAATTAGAAGATTTCGAAAAAAATAAAAATGCTTTTAAGGCAGAACTTATAAAGAAAATCAAAACAATCACAATCAATAAATTTGTGGAACAATTGATCAATGACACTCCGATTGAAAAAAAATAAGGCCGGAAATTTTATCCATTCCCGGCCTTTATTTTTTATGTCTTTTTTTTATTTAATATTTAAAACTTATTATAAACAAACAGATGAAGATTCTTCCCAAGAAAAAACATCTCTTTCCTTGTTCGATGTTTCAACTTGTTTATCTTCACGCCAATCATCTTTGGTTCTGCCCATGATATTTTACACCTCCTTTTAAACCCAGAAAGTATAAAATATTATTAACAAAAAAGCAAAAAAAGAACAAAAAAATTTCAAAAATTTTTGTAACTTATACGAAATAAAGAGTTTATAAAAATTTTACTTTTGGGCAAGAAAAATCATGGCGCCTACAGCAACAATGGAAAACGGAATGACAAAAAGAATAAAAGCAACAACTCGCTTTTGTTTACTGGTAAGATTCAACTTAACCACATCAATATGTTTTGTTCCCATAAAAGGCTTATAATCCATTTCTGAAAGCCAATGGATAGCATTAATTCCCAGTTGCGCATTGCTGTATTGATCAATAAAAGCATTGGAAAGAAAATCCGCGTCTGTCACAACAACCATGCGGGTATCAGAAACTTTCTCAGAAACATCTTTTTGCGCTTCCCAAACAACATAAGCAATAGGAACAGGGCCAGGACGATCCTCTTTTTCATCGTATTTCACTTTCAAATAACGGTCTGCTTCTCCCCAACTTTTATCTGCGCCTGAAGCCGTTAAAACTAACGGCGCAAGTTTAATAGTCGGACGGCGATCTTTTAAGACAGAAAGTGAACGCGGCCGCACATAAAACGTATAATCCAAATTTCCCACAATAGCTTTATGCGCCATATAATTGCGTGTGGCAGGCGTGCCAACATCGCCGCTCATATGACTCGCCAAATCCACAACAACATCAAAAGCAACTTGAAGACCCCACGCATTCAAAATATTATTCAACGAAGGATTTTTTTCTTTTTCTTTTGGCGTTAAAGGTTTATCCGGAGTAGAAACAATCGTATTTTCAATTAAAAATAAGGCATCGCCGCCTTTTTTTAGATATCCATCAATAACGGCTTCTTCTTTTTCTGATAAAAAATCTCTGGTGCCCGCGATAACAAGAACGTCACAATCTAATGGGATCCCGATCTGCGGATCCAAAAGAAGCCGTCGGACAACAATATTATTCTCTTGCAAAAGAGACGCGAATGTGCTTAATCCATTTTCAGAAGTGTCATAAACATTGTATTCCTGATGCCCCGTTAGAAAATAAACAATACGCTCTTTGCGTGTCACGCGAATAATAGCGTTATTCAAAAGCTCTTCATCCAAAGGCGTTTCTGAAAAATCCACATCTTGCCGCTCTTTATCAGACTCAACAATAATTTTCTTTTGTTGCCCTGTAATCACATGGCCGAAACGCGCCGCATAACCGATATTTTGAAGCGGATCAACGATCTCAAACCGGATACGCCCTAAAGAAGCTTTTTGATAACTGTTCAATAAATCTTCCACATACTTAGGAACAATGCCGACATAAAGAACAGTTATTTGTATATTTTGTTTTAAATTTTCTAAAAGACTTTTTGTATTTTGAGACATCGTGTGCTGATTGAATTCCGTGACATCATAACGCATATCATAATAAGAGCCTAAGACATTAAAAATGACAAGCCATAACAGCCACAAGCCAATTAAAAACGCGACATAAAAATGTTTGCGATAAATATTTCCTGCCCTTGGCGCTTTTGAATAAATAGCGCTGAGAAAAGATACGACCAACGCCAGACCGCCAATAATAAATAAAAAAATACAACGCAAGAATAAGGTCTTTTCAATAAACCACAGACCAAAGGCGTATAACAAGCAAACCAGCGCCAATATCATTAAAATAACCCACTTATAAGAACGTTGTTGTGTCATCATCATTTTTAATTTTTAAACATTATCCCAAATTTTTGTGTCAATACTGATGCGCGTCATGACCAAACAAAATAAAATCCCGCTAAAAAAATAAATCAAATCCGAGGACGATAATATCCCAACAATAAAATTTTCAGAATGCGTCATAACATTGCTGTATTTGACAATAGCTTTAACAACTCCGTTTGTATACTTATCCGCTAAAGAAGAAAAGTATACGAGAAACAAAAATAAATAAGATAAAATCGCGGCCACAATTTGGCTTTTTGTCCATGATGATACCATTAATCCTATAGAAATAAAAAACGCGCCTTCCAGCCAAATTCCTATATAACCGGTTAAAATCGCCATCCGGTCTGGCCGACTAAAAAACTCAATAATCCCATAATACGGAATTGTTAAAATAATCAAGAAAGAGAAAAACAATAAAACCCCTAAATATTTTCCTAAAACGATCTCGTTATTTTGAGTCGGAGTTGTCATTAAAAACTCCATAGTTCCCATCTGCTTTTCTTCAGAAAAAACCTTCATCGTCAAAATAGGAATAATAAAAACAAATAAAAATTCCATGACCTTAAAAATATCCCTCAAGGTCGCTTCTTCATTATTGTCAATAATGGCGAAAAAAAAGACATTAAAAATCACAATCGTCACAATCAAGACCACATAAGCGATAGGCGATCGAAAATAAACAGATAATTCTTTCTGGGCAATAGCGAAAATTTTTTTCATAATTTTATTTGTGAATCTTTAAAAAGGCCTCTTCTAAACTATTTTTCTTTTCTCGCATGGAAACAATTTTTACCTGATATTTTAAAAAACTCTGTATCATCTGATTATAATGACTCACATTATTCGTATTTTCCAAATGAACTTCAAAGAGATCATCTTCTAAAAATTTGATATTGATTTGTTTCACGTCATTGGCTTCTTTAACCGCCTGCTCAATCATTTCTTCTTTCCCTTTTACTGTAACGAAGAGTTGTTTTTTCTCATCAGAAACGACGATCTGTTCAATGGCATTATCCGCGACAATTTCACCTTTTTTCAAAATCAAAACTCGTTGCGCCAATTGTTCAATTTCAGATAAAATATGCGTGCTGATAATAACGGTCCGTTTCGATTCTAATCGTCTTATTAATTGACGCACATGTTGGATTTGAACAGGATCCAACCCATTAGTAGGTTCATCTAAAATAATAACTTCTGGCTCATGAATAATCGCCTGCGCGATCCCGACGCGCTGTTTGTATCCTTTAGATAGCGTCGCAATCAGATGATCTTTAACTTCCAACAAATGACATTCTGATAAAACATGATCAACCTGGGCTTTTTCATATTTAACGCTGACATCTTTTAACCGCGCGGCAAATCTTAAATAATTTTTAACTGTCATGGTGGAATAAAGAGGCGGATTTTCTGGCAAATAACCTATCTTACGGCGAATACCTACGGGATGAGATAAAATATTTTCGCCACAAATAAACGCCTCCCCCGAACTCGGCGGTAAATAAGCCGTAAGAATGCGCATTAACGTTGTTTTACCCGCGCCGTTTTGGCCTAAGAATCCCACAATCTCTCCTGAAGGAATCTCAAAAGAAATATTTTTTAAGGCCTCACAAACACCAAATTGTTTTGAAATATGTTTAACAGAAATCATAATAACAATGGATTTTACTTAGAGGATAGAATCTGTTGGATTTTTTCTATTAAGATTCTTGGATCAACCGGCTTAGACACATAATCAATTTCAAGCCGTTTACCAATCTCATCATCAATTTCTTGCTCCCGTAATGTAAGAATAACAATAGGGATCTTCTGGAATTCATCATTAAAACGAAGCTCATAACAGACATCATAACCGTTAATTTCCGGCATCATAATATCTAAAACTACCAAGTCTGGATTTTCGCTCCTAATTTTATCTAACGCATCTTTACCGTCAATCGCTGTAATCACATCATATCCTTCAATAGATAAAACGGCCTGAAGAAGACGAACATCAACCGGATCATCATCAACAACTAATATTTTATGCGCCATGGCTAACTCTTTCTTAAAAGATCAAAAATACTATTCTACTTCGATCTCTAATCCGCCTATTTTTTTTGCAATAATATTAAAAAGCCACGCTTGAATAAAAGCCAATACAAAACCTAAAACGCCATAAACAACCGGCAAAACAATGATCGCGAAATATCCTGAAGCTCCTTGTATTTTAGCCTGTGTTAAAGAAGCCACCAAAGTTAATGCGGCGATTAAAACCCCGAGAAAAAAACCTAAAATAGCCAGAAGAAGGCCGGAAATTTTTGCTAATGATAAAGGTGAAATTCTTTTAATTTTCATAAGGTTCTCCTTAAAATGAAAAAAATGATCTTTAATAGGATTTATAATACCATATTTTTTATTTTGTATATATCACTTTCTATTTAATATGGCGTAACGTATCTGATAGGCCGCAACGCCAAAAGCTACAGACACATTCAAAGAATTCTTTATTCCCGCCATTTCAATCTCAATCGCCGCATCAGACAATTGAAGGATAGAATCACAGACTCCTGTTATTTCATTCCCGACGATTAAACATATTTTGCGCTTGGGCTTAAAGTCATAATGCAAAAGACTTTTTTCTGTTTGCTCCAATAAAACAATCTGATATCCTTTTTTCTTTAAATTCTGTATCACACCTTCAATATGTTCCTGATATTCCCATGGGACATGGCGTTCAGACCCTAAAGCGGTTTTTGCTATCTGCGCGTTGGGAGGATAGCCGGTAATACCGCATAGCCAGACTTTTTCCACGCCAACGCCGTCACACGTGCGAAAAATCGACCCAACATTATGCGCGCTACGGATATTATTCAAAACAACGCAAAAAGGCAACTTAGGCTCTTGTCTTTTAACTTCTTGACGACTAACAATCTGTTGGTGAGTTAATTTACGCATATCATTAAGATTTCACTTGCTAAAACTATTTAATTTTATCAAGAGAAATCTTTTTCGTCTTTATTTTTCTCTATTTATTCATCAGATGCTATTTATTGAACATTTTTTACTATATCTCCTGTCATAATTTTAGGAGTAAGAAAAATAACAATCTCAGTCTTAACTTCTTTTTGATATGTGCTACGAAAAGCAACACCTACCAAAGGAACACTGCCTAAAAAAGGAATTTTCCTTGTTGTTTTTATCTGTTCCTGCTTGATGAGCCCGCCTATCACAATCGTTACTCCATTTTTTACCATAACCTGTGTTTCTGCTTGTGATGTCTCGACGATCGGAATAATATTATTTGTTCCTGTCGTTAAATTATCCACCACAGAGCTAATTTCAGGCCTTATTTTCATGGTAATAAAATCATCATGATGAATCGTTGGCGTCACATACAATTTAACGCCGACATCAATAAAATGAACGCTTTCCGCTGTTGTGGCCGGGCCCGATGAAGGTGTCGTGGTGGTCGAAGTAACGTATGGTTCGGTAAAACCTACCGTCATTTTCGCTTCTTGATTATTAAGCGTCGCGATGCGCGGGCTTGACAAAAGATTCGTATCGCCTAATGTTTCAAGCGTCTCAATTACCGCCGTATAGCGATCCTCAGAAAGAGTCCCAATATTTAATTTTCCAGATTTATCAGAAGACGAAAGAATATTAAATTGCCCTTTTAAATGAAGTCCGTGTTCCTGAGCGGCCAAGACTTCCCAATTAACGCCCATTTTATGTTCTTTATTAAGGACGATTTGAACAATTTTAGATTCAATCAAAACCTGACGATACCGTTCATCGAAAGCTTTTACAATATCGGCTATCTTACAAATCTTTTCATCCGTATCCGAGACAATAATCTTATTCGACATTTTATCAAAACGCATCGTCCCGACCCCAGGGGTCAAAACTTCTGTGATTTGCCCAGAGACATCTTCCACCTTCGCATAATTAAGCGCGAAAACTTCTGTTGTTACGGACACATCCATGCGGTTAAGAATATTTTCCATCTCTTTTATCTTTAAAGGAATATCCATCAAAATAAGCTGACGTGAACGATCGTCGGCAATAATTTTCCCGAATGAACTTTTGACCTGACTAAGGACCGGTATAAAATCTGTAGCCTTCCCCAATAAAACAGTTTTAATAACAGTTGCTATCTCTTGCCCGAATTTATACCCGTATTTCATTTCAAAATTCTTATCTGTCATAATTTGAATTGTCTCGCCGTCTTTGTAATACGCCCAGCCATGCGCCTCCACAATCACTTTCAAAACATCCTCAACATTCATTTTCTTTAAATAAACAGATATTTTCCCCTTAACATCTTGGCCCACAATAATATTAAGACCGCTTTTTTGAGAAATCAGCTTAAAAACATCAAGGACATCAAGATCTTTAATATCCAAGACATCAATCAAAGCAATTTCATCAGCAAAACTTTTTGCCAAAGAAAACAAAGTCGTATAGCAAAAGACTAAAAAAATAACCGGCACAACTATTGAACCCAATATCTTTTTCATAAATCCACCTCTATCGTTTGTTGTTGTTTTTTTAAAATTATTTTATCTTCTCTGATTTCCTGCAAAAAAAAGCCATTGATCTCATCGCCTTCAGACAAAAAAATAACTTTTTTATTCTTTTTTTCTTGTATGATGACAAGCGGCTCTTTGTCTAAAACAATACCGGAACATTGATATTGTTCTCTAAATTCCTGGATCAAATCAACAGCATCCTTTTGTCCCTGTTGCCCTGGTGGCTGAAAAATATTTCTCTGTTTCAAAAAAAGATACGTCGCAAAAGACCTCGGGCTTATTTCCTTGTCATTGTTATTTCCCCACACGAAATTCTTATTTATTACAAAAGATTCGCCGTCCGGTTTAAAAATAATCTTTTTGGTTAAAGTAAATTGCGCCTTCAAAAGATAATCCTTATTATATAAATTATTATTTTCTAACAAAAACTCCTCAAAAATAAAAAAACACGGTTTGTTTTGTAATGTATGAACGAACTCCAAGATATTTAAAAATTCCCCGCGAATGGAAATCTTTATCAAAAAACTATTAAAAAATTCTTCTTCTTTTATTTTTTGCGGCTGAAGATCGAGAATTTTAATCTCCAATGGCCCGGCGGTCTTTTCCACTTCAGAAACGAAAAAAGACATCGCTTTATCTGGTGCATCCGCAGATCGTAACGCATTTAAAAGAGATTGATTCTGCGACTCAAACTCTTTTTCTTTTTTTATTTTCACTAAATATTTATTCAAATATTCTGCTTTTGCTTTCAAATCTTCTTCCAATTCTATGCTTTTGGAAATCACAGGCCTCAGAACGCCTGTAAAAATCCCGAAAAGCATCAAACTGATCACGCAAAATAAAATCATTTTTCGCTCTCGATTAGATAAAATAACGCTCATTGCAAACTCTTTCTTTTTATCTGCATGGATATTTTAAAATGCCTGATTTCTGAATTATGCCGCTGACGTTGCGTAGAAAAATCTAATTTAACATCCGTAAATATTAAAGAATCTAAAAGCTGTTCTTGTAATTTACTAATCTGCTGATTATCAAGAGAATCGCCTTCGATAGTTAAAAAATTACTTTTATGCATAAAAAATGCCGTCAAAAAAACGCCTTCCGGCATTATCCGGCTCAACTGTTCGAAAACATCTGCGATCAAAAGACGACTTGTCATCTGCTCTTTCAAAGTTTTCAAAACCTCTGTCTTTTTTTCAGCCCTATGAAATTGTTCTTTAACTTTTTTTAATTCTTCACTTAAAAAATTTATTTTCTTAACGCGAGATTGAATGCCGTAGTGCAAAAAACCGCATCCTATGAAAAAAACCAGCAATAATAAAACTAAAATAAAAACATATCCTTTTTTCTTGCGAAGATATTCCTTTAATTTCCCTGTATGGGACGGCAGCAAATTGATATTTGTAAAATTTTCTAAAAATATGCCGCCCAAACAAACGCTCCCGCAAAAAACATCCCTTTTACTAAAGTATTCTTCTTGTTTTCCTGCCTCTAAAATACAAACCTTTTTATGAAATCGACGAAATAATTCATTTTCAAATTCTTTTAAATCACACGGGTCTGATATAACAAAGAGCTTTTCAATACTGCATTCTTTTTGATAACGCGACACAGTCAAAATACTTTTTTCAATTTCATCTACAAATGCAAAGAAATCCTTGTCTTCAATATTTTTTGCCCCATAAAAAACACTTCGAGAAAACAATAATTTCTTATTCTGGAAAAAACAGATTTCAGAACACAGGCGTCGGACATCAATGGCCAAAAAAATTTCTTCAGAATTTAAAACAACATCTTTATTTTGAGCATAAAACCACGATAAAATCCCGAAAGAGCTGACGCTCAAACAGCTTAAAGAAATTTTTAAGTCATTAAACAATCTTAAATATTTTCCAACTATCTCGCGTAAAAAAACCACGGCTAAAACCGTCGTATATCCTTTACGGTCTGAACCAATGATTTCATAAGAATAAATAATCTCTTCTAAAGAATAAGGCAAACAAGCGACAAGCTGTAAAGGAATCATTTTTTCTATTTCTGTTTTGTTCTGCGCAGGCAAATGAAACACTCGAAAGATCGCTAAACGGCGAGGAAGAAAACAAATGGTTTTAGAACCAAAAGACCATTTTCTTAAAATTTCTTTAAATGCTGGCTCATTATGATTTTGCCAAAACAATTGATAAAAATAAGAAATATGGGCTATCCCATCTTTGGTTCTTCCTTGAAGGATTTTGATTTCCTGTTCCGCGATTTCAATAACAGTTGTTACTTTTTTTATCATCGGCATTATTTCCTTCTCCAAGAAACAATAAAAAAATCTTCTTTGCTGATAACGGTTTCGATAAAAGTTTTTGCGCCTAATAACGTGACACCATAAGAAGAAATTGAAAAATAATTTGAATTTTTCGTCCAATAAGGCTGTAAAGACAATATCAAACTTTTCTCTTGAGGATTAAGATCCAGCTGAGCAATATTTATATGCTGTTCGGAATTCTCAAAAGAATTTTTTTCATTTTTTAACCGGTACTCTATAATTTTTCCTACTAATGTGTCCGCGTCCGCTATAGTCGAACGAGCCAAATTTCCCGTCAACGAACGAGCGAAAGATCTCAAAATAATTTCTGAAGCTGTATCCGGATTTATTTTTAAACTTCCTTGTTGAGGCCAAAGAGTAATATGATTTTTAATCTTCTGAAAAATTTCGGGCGTCATCCCGCGCACTAAAAGAAGCTCTTCTTTAGAATCAAACGGTAAGTTTTTACAAATACCCGGCTGAGAAAGCGCTTGATAATAAGAGTTTTCGGCTCCATAAATCTGATGCGATGGAGTTTCGTCGATGTCAATCCAATCAATAAGCGAAAAAGCAATTATCTTTGATGTTTCTTCTTCTACACCACATTGTTCCAAAAAACACAAAAAAACATTTATATTTATTAAATTAAAAGCGTTTAAATTAAGCTTACCTTCCTCATCTTTAATAGAATACGAAATGCTTTTAGACGCACCAAGATTTTCATAAAAATTATCCGGATGATAAATTTCGCGCAAGCCCAAAACAACTCCTTGCCAGGCTAAATATTTTGATTTCGTTTTTTCCGTCGCATAACGCGCCCATTGAATTTCTGCCTGACTCTTGGCGGCTAAACTAAAAGCAATCAAAGATAAAAAAACTAAAATCCAGAGAGCGGATAATATAATCGATCCGGACGTCAAATGAAAAACTTTTCTAATCATCATGCCTTCTTCCTCCCACATATCCCGATGGAATAAAAATATCTTTCTCAATAGTTTTTTCCCCGTTACAAGAAGCCAAAACAAATTGAACACGAATAATCGCCGGAAATCTGTCCTCTGGCCAGGACTCCTTAAAATCACAATTTTTCCTCTCAAGAGATTCAACACAATAAAAAAATCTCAAACCATTCTCTAAAAAAGAATCCTTTAAAATGCGGACGCCTGCCTGTTCGTCGTAGCGCCCTTGAATATAATCTAAAAATTTAATTTCCTGACGAACCAAACTAAAGAAATTGGATTCTTCACGAGGCAAAAGAAAATACCGCACAACTTTTAATCCGTCATTATCACCCAATAAAAAAGAAATCTCATTTCTTTTGCCTTCAAAAACACGCCTTAAAGGAAGCGACCGCGAGAAATCAAAATAAACCATATCTTCTAACTCCTTTTCAATCCGATCTAACGCCACAAAAATAACGCGATAAGACGCATACAGTTCCCTGCTTTTTTTATAAACCTTTAAACCGCTATAAAAAATCGTAGCAATAAGCGTGCTCACAAATCCCAACAATGTTAGGGCTAAAAGAATCTCAAATAAAAAAAATCCTTTATTTTTTTTAATGTTCTTCGGTATCCCCATAATCTCTATCTTTAAATACATACGTTTCTAAAAATAATTTATTCTCATTCAAAGATATTCGGACTTTATAAATATTAAGAAACTCATTGACCTTTTCTAACCGCCAATAGGCCTGTTGTATCTTTGATGAAACCCCATGATCTTGTAAACATTTACCACTTATAGCTTCAATCATGCGGTTGTCTAACATCAAAAGATGCTCTATCCGATAAGCGGATGACCCAAAACCCCTTAAAGAGGAAACTATTGATTGAACAATCAGGACTAAACTTGTTGATAAAATAACAAGCGTCACAAGAACCTCTAATAACATAAATCCTTTTCTATCCATTATTTATTCCCAATTTTTTATATCATCTTTGCTTTCAATTCCGTCTGGGCCTAATGAAAAAATATCATAACTTTCCGGATGATGTTCTCCGGGCGAACGGTATTGATAAGGACGTCCCCACGGGTCAAGAGGATTTTTTTTCTTCCTTAAATAAGGACCATTCCAATTCTCATCACCAGATTGTTTTTCCGGCCTTGTTATCAAAACACCCAACCCTTCTTCTGTCGTCGGATAAAATCCTCTATCTAATTGATAAAGATCTAAAGCCGTTGCTAAGCTGGCTTCGATATCGACTTGTGCCGCTAGAACACGCGCCTGCTGTGACCGTCCCGCGAGATTCGGGACAACTATTGCGGCTAAAACGCCCATCATAATAACGACAAGCATCATTTCAATCATGGTAAAAGCTCTTGTAAAATAAATCTTCATTGCGATTCCTTT
>Ga0116156_10001718_pt1 | contig 20826 bp, 11 predicted proteins | sample AD_UKC045_MetaG_FD_89891 | JGI IMG/M metagenome (GOLD analysis project Ga0116156, IMG submission 89891) | Active sludge microbial communities of municipal wastewater-treating anaerobic digesters from USA - AD_UKC045_MetaG | ecosystem: Engineered > Bioreactor > Anaerobic > Digestate | place: USA... | reverse complement strand
GTTCAAGGACTAAATGAATGTAGTCAAGAAGAAGGTGTTGCTAAATTAAATGAACTTTTTGGTGGATTAAAAAGTTTGGGTAAAGCAGCAGTTGGTGGAATTGGCAGAGGAATTCAAAAAGGTGCACAAACAGTTGCTAGTGCAGCAAAAGATGTTTATCAGGCAGGTGCTGAAAAAGCAGGTCAGGTAAAACAAGCAGTTGGTCAGGCAGCAAAACAAGTTCAACAAACTTATCATGCTGGTGAAGTTCCTGCAGAAGTAAGAAAACTTGAAGGAATTGCAAATAATTTAGGTGCTCAAATCGCTGCTTTAAATACAAGGTTAGAAAAGGCTGGTAAACAACCAGTTAATGTTAACAGTATTTTAACAACAATTAAAAATCAGGTAGGTAGAGGTGGTTCTGCAAATCTTGCTGGCAAAGTACAGGAAACTATGGATGACCCTGCAAAATTTAATGCACAACCCCCAATTCAACAACTTCAGGAAGAAGAAGAATCTGAAATTGAAAAACCAGAAGTAGAAACGGGTGAAGAAGAAAAAGAAACAACTTTTGCTCCTGATGCACAATCATTAGGTGTTGGTGTTATTAAACCTGAAGGTGCTGGTACAATTAATGTTGACGTTAATGGTGCTGATAAAACCGTTAGTATTGCAGTAAATGAAGTTGTTGCTAAATTTAAAGAAGTACTTGACAAAATAAACGAAGCAAAAGGTGGTAATAAAGTTCCTTTTATAAAAGGTGCTGAAGTAGTTAATGAAGAAAAGCCATCTGCAGGTCTTTCGAAAGAAAAGAAATCTGATGTTGTAAAAGCAGCAAAAAGGAGTGAAGATATTGGTAAAAAGGGTAAAGGATTTAAAGAAGTTGAAAAGAAAGCAAAAGCAAGTGGTGCAACTGACCCAAAAGCAGTTGCTGCTGCTGCAATGTGGAAAAACATTAAAAGAGAAGGTGCTGAAGAAAAAAAGCCAATGAGCGAATCTGAACAAAAACTTAGAGCATATATTCGTAAAAGACTTGAAGAAAATACTGGAATTAGAAAACCAACACTAAATGAAAATAAAAAATCTGATACTTTGAAAAAATTAGATAGTATTATTGATGAACAATTTAAATTGTTCAAATCTGAATTTAAAAAGAAATAAAATAGTGTAATTAAAATAAAAACCCGAATTTTTTCGGGTTTTTTTATTAATAGTATTTATGAAAAAACAGTATCATGATTAATGATGAAAATAAATTAAAACTTATCTATATCAATAAGATTGGATATAATGCAAAGGGCGAAGGATTATATGAATTTATATTTTCAGAAGACCCTACTAATATTGATATTGAAGCATGGTGTTGGGATTTAAGTCCAGCATGTGATAATGCAATGCCACCAACAGAAAATTATATTAATGCTGTTTTTAATTTAAAAACAAGTTCTTTTGATTTATTCTGTTTACATGAAGCGGTGGATAGAGAATATATGCATGGTTATCATACTATTCATGCACTTGCATATGAAATTGAAAAACAAGAAGATGATAATGCTGGTGATTATGAAAAAATGTTTGAATCTGAAAATGATGATGTACCGTTACTTGTATTTCATTATGGGATGACATTGGCAAAAGTTAAAGATTTGCTAAGTTCAAGAAAAATTATTTTAAAAAATAATGAATTTATTGAGGTTTCTTCAATAAAATTATAATATTTATAATATCTGATTACCTATTAAGTGGTAAAACAGTAAAGAAAACGTATTATTGTATGAATGCGTTTCGGGTATTTTAAGTTCATCACACCAATCGGGTGAAGGAAATCGAAATGCGGTATTTCATGAAATTTATCACATTTTGCCTATCTCACCAAATTAGGGAGAAAAGGTTTCGAAGCACAATACGTCAAGATACGTATCGTGCTTTGCAGTTTTTATACAATCATAGTATTTATTGATAAAATATTATAAATGAGTACAAAGCCTAAAGATGATAATTTTGATGAACAAGATAGTTCACCAGAGCATATTCCTGTGATACCTTTTGATGCTCAAAAAGAAAGAGAAAAGGAAGAAGTTAGAAAATTGGCTGCTGAGTTAAGAAAGAAATCAGGAAAGGTAGAGCCAGTTATTATTACCAAACAAGGTTTAGTTAAAAAAGCAAGTGAATTGACTTATTCAGAACAAGAGGTTGAAATAGTTCGCTGTGCATCTGACCCAATATATTTTATTGAAACATATTTAACAATTTTTGACCAAACGCAAGGTAGTGGTGGTATGATTGTACCATTCAAACTATTTCCAATGCAAAAAGATTTGATTCAAACATATCTGGATGAAAAATTTGTTGTTGCAAATAAATATCGTCAGGCAGGTATTTCAACAACAACATGTGCTTATATTGCATGGTATGTAATGTTCAATAAAAATAGACAGGTGGCTATTGTTGCAGATAAACTTGAAACTGCACGTGATATATTAATGTCAGATGTTGTTGAATTTATTGATAACTGTCCAGAATGGCTTAGACCTAAAACTGGAAGACAAACAGAAAAATTCTTAAAAGACACTCAAAAATTAAAATTATATGATAATGGTTCACGTCTCGGTGCGTTCAGCAGTAAAGGTCTTCGTGGTATGACACCTACTTTACTATTCTGGGACGAAACTGCGTGGACAGAAAAGAGTGATAAGTTCTGGACTTCAGCATTACCCACATTACAAACTGGTGGTCGTGCAATTATGGTTAGTACCCCTTCTGGTCTTGATGCAGTATTCTATAAAACTTTCATGGGTGCTCGTTCTGGTGAAAATAATTTTAAGGCTGTTGAACTTTGGTGGTATAATGACCCTAGATATAACAAGGATTTGGTTTGGATTAAAAACAAAGGAAAAGAAAATGAAATCAGATTAGTTGATGAAAATTGGGATGCTGCCAAACGAATCAAAATGGCTGATGATGGTTGGAATGCAAGTTCTCCTTGGTTTGAACTACAAGTACGTAATGCGAATGGTGATATGCGTAAAGTTGCGCAAGAAATTTTGTGTTCATTTTTGGGTTCTGGTGACAACTTTATCGCAGAAGAATATTTAAAAAGAATTCAAGAGACTGAAGTTCAAACACCAATACGTCAAGAATATACTGATTTAAATTTTTGGATTTGGGAAGACCCTAAAGTGGGTGAAACCTATCTAATGTGTATTGATGCGTCACCGGGTCATGGTGATGATAATTCAACAATTAATTTACTTAAGACCATTGAAATAATTGAGGAAAAGATAATTACAAAAGGTGATAAAGTAAAAAAAGTAAAAATTAAAAGACATAAAGTTGAACAAGTTGCTGAATACTATGGTAAAGTTGTTCCACAAATGCTTGCTGAAATAGCATATCAATTTGGTAAACGATATAATAACGCATATTGCGTTGTTGATATTACTGGTGGTTTTGGTGTACAGACAGTTGAGAAGTTATTAGAATTTGGATATGATAATGTTCACTTCGCAGAAGTTACACATAAACCAAGCCGTGATAGACTTCAAGGATATATTAAAAAGGGTCAAAAAGTTATGCCTGATGGTGCTGTAATTAATGTTGATTTGATACCCGGATTCTTTATCGGTAATAATCGTGCATCAGTTTTACTTGAAATGCAACGTGCCATCCATTTGGGAGATGTTATTATTCGTTCTGTGAGACTATTAAATGAATTAAAAACATTTGTTACTATTGCAGGTAATCGTGTTGCTGACCATAAACGCAGTTTTCATGATGATAGTATTATGGGATTGGCAATTGGATTATATACATTGAATTTTGACATGGCAAGATTTAAACAAAGTAAGGGTGTTACAGAAAAAATGTTAAATGCAATTATTACAAATAACGAGATTTCACAAATCGGAAAAAAAATGAATGTAAAATATAAACCATTAATTTCACCAAATAGTGCTAGTCCGTTAAATCCATACGGTGTTAATTCGTGGTTATTTAAAGACTTAGATAAGAAAAATAAGTTATAGTTTTAAGGTAAATTTCATATTACCCGAATCATAAATTTTTAAAAATCCAGCATCATTCATTATTTGATGCTCGGTCTTCGCTGAATCATGTCCTGAGTTAACTAATACATTTTTTCTATACTTATAACGATATTCACGTATTAAACTATTTTTTTTAAAGTAATAATAATTTGGTTGAGTGTTATATTCGTGCTTGAAGCCTAATTTTAAGTATAGACTTCCATTAGAATATCTTCTATCTGCATATGTTGTTATTAATTCAGGTTTATAAAATTTAATGAAATATTTTAGTAATTTACTTGCACCGCCAACTACTTGTGTGTTTAGCTTATTACAGAATCTTAACATTTCATATTCACCATTATTATTTTTTTTATTCCCCATAACAATACGCTTTTTTCCAAACGTCATAATTGATACCAAATTATCTTCGTGGAAAAGTCCTAATTTAACATTACTTCCAACATTACCTTGTAAATGATTTTCTTTTAAAAATTTAGACGCAATCTTTGAATCAATTTTTTTTATTATACATTTACGTGCATAATATATATTTTGAAATATTCCTACTTTAGATTTTAATATTGATTCAACAATCGATTTTTTATTTACCCATTCATCTTCAAAAATCTGTATTAGTTGAATATTATTATTCTCGCAATCATTTGTTTTATTGATATGATATTTTTTTTCTTTAAATAAGTTAGAATGCCAATATAAACCATTATATTCTATACCAATTTTATAATCTGGCAAATAAATATCAATTTCCTTACCATTAAGAATTGTTCTTTCGTTTTCAACGTAAGCAATTTTATGATTTTTCAACATATTTTTAATTTCAATTTCTGGCTTCGTTTCCAATAACGAACAAGATAGACATGATTTTCCAGATAAGTGGTCGTTGGGTGTTTGTTCGAACATTCCGTGCTTATCGCAAATAATTTTAATTTTTGTTTTAGCGTCTACGTACTCTGTTTTAGAATAATCATACTTATTCCCAAATACACTTATTGCTTTATCAATAAAAGCTTCAGATGCTGTGCTTTTTTTACCATTGCCAACTATATCAAAACCACACTTAGGACAACCATGACCACGTAAGTGATTATCTGGTGTTTGTAAGAATTCACCATGTATTAAGCAATTAATTTTTATGACTGTTTTAGAATTAACATATTCAACATTTGAATAGTCATACTTATTATTGTGCACGTTATTTGCGTCAATAATAAACTGTTCATTAGTTTTCAAACTAGATTTACCACATCTACCACATCCACTTCCCGATAAATGCGCATCGCCTCTTTGTTCAAAAATTCCATGTATGGGGCAAATAATTTTTTGTTTTGATTTAATTTGTGCAGTTTCAATTAAATCATATTTATATTTATCTCCATGAACAATTCTTGCCTTATTAATAAATTTATTTTTTTCCATTTTCAAGTTTTAGATATTCAATATCTTTACTAATTAAACTAAGAATTTGCTTTGAATAAGTATATTCATTTAATTCACACAATTTTTTATATTCATCTTTAAAATTATTATTTACTCTAATAACAATTTTTCCGTCTTTATTTTGTTTACCAATAATATTATTTTGTTATAACATTAAATACTGCAAATATAATAATGATTTACCAATATCAAGTATTTATATAAAATTTTGTCTTTTTTAGATAAAAAAAGTATTTATAAAAAACTATAATAAATTATAAAAATGGCTGAAGAAAATAAAAGAGGCACAGTATATCAACAACTCAATAAGTTGTTAAATCTCGATGGGTTTGGTTTTCAGGATTCACAACCATCTATATCACAATCAACACCTTCAAAAGAAAGTAAGATTATTATAAAAGGCATGACTCCTGAAGAAATTCATAAAAAGGGTCTTGAATTAGAGCAAAAAAAAGAACTTCAAAATAAATTTTTTAGAACAACCGATAGGGGTTTTCAAAAAGCACTTCAATATGAAGCAGCAAGGCTTCCTGCATACATAGATTATGAAGGTATGGAATATTATCCAATTATTTCAAGCGCATTGGATTTATTCATGGAAGAAGCAACAACTATTGGTATTAATGGTAAAATGTTAAATATATATTCCAATAAGGAACGTATAAAAATGTTATTGGAAGAATTATTCTATGAAATTGTAAATGTTAATGTTAACCTACCCTTCTGGATAAGAAATACGGTTAAATATGGTGATAATTTTGTTTTATTATATGGTGAAAGAAAAAAAGGTATTACACATGTAAAACAATTAGTTAATTACGAAATTGAAAGATTTGAAAGAATTCAAAATGGAAAACCAGTTGTTAAATTTAAAGAAAGAATGACTGGTGATGAATTTAATGTTTTTGAAATAGCACACTTTAGATTATTAGGTGATGATAAGTATTTGCCCTACGGAAGTTGCTTATTATCAGATAGTTACATAAAAACACAAAGTGGTATTAAAGAAATTAAAGATATTGTAAAAGGGGATATTGTCACTGGTTTTGACATTAAAACACAAAAATTAATAAAAAGTAATGTATTGGATGTTGTATGTAATGGTGAAAAAGAGGTTTATCGTGTTTCAACATCACACAATTATATTAAGGCAACTGATAATCATAAAATACTTATTTATGATTACAAGGATAACAAATTTAAATATGAATTTGTTTCAGAGTTAATGATTGGTGATGGATTGGTTATTAATAAATCAGATGATTATTCTGAAAAAATTGAAATAAATAAAAAGAATGAAATAAAAGAGTATAATGGGAGAATCTACAACGCATTTACTGATGATTTAAAATATATTCCAGAATATGTTGATGAAGACTTTGCCAGAATGTTTGGTTTTTTATTGGGTGATGGTGGTATCAACAGTAAACGACCATATATGGTATATTTTGCATATGGTGTACATGAAACAATAAATAAAAAATACATTGAATTATTAGAAAAATTCTCAGGTAAAGAAATTTATTTAAGAAAAAATAAATCATATAACAATGGAATAGCATCTGCTGTTGTTAATTCTAAATCATTAGCGACAGTGTTGTTAAACATGGGATTCGATGGAAATGCTCGTAATAAAAGAATTCCTAAGTGGGTTTATTCCACATCCAAAGAGATAAGAAAAGCATTTTTAGAAGGAATTATAGATGCAGACGGTTGTGTTAATGTTGATAAATGGAATTGTAGAAGATTCCAAATTGAATTATCAAACTATTCATTAATTAATGACATTAAATTACTTGCACAATCCCTTGGTTATAAAACTGGTAATATTAATAAAAGAAAACCAAGAAAAAAAGATGTTTTGATTAACGGTAATAAAATAATTAATATTGCCGATTCGTACATGCTTTATTTTTATGAAAGTGAAAACACTCAAACTAAATCTTCGGATATTGAGAGTAGGAAAACCAATGATTTTATTGTCGAAAAAATTAAATCGATTAAGCCTGACGGAAAAGGATTTGTTTATGATATTCATGTTGATAACGAAAATCATAATTTTTTTGCTAATAATATTGTAGTCCATAATTCTGTGCTCAATAAAGTACGTAGAGTTTTCAGGCAATTGGTTATGGCGGAAGATGCAATGTTAACTTATCGTATTATTAGAGCAGGTGAAAAGAAAGTATTTAAGATTGATGTTGGTAATATTGATGAGGATGATATTGAAGAATATATCTACAAGGTAGCAACCAAGTTCAAAAAAACTGCTTCAGTTAATCCAAATGATGGTCAAATTGATTATCGTTTCAATATTTTAGGTAATGATGAAGATTATTTCTTACCTGTAAGAAATGCAAATACTCAAACAGGTATTGATACACTTCCGGGTGCTGCAAACCTTGATGCAATACAGGATATTGAATATCTTCGTGATAATTTATTTATTGGTCTAGGTATTCCAAAACCATTTTTAAGTTTTCAAGATGCTGCTGGTGCTGGTAAGAATATGGCACAATACGATATTAGATTTGCAAAGAAAATAAATCGTATTCAACAAGCCATGATTCAAGAACTCAATAAAATGGCAATAATTCATTTGTATTTGCTTGGATATACTGGTGAAGACCTCAATAGTTTTACTTTAACACTTACAAATCCAAGCACACAACAAGAATTGTTGAAATCGGAATTGATGCGAGATAAAGCGCAAACATATACTGAATTAACACGTGCTGAAGGTGGTATTGCTGCAATGTCACATACAACTGCAAAACGCATGATATTCAATATGTCTGATAGAGAAATTGTTGATGATTTGAAACAACAAAAAATGGAAAAAGTTGTAATGCAAGAATTACAAGACTCTCCAGTTATAATAAAGAAATCTGGTTTATTTGCTGATATTGATAAGAGATTTGGTGAACCAGTTGAAGGAATACCTGTTACTGGCGGTACTGAAGGTGGTATGCCACCTACTGGTGGTGCTCCTGCTCCATCTTCAACTGGTGCTCCCGCTATTGGTGGTGCTCCATTGGGTGGTGCACCTACTGGTGGTGCTCCTGAAGGTGGTATTGGTGGTGCTGCACCAATTGGTGGTGGTGAAGCAGCACCGTTAGCAGAACAAATGAGAAAATTAACGAATGAAGAGTATAACAAATATGTAGAAAGATTAGTGTATGGTTCAACAAAAGAATCTGAGGTAAAAAATGAAATTAGACATAAGGCAATTATTCAAGAAAATAATGAAATTGTAAATAAGTTCAATAAAAATGCCGAACAAATGATTAATGAAATTGATTTTTTACTTAATAAAAACGAAACTATTAATACTCAACAAAAAATAAACGAAGGTGAAGATGTTAATTTAGAAGACCTTGAAGAAATTGATTTAAGTTAATTATTAATGTAATTTATTTAAATATTACAAAATAATAACATTTATAACTAATTGCAGTATTTATAATAAAATTGTGTCATACCATATGAAAAACACCAACATAGGAATAGTTAATTTGATGGTTTCAAACAAACTAAAAGATTCATATTTTAATGAAAAATTAATTGATGAATCTAAAAAAATTGCATTTGATTTTTTTGATGTTGTAAAAAATTCACCAATTTTACAATTGGAGTTTAAGGTGTTCAATAATATGGAAGATAAATATATTGAAAACGATATTGCTGCAACTCGTTATATCGATAATAACATAAAACTTTTTGAAGTATATACCATTGAAGAAATTGAAAAGGAGCGTGAAAAATTATTACCGTTTATTTCTGAAAGTCATAAATTGAACAATAACGATGAAAGAATTAAATTATTTAACGCTGTTGATAATTTAATTGAAGAATCGCTTAAACGTTCTGATGAGATAAATGTTGATAGTATTCATGAATCATTCACCTATGTTTTAAATCATATAAAAACACAAAAAAAGCAATTGGTTGAAGGTGTTGAAGTAAAAGAAATTGATGATAACATCATTGAAATTGCTGTGGATAAGTTTAACGAAAAATACGAATCACTAAATGAAGATGATAAAAATTTACTTCAAACACTTATTAAAGCAAATGATGAAGAAAAATCAAAACTTCTTGAAACCTATAAAAACGATACACTTCAAATACTAGAAGGCATTAATAAAGAAAATACTAAAGATAATGTTGCCAAAGCAATTAAAAAAATTAAAGAAATGACATATAGAAAAGATAATGTTGATGACAACATTATCAGTCTATATGAACTAAAAAAAGAAATTCTTTAAGAAATTGTACTCGATTAAGTACATTCAGCTAAATATTTATCAAACGGTTCGTTAAGTTTTAGGAAATCATATCCAAAATATCCATGTTTATCAAATGTTTTATTTCCCAATAAGTTAAATATACGATATACATAACCAATTCCTTCCATCTGATAATTTCTTGAATCTGTTGCACTTGCGATTGATTTAGTATATGAAGGATATGAATGTTTAGGTCCTCGATTATATCCAAATAATGCGCTACTTGCTAAATTATCACAAAGACTTCCAATATATTTCATATAACAGCATTGTCCCTTAATCATTATTTCAGGATTATCTATAATATTTTGATGTAACGTTGCTCTATTTTTTTTACCCTGTGGTTTATCAACAGTAAATGTTGATGCAACTTTTGTATTACCTGATAGATTTTTTGTTATTGCTGAAATTTCAGCACTTGTAAATTTTTGGTCTTCTTGACTTGAATATTTATTCGTAACAATAACATCAAATACTGCTTCAGTAATAAATTGGCTAATACCTGAAGCAGTACTTGTTAATGGATATGCCCATACATTATATCCAGATTCTGCATATGCTTGTGCTGCAATAATATTTGCATCAAGTTCAAATATTTTTGAATACTTATTAAACCAAACAATAAGTGCTTCACCTAATTCTTGATTTGTATTTATTTTTTTACCATTATATTGTGCATTAGAATACCACGTTTTTACTGGACATGGCGGTGAACAAAAAGGTAAATGACCATCCATATTATATAGACTGTCTTTTTTGGAATATTTTGCACTACTTTTACCATCCAGTAATGTTCTACTATCACCAGCACAAACTTTTCTTATAAATGCTTTTCCCGACTGTGTTAATCCACTATATGCCATAATTATCCTAATTTTAATGTATACATTGCATTATATTTAACTTGGTCATATTCAGTTGTTAATGCTAATTGCGTGAATTGACCTGATGTTGTTGAACCAAGTTCATTTCCAAAAGTTGTAAACGCAATTGGATTGGTAACTCTTGGTATTGGGTATTTTAATACTTTAGTACCACTAAATGTTGTAGTCATTTTATTGGCTGAAATATTATGTTCAACACTTAATATTATATATGCACCATCAAACATTGGAATATTTTCTAACTGAAAATATTGTGTTGGTTGAATCATAGCATTACCCAAACCAGTTATTGTTGCTCTATATGACCTATTTTCATATAAATTATATAAATTTTGTCCTTTTGGTGTTGGTGCATTTATTTTATTATCGCCAGCCAATCTTGATAATATTTGAATTGATTCATTAGTATCGGTATATTCCTTACTATCGATTTTAATATTATTGAACATTGATTGATTTTGTTCACCAAATCTTACTCTAAATGCACGAACTTGTCTCCAAGGAAAATCTTTATTTCCATTAGTTTGTTCATCATTAACCGTATTAAAATCTTGTGGTTTCTTAGTTGAAAAATCTTGTACATCGGGATTGCTTAAATCAATAATACCATCATTTTCAAAATTATTTGTTGGTACTGATGGATAATTTGAAGCACCACCGATATACATACATACAAAAGAGGATGAAGGCGTTGTTTCAATATTACCGCTATAAATTTTAAATGAATTCTCCCACGATTTTTCAAAAGACCCACCCTCCAATTCATAATTCATAAAGTTTTGTAAGGGGAAAAATTCAAAACCATTTGCTGACAATAATTGTGTCAATACTGAAAATACACTAATGTTTGGGTCATCCAATATGTTTGTAAGTATTTCGGTATTAATAATTGTATCACCAATAGGATTCATTGCCCTATCAATAAAAGCAAATGAATCAATTAAATTTTTACCCGGTTTATTAAATGGATATCCAAACACATTTTTCTCAATTGGTGCAGTTAACCATTTATCATTTATATTTTTTAGTGAATAGTATGTCTGTGTAATAATATCATTATCGCCCTTTATTTTTTTCTGTTCCTCTGCTTCTTCCTTTTGTTTCTTATTCTTTGCAATAATTTCAGAATCTAATTTTGCAAAAAATGTGTTGAAAAATGTATCATTGATATTCTTTTTAACATTGATTTTCTTTTTAGCATCCATTAAATTAATCGTTAAGAGAGAATCATATGTATTTGGTAGTGTTGACATATCTTCCATCTTGAACGTTATTTGACTATAATTGATAATATTTTTTCTAGTAATTAATGTTGTTAAAATATCAAAATAACTTCCCTTACCAGTATCATCGCTATTATTACTAGGATTTAATAATATATCATATCCAATACTTTTTGTTGCAAATCTACCATTAGTACCAGTATTACTATTCACTACATTATATAAATCAAATAATCTAACTTGGATATCTTGAAACGCATAATTAATAAAATTGTCATAAGCCAATTTAAACGTTTGTTTATCATTATCAGATAAATAATTTTCAACATCATGTAAATCCGCTAATATATAATAACCTTGATTTTGAAAACCACTACCCAATGCCGTATTTCCAGTATAAAAATATAAAATATCTTCAACCCAACCCTTTTCAATTGCAGATACTAATGCACCAATATACGGAGATAAATATTCTGGTACTTCAATAGCAGCAGGGGTTGAAAAAATATTATGATTTAAATCACTAGGATATTTATTAAATGGACTTAATGCATTTCCAAAACTAGATAATACCATTAATGCACTTAAGTTACTATCATAAGAATTTCCACTATAATTTATTATCTTTTCATAAATAATTTTATCATTATTACCATAACCTAACTCATTGACCCATACTGCAACAATAGATTCACCAAAACCCAATTTGTTTTTAGTGATAGAAGTTGTTTTACCAAAACTAATATTTCCCTGTTCATATGCAATTATTAGTGAGTCAGGAAACTTTGAATTTTTTCTTGTGCGTCTATTGTCTGGGTCATTCCATAAGAACCTAGTTAATGTTGAAACGCCATTTGTTGACGTGTTAATATCTCTGATAAATATTACATTTTCTTGTGTAAAATCAAATGCAAAACTTTCTTTAGGATTTGAATTAAATATTTTCCACCACTCATTTTTAGCGTTTTTTGCAAACTTATTAATAGGTTTTGATGATTCATTTGTTTCTGATATTTCCTGTGTTGAAATATCACGTGGATATAAATAAACACCAATATAATTAGGATTGTTTTTATTAATATAAACCTTATTATCTTCAGTATTTTGTGGCGTTATTGGAAAGTATTCAACTACATCCGAACTGAAATTATATAAATTAATGCTATTACCTTCATAATTATCGGCTTGTAAATTTTTAAGTCTTTCTTCATAAAATAAATCTGCCTTACCCTTATATCTCATTGCATCTTGTTTGATTGTATTACTATTATCTTCATTAGTCAATGTAGATGCAACGTTAACTGCTTCAGATTCAGCAAATAATTTAACATATGCATCATTTGCAGCAGTTCTTTTCGTTGTGTTATAAAAATCATCCTTAATAGTACCTTGCGATAGTATATAAAATCTTTTCAATAATGTTTGATATGTTTGTGTTTTGATATCACCATTTAATCCAAAATATGGACTTTGTGGTGATGCACCACCAAGTGTCGAATCAAATGGTGATATTGGTATCCATTTATTACTACCATCATCATTTTGTTCATTTCTTAAATCATTTTGATGTTCTCGGTCAGATTGATATTTAAATGTATCAATAAATTTTTGAATTAAATCCAATTCAGGAAAATTAGCACCCATGCTTTGTAGTTTAGTTGGTGCAACTCTTTCTTCTTTAACTCCACCATAAACTGGATTTGTTTCAATTATTAATGGAAATGGAAATATTTCTTTTTTATTCTTTACATCATTACTTGGATTCCCAGAAATTATCGAAATTTGGTCTTTTTTATTATGTTCATTGTATGCATTTTCTGATGTTTTACGTAATGTTTTAAAAAATTCATCAACATCTTTTAAAATTATTTTAAATATATTATAAATTGATGGTGTCATTCCTAAATTTTTATTGACCATATTATTTACCTTTAATGTAATATCATTAGCCAATTCATTTTTCTTTTTAACCAAATCAACTCTTTTTCTATACAATTTATAATAATAATCAGTAACATCGAGTTCAACATATTGTGTTGGTGTATTACTTGCAGGAAATAAGCAAACATCGCCAAAAAATGGTCTTGCTTCTGAAATATCACTCAACTTAGTACCCAATGATGGGTTTGTGTTTTTAATTAATGTAGCACGATATGTGTTTAAAATTGTTTTTAAATTTTGAATTCTACCAGCATCACCAATATAGGCATCGGCATTAAATTCTAACCAATCCTGTTCATTTGGTGGTGTGATATTAGTTCCAGCAATAAAAACAATTGATAATCTTTTGCTTAAATTTTGTGGAAGTCCTGATGACGATTCTTTTTTTATTTCTTCATCAAAAGAACTCAAACCTGATATTGGTGTTATTTTCGCATCAATATTTGTTTGTGTTGGTGGTATTGTTGTTTTGACATAACTAGGTATTTCAGAACCAGATGTCGTTAATTCTGGTTGTGTATTTGCTATATAGTTTTTTGATATTACATCTTTAATGACCAAATATGGTGTATTTTCTTTAGTCAATTCAGCATTTTCATTAAATTGACCAAGAGTTCTAATTGCCAATGCAACATTTTCAATTGCTTTATTAGTATTATCGTAATTAATTGTTTCTTGTTCAGATTTAATTTTATTCGAAATACCCGAATATAAATTTTTCAATTTTGTTATTAAATCATTGGTGTTTACAGGTTCTTTAGTAGTATTTGGGTCAGAAGATTCTTGATTATCTATAACAGGACTTAAATTAAAATTAACAATATATCTAAACAATATATCACTTAATGGTGCAAACGTCATTGCAACAAAATCAGCATCAATTATAAAATTACCATTTTCTGCATTAAATTCTGTCGTATATTTAACCAAATGTAATATATATGTCAATGCCTTACCATAGTATCCTTTAACAGTCAATTCGAATGATGGTGGTGGAAATTCAAATAACACCCTATAGGGTGAATTTTTTTGATTAAAAAAAGCAATACCTCTTAAATCAACAAATTGAATACTAACTTGTGGAATATATGATGAATTAACTGTGATTTTTATATTGGAAATACCAAATCCTTCATATTGAGTATGACTACCAGTACTACTATCGTAATAATTAGTTGTAAAATTTAAATAATTGGGATTTTTATTGGTATTATCTTGATTATTACCCAACAAATTAATTGGTTTTGATTTTTCAGTATCAACCGTATTTCCATGACCACCACTCATTATTACTGTCCTACCCTTGCCGTGTGCAATTAGTTCAGCAAAAATATACATGTCTTGATATTGTGGAACACCGTTTACAAATTCATGACCATTAATTTGTGTTGTATTAATATTAATATCATTCGGTTCAATAAGTATTACATTGCCATTTTTTATTATTGACATTCTATTAAATTTTTGTATAAATACACAATAATAAAAAATATGAAATTAAACAAACACAATCAAATCATTTAAACTATTTATAATAAAAATATTTTATGTTATTACTGTTAACATCACAACCGATAAATCTTTCAATTTGGTACTATAATGCATTTTTTTATCTGTTTATAATTTCAATTATAATATTTTCAATTATTTGCCTTTCATTAGTTAAAACAAATAGAAAAAAAACTGCTGAAATGAAACTACTACAGCAACAGCATGTGGCAAAAGTAGATAATATAAGAAAAGAACATTCAGATACTCTCGAAAAAATTCGTGTTGAAATGCTAAAAAGAGAAGAAGATAGAAGTCATCAGTGGATTGAATCAGAGAAAGAGACATTACACGTATTAAATGGAGTTTCGACATTATTAGATTTAAGTGAAAGAATAGGAAGAGTTGAATCCGAAAAAATTTTAAAAAAATTGGATGAAATTCAAATCAAAATTGAAAAAAATAACGATAAAAGAATGGATGAATTAAATATATGTCCCCAAAATTAGAAAAACTTAAAGAAATTAATGAAACACTCAAAAATGTGTTAATTCAACTAGAAACAGAAATGTTTATTGAAAATATTCTTAACGTTAATGACAAGCCTATGGTTGAGGAAGCGCCAAAACCAAATGTCATTGTAATTTCAAAACAATAATTGAAACTATTTATATAAAAGATATTTAACATGAGTAAAATATTACAAGCGGGTGAAAGTGGTTTCGGTATATTAATAGAACATGATGCAGGTTTTATTAGCAGTGATATTAATAAAGATATTCTCACAGAAACATTTGAAATAAAACCTAACGAACCTGTCTTAGTTAATTGTATTCTACAAAAATGGGGTGTTAAAAATAAGAATGGTAGAATATACCCCAAAGATGTATTAATACCACAAGTTCTAGCATACGAAGAATTAGTTAAAACAAATAGCGCAGTATCAGAAGCAGACCATCCTGATTGTGTAAATGCTTCTGAATCAATGATTTGTACCAAAAATGGATGGAAATGGTTTAAAGATATTTCTGAAAATGAAGAAATATTAACAATAAACACAAATACAAATCAAATTGAAATTCAAAAAATTGAAAAAAAAATATATTTGCCATATAAAGGTAAAATGTATAAATTTTCTGGTAAAAATATAGATTTAACTGTTACTGCAAATCATAGATTTTTACTTGAAAATAAAAGGGGTGAAAAACAATATATATATGCTAAAGATATTTATGATAATAAAAATCATATTTTATCATCAGGTCAACATAAAATATTAAAAACTGGTAGTTGGACTGGAACATATTCTGAATATTTTACTTTAAAAGGTGTTGATAAAGCAGATTTAAGTTTAAATTTAAAAAAAGAATTAATTGACGAATATATTAAACCCATTAATATAAAATCAGAAGATTGGTATGCGTTTATGGGAATATATTTGTCTGAGGGACATTCTGTTGGGGCAAAAAGCAATCAATATAAATCTAATGGATATAATGTTGTTATTACTCAAGTAAAATCTGAAGCAAAAAATAAAATTGTTGACTTATTAAGTAAATTACCTTTTAAATATTGGATTAAGGAATATGATAATGGAAAATGTCAATATCATATTAACGATGCAAGACTTTATAATTACTTATATCCGTTAGGATATTCACATAATAAATATATACCAACTGAATTAAAACAAGCATCTGTTGATTTATTGCAAATATTTTTTAATTGGTTTATGCTTGGTGATGGACGAAGTGTAAAACCAAAGCATAGTAATTGGTCTAATAAAGAATCTGTATTTACTACCTCAGAACAATTAATAAATGATTTACACGAAATATTAATTAAAATTGGTGGAAATGGAAATATTACAACATATCAACCCAAAGATAGATACTTAAATGATTATAAAATATTAAAAAATAAGCAGATATTATCCGATGGTACTGTTGAAATTGTATCAGAAGAAATTAATACACAAAGGTTAATACAAGAAAAAAATAGTCATTTGCAATATAATTTAAATATATCCAAAAGAAAAAATATTTGGTTAGATAAAAGAAGTATAAAAATTGAAGAAATTGATTTTGATGGAGATATTGCTTGTGTTAGAGTAGCAAACGGTAATTTTATGGTTAAAGTAAATGGAAAATCACATTGGACTGGCAATTCAAGTATAATTTCATTACAAAATATCTCACACATGATTACAAAAATGTGGTGGGGTAATGGTGACCAAGAAAACGTATTGTTCGGTCAATTAAAATTGATTGTTTCACCCGGATTTATCAAATACGGGATTGTTTCAATTGTTGGTGATAAAATCGTATTATACCTACAAAATAAAATTAAATTAGGTATTTCAAGTCGTGGTGTTGGTACACTTAAAGAAATAAATGGTGAAAATCTTGTTCAAAAAGATTTTGAATTGATTGGTTTTGACTTAGTTGCAACGCCAAGCACCCCGGGTGCATATTTATTTCCAGAAAAGAAAAGTGTTGGATTTGATGAAAATTATGTAAATAAAAACGGTGTGCTTATTAAAGAAGATGAAGGTAAGATAATTACTGCAATCGATAAGTTTTTACAATAAAATTGTGGCGCATAATATAATCATATTATCTTAAACATCCAAGAAATTTAGGAAAAAATTATACTTTTTCATAAAGAGTATGTATTTATATTAAAATTATGGTATTACATAAGTTATTTTAAAGATATGAACAACGATAAAAAATCATCAATACTTAAAGATGCGTTAACTGACTATAATGCTATTAAGGAAGCAGCAGATGCTAATGCAAAAAAGAAATTAGCAGAAGAGTTTCCAGATAAATTTAATAGTTTTTTTATGGAAGAATTAAATAGAAATAAATCAAAAAAAGAGTCCTATAAAAAATTGGACGAGAGTAAAGAATCTGCAAAAGATGAAATTAAATCAAATAAAGAAGAATCTGTTATGAAAAAAGAAGAAAAAGAGACCAAAGGGGTTGAAGAAACGAAGGTTGAAAAAACTGTAGGTGATGGAAAACCATTCATCGAAAAAGGAAAAAATGTTGAAAAGGTGGAAGAAGATGTAAAAATCACAAATACCGTTGGAAAACCAGACCCATTTACTGAAAAAGCAAAAAAATCAAAAAAAATTGAAGAAACTGCTGGTAAGGATGGTGTTTTTACTGAAAAAGCAAAAAAATCACTACAAACCGAAGAATTCGACATAACAGAACTTGATATGCAAAGTGTAGGTGGTGCATTAGAAGGTGCTGAAGAAGATGATGAACTCATTACTATGGACGAAATTGAAAATGAAATCGCTTCAATGGAAGGACTTGGTGAAGAATTAAAAGGCATCAAAACAAGTTCACCTTCATATATGGAAAAAGGTAATAAAGGAGTAGCATTTGACCAACTAGTTGATTTGAAAAAACAACTCGACGAAATTCTTCAGGGATTGGGAGAAATGCATAGCGGTGGTGCTGATGGCGATACTACTTATGGTAGTGATAGTCAAATAGCACAACAACATGCACAAGGTCCAACTGAAAAATTAATCGATGAAAAGGGTTTGGAAGAAATGCATGCTGCTGGTGGAAAAGAAAGATTTGGTACATCAAGCCAAGTTTCTCAATTACATCAAGGCAATCCAATGATTGACGAAGAAGACATTACTGATGCTGATGTTGAAGCAGTTCTTGGTAGTCAATCGGAAGAAACAGTTGAAGAAACTATTGCAATGCCACATCCAAATAAAAGAGCAACCACTGCTACCCTACCCGGTAAGGAATATCAAAGTCAGGGTAATGTAGACCGTATGCGTTTTGCAATGAGAGAATCAGAGAAAAAACTTAGCACTTTAATTGAGGAAAATAAAAAATTAACCAAAAAATTAAATGAAACTAAGAAATATAAACAATCTGTAACCACATTAGTAGAACAGTACAAAACTGCACTTGAAAAATATCGCAATCAATTAAAAGAGATGGCAACATTCAATACCAATTTAGCACATGTCAACAACTTATTGGTTAATGAAAGCCTTGCTCTTACACAAGAAGATAAGATTAAAATTATCAACGAATTTAAAAAAGTTAATAGTATTGCTGAGTCACAGAATAAGTATAAAGCAATTCTTTCAGAAATGAAAGATAGCCGTAAGACTTTAACTGAAAGCATTGAAAATAAAGTATCAGCCTCGATACAACCATCTTCAATGCAAAAACTTGACGAAGTTGTTGAAAAAACCGCATACGAAAACAATGAACATATCAATAGAATGAAAAAATTGATTGAGTATGTTGAAGGCAATAGAGGTAAAAAAATAATTAAATAAGAAAAATAAAAAATATTAATACAATGGGATTTTTAATGGAATCTGCGGAAGTTGGTAATATTGGATTAAAACAACTTCGTGAACAAAGAGAAATAACAACTAATAGATGGGAAAAAATTGGTCTATTAGAAGGTTTGGAAGGTAACGTAAAAGAAAACTGCGCACAATTATTTGAAAACCAGTTATCATACATGATTAATGAATCAAGTGATTCATCTTCAAGTGGACAATTTGAAACTGTTGCTTTTCCTGTAATCCGTAGGGTATTTGCTAAATTGTTAGCAAACGACATTGTGTCTGTACAAGCACTTAACTTACCTATTGGTAAATTGTACTATATCAATCCTAAAACTAGCGTTAGAGTGGTTGATAACACTGCAACACCAAACGTACCAACCGATGGTAGTTATGGTAAACATACTTCACCAGATGGTGCTTATGGTAATGCAGCAGAAAAGAATGCTAACGTAATGACTCAATGGGAAACTCGTTCATTATATGATGCATTCTATGCAACAAAATATAACGAAGAAGGTACTTCATTGTTTGACCGTTCAAAAGGAACTATTACTCAAAGAACAATTACTGGTTTAACCGCTTCATCATTTAAACTTGGTACTGATAAATTTGCAAGCATCGTTATTAGTGGTTTCTCAACTACTAACGATGGTAAATTAATCGGTCCTGCTGGTACTCCAATCGATACTGAATCATTCCTTGCTGGTTTAAGAGTAACAGCAAATATTAATTTAGTTGCTCCATCTCCATATGCTGAAGAAAGTATTGCTGCTGGCGATACAATTCCTTTTAACGTAAAGGTACAAAAATATGGACAAGGTATTGTTGATAAATCAGGTAAAATTACACTTATTGCTGACATGCAATATCCCGGTGCTAATGGTTATCACCCACTTAGCGGTACTACTGGATTAACTTTCACAGTAACTTATAGAACCTATAGCGACCTTGAAGAAGATTCAAGAATGGCTGAAGTTACTTTCGTACTTGACCAAGTAACTGTATCAGTAGAAACTCGTAAAATGCGTGCAATGTGGACTCCTGAATTAGCTCAAGACGTTAGTGCATTCCACAACATTGATGCTGAAGCAGAATTAACTGCACTTCTTTCAGAACAAATGGCTGCTGAAATTGACCGTGAAATATTACGTGATTTAAGACGTGGTGCTGCTTGGACTGCTCGTTGGGACT
>Ga0116156_10001716_pt1 | contig 20848 bp, 13 predicted proteins | sample AD_UKC045_MetaG_FD_89891 | JGI IMG/M metagenome (GOLD analysis project Ga0116156, IMG submission 89891) | Active sludge microbial communities of municipal wastewater-treating anaerobic digesters from USA - AD_UKC045_MetaG | ecosystem: Engineered > Bioreactor > Anaerobic > Digestate | place: USA... | reverse complement strand
TGGACCAATCGCGGCTGCTGGCCCGCAATGACGTGGTCTACCTCAGCCCCGCCATTCACGAGCATGAGGCGATGCCCGTGGGCAACGGACGGCTGTGCGGCATGGTCTGGAACGCCGACGGATTGAATCTGCAGCTGAACCACGCGAACAACGTCTGGTACCAGAACTCTTCCGGCCGCGTGAGACTGCGCCCCCAGTCCGCGCTGCTCGATGCACCTCAGCAGTTCACACAGCATCTGTCTCTGTACGACGGCGCAGTGCGGACCACCTACCGCGGCAACGCAGGCCGGTGGACCGCGACGACACGGGTCTTGGCCGACCGGGACGTAGTCGCCGTCCGCCTGGAGGGCCGGCTGCCGGCAGAGCTGTACGTCGACGTGGAACAGTGGCGGCCGACCGCCGGGGCGGTCGTCGCAGACCAGGCCGCCGGCTTCGTCGAAGACCTGCCGGCGCCAGCCGCTCCGCAATTTGCTCGGCGGATGGCGATCTTGGCTCAAGCCGACTGTTCGGCGTCGCTGCAGCCGGTGCATACTGACGGCGACCTGCGAACGACTACCATCAAGCTCTCGCCGCCGCCGCGCGACGCTCAGGGGGTTTCCCGCTTGACCTTGTACGTCGCCAATCCGGTCGTGGCCCCGAAGGATGATGCCCAGGCCGCGGCCGCACGCTTGCTGGCCGAAACTCTGGCACAAGGCTGGGATGCGCAGTCGGCACGGGCCGCCGAACGTTGGCGCGAATTCTGGGCCCGGTCGATGCTCTCTCTGCACTCGCCCGACGGACAGGCCGACTACATGGAAAACCTCTGGTACCTGCACCTGTACTGGATGGGCTGCGGGGGCGAAGGCGAGTCGGCGGTTAAGTTCAACGGCGGGCCGTTTCTGATGCACCGCGACTCGCGCAGCTGGGGAACGTCCTACTGGTACCAGAACACCCGCGAGCTGTACTGGTGCTTGCCGGCCGCCAATCATCTGGACTTGTGTGCGGGTTTGCAGCGGCTGTACTTGACGACCGTGCCCGCGCATCGGCGGCTGGCCCAGGAGCTGTTCGGCAAGCGGGGCCTGCAAATCGAAGAGACCATGAACATCGCCGGTCCGGGCGACAAGCGGGGCAATTCGTACACGATGCTGTACTTGTCGACCGGTCTGGAATGCGCCCTGCAGTTGTACCATCAAGCGGTCTTTGCCCGCGACGACCGGTTGCTCCGCGACGAAGTGCTGCCGCTAATGAAGGAAGCGGTCGATTTCTACATGGATTACGCCACGTTGGGCGCCGACGGCCGCTATCACATCACGCCGGAAGACGCCCGCGAGACTTATTGGCGCGTGCAGGACAGCATGACCAGCATCGGTGCCTTGCGGGAAGCGGTCCCCGCACTGCTGCGGGAAAGCGAGCGGCTGGGTCTGTTCGCCGACATGCCGGCGAAATGGCGTTCATGGCTCGATCGCTTGGCCCCGCTGCCCGAGCGGCCCGACGGACAAGCGTACGCCCCGTGCGTGATCCCGCCGCAGATCCCGGCCAGCGACAACCCGACCGTCAACCGGCTGTATCCGCCCGACAAAACTTCGACGGAGATCACCAAGCGTTTCAATGGCGAGAACGTCGAAGTGGACGTCGTGTATCCGTTCGGCTTGGCGGGGATCGGCAGTCCGAATCGTGCGAAGGCGGAGCGGACGTACTTCGAGCGGACGTTTCGGGGCAGCTACGGCTGGGACTGGTCGCCCGTCTGCGCCGCCCGGTTGGGGCTGGTCGCCGAGGCGGCGCGGCTGCAGGCCGAGCACTGCCGCAACACGCAGCACTGGCCGCAGGGCTTCTGGGACAGCCCGTCCAGTCCCTACTGGGCCGGCGGCCTGGTGGACTGCCCGTACTTCGATTCGGCGGGCGTCAACGCCGCCACGACCACCGAGATGCTGCTGCAGTCGTACGACGGCACGATCCGCGTCTGGCCGGCCGTGCCCGACAACTGGAGCGGCGTCTTCCGGCTTCGCGCCGAAACCGGTTTCATGGTCGTTTCGGAGCGGGCGGGCGGGCAAGTCCGCTACGTCGCGATCGAGAGCCTGTTCGGCGACACGTGCCGGCTGGTCAACCCGTGGAATGCTCCCGCCCGAGTCACGCAAGATGGCCAAGCGATCGTCGAGACCGACATTACCGATCACCGCTTAGAGATCTCGTTCCCCACGGCCAAGGGCAAAACCTACCTGGTCGAGCGTCTCGACTGCTCCGTTTCGAGCTTTGCGTTCGCTCCGCTGGCTCCGACTCCCAACGCCGACGTGAAATACCTGGCCCGGCCACGACGTTCCAGGGCTCCGCTGGCACCTCAGCCCGGTCTGCCGATGTTGGGCATCACGCGCGACGGCTGGACTGCTCCGCGCGCGGCCGCCGCCGCCAACCGGACTCGCGCCGAGGAAGCCATCCGAGCCGTCGTCGGCAACAGGCCCAAGATCGCCGGGATTCGCGTCCAATCGCTCGGCCCTCAGAACTCTCTGACCGTTGCCCGCTGGCTGAGCGACGGCCTCTACGGCCGCGCGAACATCCCCTGGGCCAGCAACTCCGCGGGCTACGTCGTCGAACTCCCCACTCCCAAGCCCAAGCGCGTCCTGGTCTGGTCCTGTGACCGCACCGGCCAGCGTCAGGACAGCCTGAGCGGCGTCCACGAAATCGCCGTGGAAACCTCCGCCGACGGCCAAACCTGGTCGCCCCCCGTCACGCACCCGGTCCGCGGCGGCGATCAACACGGTCAAGCCATCCCCATCGAAGCGTCCCAGCCATTCCGCTGGTTGCGAATCAGGTATGTCGATTCAAATGGAAGCCCGCGGCGCACCGAGTGCGACGAAATCGAAGTCTACTGACGCACACTGGCAGGAAAATGTGGGCAGGAACACGGAATTCCGCCCAGACTCACCGCGAAGGGTTGTACGCCGCGCCGCTTCCGTCCGTTACTCCAATCTGGTAGTTCAACAGCATTCGAGCCCACGGGCCTGAGGCCCGACGCCTTTCACGAAAGGAGTCCTGCGCATGTTTGATCGAATCACTTCCGACCCAGCGATTCTGGGCGGAAAGCCGGTGATCAAGGGGACGCGAATCAGCGTCGAACTGATCCTCGAATGGATGGCGTCCGGGGCGAGCCGCGACGAGATTGTCGCCCGTCACCCGCACCTAATCGCTGCAGACGTCCAACAGGCCCTCGCCTACGCGGCGTCATCCTTCAAGAATGAGGTGCTGCTGACGGCGGAGGTCGAGGTGTGAAGCTTGCCGAATTAGCTTTGCTAACGGACGAAAACATCGACCGCGAGGTAGTCGCATACCTTCGCGCACGGGAGTTCGCGAAGTTGAAAAGACACCCGACCGCTTATGCGGGCAGCCGCCGGATTATGGTCTTCCCAGTCGAATGAGCGGCTCGCGGTTCGGGGAGGTCTCATTCGCGTCAGGCCAGGAGAACTAGCGAAGCTGGATAAGTCGAGCGTCATGGCGACGGCCTGGCAATTGACCGTGTTTTCGGTATGGTGAAGGGGAACTGTTGCGAAGGTGGGCTGCGTGAGGCCGCGTAGGCATGGAAGTACGGGCGTTCGACATGTTTTGTGGGGCAGGCGGCAGTTCCTGCGGTGCCAGGCAAGCCGGAGCTACGATCGCCGGCGGCATTGATCTGTGGCCATTGGCGACGCAGACCTTCCAGCTCAACTTTCCGGAAGCGAAGGTCTACACCGCGAATCTCGTCGACATGGCCCCGGAGGAACTCGCGCGTGACGTAGGCCGGGTCGATCTGTTGCTCGCGTCGCCCGAATGCACTCATCACAGCGTTGCCAAGGGCGGCAAGCCTAGGGACGAGGCCAGCAAACGCTTGGCCTTCGAGGTCGTCCGCTTCGCCCGCGTACTGCGGCCCCGCTGGGTCGTGGTGGAGAATGTAATCCAAATGCAGCGCTGGTCCTCCTTCCCGCATCGGCTCGGAATCGTTGTCGGACCTGGGATATCGGACCAAGACGATCAAGCTGGACGCGTATGACTTCGGCGTACCCCAGCATCGTCGCCGGTTGTTCGTGATCTGCGACACACTGACCGCCCTCTCCGCCCCCGCCCGTGCTACCGAGCGGACGCCACCGTCGAGGCCATCTTGCGGGAAACGAACAGCCACGGCGTGCCGTGGACTTCTTACGCGCCGGAAAATCGTCCTCGGCCGAGAGGGATGCTCGCGAGTTCCCGGTTCTAACGGTAGGATGATGAGCGACCTACGCGCTATCCGGAAAGATTGTCCGAGAATCCCGCTACGATCGCAAAGTGCGCTGATATGCCAAGACAGAATTGGACTCGTGACGAGACGCTTGCCGCGTTCAACTTGTACTGCCGCACGCCATTCGGAAGGCTCCACGCCCGGAATCCGGACATCGTCGCACTTGCCAGAGTGCTAGGTCGCACGCCCGGCGCAGTGGCCATGAAGTGCTGCAACTTGGCTTCGCTTGATCCTTCGCATCAGGCCCGTGGCGTCTCGGGGCTGAGGAGCGTCTCCCGTCTTGATGAAGAAATCTGGAACGAATTCAACCGGGATGCTGAAGCTATCGGCTACCAATCCGAACTCGCCTTCGCCGGGCTGACCGGGACCAAGCCGAGGGCAACTGACGCAGTTGAATGGGAGGACGTTCAAGGCCTGGACAAACAAGTCGTGACAAAGGTCCGCGTAAATCAACATCTTTTCCGGTCGATCATCTTGACCGGCTATCGGTGCGAGTGCGCCGTTTGTCGTTTGCCCGTTCCGACCCTTTTGGTCGCGGCTCATATCGTGCCGTGGTCGGCTGACAAGTCGCAGCGCATGAATCCAAGGAATGGAATCTGCCTTTGCTCGTTGCATGACAGGGCATTCGACGCCGGCATTTTGATTATCGGAGCGGACTTCCAGATCTCCATTGAGCAACAGATCGCCAAGCAGCATCCCAAGAGCCGAGCGATTGAGCGATTTCTTCTGGACTACTCGGGGCAGACCATTTGCCTGCCTGATCGCTGGCATCCGGACCCGGACCTCTTACGACGACACCACCAGTCCACCATGGCCTGCCCCGCATAACTGTTTCGATCGCAGCCGATTGCGGACGAAAAGCCCCTCTCGACACAGTTCCGCGGATATCTGGAGCAACTCAGCGGCGGCGCCGTGGAGCCGCCGCCCGTGCATTTGCTCGACGACGCGGAGCACTCCGACCCACTTCGCGGCTACGCCGAGGTGGAGAACATCCCCTTCGCGTCGAATCAGGCGGCGGAGTATCCTGCCACACGGCTGGGCGGTCTGGAGCGTTCGGAGGTCGATCACAACGCCGGCCTCTGGAGTTGGCTTCCGTCCGCTGGAGCAATTTGGTACTCTGGCACAGTGCGATTCCGAAGGTTTGATGCCTTTCACGAGATATCGAGACGCTCAAGGCAATCCTCGGCCAAGACGTCGATGTCACATCGCCGTTTGTACTGGTCGCTCGCCATTCGGGCTTGAAGGTCACCATCGGCCAGCGGCCCGTACCGACTAAACCCTGAACTTGATTCCTCATGTCTGCGACAAATCCAAGCGTGATCGTACTTGCCGGGCCGAATGGGGCGGGGAAGACGACGGCGGCGCCGTGGCTGTTGCGCCAGACGCTGGGCGTGGTCGAGTTCGTCAACGCCGATACGGTCGCGCAGGGACTGGCCGCGTTCGACCCGGAGCGCGTGGCATTCGAGGCCGGCAGCATCATGCACGCTCGGCTCCGAGAACTGGCGGCTCGGCGGCGTGACTTTGCGTTTGAAACCACGCTCGCCAGCCGTTCGCTGGCACCTTGGTTAGCGGATCTGCTCGGCACCGGGTACGCGTTCCACTTGGTATTCCTCTGGCTGCCCAGCGCCGACTTTGCCGTCCAGCGCGTCGCCGACCGCGTCCGCATGGGCGGCCACAATGTGCCCGAAGCCACCGTCCGGCGGCGTTACGAGCGCGGCCTGCGGAATTTCTTTCAATTGTACCGGCCCTTGGCAATAAGTTGGCGGATGTACGATAACTCTGTGATGCAAGGCACGTGTCTGATCGCGGCCGGCATCGGCACCAGTACGACACAGATCAGCGACCCAACGCTGTGGAACCAGATCACAAGGGAGTTCGGTCATGCCGCGTGAACCTGACAGGGACATCTCCGAACTGTTTCGCCAAGGGAAACCCATCGACGAAGCGTTGGACGCCGCCGTGCGGGAGACGGTCAAGCAACACAAGCAACAAGGCCAGCCGCTGGTCGTTTTTCGCAATGGCCAGACGGTCCTGATCGCACCCGAAGATGCCGAGATGGAACGTAAACCTAAACCGGAGTGATTCTATGAACGCGGGATGCACGAATACGTTGACCAGACTGGTCGTTTCGCTCCTCCTCGGCATTTGTGCCCTGCCCACGGCCCTGGCCGCCGAGAAACCCAAACCGGCCGCGAATCATCCGCCGGGGTTTGTCAAGCCGGAGCCGGATGCGGTGATCCCGTTGTGGCCGGGAGATGCGCCGGGGCTGGTGCCGGGCGGGAAGGCGGAGACGTTTGTGAACGAGCGTTACGCCAACGTGTCGGCGCCGCAGTTGTTCGTGTACTTGCCTCCGAAGGAAAAGGCCAGCGGGACGGCGCTGGTGATCGCCGGGGGCGGGGGCTACAACCACCTGGCCATGTGCCTGCACGTGGAGAACGTTGTGAAGCTGCTGAACGACCAGGGGATCGCCGTGTTCGGCCTGAAGTACCGGACTCGGTACGGCAACAACGACGTGGTGGCGGACGCGCTGGCCGACGGCAAGCGGGCGGTGCGGATCGTGCGCAGCCGAGCCGCCGAGTGGGGCATCGACCCGCACCGGATCGGTTTCCAGGGCTACTCGGCCGGGGCCAATCTGTGCCTGAATCTGGCGGGCCAATTCGACGAGGGCGACCCGGCTGCGGCGGAGCCAATCCAGCGGGTCAGCAGCCGGCCGGATTTTTGCGTGCTGATGTGCGTCTGGCCCAACAAGCGGACGATCGCCGATTTTCCGCTCAGTGAGATTTCGCCGCCGACCTTCTTTGCCCACGCCAAGGACGACACGACCGCACCGATCGAGTTTGCGATGGAGGTCCACAAGAAGCTCCGCGGCTTGGGTGTGCCCGACGAGATGTTCGTGGTCGACACCGGCGGCCACGGCGCTTTTCACGTCGGCATGGTCGAAGGCCTCGGCGTCAAGTGGCCGGAAGCCCTACTTCCGTGGCTCAAGAAAATGGACATGTGGCGCGGATTGCCGTGACCACTGGAAACAAAAAAAGGCAAGCAGGCGGGAAAGCTGACAGAAAGATGGCGTGACAGAAACATGAAAGACGGAGGGGAAAGGGTTGTCTTCCGATCGTTCTTCAGTCACTTCATCTTGATTTTTCTGTCACCCCATCTTTCTGTCAGCTTCTTCCATCTTCCAGCACTGATGTTCTCGCGGACACGCGGCCGGGATCGCCGCCTTAGTCTTTGGGCGGTGCTCTGTTCTGTGCGGCTGGATGCATCCCATGTTTCGCGCCGGGCTATGGCGCGGGTGACTCCGGCTTCTCGGCTGCGGCGGGCGCGAGCCGCTTGATCGCGATGTTGCGGAACAGCACGGGATCTTGATGCCCGGCGAACCCGAAGTGGCCGTTGGTCCGGTCTTTGCCGGGATGCGGCCAGTTGTCTTTGAATTCGGTGACCTTGCTCAGGTCCGCGTTCAGGATCACCGTGCCGTTCAGTTCGACGAGGATGGTCGAGCCCTGGACGGTCACCTGCTGGTAGTTCCACTGTCCGACCGACCGCAGATAGCCGCGTTGCGCGGGCACCATCGCGTAGGCCGAGCCGTGGAACTGGCGCGGATCGAGCTTCGCGTATTTCTCGGCCGTGTCGTCGATCACCTGCAATTCGGTCATGCCGTCGTACGCGGCCCGTCCCGTGCCGGGATAGCGAATCGCCAGGCCGTTGTTGCCGCCCGGCGGCAACTGGAACTCCAGCCGCACGACGAAATCGTCGTATTGCTCGTCCGTGAACAGCACGCCGCCCTTGCCTTGGCGGCAGACAATCGCCCCGTCGCGGACTTCGTAGTTATCCACCGCGCCGGCCCAGCCGCTCAGATCGCGGCCGTTGAAGACCGGCTGGAAGCCCTGCGCCGCGTCGTCGCCCCGGAGCCGCCGATTCGCCTCGTCCGCCGGGATTTCTCGAACGAAGATGTTCCGCCAGCGGATCTCGCCGCCGTGGGTCTGCAGGTGAATCGGGCCGCGCACCGGCAACGGCGCGACGCGGTCCTTGTCCCAGTAGTTCTCCATGATCGCGTTATCGACCACCAGCTGGCCGTTCAGCAGCACGGTTGTGCGGCTGCCGATCTGCGTGATGCGGAACTGGTTCCATTGGCCGAACGGCTTGTCGGCCAGGACCAGCGGCAGCTTGCCGGGCGAGTTGGCGTTGTTGTTGTACAGCCCGCCGGAGCCCTTGTCGGCGCCCCGGTCCCACTTGCCGCCCGCTTCCGTATAGTCCCAGATCTGGACCTGCGGCGTGCCGCGCAGGTAGATCCCGCTGTCGGCCTTGGCCACGGTCTTGTACTCGATCAGCAGTTCGATATCGCCGAACTCCTCGCGCGTCGTCGCGTAGGGACCTTGACCATCGTTCACCAGTTCGCCGTTTTCGACTCGCCAGTGAGCCAGGAATTCCTCTTGGCGGGCCTCGATGGCCTTCTCCCGCTCCTCTGCCGGGACGCTGGCCGTCTGGTGAGGATTGTAGCCGTACCAACCGTCCATGTTCTGGCCGTTGAACAAGGCTCGAAAGCCTTCCGGCGGGTTGGGTTCGGCCGCCCTGGAAAGGCCCGCGAAGCAGAACGAGCCGAAAACGATCAGCATTGTGGAGACGACCAGTTTGGGTTGCAAGTTGAATCTCACGTCGTGTACCTCCTGGATCTGCGGGCGGAAGTTTGGGGGATAGGAATTTGTAGCTGTCCGTCTTAGCCAGTTAAGTTCAGCGTATAGAAGTCCAGGGCCGGGGGCAGGGACTTCAACAGGGATTGTACCATTGTCAAACGCCTGTTGCTCAAGGGCTGGGCCGGGCGTTTTCGCTCAATCCGTAGCTCCATGCCTCAAGCGTCTCGTCGATCAGTTCAACGTCCCGCCCGAGTTCCGCCTGGTTACCGACCAGCAGCACCCGGCCCTCGCCCGCCGCCAGTTCCATCTGCGTCAGGTTGCCTGTGATGTCTTTCCGGTCGATCAGGTCGTAGACGCGACCGCCGCCCGTGACGGACAGATCGAGCGTCTGCGGTCCGAAGCCGTCGAGCGAGGCGAGGACGACATAACGGGCGCTGCCGGGGTAGCCGCGGCGTTTCACGAAACTGTGCGCAAGCACTTGCGGGTTGGAACTGCGGACGAACCCTTCCTCGCCGTAGTCGCGTTCCAGGCGGCACAGCAGCGGCGCCACGCGCGTGAGGCGGCCGAACAGTTCGGCCGCCGCCCGCGTATTGGCCGTCTCCGTCCAGCCCTGGTCCCACAGTTGGTGCTCGTCCGGCCGGCTGGCCACGGCGGCGTAGAACATAATGCCGGTGGCCCCCTCGGCGACCGCCACCCAGCCTTGCAGTTTGATCTCGCCGGGCTCGGGCGTTCTCATGCCGCCGCGGTAGCCGTAGTGGGGCGGATCGAGCGGGGCCGATTCCGCGGTTCCCCAAGCCTGGGGCATGATCCACAGGCTGGCCCCGTGCTCGCGGCAGGCCCGATAGTAGCTGCTCACCCGGCCGCGGTAGTAGGGCACGGACCGGCCGGGATTCGACGGCCCGCTCCGAGGCGACCAGAAGAACGGGTAGAAATCGTGGGTCACCACCAGCGGCTTGTTCGTTTCCAGGTCGCGTTTTGCAGCCGCCAGGTTGTTGTGCAGAACCGTCGGCGGACTTTCCGGCAACAGCGACCGCACCAGCTCGTAATACGGCGACAGCTCGCCGGACAACTCCGGCCCGATCTCTTCCGTCAGGCTCCAGGCGGCCAGACTCCAGTGATCGCGGAACTTGGGCAGCCACTGGCGGGCGCGGGGCAGGATGACCTGTTCCAGCGACCGCTTTCTGGCCTCCGCCGTCGCCAGGTGTTCGTAGTACATCGCGCCTTCGCCGCCGCCCTGGTAGATCAAGCGGATGCCGCGCCGCGCGGCCAGCGGCAGTATCCGTTCCAGATCCTGCGGGCCGCCGTTGGAGATATAGACGGCGTTCATGTTACGACGCTGCATCTGGTCGAACAGCCATTCGCATTCCTGGTTCGAGCGGCTGCAGATGCCGTCGTAGACTCCCATCGGGAACCACTCCTGGACCGGCGGGATCTTGCGCGAAGGCGGCGTCGCGACGGACCGCGGAGACACGTAGTTGGCGATGTGTGCCGGGAGCTGCCGCGTGACCGCTGGCGACGGTTCCTCGTGCCACAGGCAGACGCTGTCGACGTCGTAAACGCACGGATCGTCCGCGCGGTTGAAGCCGGGGATGGCGATCCAGTAGAAGTTCATGGCGGTCACTTTATCGCGGCGGAAACCGCTGATGTCGAACGTCTGGAAGTTCCACTGGTGCTGCGGCCGGGGTCGGACGTACTGGTAGGCAGTGTCCGCGTTCTTGATGCCGAACAGGACGGAGCGCATCGGCGCCTCGCGCACCACGCGACTGGCGATGCTCAGCCGGTTGTACTTGGTCAAGTCCAGCCCGGGCAGCGAACGGTTCAGGCCGAAATCGCGGCCGTTGGCGGGAAACGTGGTTCGCGCGAAATGCTCGCCCGTGAAAGCCAGACCGTTTTCCGGGCTGCTGGTCATCAGAACGCAGCCGCCCCAGTGCAGACCGTCTTCAAAGTCGTCCCACAATCGCTCGGCCGCCGGGCGCTCCGTCCACCGCAGCACGACGCGAGCCTGATGCGATCCGTCCGAATCGCCGGTGAACGTCAGCCGGTTCTCGCCCGTTCTTAGCAGCGGCAGTTTCAGACCGCGCGTGTCCAACTGCGCCTCGAAGAACGTGTAGTACAGATCGACCGCCGTCCCCCGCGGGGCTTCCGCCGAGAGTTCCAGGTAGACGCGGTTCTGGCCGAGCGAGTCAAAGTCCACGGGAAACCGCTTGGACTCCTGTTCCGAGCCGATCAAGCGTTGGGCAATCAACTGTTTCCTCTGCCGGTCCGCGTACAGTCGCGCCCGGACGACAACGTCCGGCTGGCTGAGTCCGTCGCAATTCGAGGCGACGTGCAGCGACCGGATCGCGATCGGCGAGGGGAACGCGATCTCGTACAGCGCCGGCGCGTACGCGCGCTGGTGGTGCAGTCGCAGCAGGTTGATATCTCCGCCGACGCAGGTCACGCTCTCCAGCGGATCGTACCGCCACTTGTCGTATTCGACCAGAGTCCGCGGGTCGATCCGCCGGCCGTCGCGGAAGTCGGGTTCCCGAAAGATATCGAACCCGGCCTGGTATCCCCAACTGCCGGTTCCGTCGGGCCGCAGGACGAGCACGCTTTCGCTGAGCAGCGTCTCGGTCAGCCGCACTCCGTCCAGCGTGAGTCCCTTGGTCTTGCGGACCGGCTGGACGGACCGGTCCGGCCGGCCCACGATGTACACAGTCGGAACCACGGGAGGGCCCGGATTGTTGACCGTCGTGGAGACCTCAGGTTGATCCAAGAGAATTTCGGCCTCGCCGCCCCGCAATGGGCTCGCCCCGGACCAAGCCGCGATCACGAGAAAAACGCCGCACGGCCGCAACCACGATCGAATCATGTCGGCTCCCGATGGAACAAAGGACCCAAGCAGCGTTCAAGAGACCACAGTCGCCTCGTCAAAGTAGCCATCACACACCCCGTGACGCCAAAGTAGCCATCACACTCCGTGTGATGATCGGCCATGAACACGGGAAAGCGATTTCTCGAATGCCGCCAAAACGAGGCAGCGTTCTCACGCCACCCAGGGATACGAGCACACCAGCTGTCGTCAATCCTACCTGACGCGGCAATGCGGCCGCAACCACCGCAGCGTTCCCATTCTGCGCTGAGGCCGAGGTCGAAAACCACGCCAGCAAGCCAGAATGATTCGGGCGTCGCGAACGCCGTCACATCGTGTTCCCCCGCAGGTTTGGATTTGCTATCATCTTTAATCGCCTCTGTTTCTGCAACTTGGAAGGAGTGTTTCCATGAACCGTTGCTCGACAAGAACCCTTGTGTGGGGATTTGCGTTACTTGCTCTGACCGGAACGATCCGGGCTGCCGAGCCGTACCCGTTGGCGCCTCCGCCCACCTATCCGCCGATCACGCTGTCGACGTGGTACGAAGTCGATCCGAACTGGCCGCAGCGACCCGAAGGGATGCCCCTGGGCCGCACGCCGGGGGTCTTCATCGACGACAAGGACCAGGTCTGGATCTTCACGCGGGCCAATCCGCCCGTCCAGATCTACACGACGGAGGGCAAGTTCGTGCGGGCGTGGGGCGAGGGCTTGATTGGAGCCACGCCAACGAGCCTCGGGTCCCACCAGGTCCGGATCGACCACAAAGGCATGGTCTGGCTTGCCGACACGGCCAACCACGTGGTGCTCAAGTGTACGCCGGAGGGCAAGCTGTTGCAGACGCTGGGCACGCCCGGCCGCTACGGTTGCGACGAGAGCCACTTCAACCGTCCCACCGACATGGCGATCACGCCCAGCGGCGAGGTCTTCGTCACCGACGGCTACGGCAACGCCCGCGTCGTCCACTATGACGCCCAGGGCAAGTTCGTCAAGCAGTGGGGCCAGCAGGGCACCGGGCCGGGCGAGTTCAGCCTGCCCCACGCGATCGCCCTCGACTCGAAGGGGCGGCTGTACGTGGTCGACCGCAACAACGCCCGCATCCAGGTGTTCGAGCAGAGCGGCCGATTCGTCGAGCAGTGGCAGAACATCATGGTCCCGTGGGGCATCTGGATCACGGCCGACGACGCGATCTGGGTCTGCGGCTGTTCACCCATGCCTTGGGCCGAAAAAGACAAGCCGCTGAGCTGCCCGCCCAAGGACCAGCTGATCGTGCGTTTCGACGTGACCGGCCGCGTGCGGCAGCTCTGGGCGATCCCCAAGGGTACCGACGGCGAGGAAAAACCCGGCGAACTCAACTGGGTGCACGGCATCGCGATCGACCGCCAAGGTAATCTGTACGCCACGGACATCATCGGCCAACGGGCTCAGAAGTTCGTGCGGCACAACTGATGCCGGCTGGGTAGCAGCGCTGCGCCCACGGTGGCCAATCAATCGGAGGACAAGACGATGAGAGTGAGACTAATCTCAACGATCGCCCTGCTGGCTTGTCTGACGTACCCGGCGACGGCCGCCGAGCCCGTGGACGTGCAGCAGCGGGCGGCGGAGTTGAAGGGCCTCAGGTGGGGCATGTTTATCTGCTGGTCGTTCAGCACGTTTTCCGGCAAGGAGTGGACGCCGGGCGTCAAGGATGTGGCGTTCTTCAAGGCCACCGACTGCGACACCGACCAGTGGGCGCGCACGGCCAAGGAAGCCGAGATGGGCTACATCCTGTTTCTGACCAAGCACCATGACGGGTTCTGCCTGTGGGACACCAAGACCACCGACCGCAAAGTGACCAAGGCGCCGCTGGGCCGCGACGTGCTGGCCGAGTTGCGGAAGTCCTGCGACAAACACGGCATCCGACTGGCGCTGTACTTCTCCGAGGGCGACTGGACGTGGCCCGGCGCGGTGGACGGCAAGGGCGGCAACGGCGGCGGCGCGAATCCGGAAATGAAGAAAGCCCAGCTCAAGGAACTGCTCACGCAGTACGGGCCGATCGAATACATCTGGTTCGACCATGCGGTCGGCGAAGGCGGGCTGAGCCACGCGGAGACGCTGGCGTGGTGCAAATCGTTCCAGCCGGGCTGCTTCATCGGCTTCAACCACGGCGACCAGCAAGGCGCGGACATCCGCCTGGGCGAATTGGGGCGCCCCGGGCCGCTGGACGACGCGAAGGCCGCCGGGCCGTACATGAGAAACGCCCCCAGCCGATCGTACTTGCTGGCCGAGTTCACCTACCCCATCCTGCCGCCGCACCAGGGCGGCGCGATGTGGTTCTACTCGCTGCCGATCCACGACAAGCTCTGCCACCCGGCGGAGAAGCTGTACCAGGACTACCTTGGCGCCGTCAAGTACGGCAACATCTTCTCCCTGGACGTCGGCCCGGATTACAACGGCAAGCTGCGCGAGATCGACGTCCAGACGTTGCGGCGGGTCGGCCAGATGATCAGGAGCGGAACGCCAAGTCGCTCGTCTTCCTGATGGCGGACCTGGCTGTGGCAACGAGTGTCAAAACTGCGTCCCGGATCTTCTGTGCCTGCAACGTCGCGTCTGGCCCCCTCTGTGGTCTCCGTGCCTCTGTGTTTCCAACTCGTCTTCAGAAGAAGCGAAGACAGAGGCGCAGAGGCCACGGAGGAAAGCCCTTTCGGCCGGCGTTGCTTGGGATTCTCTCCCGTCTATCGAACGCGGCCGATACCGTCGGACACCGCACTCACCGTGGCCATGAACCTCAGCAACCAAAGTGTCCCCAGCAACCAGCATGCCGTCATTCCCGAGAATCCCAGGACGACCCAGTTGTCGTGAGCTGCGGCGAGCCCCGCCGTCGCCGCACTGACGACGACATACGCCGCGGCCCAGGCGGTAAACCAGGTTGCACAGCCGTCGATGTACTCGGACGTCGGTTCATCGTCAAAGAAGCTCGACACGCCATGCAGAAAGTTGAGAAACAGTAGCATGGCGCCCGCGGCAAGCGTGTTGGGAATGGCGGCCAGCGAAGCCACGAGCCAGGGGCTTGGCGAGGACCTGGCCGGCTCGCCGCTGATGGCGGTCGCCACCAGCAACACAACCATAGGGACAACCGGTGCCGCAATCGCACTGCCGATGGCGAGTTCCAGATAATGCCGTCCGCCAGCTTGCAACGGCAAGGACAGACATCGGCAGGAGCCGACGAGCATTCTGACGAGCGCAACGAGCGCTGCGGCCACGACAGCCACGACTGCAAGGATCGTCCCGATGACCGCCACGCTGGGCGCCGCCACGGCGGAGATCACCAAGACCACGGGCACGGCCAGGCCCACTCCGTACGCTCGAACCAACAACTCATCGTCGCAGACGCATTTGAACCAGAAGCCACCGGCCACGGCGAGCCCCTCCGCCAACATCACCAACACGAGACCATGGTACCCCAGGGCCAGTGCCGGCATGACGGCAAGTGCCAGGAACACGCCCGAGCAGCAGAGCATCGTCGCCGCCAAGATCCGGCCTCCTCCGCCGATCAGGTCCAAGCCTCTCGTGACGTCCCGCCACTGAGGCGCGCGGCGTGACTTGTGTCGCTCCGCCTGTTCCGGCTTGGCGTTCAGGTCCTCGCCGCAGTACGGGCAATGCTTCAGCGGGACCGGGGGAACGGGATGGTGGCAAGCAGGACAGGTTACGTAACCTGGCGCGATCGACGGGGCGGCGCTGCAGACCAGATCGGTGTTGTCCGTGCCGCCACTTAGACCGCCGTCGCCGGTCACAGCGCGGGATGGGCTGCAGGCGGCGTCCGCCGAGCCGGACCTGGGACTGAGTCGTACATCCGAATGACGCGCGGCGCCGCTGGCCTCTGGAATCGCGATCTCGCGTTTGCACCAACCGCACCGCATCCGCATGCCGGCGAGTTTTTCCGGGCACGTCAGGGTCGCGCCGCAACCGCATTTCACGGAGATGGACACGGAGTTGTTCCTTTCAGTTAGCAAAAAGTCCGTGGGTTTCATGGCAATCTAACGTCCCATGCCGCCGCTCAGCATCACGAACATTCCGAGCAACGACAGCGCCGTGACGATCATGCCGCAGATCTGCCCCGCGCGCGTCAAACCTTGGCCGTCGGAATCCATGCGGCCTGCTGCCATCTCCCGCAGATCGTGGCTGGCCATGGCGCAAGCCATCGGTCCGAGGATGATGCCGAAACAGAAGATCCCGAACAGGGCGAGTCCCAGGATGGTACCTCCGCGATGCGGGGCCACCTCGCGGGAGCAGCGGTCACGAACGCTGCCGGCCAGTTCCCGGAGCATTCGTTGCCCCTTGTCCAGCCACTCGCCGCAGTGCCTGCACTTCTTGGCGACGACGCGGACCGCTTCGCCACAATAGGGACAGGAACGCGTTCCCGTCAGTTCGGCCGAGACCACGCCGGGCTGCCTCACCCTCGGGGCAAACGCGTTGTGAGGATCTTCCGGCAGTTCCGCGAGACCGTATTCGTCTGCGTCGTCTTGAGCGGCGAGCCCGTCGGGCGGGGCAATGACGACGGGCTTCGGGCCGTCCACAGCCGAGACGCGCGTGCTCAGTTGGCGCTCGGAAGAACCCGGCTGCGTCATTGGGCCGAATGACCTCGCAGCCGGCTCCGCGGGACGGGTTGTCGGCCGGCTGGCGAGGACGGCCAACGCCTGCTCATCGGTCAAGACGGGGGTGGCGGGCTTGGTTGCCGGCCCGTCAAACAGCGTGCGGATCTGCCGGGCGGACACCCAGCGGTCCGACGACGCCAGACGGACCGGCGTGGCGGGCAGGATTCTGCCCGCCTCGGCAAGCTGCTTCAACTGCGCGGAGGACAGCGGCTTCGATTCCCGCTGGCCAATCCTGACAATCCAGTGCTGTGGCTCGCCTGACACGGCAGTTCTCCCCAGAGTTGACTGCGACGACGTTCCCTACTGCATATCTCAATAAACGTGAAACCGAGCCGCCACGGAAAAATTCGAAACGGGAGCACACTGCAAACGCCCTCGCGCCGTTGACGGCGCACCGGGCATCCATGAGAATTGACGCACGACCACCCAGTTCGATGGTCCTAAATTGGCGAACGTTGGGGCGTTAGCCCGCCGGTTTCTTTGCTGTTCGCAGGCCAACCCTGGACAAAACCGATGGGCTAACGCCCGCCGTTCGCCGAGACGTGGGGCGATTCCGCCGAAGAAAGACCGTCGAACCGGGGGGGACTGGAGAACGATCGTGAGTTCCGATGGTTCGGTGACGGGCTGGATACGCGAGGCGAAGGCCGGGGACGAGGATGCAGTCCAGCGGCTGTGGGAGCGGTATTTCCCTCAGTTGGTGGCGCTGTGCCAGAAGCGACTCCGCGGCCATCCGCGGCGCGTGGCCGACGAGGAAGATGTCGCGCTGAGCGTGTTCGACAGCTTCTGCCAGCGGGCCGCCGAGGGACGGTTTCCGCAGCTCCAGGATCGCGACGACCTGTGGCGTCTGCTGGTCGTGATCGCCGCCCGCAAAGCGATCAATCTCGTCCGTTACGACCGCCGCCAACGCCGCGGCGGCCAGCGCGTGATCGGGGAAAGCGACTTGCGCAGCGCGGAATCCGACACGGACGCTCCCGGCCTGGAGCAGATCATCGGCCGCGAGCCGACGCCCGAGTTTGCCGCCCTGGTGGCCGAAGAGTACGAACGCTTGCTGGCTGTTTTGGAGGGCGTGGGTTTGCGGGAGATCGCCCAACGGAAACTGGAGGGCTACACGAACGAGGAGATTGCGCAGCAATTGGCCTGTTCCCTGCGCACGGTGGAACGCAAGCTGTGGGTGATCCGCAAACGCTGGTCCGCCTTGGGGGCTGCCGACAGGTGAATCATGGACAACGCACCCGTTTCCGGTACCAGTTCGCTGACGCCGACCGCAGCCGAACGACTCGATCAGCTCTGTGACCGCTTCGAGGCGGCTTGGAAAGCCGGACAACGGCCGCGTATCGAGGATTACGTCGGTGGATCCGACGAATCGGAACGCGCGGTTGGGTTTCGCCTGCTCCTGGAGCTGGAGTGGGATTATCGTTGCCGCGATGGCGAACACCCCTGTCTCGACGAGTACCTGAAACGTTTTTCTGCTCACGAGGCGATTGTCCGAGAGGCGGTTGCGGCGATTGCCGTCACCGCGTCCGGCAAGGCCGCGCCCCACCCCGCACATCCCATCGGGCCTGCCTTTGCGGTCGGTCAGCGTCTGGGCGAATACGAACTGCTGGGCCGACTGGGGGCCGGCGGAATGGGGGTTGTGTACCAAGCTCGGCACGCGTTCCTGAATCGGCTGGTCGCGCTGAAAATCCTCCCGACCGAACGGATGACCAATCGGCGGGCGGTCGAGCGTTTCCGGCACGAAATGGCCGTCGTGGGGCAGCTGAGCCACCCGAACGTCGTCGCCGCTCACGATGCGCGCGAAGTGGCCGGCACCTACTTCTTGGCCATGGAATACGTGCCGGGTGTGGACTTGCACACGCTGGTGCGGCGTATCGGTCCCCTCCCGGTCCCGGAAGCCTGCGAGCTGGCGTGCCAGGCGGCGCTGGGCCTGCAGTACATCCACGAGCATCATCTGGTCCATCGGGACATCAAGCCATCCAACATGGTGGTCACACCCGACGGCGTCGTGAAGGTCTTGGACTTGGGCCTGGCCCTACTAGCGGAGGATCGCCCCGCGGCGGAGCAGATGACCAGTGCCGGGCAGATGCTGGGAACCACGGACTACGTGGCGCCGGAGCAGGTCAGCGACGCGCACCAGGTGGACCATCGGGCCGACCTGTACAGCCTGGGGTGTACGCTGTACCGGATGCTGGCAGGCCGCGCGCCGTTTGGCGATCCGCAGCACCAGGATCCCTTGCAGAAGCTGCTGGCCCATTTGGACGAGGCACCACCTCCGCTACAGCAGTTCCGCCCGGAAATCCCGTCAGCCTTGGCCAAGCTCGTGCACCGGCTGCTGGCCAAGCAGCCGGCCGAACGGTTTGCCAGTGCGGCGGAAGTCGCCGCGGCGCTGCAGCCGTTCACCGCCGGCAGCGACTTGGCAGGGTTGTTCGCCCGCGGGGGGCAGTTTTCGCCCGCGCAGCGCGACGCGGACCGGCCGCTGTCGTCGACTGCGGACAGGCTGTCGTCACCCCACGTCGAGACGGGAACGGCCCTGCCGCTCGTGACGCGACGCCGGAACCGCGTCTGGTCCAGCCGACGCCTGCGGCTGGCAGCGGGCGGTGTGGTGTTGGCCGTCCTGTTGGGAGGGGTCTGCGGAGTTTTCCGCATGGCCACCGACTACGGCACGCTGGAATTCCGGACCTCCGATCGCGATGTCCGCGTCGAGGTCCAACAAGGCGGTGAGCAAGTCGATGTTGTTCATCTAGACACGCGGCTTAGTATACGCCTGCGATGCGGCGAGTATCAATTGAAATTGGCCGAAGGCAGCCGAGCCGAACTGGACCGAGGCACGATCCGCCTGTTCCGTGGCGCCCGGGAGATCGTCGCGATCCGTGGCTTGTCGGATCGGGCGAGGCTGCCGGAAACGGGATCTAGCCCCGCCACAATGCCGAGAAGCGATTCAATAGACGCCCCCAGCGAATACCTCCTGGTCGAACTGAAGTATCCGGACGATAAGGTTCCGAACGGCGCGATGGGACTCAACAACCGCGGTGACGTCGTCGGCTATTTTGGGTCTAAGGAAGTCGGATACCAGAAAGGATTCCTGTTCTCCCGAGGGGAGTTTCGGCGAATCGACGTTGGCGATGGTCAATGTATCCCAAGAGCCATTAATGACGCCGGGCAGATCGTATTCCGTGCGCCGAAGGCAATCCTATTGGCGGACGGCCGAGTGACGGAGATCGGTCAAGGCTCCGCAGAGGGCATCAATCAGTCAGGCGATGTCGTAGGGATACTGGGAAGCGAGGCCTTTGTGTACCGAGCCGGCAAGATTCAGAAGCTCAGCCAGCCACCAAATACTCACCTTGCTCACGCCGCGGCAATTGGCGACAGCGGCCACATCGTCGGGTGGTACCGCTATGAATCCAATGGCCCGAACCACGCTTTCGTTTTCGTTGACGGTGTGATGAAACGGCTGGACGACCAGGAAGGTCTCATGGCCTGCACCGCAGATGATGTCAATGCGAGCGGCCAAGTGGTGGGCACTTGCCAAACCGTCAAAGACGGCCCAGCCCGCGTTTTTTTGTACGAGAACGGCGTCGCGAGAGTCCTTCCTCCGTTCGGCCGATGGAGTGTCCCACGCGCCATCAACTCCAGCGGCGAAGTTGTCGGCGACTGGTCCCCGCATGCGGGCGGCCGGTTTATCTTCTTGGCAAAGCCCAGCCGGCTGCTATCCATCCCGATTCCTTCCTGGACAGATTGCCTTCCCCTCGACATCAATGAACTCGGCCAAATAACCGGTTACGGGTGCCGCGCAGACGGGAAGCGGTCCGCATTCCTTCTTACGCCGAAACATCTTCGAAAGCAACTCGAAGAGCAGCACGGCCCCGAAATTGTTCGGAACGTCGTGGTGGTGACGGCCGAGGAGGTCAAGGCCGAAACGGCAGCTACCGCAACAATTCCGAGCGATCCGTCGGCTCAAGCGGACTCAGTGCTGCCTCCCGCCAAGTTGTCTCCAGATACGAAGTCCGAGTCCGCACCTCACGTTCCGGCATCGGGCCCGTTGGACTCGCCTGCACATCAGATCCAAAGCGCAAAACCCTCGCCCCCGCCGCTCGCGCTCGCGCCTTTTTCGGCTACGGAAGCATGCCGGTTCCAGGAGCGTTGGGCCCAATATCTGGGCATCACGGTAGAAACAACGAACACACTCGGTATGCGGTTTGTACTAATCCCGCCAGGCGAGTTTGACATGGGGTCATCCCGGTCGGAGATCGATCAGTTGATCCGCGAAGGCAAAGCAGCGGGCCATCTCGATTCCAACATTGACCGTTTCCGCGGGGAGACACCGCGCCATCACGTTCGGCTTGCCCACCCGTTCTATCTGGGAGTCTGCGAAGTCACTCAAGAGCAGTACGAACGCATCATGGGAGCCAATCCGAGTCATTGCACCTTTTACGGAGGTGAAGCCCCCGTGGAACAGGTCAGTTGTTACGAAGCTTGCGAGTTTTGTCAGAAGCTATCTGCGGTTCCTGGTGAGCA
>Ga0116156_10001708_pt1 | contig 20911 bp, 16 predicted proteins | sample AD_UKC045_MetaG_FD_89891 | JGI IMG/M metagenome (GOLD analysis project Ga0116156, IMG submission 89891) | Active sludge microbial communities of municipal wastewater-treating anaerobic digesters from USA - AD_UKC045_MetaG | ecosystem: Engineered > Bioreactor > Anaerobic > Digestate | place: USA... | reverse complement strand
GGCCAGCAGTTGCTTGGTGCGTTCCAGGCGGACGCGGCGGATCTCTTCCGCCGGGCTGCGGCCGAGGGCTTCCTGAAAGCGACGCTCCAGCCAGCTCCGCGACACGGCCACGTCGCGGAGCACGTCGCTCACCTGGATCGGGGTCGCCGCGTGCGTGCGGATAAAGGCGATGGCGCGAGCCAAGTCCGGATCGGTGATGGCCAGCGTGTCGGTGGACTGCCGCACCACGACCCGCGTCGGCTCGATCAGAATCGGTTCGGTCGGGCGGGGTTCGCCGTGCAGCATCCGGTCCAGCAGCGCGGCCGCCTCGTAACCGATTCGTTCGGAAGTCAGGGCTACGCCCGACAGCGGCGGATTGCAGGTCTCGCACAACAGGCTGTCCTCGTCTCCGCCCATCACGGCCACCTGCTCCGGCACGAGCAGACCGAGGGCCCGGCAGGCGTACAGCACCTCGCGCCCCCGGTCGCTGGTCCAGGTCAGGACGGCGACCGGCTTGGTCAGCCCTTGCAGCCAATTCCGAAGATCGTCCTGCTGCCGGCGCCATGTCGCACGGGGCCCTGTGCCGCGGCGAGCCCGGAACAGGTCGCAGCTCAAGCCCGCCTCGGCCAAGTGTTCCACAAAGCTGTGGTAGTGAATGTCGACGTAGGAGAGTCCCAGCGGCGCAAAGTAGCCGAAATGCCGGAAGCCTTGGTCCAGCAGGTGTCCGGCCGCCAAACGCGCCGCAGCCCGCAGGTCGGCCGTGACGGTCGGAAACTCGACGCCCGGAATGCGGGCCGCCGACACGTTGACGACCACGCCGGGCGCCTCGGCCAAGTAGCGGCCCATGGCCCGGTCGGCCACACGCGCAACGATCCCGTCGCCGCGCCAGCCGGGCGGCAGCCGTCCCGGCGCGTGCTGGCAACGCTGTTCGAGCCAGATGTCCCAGCCGCCTTGCTGCTGAGCGTACCGCCCGATGCCGCGAATCATGCGCCGGCCCCAGTCGGTCGCGGTGTCGACCAGCAAGGCGATCTGCGGACATCGGCGTGAGGTCATCGGATGGTCTCCCAAAGGCGGTCGGCGGCGGCATGAAGGCAGGCTGTGTGGTAAATCATCTTACATTATTTACGCATCTTTGTATTGACCGCGAGGTGCTTGGCGGCCGAAAATCTGAAGCGTGCAGACTGGCCGAGTCAGCCGTAGCATGGCTCTCCGAGCCGTGCGGTTTTTGGGTAGCATGGCTCTCCGAGCCGTGCAGATTTTGTCGGAGTTGTACGGCCAAATGCACGGCTCGGAGAGCCATGCTACGGGGAATTGCAGACTGCGAGCGGAGACGAGCCGATCATGAGCAGGCCGGTAACGCTGGTCACAGGTCAATGGGCCGATTTGGCGCCCGAGGTGTTGGCCCGCAAGGCGGCGGCTTGGGGCTACGACGGATTGGAAATGGTCTGCCGCAGCGGGTACATCGACGTGGACCGCGCGGCCAGCGACAGCGCGTACTGCGGCGAGCGGCTGGATTTGCTGGCCCGCTACGGATTGAAGTGTTTTGCGCTCAGCAACCACGCGGCGGGGCACCTGGTGTGCGATCCCAACGAGGACAGCCGAACCGACGTGCTGGCGCCCCCGGCCTGCGCCGGCGATGCGGAGAAGAAACGGGCGTGGGCCGTCGAGGCGATGAAGAACACGGCCCGAGCCGCGCGGAATCTGGGGGTCGGCGTGGTGACAGGCTTTACCGGTTCGCCTATTTGGCACTTGCTCTACCGGTTTCCTCCCGTGCCGGAGGAATGGATCGAGGCGGGTTTTGCCCGGTTCGCGGAACTCTGGCATCCGATCCTGGACGTGTTCGACGAGTGCGGCGTGAAGTTCGCCTTGGAGGTACACCCGGCTCAGATCGCGTTCGACGGGACCACGGCCCGGCGGGCGCTGGAGGCGGTGGGCGGTCGGACGGCCTTTGGCTTCAACTTTGATCCCAGCCATTTGCTGTGGCAGCAGGTCGATCCGGTACGTTTCTTGCGCGAGTTTTCCGACCGGATCTACCACGTCCACGTCAAGGACGTCGCGATCCGACCCGACGGCATCAGTGGTATGCTGGGCTCGCACTTGAAATTCGGCGACCCGCGCCGGAGTTGGGATTTCCGTTCGCCCGGCCACGGCGACGTGCCGTTCGCGGACATCTTTCGCACGTTGACGGCGATCGGCTACGAGGGGCCGTTGTCCGTGGAATGGGAAGATTCCGCGATGTTCCGCGAGGACGGCGCCCGCGACGCGCTGGCCTTCGTGAGACGACTCGATTTCTCGCCGTCGGCCACGGCCTTCGACGCCACACTTGCGAAACGAACAACCTGACTGAACGTAGCATAATCGGCGAGCGGCGGGCGTGAGCCCGCCGGTACAGCGGTTCCGACGGGGAGTACCGGCGGGCTCACGCCCGCCGCTCGCCGGACAGATGCTCGCCGGATAGACGGACAGACGGCACGGCTCGGAGAGCCATGCTACGACTTACGCCACCAACCGATCGGAGGTTTACGCTACCATGACCAGCCCAAAGAGAAACATCGAGTCTCGACCACTGACGCGCCGGACCTTTGTCCGCGGGACGGGGGCCGTGTTGGCTGCGTCCGCGCTCACTTTTCCCCGCCACGTCCACGCGGCCGGGGACGACACGCTGAAGGTCGCCCTGATCGGCTGCGGCGGCCGCGGGTCCGGCGCGGCGGCACAGGCCCTGTCGACGTCCGGGTCCGTGAAACTGTGGGCGATGGCCGACCTGTTCGCGGACAAGCTGGACACCAGCCTGAGCGCGCTGTGTACCGGCCAGGACGCCCAATACGACCGGGCGGCGCACAAGGGTCTGGCTGGGAGGATCGAAGTGCCGCCGGAACGGCGGTTTGTCGGTTTCGATGCCTACAAGCAGGCCGTCGACAGCGGCGTCGACGTGGTGATCCTGACGACCGCGCCCCACTTCCGGCCGATCCATTTCGAGTACGCCGCCCAGCAGGGCAAGCACGTGTTCATGGAAAAGCCCGTGGCGGTCGACGCGGCAGGCATCCGCCGCGTGTTGGCGGCGGCCGAAGTCGCCAAGCAGAAGAATCTAAAGGTCGGCGTGGGCCTGCAGCGGCACCACGACGCCCTGTACGAGGAAACGGTCAAACGCATTCACGACGGCGAGATCGGCGAGGTGGTTTATCAGCGGGCGTACTGGAACGGCTCCGGCTATCGCGTGCGGCCCGCCCGCGAAGCGGGCATGAGCGAGATGACCTACCAGCTGCGCAATCCGTATCACTACACGTGGATCAGTGGCGACAATATCGCCGAGCAGCATGTCCACAACCTGGACGTCTGCAACTGGATCAAGAAGGCGCATCCGGTGACGGCCCAGGGGCAAGGCGGGCGGCAGGTCCGCATCGGGCCGCTGTTCGGCGATATCTACGACCACCACTACGTCGAATTCACGTACGAAGACGGGAGCCAGCTGTTCAGCCAGTGCCGCCACATGACGGGCTGCTGGAGCAGCGTGGCCGAGTTCGTCGTGGGCACCAAGGGCAAGGCGGAAGTGAACGCCGGCCGGATCGAGACCGGCGCCGACACGTGGCGCTACCGCGGCCCGAAGACGAACCCGTACCAGGTCGAACACGACCGGCTGTTCGAGGCGATCCGCAACGGCCAGCCGTACAACGAGGCCGAGCAGGGCGCGATCAGCACGATGACGGCCATCATGGGCCGCATGGCGACGTACTCGGGCAAGGCGATCACGTGGGACGACGCGTTGAAGTCGGAACTGGCCCTGGTCCCCGACCGCTACGATTTCGACGGGACCCCGCCCGTGCTGCCCGGCCCCGACGGCATCTACCCCTGCGCCGTGCCCGGCGTGACCAAGGTGCTGTGAACTCCGGTGTAGCATGGCTCTGCGAGCCGTGCCGCATCGGCGAACGGCGGGCGTGAGCGCCGGTAGGGCAACTCGGGCTCGGTTACCGGCGGGCTCACGCCCGCGGCTCGCCGGACGGAAACAGCACGGCTCGGAAAGCCGTGCTACGAATGACAAATCGCAACCCCTGAGGAGTAAACGACTGTGAAGTTCTTTCTGGACACCGCTCATTTGGATCACATCCGCGAAGCCGTCCGCTGGGGAATCGTCGACGGCGCGACGACCAATCCCACGCTGGTCTCGAAGACCGGCCGCGAGCCGCGGGACTTGTACGCCGAGATCTGCGGCATCGTGCCCGGGCCGGTGAGCATGGAGTGCCTGGCGACGGAGGCCGACGCCATCGTGGCGGAGGCGAGACAGTTGGCGACGATCGCGGACAACGTCGTCGTCAAGGTGCCTCTGATCCGCGAAGGACTGATTGCCGTCAAGCAACTGGCCGCACTGGGCATCAAGACCAACGTCACGGCGGTCTGCTCGCCGCTGCAGGCCCTGTTGGCGGCCAAGTGCGGGGCGACGTACGTCAGTCCGTTTGTGGGCCGCTGGGATTGGATGGGCCAGGTGGGCATGGACATGGTCCGCCAGATCAAGACCATCTACGACAACTACTGCTTCAGCACGGAGATCATCGTGGCTTCCGTGCGGCTGCCCCTCCACGTGCTCGAATCGGCCTTGGCCGGCGCCGACATCGCGACGATTCCGATGGACGTGATGGAGCAGTTATACAACCATCCGATGACCGACGTGATCCTGACCCAGTTCAACAACGATTGGGCCAAGGTGCCGGGACCTAAGAACCGCTAACAAAACCGAAATCGGAGACCTTCGGTCGGCGGTTTCGGCGGGGTCAGAGACCCGCGCCGAACGGTGCCGGGGAAGAAGTAGCATGGCTCTCCGAGCCGTGCCGCCTTATCCGCGATCCGGGCGGCAACACGGCTCACAGAGTCAGTCGGCACGGCTCAGAGAGCCATGCCACGAGACCATTCTCTGAGGAAACACAAATGGACAAGTTACGTGTCGGCTATGTGTGTTGCGCGCGGTTGACGTTCGACGGCGATTACGCCAAGCAGCTGTTTGAGCGGTCCGTGGAAGTCCTGTCGGGGATGGACGTGGAGTTGGTCCACGGTTCCGATCTCACCGTGACGGAACAGGACGCGGAAGCGCTGGTCGAGCGGTTCATCGACCAGCGGGTGGACGTGATCCTGGTGCAATACGGCACCTTCGCGTTGGGCACCCTGGCACCGATTTTTGCCGACCGGCTGACCGCGCCGATCGTGCTCTGGGGCGTGCCCGAGCCGACGCTCGACTGGCACAAACTCCGCTCGAATTCGTTCTGCGGCCTGAACATGAACGCCCACACGCTGATGCGATTGGGCCGCAAGTACGACTACATTTTCTGCAACCCCGATGAGGCGCCCGCGGCCTTGGAACCGACGTTCCGCGTGCTGCACTGTCTCCGCCGGCTCCGCCGCGTGCGGCTGGGCTTGGTGGGCTATCGCGTGCCGGGGTTCTACACGTCGACGTTCGACGAGATGGGCTTGCGGCGACTGCTGGGCGTCGAAGTGCATCACGTGACCACAGCCGAATTGTTCGACGTGGCGCGGGCCATCGAGCCGGCGCGCCGGCAAGCGGAAGCCCAAGGGATCCGGGCCACGGCGGCCGGTTGCGACGTGACGGACGCGGAACTGGACCAGGCGGGCGGATTGATGCTCGCGTTCCGGGACCTCGCCGAGCGGCACCGCCTGAGCGGGTTTGCCGTCAAGTGCTGGCCGGAGTTTACGGCGCATTACGGGATCATGCCCTGCAGCACCATCAGCCGCTTGAACGACACCGGGCTGCTGACGGCGTGTGAAGGCGACATCTACGGCACGGTCACCATGCTGATGGCCAACTACCTGTGCGGCCGCCCGGCGATGTTCGCCGACTTCATCGCCATCGACGACGAGCGCAACGAGGGCTTGGCCTGGCACTGCGGTTCGGCGGCCACGTGCCTGAAGGCTCCGGGCGTTGACAACCGGCTGGGCAAGCACGCGACGGTGGAGGGCGGCGGCAAGCGGGGGGTGACGGTCAACTTCCCGGTCGCGGGCGAAGGTCCGGTCACGATGGCCCGGCTGGGCGTGGGCCCGCGCGGGATGCGGCTGTTCTTCGTGGGCGGCCAATCGGTGCCGGTCCGGGCAAACTTGCCCGGCAACTGCTGGGCCGTGCGTTTCGACGCGCCCGTGCGGCAGGTGGTCGATGCCGTGATCGGCCAGGGACTGGAGCATCACACGGCGCTGGTCCATGCCGACATCCGCGACGACCTGCGCCGCGTGGCGCGCTGGCTGGATCTGGAAACACTGGACGTCGATGCGGGGACGGCATCCCCGTAGCATGGCTCTCCGAGCCGTGCGGAAGCGGCGAACGGCCCGGCTTGGAAGAGACGAGACATCACACGTTTGGATCGTAAGGATCGGCGAATCAATAACTGTCCAGTTCTTGTTAGCGATCATCACGCGGAGCGTGATGGCTACTTTGAAATCGCGACAGTTATTGATTCGCCGATCGTAAGGGAATGATCATGAATTATCGCGTTATTTGGAAACCGTGTCCCGGATTCACTGCGTTGTCCAAGCCGGGCGACGCCGGGATGAAGCATTTGAGTTACGGAATGCTCAAGTTGGCCGCGGGCCAGTCGTATCGCCTGGAAGCGTGCGACCAGGAAACCGCCCTCGTGCTGCTCGCGGGGTCCGCCACGGTCAGCGGCGGCGGCTTGGAGCGGCAGGCGATCGGTCCCCGCGCCGATTTCTTTCGCGAGAATCCCTGGACCGTGTTTCTGCCGGCCCGGAACGCTTGCGACGTCGCAGCGACCGCCGATTGCGAAATCGCCGTCTGCCAGGCGCCTTCGACGAAATCGGGGCCGGCCCTGGTGGTCCCGCCGGACAAGGTCAAAGAGGTCTCGCTGGGCAAACCCGGCTTCCAGCGGCGAGCCCTGATGATGATCACCGAAGACGTGCCGGCCGACTACCTGTTCATCGGCGAGGCCATCGTGCCGCCGGCCAATTGGGCCAGTTACCCGCCGCACCGCCACGACTTTGACGATTTGCCCTACGAAGTCGAGATGGAAGAAATCTACTACTTCCGCTTCGACCGGCCACAGGGCTTCGGCATCCAGAAGATCTATACCGACAACCGCTCGATCGACGAGACGTACACGATCCAGGACCACCACACGGTGCTGATCCCCGAAGGCTATCATCCCGTGGCCACGGCTCCGGGCTACTCGATGTACTATCTGTGGGTCATGGCGGGCCAGAACCGCCGCTTCCTGTCCCGCTTGGATCCCGATCACAGCTGGGTCGTGCAGGGCTGACATGAACGAACTGCTCTTGGGCATCGACATCGGCACCAGCGGCTGCAAGATGACCGCGATCGACCGGCAGGGGGAGATTGTCGACACGGCGCAGGCCGAGTTCCACACGTCGCGTCCGCATCCGGGCTGGTCGGAGCAGAATCCCGACGAGTGGTACGCGGTGGCCTGTGGCTTGCTGCAGTCGATGTGGGAGCGGGGGAAATGCCGCTCGGAGCAGATCGCCGCGGTCGGCCTGGACGCATCGACCCACAATGCGGTGCTGGCCGACGGCCGTTTCCGGCCGCTCCGCCCGGCCATCATGTGGACCGACCAGCGCAGCGTGCAACAGGCGGCCCGGCTGGACCGCGAGGCCGGCGCGGAGATCTTCCGGATCGGTTATCAGAAACCGACGCCCACCTGGACGCTGCCGCAACTGGTCTGGATCGCCGAGCACGAGCCGGAGCCGCTCCGCCGTACGAAGCACATCCTGTTCACGAAAGACTACGTGCGGCATCAGCTGACCGGCACCTGGGAAACGGATCACATCGACGCCCAAGGCAGCCTGCTGTACGACATGGCCGGACGCCGCTGGTCGGAGGAACTCTGCCAGTTGGCCGGGTTGCCGCCAAGCGTGCTCCCGCCGCTGGTCGAACCGACCGCTGTCGTTGGCTCGGTCACCCAGGAGGCCGCCGAACAAACCGGCCTGCGGGCGGGCACGCCGGTGGTGGCCGGCTGCTCCGACTCGGCCGTCGAGGATTACGCGGCCGGCGCGATCCGGCCCGGCCAGATGATTGTCAAGCTGGCTACGGCGGGCAATGTGAACGTGATGACGGCCAAGGCCCATCCACATCCGCGCACCCTGACCTACGCGCACGTGATTCCGGGATTGTGGTACACGGTATCGGCCACCAACACGGCCGCCTCGGCCGAACGCTGGTTCCGGGACGTGTTTTGCCAGCATGAAATGGAGCAAGCGGCCGGCGCAGGCCGCAGCGTCTACGAGCAGTTGCACGAGGCGGCCCGGCAGATTCCGCCGGGTTCCGAAGGTTTGTTCTTCCATCCGTATCTGCTGGGCGAGCGGAGCCCTTATTGGGACGCCAACCTGCGAGGCAGCTTCGTGGGGGCCACGATGCGGCACGGCAAGCCGCATTTCGTCCGGGCGCTGTTGGAAGGCGTGGCCTACTCGCTGCGGGACTGCTACCGCACGATCGTGGACATGCAGTTGCCGGTCGACGAGATCCGGCTGATCGGGGGCGGCGCGAAGAGCGATCTGTGGACGCAGATCATCAGCGACGTCTTTGCCCGGCCGGTCGTCCGTCCGGCGGGCTCCGACGCCAGCTTCGGCGCGGCGCTGCTGGCCGGAGTGGGCGTCGGACTGTTTGCCGACACGGTCGCGGCGGCGGAGCAGTGCATTCGTGTTCGCGACGTCGTGCAGCCGGATCCGCAGGCGACGGAAGTCTATGCCCGGCTGTTTCCGCTGTACGGCCGCATTCACGACGATTTGGCGCCCACGTATGCCGAGTTGTCGCGGGTCCTTCTAAAATCCCACTGAGAGGATCGAGCCATGACCAATCCGATATCCCGCCGCCAGTTCATCCGCTCCGCATCGGCCGCAAGCGCCTTGGGGTGCGTCGCGTCCTATTGGGTCGCCGAGACGCCGCTGCGGGCCGCTTCGTTTCAGGCCAAGAACGACCGTCCGCTGGTCGCCGTCATCGGTCCTGGCGGCCGCGGGATGTACGACGCCAAGCAGGCCGCCCGGTTCGGCGACGTGGTGGCGGTGTGCGACGCGGACTTGCAGCGCGCCGAACAGGCGCGGGCCGCGTTGGGCGGCCAGGGGGCCGTGTTCCAGGACTATCGCAAACTGCTGGATAGCCGCCCCGACATCGACGTGGTCATCAACGGCACTCCCGACCACTGGCACACGGCGGTCAACATCGCAGCCTGCCGGGCGGGCAAAGACGTGTACACGGAAAAACCGCTGACGCTGACGATCGAGGAGGGCAAGATCCTGCGGCGCGTCGTGCGCGAGACCGGGCGGATCGTCCAAGTGGGCACGCAACAGCGGAGCGCGGCCCACTTCCGCACCGCGTGCGAATTGGTCCGCAACGGCCGCGTCGGCAAGTTGCGGCAAGTCGCCGTGCTGCTGCCCTTTTACTCGTACAAGGGCGGCCCCTTCGCCGCGCAGCCGGTCCCGGCGAATCTGGACTGGGACCTCTACCAGGGCCAGGCGCCGGAACGGCCGTACTTGCGCGAGCGGACCCATTTCTCGTTCCGCTTCTGGTTCGACTATGGCGGCGGCAAAATCACCGACTGGGGCCAACATCACCTGGACATTGCCCATTGGGGCATGGGCCTGGAGGCCAGCGGCCCGCTCGAGGTCGAGGCGAAGGGCTTCTATCCGAACCACGGCAAGCCCGATTGCTACAACAACGCCGACCGTTTCACCGTGCGGATGAAGTACCCCGGCGACATCGACGTGTACTTCCTGGTCGTCCGCGACGCGAAGTACCTGAAGAGCATGGCCGACGGAGACATGACCGCCGCCGAGGACGCGGAGTTGTTCGCGGATGTGCCCGAGGAGTGGCGGCAAGAACAGCGGGACGGCATCATGTTCATCGGGGACAAGGGCCGGTTGTTCGCCAACCGCGGCAAGGCGTACGGCAAAGCTGTGGAAGAACTCCCCCAGAATCCGCTGCCCGCCGACGCCGTGCGGCTGTACGAAAGCACCGATCACATGGGCAACTTCTTCGAGTGCGTCGCCAGCCGCAAACAGCCGATCAGCACGGTTGACGTGGCGCATCGCGTCATCACGGCGTGCCACCTGGGGAACGTGTCCATGCACTTGAAACGGGCGATCCGTTGGGATTCCGAAAAGGAAGAAGTGGTCGGCGACGCGGAGGCGAGCCAGTCGATCTACGTCCGCCGCGAACAACGCAAACCATACGTAATTGAAGGGTGAGGGACTAGCGACTGGCAATCGGAGCGAACACACACGTGCTTAAGGTAGGCATTATCGGCTTCGGGTTCATGGGCCGCATGCACTTCCGGTGCTGGCGGGCCCTGGCGGGAGTAGCGGTCACGGCCGTCTGCGATGCGGACCCGCACGCGCTGGACGAAGCCGGCAAGAGCCGCGGCAACATCGCCGGGGCCGAAGGGGACGTGGACTTGGCGGGGGTCAGAATCTACCGCGATGTCGACGAACTGCTGCGGCAAGAACAGTTCGACGCCGTGTCGATCGCCGTGCCCACTCATCTGCACCCCCAAGCCACGATCGCGGCCCTGGAAGCCGGCTGGCACGTGCTGTGCGAGAAGCCGATGGCGCTGAACCTGGCAGAGGCAACGCGGATGATCGACGCGGCCCGGCGCACCGGCAAGATCCTGCAGATCGGACACTGCATCCGCTTCTGGCCCGAGTACGCCAAGGCCAAGCAGATCGTCGACAGCGGCGCGTACGGCCGGGTGATCGCCGCCACCTTCCAGCGTTTGTCCGCCACCGCCGCCCGCAAGCAGCACACGTGGTACGCCAACGCCGAGCTGAGCGGCGGCATGGCGCTGGACCTGCACATTCACGACACGGATTTCGTGCAGTACTTGTTCGGAATGCCGCGGAGCGTCTGCAGTCACGGAGCGTCCGCGGGGCCGGGCGGATTGGCGCACATCGTGACTCGCTACGGCTACGACGACGACAAGCTGGTCCTGGCCGAGGGCGGTTGGGCGATGATGCCTCCGTTTGGTTTCCAGATGCGGTTTCACATCGCCCTGGAAACGGCGACCCTGGACTTCGACTTCCAGCGCGATCCGAAACTCCGGCTCTCGACAGCGGCCGGGGAGTCGCTCGCGCCGCCGTGCGAGCCGGGAGACGGCTACGGCAGGCAGATCGAGCATTTTGCCCGGCGGGTCCGCGGCGAGAGCGTGCCCCAGGTCGTCACGCCGGACGATGCCTGGCGATCGCTGCGGATCATCGAGGCCGAGCGGGACTCGGTTCGCCTCGGGCGCGTTGTCACGATCGACGGTCCTGAAACGAAGGAGCACGATCATGCAGTGTGACGGTTGGCCGGTGGCGATCTGCAGTTGGTCGCTGCGCACCGGCGTGGCCGGAGTGGCCGACGCGATGCGGCAGTTGGGGATCGGGCATGTGAATCTCGCCCTGAAGCCGGCGCTGCGCGAGGGCGGCGACGAGTACTTGGCTGCGGTGCGCCGCCAGCCGTGGACGATCACGGCCATGACGATCGGCTTTCCCCAGGAAGATTACACCACGCTGGAGAGCATCCGCGCGAGCGGCGGAATCGTGCCGGACGCGTACTGGCCCGAGAACCGCCAGGCGGTGGTTCGCGCGGCGGAGATCACGGCCCAGTTCGGCGTCCGCTATCTGACCTTGCACGCCGGGTTCCTGGAGAGCGATGACGCGGCACACGCAGGGAAGATTCGCGACCGCCTGCGGTGGCTGGCCGATGCGGCCGCCGGGCAGGGCCTGATGCTGCTGCTGGAGACCGGTCAGGAGACGGCCGACTGCTTGCGGGCGCTGCTGGAAGAGTTAAACCATCCGGCGCTGGGCGTGAATTTTGACCCCGCGAATATGATCCTGTACGACAAAGGCGATCCGGTGGCCGCCGTGCGGATGCTGGGAACTTGGATCAAGCACGTCCACGTCAAGGACGCGGTACGCACCAAACAGCCGGGCACCTGGGGCACCGAGGTGCCGTGGGGCGAGGGCGAGGTGGGCAGCCAGGAGTTCTTGACGGCGTTGAAAGAAATTGGATACACCGGCGCCTTGGCGATCGAACGCGAGGCGGGCAACGACAGGTTGGCGGACATGCGGCTGGCCGCGGAGAGGCTGGCCGACTTTTCGTAGCATGGCTCTCCGAGCCGTGTTGACTTGGCGAACGGCGCGGCGTAAGCCGGCCGGTGGCAGCGGACTGGTGCCCATCCACCGGCGGGCTGACGCCCGCCGCTGGCCAGAACAGGGGCACGGCTCGGAGAGCCATGCTATGGGAAACCGCCGGCCACGGCGGGGTAGCACTCGAAAACGGGAGGAAAGCAATGGGCGGCGAAATGACCTGGGATCTGTACCTGAGCCTGAGCGGCATGAAGTTCCTGGAGTTCACCATCTGGGGTGCGTGGGCGCCCGTGCTGGCTTCCCGGATTCTGGGGCCGCTGAAGATGAGCGGCAAGCAGTTGGGCTGGATCTACGGAACGCTGCCCATCGCCTGCTTTGTGGCCCCGATGGCGGCGGGCCAGATCGTCGATCGCTGGTGTCCGACCGAGTACTACATGGCTGCGGCGCACCTGCTGGGCGGGCTGTTCCTGCTGGCGGCCGCCCGCGCCACCCGCTTCGTGCCGTTGCTCCTGCTGATGCTCGCCCACTGCCTGTGTTTCGCCCCGACGCTGGCGATGGTCAACTCGCTCACCTTTGCCCACATGCCGAATCCCGAAGTCAATTACTTCCGGGTCCGCATGTGGGGGGCCGTGTCCTGGGTGCTGATCGGCTGGCTGCTGAGTCTCTGGCGGCGGTCGGGAAAGCTCCAGGTGAAGAGCGCGGACAGCCTGATTCTGGCGGCCGTTTGCTCGTTCGTCATGGGCCTGTACTGTTTCACGCTTCCGCACACGCCGCCCGCGCACACCGGGACAGGGGCGTTGCCGTTCGTCAAGGCGATCTCGCTGTTTGGCGACCCGAACTTCCTGATCTTCATGGTGATCTCGTTCATCGTCACCACGCAACTGCAATTCTACTACCTGGGCACCTCGCGCTTCCTGGAGGACATCGGCACCTCGCACACGGCCATTCCGGCGGCGATGAGCATCGCACAGATCGCGCAGGTGGTCGCGATGGCGGTCATCCTGCCGCCCATTTTCAAGCCGCTGGGATATCAATGGATCATGGCCTTGGGCACCGGGTTCTGGCTGGTCATGTTCCTGTTGTACGCTTGCATGAAGCCGCGCGGCCTGGTCATCGGCTCGATGATGCTGCACGGGCTGGCCTATGCCTTTTTCTTCGACGCCGCCTTTATCTACATCAACGGCGCAGCCCCGACCGACATCCGCGGTTCGGCCCAGGGCCTGTACGTCGCCGTCACGTCGGGGCTGGGCCTGTTCGTGGGCACGCAGATCACGGGCGTCGTGATGGACTACTTCCGCCAAGACGGCAAGTTCCGCTGGCGGCCCATTTTCCTCGTGCCCTGCACGCTGCTGGCGCTGTGTACGCTGGCGTTCGCAGTGCTGTTCAAGGGATGAGGGGAACGGAACGTCGCCCCTGCGCTCGCGCTCGGCGCGGGTCAGTGTTCGGCGCGGGTCTCCGACCCCGCCGAAACGGCCGACCGCAGGTCTCCCCCTCAATTCCCGGCCATACTGAAAGGAGAACAAATCCGTGCCGCTGCAATGGATCCGGGTGGACGACTATGAGTCGATGAGTGCGGCCGGCGCTGCCCGGATCGCCGCGTCGCTGGAACCGGGACTGCGCGCCGGCCGGCCCGTGCTGCTCGGCCTGGCCACGGGCAACACCATGCTCGTGCTGTACCGGCGGTTAGCCGAGTTGCTGAACCGGCGCGGTTTGAGCCTGTCGCAGCTGCACACGTTCAACCTGGACGAGTACGTCGGCGCGGACGGGCGCTGGGTGCCCGAGGACCATCCGCTCAGTTACCGCGCGTACATGGAGAAGAATCTCTTCGCCCGGTTGGACCCCGCGCTAGGTCTGAACCCCGACCACATCCACTTTCCCGATCCCGCGAGTCCGGCCGCGATGGACGACCTGATTCGGCAGTTGGGCGGCCTCGATCTGCAACTGCTCGGCATTGGCTTCAACGGACACATTGCATTTAACGAGCCGATGGCCGAGGCCGAGATCGGTGTCGAAGCGTTTGCCGCCCTGCCGACCCGCGTGATCGACTTGACCGAACTGACGATCGAGACCAACTCGCGGCTGACGGCCGGCGGCGATCGAACCAAGGTGCCGCGTCAGGCCGTGACGTTGGGCATGAAGCCGATCCTGGAGGCCCGCGAGATCCTGCTGCTGGCGTGTTTTCCGGAACAGCAGGAACCGCTGGGCAAGATGCTGCGCGGCCGTCCCACGCCCGAACTGCCGGCCAGCTATTTGTTGAATCATCCCCACAGCACGATCATCTATACGGGCGATACGATCTGCCTGGAGGAGCGCGGCTGAGATGAACGGCACCCTACTGATCGGATACGATGTGGAACGGATCCCCGGCCGTGTGCCCGGCGAGAAGTGGGTCGGCCAGCCGCTGCCGCACAACACGGCCGAGATGTTCCTCGAAGCCGTCGTGCGGATTCACCGCGAAGTCGGCGTGCCGGCCACGCTGTTTGTCGTCGGCTGCCACATCGAGCGGCTGCGGCCGCAGCTGGAAGCCTGCCTGGCGTCGGGTTTGTTCGAGATCGCCCAACACACCCACGAGCATTACCCGCTAAAGACCGTGGTCGAGGAAAGCCCGGACAACGTGTACCTGCCGGGATTGCCCTTCGACCGCATCGAAGAGCAGTTGGCCCGGCCCGTGGAGTTGCTCCAGCGGCATCTGGGCGTCCACTGCCGGGGCGTGACCGCGCCGTATTCGTATTACCGCGGGCTGGCCGACCGGCCGGACATTCTCGAGATCATCGCGCGGCACGGCATGTCGTACGTCCGCTCGTACGGCCGCAACTGCCACGACTACTTCCCGCTGGACTGGGACGTGCAGCCGTTCTGGTACGCTCGTCAGGGTTTTCCCGACTTGCTCGAGACCCCCATGCAGGGCTGGATCGACGCCCAATGGCGCCGCGAGCACGGCTGGCAGAACTGGGCCGCCTATCACGAAAACCTCAAGGAGCAGGTCGCCCGCGTGGCGGCCGGCGGGCTGTGCTGGTCCCATTGCCAGCACGATTGGACCAGCACCCTGTACGATGAACAGCTGACCTGGACGCGGAAGTTCCTGCAGCACGCCGCCGAACGGCTGCGGGTGATGACCCATTTTGACCTCTACCAGCGCATGCGGCATCTTCGCGACGAAGCCGCAGCGAATTAGCGTTTGTAGCATGGCTCTCCGAGCCGTGCAGTTGCACTGGAAACCGAGATAGAATCCGCACGGCTCGGAGAGCCATGCTACGAAGAAACGAAACTGAATTTCATCCTGGAGCACCAACCGATGCCCGCACCAAACGGCAGTTACCAAGACGAGTTCCTGTACAGCGAGTTGGCCGACGTCGTGGGCCCGGAAAACGTCTCGACGAGCCAGGCGGACAAGATCGCCTACTCGTGCGACTACTTCTGGATCCCCGAGCTGTGGATCGACCGCGGCTGCCGCAGTCCGGAGCCGGAGTTTGTGGTGCATCCGCGGAGTGCGGAGGAAGTCTCGCGGGTCTGCCGCATTGCCACGAATTACAAGATCCCGCTGACCGTCTGGGGCGGCGGCTCCGGTTCTCAGGGCGGCGCGTTGCCGCTGCGGGGCGGGATCGTGCTGGACACGAAGAAGCTGAACCGCATCCTGGAGATCGACAAGCAGTCGTTGACGGTCACCGCCGAAGCGGGCATCATCATGCAGCACCTGGAATGGGCCTTGGAGCGGGAGGGCGTCGGGACGATGCACGAGCCCGCCTCGATCGGCTGCGCCACGCTGGGCGGGTTCCTGGCGCATCGCGGCACCGGCGTGCTGTCCACCAAGTACGGCAAGATCGAAGACATGGTCATGTCGCTCGAAGCGGTGCTTGCCGACGGCAGCATCGTCAACACGTTGGCCGTTCCCCGGCATGCCTCCGGCCCCGACCTGAGCCAGCTGTTTCTGGGCTCCGAGGGCACGTTCGGCGTGATGACCAAGGCCACGCTCAAAATTCATCCGTTGCCCGAAGTACGCCGCTTTCATGCTTTTGTGTTTCCTGATTTGCACACCGGGTTGGAGGCCGGCCGGCAGTTGATGGTCCGCCGCCTGCGGCCCTGCGTGATTCGGCTGTACGACGAAGCCGAGACCCGCCGACTGATCCGCCGCGTGTTGGGCATCGAAAAGGACGGCGCCTATCTGGTGTTCGGGTTCGACGGCGACCGGGACCTGGTCGATCTGGAGATGAACAAGGCGTTGGCGATCTGCCGTTCTTTCCAGCACGAGGATTTGGGTCCCGACTTGGGTCAGGACTGGTGGGACCACCGCTACGACTTTTTCTTCCCCAACCACATGTTCCGCCTGCCGCAGGCCTTCGGCACGCTGGACACGGTGGCCACGTTTGCCAACATCGAAAACGTGTACCGCGCGATGAAACGGGTGATTGAGGAACAGTTTCCCATGGCCCGCTACATCGGCCATTTTTCGCACTGGTACGAATGGGGCTGCATGCTGTACGCCCGCTTCATCATCGACCATCCGCCTGAAGATCCGCACGAAGCCGCGCAGCTCCACAATCGCGTCTGGGACGCCTGCCTGCGGGCCGCCATGCGGGAAGGCGGGCTGCTGAACGAGCACCACGGCATCGGCTTGAAACTGGGCCGCCTGATGCGGGAACTGTACGGCCCGGCCTACGGAGTCCTGGAGGGAATCAAGAAATCGCTCGACCCGAACAACATCCTGAATCCCGGCAAGATGGGATTCCCCCCGTAGCACGGCTCAGAGAGCCATGCTACGTGGAACACTTACGACGGAGAATTTCGCCATGCTGATTACCGAACATCGTTCCACCATCGAAGCCTGCCGCTTCTGTTTCATGTGCCGCCACGTCTGTACGGCCGGCGTGATCAGCGGCCGCGAATCGGACATTCCGCGCGGCAAGGCTTTGATCCTGTTCAAAATCCTGAAGGGCTACGCCGAGTACACCCCGGACCTGGTCGACGCGTTGTACCGTTGCTGTCTGTGCGGGTTGTGCGAGGCGTGGTGCAAGGCCGACTGCCATCCGCCGGCCGCGATCCTGGCGGCCCGCGCCGACCTTGTGGCCCAGGGCAAGGCCCCCGGCCCAGTGCAGCAGATCAAGGACCGTCTGCTGCAGACCGGCAACCCTTTCGGTCTTCCTCCCGAACAGCGATTCCAGACATTGGACAGTCCGGACTTGTTTCGCCCGCAGGCCGAAGTTGTTTACTACGTGGGATGCGACACGGCCTACCAGCAGCCGCAGATCGCTCAAGCGTTTTTGAAGATTCTGGCCGCGGCCGGGACTGACGTCACACTCCTGCGCAACGAACGCTCGACGGGCAAGCCCCTGTTGCTGCTCGGGTATCCGGACGCAGCGCGGGCGATGGCCGCACAACTGGCCGCGGAAATCCGCGCCGTTCGGCCCAAGGTGCTGGTCACGACCTGCCCCAGTGCCTTCGACGCCTTCAAGACCGATTTTCCTGCCCTGGGACTGGACCTGAACGGCATCGAAGTGCTGCACGCCACGCAGTACGTCGATCGTCTGATTGAACAGGGACAGCTAGTCCCGCGCCAGCAGGCAGTTTCTGTCGCCACGTTCTTGGACGGCAAGTACCTGGGCCGCACGCATGCCATCTATGACGAGCCGCGCCGGATCCTAAGCCGGATACCCGGCCTGACCGTGCGCGAAATGGCCTGGACGCGGGAATTGGCCTATTCCTGTGGCGAGCCGGGCGGCGTGTTCCACTTGCTTCATCCGGAACTGAGTCACAGCATGGCCGCGCGAGTCCTGGAGGAGGCGGCGCAGACCGGCGCCGACATGCTGGTCACGGCTTGCCCCGCGACGTTAACGCTCTTGCAACAAGCCAATCGCACGCCGCTGGCGGTGCGCGATCTGGTCCAAGTCGTCGACGCCGCCGTGGCCGGCCACCGGCCGGATCGCACCGGCGGCGCTGCGGAACCCAGTTGACCGGGCCGATTGAGGGGCGCAAGCCGGCCGTTCGGCAAGGCCGATTGGCCCCCGGACGTGCCGGTCGGGCAAGCGGCGGGCCGTTCGCCGCCCGCCGCGCCAGGGCTCTCGCCGCGGATTCGGCCTGCTATAATGAACTCCGCAGACCGGCGCGATTGGGCGGCGGAAGCCAGTTTTCTGATGTCGCGGAGCTTGCCGAACATGCCTTCTCCTTTCCCCGGTATGGACCCGTTCCTGGAAGGCCCGGAATGGGAAGACTCCACACGCCACTGGCTGCAGCAACGAATGACCAAGCCATGATGCCAGATCCCAACGGAAACGATGTCGGCGACCCCAGCCCGAACGGCGGCGGCCCAACGCGGCTGCCCGACTCCCGCCGGGCCGTTCCCGCTTTTCGCTGGTGGATTGCCGGACTGCTGTTCTTGTGTACGGCGCTCAGCTTCTTCGACCGGCAGGTGCTGTCGGTGCTGGCGCCGACGGTGATCCAAGAACTGAAGATGAACAACGACCAGTACGCGAACGTGGTCGCCGCCTTTGTGCTCAGCTACTCGATCATGTTCGCGGTCGGCGGGCGGTTTCTGGACTGGGTCGGCACGCGTCGCGGCATGCTGATCTGTGTGTCGCTGTGGACGGTGGCCAGCGCCGCCCACGCCTGGGTCCGCAGCGCGTGGCAGTTGGGCATGTTCCGTTTCTTGCTGGGCGTCGGCGAAGGCGGCTGTTTTCCGGGCGTGACCAAAGCGGCCTTGGAGTGGTTTCCGTTGCGGCAGCGGTCGCGGGCGATCGGGTTCGCGATCGGCGGCGCGGCGATCGGAGCGGTGTTGGCCCCGCCGCTGGCGACGTGGATGGTGGGGCACGTCGGCTGGCGCGGCGCATTCCTGGCCACGGGAGCCTTCGGCGCGACGTGGGTGCTGTTGTGGGCGATGTTCTACCGGCTGCCGCGGCAATCGCGATTCGTTTCCGCGGCCGAGTTGGCGGTGATCGAAGAGGATGCCCGCGGCGACTCGGCGCCGGCAGAGGAAGCCGGCGGCTTGCTGAGCTGGCCGGAATTGCTGCGGCTGCGGCCTGTCTGGGGGCTGATCCTCACCCGCTTTCTGCTCGACCCGGTGATGTACTTGTACATGTTCTGGATCCCGCAGTACCTGAGCACGGAGCGTTCGGCAACGCTGGCCGACATCGGCCGGTTGGCCTGGATTCCGTTCCTGACGCTCGACGTAGCGAACATCTTGGGCGGGCTCGTCTCCGATCGCCTGGTCCGGGCAGGCTGGTCGATCGGCGCGGCGCGCAAGACGGTGATGGGCGTGGCGGCGATGCTGACGCCGATTTCCATCCTGTCGATGTACGTGGATCGCATGGACGTGGCCGTGGGCTTGATGAGCGTGCAGATGTTCGCTCACGGGTTCTGGATCACCAACTACATGACGTTGACCGGCGATCTGCTGCCGCCCCGCTCGGTCGGCACGGTGGTCGGGTTGTGCGGCTGCGCGGGAGGCTTGAGCGGCTTTTTCACGACCAAGCTGGTGGGACTGATCGTGGACCGGTTCACGTTCGTTCCCGTCTTCATCGCCGCCGGCGTTTTGTATCCGATCGGCTTTCTGGTCATCCTGCTGACCATCGGCCGAGTGCAGCGGATCGGCCGAACCGCCCGGGAACCTTGAGTTCCGGAAGTCTCAGCAAGCGCGCCGCCGATCAACTCAACGAGCCGGCAGCTTCAGTTCGAAGCTCGCCCCCGTAGCGGTGTTTGGGACCAGAGTCAAATCGCCTCCCAGTCGCCGCGCCAGACGGCGGCTGAGGGCCAAGCCCAAGCCGACGCCGGGCGCCGAATTCGCCGCGTCCTGGGCGGATCGGCAGAATGGGCGGAACAGCCGCCGGATCACGTCCGCGGCGACGCCCGGACCGTGATCCGTCACGCGCAGGCAGAACCCTCGCCGATCGGCCTGAACGTCGATGTGAATGCGCCGGTCCTCGGCGCCGACAGAGTACTTGCACGCGTTGTCCACCAGGTTGGCGACGATCTGTTCGACCGCCGCGACATCGGTCCGCACGGTCGTGTCGCGAAGGGCGTCGTCGATCGAAACGTGCAGGTCCCTCTGGGCCTGCTCCGTGCGATGCCGGAGGCGGCCGGCCAACCGATCGAGCAACTGTCCGACGGTCACCTCCTCCGTGTGCGTGACGGCGCGGCGGCGCTCCAGCCGGGCGTAGGACAGCACGTTTTCGATCAGCTGTGCCAGGCGGTCCGATTCGCCGCGCAACGTTTCCAGGTACTCCCGGCGGCGGGCTTCGTCGGGAACCATCCCGCCGGCGAGCATCTCCGTGTACAGGCGAAACGTCGTCAACGGTGTCCGCAATTCGTGCGTCACGGCCGACACAAAGGCGGCCCGGCGCTCGCTGAGGGCACTCATCCCCAGGACCAGCACCACCACGGCGGCCACGGCCAGCAGCGTACACAGCCACGCCACAATCAGGGACGTACGGATCGGAGGCGACAGCGTTTCGTCCGCGGCGCTGATTCGTCCCGGAACCAGGCGGATGGGCAGCGCCGCCAGGAGATACGGCGCCGCCCGATCTTGGCCCCCGGCCGCCGGGCGGGGGTCTGTCAGCTCCGTCTCCGCCCCCACGGCCGGGACCAGTTCCGCGTCGCCCAGCAAATCCGTGACCCGTTGCACGAGCCACTCGCGGAGCGCGTCCCAGTCCAGCCAGCAGCCTTGCAGCCAGGTTTCGTCGCCAAGCCTGACTCGCCGCACGAGTAACAGGCGGTCGCCGATCCACACCGGGTGCATGTCGCCTTCGATGGGGAGCAGTCCGGTGACCGTTGGAACGCTCGTGGCCGGCATGCTACCGGACTGGGCGGCATCGGCCGGCGCCGACAGCGACTGGCTGCGGTTATCCAGAGAGCGGGCGTATTT
>Ga0116156_10001703_pt1 | contig 20961 bp, 18 predicted proteins | sample AD_UKC045_MetaG_FD_89891 | JGI IMG/M metagenome (GOLD analysis project Ga0116156, IMG submission 89891) | Active sludge microbial communities of municipal wastewater-treating anaerobic digesters from USA - AD_UKC045_MetaG | ecosystem: Engineered > Bioreactor > Anaerobic > Digestate | place: USA... | reverse complement strand
CACGTCAATCACAACCTCCGTGGCACTGCCTCCGATTTGGACGAAAAATTTGTCCATTCCCTCGCCCAGCAATTTCATTTATCTCTCAGCAGCCAAAAAATCCCCGCGTCGCGACAATTGTCCTCCGAAGAACAACTACGCCGTTATCGTTATCGTTTTTTGGAAAAAATTCGTCAACGCACCCACAGTGATTACATCGTCACTGCTCACCATCTCGACGACCAAATTGAAACCATTGTTTTTAATTTCTTTCGTGGTACCGGCCTCTCCGGTCTTTCCGGCATGAATGCGCAACAAGACCATTTACTCCGTCCTTTATTGAACACTCCCAAAACAGAAATTCTTAAATATCTGCAAAAACACCATCTTTTCTATCGCATCGATCAAACCAACCAAGACACAAACTTCAACCGCAATCTCATCCGTCACCAAATATTACCTCTTGCCCAACAAATCAATCCCCAGCCAACGTCTGCCATTATCAATTTAAAAAATATTATCGACCAAGAACAAGACTATATCAAAAAAACCATCTTGCAATTGTTCTCTGATCTTTATCTTTCTTCTCCGTTCTCTCCAAAAAAATGGCAAACGATACTTGCCCAACCACGTCTCCGCCACCACTTTTCTTTCGAACATTCATCACCGATTCTCACTCTTTCATTAACCAAATTCAAACAACTTCATCCTTTCTTGCAAAATGAACTCGTCAAAACAATTTTGACCCCGTTTGTTCCCCCCAATAAACAACTGACTTTCAAAAATATTTGTGAGATTGGCCATATCCTCAATTTCTCACAAGGTGGCAGTCAAAAATCTTTGTTCAACACCTTCACAATTAGTAAAAAAAATGATAAAATCTACTTGCATCTTATGAAGTAATTTTCAAATCAAAATCATTTATCATCCCTTTACTTATATATTGGATATTGATACTTGATCCTGTGCGATTTGTTCGAAATTTGAGATTTGTAATTTGAAATTTCTCGCTTATTGCATATTGCCTATTGAACTCTATCCATTAATTTTCTAACAATACTCATCATGAAAAACTCTCCCCTCAAAAATATACTTATTTTAGTTCTAGTTACCGCCATTATTGCCGGTATATTTTCTTTTTGGAATTCCACCCAAAAACAAATCGAAAACATCACTATTTCCCAACTCGCTTCTGAAGTCAATCAACAATTGGTTGACAAAATTCAAGTCAAAAACAACCGGTTGGACATCGACCTCAAAAGCGGACAAAAACAACGTACCTACAAAGAGAGTAATGTTTCTCTTACTGAATATGGCATCACGACCGACAAAGTCACCATGGAAGTCATCGACACCGAAACATCCGCCCTCTGGATCAGTATTATTTCCAGTTTTCTACCATTCCTTCTAATCATCGGTTTTCTCTGGTTTATGCTCCGTCAAGCGCAAGGCAGTAACAACCAGGCCATGTCTTTCGGCAAAAGCAATGCCCGCATCGCCAATTTTTCCAAACGACGCATTACGTTTACCGATGTCGCCGGTGCTGAAGAAGCCAAAGAAGAGCTTTTTGAAATTATCGAATTTCTTAAAAACCCCCAAAAATTTATCAAAATGGGTGCCGAAATTCCCAAAGGCGTCTTGCTATATGGCCCTCCCGGTTCCGGCAAAACCCTCATTGCTAAAGCCGTAGCCGGTGAAGCTGGAGTTCCTTTCTTTTCTATTTCCGGTAGTGAATTCGTCGAGATGTTTGTCGGTGTGGGTGCCAGTCGTGTCCGCGACTTATTTGGCAAAGCCAAAAAAAGCGCTCCCTGCATAATTTTTATTGACGAAATTGATGCCGTTGGCCGACAAAGAGGTGCCGGTCTCGGTGGCAGTCACGACGAACGCGAACAAACTCTCAATCAAATATTAGTCGAAATGGATGGTTTTGAAACCGACACCAAAGTCATTATCATGGCCGCTACCAATCGTCCCGACGTTCTTGATCCCGCTCTCTTGCGTCCCGGTCGTTTTGATCGTCGCGTCTACATCGGTCTACCGGATATCAAAGACCGCGAAGCCATTCTCAAAGTCCATGCCCGCAACAAGCCTTTTGCTTCCGATATCGATCTTAATACCGTCGCCAAAAAAACTCCCGGCTTTTCCGGCGCCGACCTGCGCAATCTTCTCAACGAAGCCGCTCTTTTAACCGCTCGCCAAAACAAAAAAATCATTTCTATGGACTTTGTCAATCAAGCATTGGAAAAAATTGCCCTCGGACCGGCCAAGAAAAACAAAATTCTCACTTCCAAAGAAAAAGAAATTACCGCCTATCACGAAGCCGGCCACGCTATTGTCGCTCACCTTTGCCCGCTTGGTGATCCGGTCCACAAAGTATCGATTATTGCTCGCGGTATGGCTCTGGGCGTCACTTGGTTTTTGCCCGAACAAGATCGGCACCTCTATTCCAAGAATAAATTTATCGACGACATGGCTTCAGCTCTTGGCGGTCGCGTTGCCGAAGAAATTATCTTTCATGATATTACCACCGGCGCCCAAAACGATTTACAAAAAGTTAGTCAAACCGCTCGCCACATGGTCAAAGACTATGGTATGAGCACCGAATTAGGTCCTATTACTTATGGTCAAAAAGAAGAAATGGTTTTTTTGGGACGTGATTTCAATGAACAAAAAAATTATTCCGACCAAACTGCTTCCAAAATAGACAGCGAAGTAGCTCATTTTATCAGTATCGCTTACAAAAAAGCTAAAGATACTCTTCTAAAAAACAAATCAATTCTCGACAAAGTCGCCAAAAAACTGCTAGAAGTGGAAACCATTGAAAACGAAGAATTTGCCAGTTTTTTCCCTAAAAAAACCAAAACTAAAACCGCTTAACCAATTTTATTAAATATTTTACTATTAGCTATTTGATTTTCATGGATCTCAACAAAATAATTTCCAATTCATTCAACATTACTTTCAAACACCGCTATCTATGGCTACTTAGTTTTCTCGCCATCATCGGCGGTGTCGCTTCCGAAAATCAAGTAAATTTCAATTTCAATTTTCCTTCCGAATTGTTGTCTAACTCTTCCGCTATTCAATCCATCGAATCTACCATCACTGATTCCTTGAATAAAATCGAACTATATTTGCCCATAATTCTTATCGCCCTCGGTATCATATTTATTATTTTTATTATTTTGTTTTTCACAGGTCTTGTTGCCAAAGCCGGTATGATCAATAGCATCATGCAAGTCAACCAAAATCAAACATCTTCCTTTTCTCAAAGTCTATCTTTTGGTCAAAACTTTATCTGGCGACTATTTCTTCTTCGTTTACTATTTGGACTCATCTACATCGGCTTGAGTATTGTCTCGGTCATTATTGTCATCTTCACCTTTTTACTATTTTTTATCACTATTCCGCTCGTCTGGCTAATTTTCACCATCCTCGGCATTATCTACAAAAATGCGGAAATAATTATGATCCGAGAAAATCTGGGAGTCATCGCCTCCATTCAAAATAGCTGGCAATTATTTTTAAAAGAGTGGAAAAATATTGGCATTCTCTGGCTGATAAAACTGCTTTTTGATATTGTTTTGGGAATTTTTGGTTTTGTTTTATCAATCATTGTTTTTGTCTTCTCAATTTTCATCGTCGTCTTAGGAGTATTTTTCGTCATCTCTCTTCAAAATCAAATTATTACTATTGTTGGAATTTCTTTCGGATCTCTATTGATTGTGCTTTTAATTTGTTTGGGTATATTCATTGGCTCAATCGTTAATACTTTTTTCACTTCCTACTGGACTCTCGGCATCAACGACTTGTATCCTTCGTATCTATCATCAATCACCCCCACCGAATAATATTTTCCCAAATAATATTTTATAAATGTCACACCAAACCGGACGGCCCACCCCCGCCCAACACATTTCTGCCGGACCGCTCTTGTCTGCTTCTCTCATTATCTCCGTTAGTTCACTTACCAGCCGTTTTTTAGGTTTGCTACGCGATCGATTATTGGCCGGCACTTTTGGCGCCGGTGATAGTTTGGACATGTACTATGCTTCTTTCCGTATTCCCGATCTCATTTTCAATCTTCTAATTCTCGGCGCTTTATCCAGTGCTTTCATTCCGGTCTTCAAAAACTATCTCTCCCAAAATAAATCCGCCCAAGCTTGGCATCTTGCCAATAACATCATTCACATCTTGTTGATTATCACATTGATAATCTGTCTGATTGTCTTCATTTTCGCCCACCAATTTACCGCCATTATCGCTCCCGGCTTTACTCCTGACCAACTCGCCACCACCTCTTATCTCACTCGCATCATGTTGATTTCCCCACTATTTTTTACCATCAGTTCAATTACCGGCGGTATCCTCAACAGTTACAAAAAATTCATTTCCTATTCTCTCGCCCCCATCATGTACAACTTGGGCATTATCTTCGGCATCATATTTTTAGTACCCACTCTTTCAATTTACGGATTAGCTATTGGCGTCATTATTGGCGCTTTCCTTAACCTGGCCGTTCAAATTCCCGAACTATATTCCATCGGCTATCGTTATCGATTTGTGATCGAACCCAAAAATCATGATATCAAAAAAATCATCATGCTCACCATTCCAACCATGTTCAGCCTCGCCGTTGCTCAAATCAATCTGACAGTCGATACCATTATCGCCTCCACTCTCCAGCCTGGCAGCATTTCCGTCATCAATCTAGCTACCAATCTTTTTTATATCCCGATTGGTGTTTTTGCCATACCAATTTGTACCGCTGTTTTTCCCAACTTAGTTGAACACATTTCCAATCACAACGTTACTCAATTTTCCCAACAATTTTCCCGCTCAACCAAACAAATCCTTTTCGTTATCATTCCTTCCATGATTTTTCTCTATATTTTCCGCGCTCAAATCGTCCGCATACTTCTTGGTACCGGTGCTTTCGACTGGAACGATACTGCTCTAACTCTGACTACTCTTGGATATTTTGCTTTCAGCCTGCCCTTCCAATCTTTATTACCATTGATCACCCGCGGCTTTTACTCCACCCAAAACACTACCAAGCCCCTCATTTCCAGTAGCATTTCCATGCTCAGTAACATTATTCTCAGTCTTTCGCTGACACCATATTTTGGTGTATCCGGCTTGGCTCTTTCTTTTACTATTTCTTCCATAATCAACTTTCTTCTCCTCACTTATTTGTTTCATCATCATTTATCTCATTTTCGACTTCGCATCAATAATTCTATCATCCAATATGCACTTGTTTCGATCTTCGCCGGCATTATTGCCTATCTTTCCTTGCAAGCTTTCGAACCATTTTTCAACAACAATACTTTGGTTGGTCTATTTTTTCAAACCGCATTATCATCTATACTGGGCATAGTAGTATATCTATCGATTTCGTATCTGCTCGATATTGAAGAACTGTTTTTATTTACCAAAATTTTCCGCTTCTCATTTTTCACCAATTTATTTAAAAAATAACACTCACAATATTCCTCATAACAAGCAATACTTAAAAAACATATTAAAAAATAACATAAAAAAATGCCCAATCCTTTCGACAATCTACCGCCAACATCACCCAATAATTCATCCGCTCCTCCCTCCGATCAAAATTTTCGTCCCAATCCCGCCACCACCCCTCCTTCTTCATCCAACCCCACCCCACCACCCACCTCCAATAAATTTGCTGAAATCGAAAAATTGCAACAATCCATCACTTCCGGTCAACCGCTATCCAATAACGATGACCACCCAAACAATCCCGACACCACTGCTCCCGCCACTCCCTTCTATCTTTCAATCATCAACTTTCTTGGACAATCAAAAAAAATTATTTTCATCATTCTGGCGATTCTCTTAGTTGCCGGCATTGGTGGTGGCGTTTACTATTATCTCAATCAACATCAAGCTACCATCAAACTTACTCTTACCGACCAGCCCGACCACCTCACTATCAATAATATCGATTATCCCACCGACCAGCCCAATCAAGAAATAACCGTCAAGCCCGGCACATACATTATTAATGCCACCAAAGATCTATACTACCCTTACAACAACACGTTTGAACTGACTTCTCAACAAACCAAAGAAATAAATATCTCCCTTCAATCCTACCCTTCGTCCAATAAAATTATTGAATACACCACTTCTTTCCCTCACCTCGACCCGACCGAAACAGAACTCAGCTACCTTTCCAATTTTGGTACCACCTTCTATCTCGTTAGACTGGATAACCCCCAAAAAGGCACCGGATCACCCAATACATTCAATCATATTATCAACGCTGTTTGGGCACCATCCTCCCGCAAAGCTGTTCTTATCACTTCACTCAACGATCCGACTCTTCACCAATATCAGACCAGCAATCAACTCTACCAAACTTCCCGTCCTCTCAACTCTGTCGTTTACAGCCTTTTTGATTTCAGTAAATATGACTTGGTCAATCAGAATTTGCTTGTCTATCCCACTACTGTCAAAAACCCTTCTTGGCATCCCACCAAAGAAGAAATTATTTATCATTATGTCGATCCTACCACTGGAGAAAACACCTTATCCAAATCCAAACCAAATCTCGACAACCGCGAACCTATCGTCGAACTCGCCGGTTTTTCCAATGTTCTTTCCAAATATTCCCCCGATGAAGAAATGATTGCTATTGTCGATCAAGATCAAAGCACTTCCGCCGAACCCAATCCTGTTTATCTGTTCTACACCGTTCCTCGCAATTTTGAAAAAATCCCCACCAAAGACAATTACATTGATTTTATCTGGTCACCCGATTCAACCAAGCTCATTGCTTTCAAAAACAATAATCAACCTACTATTTTTGATATCAAAACTTATCAAGCCACCGACCTTGATTTCAAAGCAACCGCTAATCGTGTTGCCTGGTTTTCTTCTTCGGATAAATTAATTATTTTCCCTCTTGATTCCTCATCCACCGACCAAATGCTTGTTTATGATATTGCTACCGGTCAAACCGAACCGATCAAAACAAAAGATGCCAACAATTTTCAAACAGTCACCGATCCGATACTCAACCGCGCCAATAACATCATGTATTATATCGGCGACAACTACCTGTACTCACTAGCTATCAAGTAACACTTCTTCCCCCTAAAATTCAAAAAGGCGAACATCTTTGTTCGCTCTTTTTTATAATCTATTTTTTCTATTTGGGATAATTTATATATAAGCTTATCCCAAATATAAAACCCCAGTACAAAAACACAAACAGTCTCCAATCTCTTGTGAGATTTTGAAGATGTTCCTTCATTCTTTTCTACCCTCTTTCTTTTTTAAAAATTCAAAATCATATTTCTGAATATACAGACTTTTAATTCCATAAGCAATACTTATTTTTTTGCAACTACTTACTCACCTCTTTCATCCCTTACAAGTTGTTTAATCCTTTGCGATTGTTTGGAATTTGAGATTTGGAATTTGAGATTTAATTGCATATTGCATATTGATACTTACCCCTCATTTGCCAATCCGAAAAAATACCACATCTCCATCATTCATGACATAGTCTTTTCCTTCCATTCTTGCCAAGCCTTTTTCCCGACAACCTTCCCAGCCTCCGCACTCGACAAATTTTTCCCAATTGACTACATCGGCTTTAATGAAATTCGCCTCAAAATCCGTATGAATCACCCCGGCTGCTTGCGGCGCTCTCATCCCTTTGGTGATTGTCCAAGCCTTTACCTCCATTTCCCCCGCTGTAAAATAAGAAATCAACCCCAACAATTCATATCCGGCCGCCACCAATCTTGTCAAACCGCTTTCCCTCAAATTCAAACTGCCTAAATATTCTTTGGCCTCTTCGTCGCTCAAATCCGCCAATTCCGATTCAATTTTAGCCGACAATACCACTGTCTTTCCTTTCAATCCGATTTCTTCTCCCAAACTGACCTTGCTTGCATCGTCTTCCGCCACATTCAAAACATTGATCATCGGCTTCATCGTCATCAAATGCAATGATTTCAAAACAATCATTTCCTCTTCTGTCCATTCTTCATCACTCAACACTTTTTCCTCTTCCAACAACGCCTTTACTTTCAATACTATTTCCCAATTATTTTTGTCTTCCTTGCTACCCGACTTCGCTGCTTTCTCAAAACGAAGCACCGCCTTCTCCACCGTCTGCAAATCAGCCAAAATAAGCTCCAACATTATTACTTGCAAATCATCAATTGGACTCACTCGACCGGCCACATGTACCACATTGCCATCGTCAAAATGTCTCAATACGTTGGCAATCGCGTCACACTCCCGTATATGCGACAAAAATTTATTACCCAACCCTTCACCTTTACTTGCCCCCTCCACCAAACCGGCAATATCCACAAATTCCACTGTCGCCTCCACGATTCGCCCCGGTTTAACTATCTCCGCCAATTTGTTCAATCGTTCGTCTCGCACCGGCACAATTCCTACGTTTGGTTCAATCGTGCAAAAAGGATAATTGGCTATATCCACCTGCACCTTGGTCAACGCTTTAAACAAAGTTGATTTCCCGACATTTGGCAAACCAACCAATCCAATTTTCATAAATAGTTATTAAAAAAATAATCTTCTTCTTTTATCCTTAATTTATTTTAACAAAAAAAGATGTCTTTTATAAAAAAGACACCCTCCTTTATTTAAATTCTACACATTTTTGTCTTCCATCACAAACATTTTTTCCACAGTTTGTATTCTTTTTTGTCATCCTCAAGACAAAAGCCGTTGAATAGCGCTTCGATATTTCAGTTTTGTTTTGTCATACCCGATAAAGAATATTCACTTCGCTCATGTCTTTTCGGGTATGACAGAAAAGTTATTTATTTTCCTTTGCGCTTCGTTTGGGATTTGTGACTTGGAATTTGGAATTTCTTGCCTATTGCATCTTGCTTATTATCTCACCCGCCACCAACCAAATAAGTATTATTGCCAAACACATCGATCCCGACTTACAATACATCTATAAATTTAAAAACAATTATTCAAACATGCTCATCACCAGCCCACACAATCCCCGTTTCCGCCACCTCCTATCTTTATCCAAAAAGAAAAATCGTACTCAAGAAAAATTATTCGTCATCGAAGGCCAACGAGAAATCACCCGTGCCCTTGCCTGCGGTCTCCGCCTTCATTCTCTCTTTGAATCAATCGAAAATACCGAATCACTAATCGACGCCATTTCCACTACCGATAATTTTTATAATTACCAACTTCCTCCCGACCTCTTTATCAAAGCTTCTTACCGAGCTAACCCCACTGGTCACTTAGCCATCTTTTTCAAGCCCAATACCAATCTCAAACAATTTGACCAAAATTTTGGCTTGAAAATAAAAGACATTATTGTACTGGTCATCGAATCACCGGAAAAACCGGGTAACGTTGGCGCTTTGCTCCGTACCGCCGACGCCGTCGGCGTCGATTGCACCATTATTACCAATCCCAAACTAGACTTATTTAACCCCAATGTCATCCGCGCTGCCGCCGGCACTTTTTTCTCTCATCCCATTTATCTTGCCAACAACGAAACCACTATCAAACTGCTCAAACAAAATAAAATTAAAATTATTTGCACCACTCCCAACGCCAAACAATATTACCATGAGATAAAATACACCAAACCATTCGCCATCGTCGCTGGCGCCGAAGACCAAGGCCTATCGAACCAAATGCTCAATACTGCCGACCAAACAATAAAAATCCCCATGCGCGGTATCGCCGATAGTCTCAATCTATCTGTTGCAACGGCAGTGGTGTTGTATGAAGCAACAAAAAAAATAGCCGACAATAATAAATCGACTATTTAAAAATTTTTATTCGTCCTCCCAATCTTCATAAAAATCATCAAGATCGTCCTCGTCTTCAATACTTCCTGCTATTATATCATCAGACACACTCTCCAAGCATGCCCGACACATCCCATATTCTTCATACTCTTTGTCTGTCATGATCTTGCCACAATCACACTTTCTCTCAGCAGCACAGTCATAACATAAATTATGCCCTGCACCACTTATTGTTTCTCCGACCTTAGAACAAAAATCACATTCTTGTTTTTTCTTTTTACTCATTAATTTTCACCTCCTTTTTCATAACCCATTTCAACTTTTTCCAGTATATTATATATGCCGCGGCACATCACTCATGAATGTCGCTTTATATGTTTACAGATAAATCATGAGTCTAAAACAGCTTTTTCGATCTTTTTCCGATATCCATTAGGTTCACTCCCATTCAAAAGCCAGTTTTTCATAGCCAACACTTTTGTTTCTATTGGAATACTAAATTTCCGCACATACTCTGACATAACCGCTAACTTTTTCATTTCGCTAGCACTGATATTTTCCACCGAACATAAATTTTGCTTTATTCGCATAGCTTTTCCCTTCGTAAATTTATCTGCCTGAGCAATCAAAACAATTTTGTCACTTCCAACAATATTACAATCTTGCGCCATCAAGTCCATAACCGCCATTGCCCCGATTAAATTCAAATCGCATATTGCTGTAACAATAACTGCATTATCAGGTGGCAAATCCAAACTCATAATTGCCTCTATCGCCACCAAGTCTTGCTGCCCGATATATTGTGAATCAACATTCCCCAAATTGCACCTTTCTACCAAATCGACTCTTCCAACATCAATCCCCAACACATTTTCCGCACGGAAAATTTCGTCATTATGTTTTTCCGCTTTTTCATCAAACCCCATATCCAAAACCGCATACTTATATTCCAAACATTCATACCAATCATTGAGATACTGAAACATTTTTTTATCAAATCCTTTCATTTTCATTTTAGGTAATCATCAATATACTCTAAAAATAACTTCTTTCATCAATTTTTAAAGTACTAATTGCACTCCAAATATAATCTCTAATAATAAATTTGTAATAAGTATTTAATTATTATGAAATTTATTATCATAATTAATACAAAAAATACAGTATTATCAAGATTAACATGCCTCTAAAATATTTTTGTACTAATTTTATACAAATTTAATTTTAAGATTTTATTTTCCATTCTCAGAACATTAGTAGTCATAGAAAACCACTTTAAAAAAAATCACCGGTCCAAAACCGGTGACACATTCTTGTAACTATTTTTTACCTAACTTTGTCACAAGAGCATTATTTATTTTCTCCAAATATTCCATCACCGGAATATTTGTCCCGCCCCTTCTTTCATTACCACCCGCATTCCACCTACCTCCCCAATTCGGATCCACTTTTTGCATAATATCTCGTAAATCCAATCCATCAGGAGCAGACATGCCCAACCTCGTTATTACTTTTGTTGTATTTTGTTTATGTATAAATAACATAATTATGGCTGCCTTTTTTAGGTAAGCTGGTAACAATACTCCACTAAATTTACGCCCGCCATCACCAATTTCCAAATAAGCCACTTTATTCTGGAAATATTTAAATTCACTCGCTATCTCTCCAACAATTTTGCGATCGACACTTCTTTTGTATAATCCATCATTCGCCACTTTCTCGAGTGGTTTATTATTCATCAAAAGAGCTAAATTTCTGAAAGACAATTCGGGATCTCTATATTGCTGTAATTCGTCCAAAAGATCACCCACTAGACTTTCCTGACCTGTATGATCTTCCGATATTGCCGCTTCAGCAAATATGTCCAATGGCGCCAATCTTCCGCTCAATATACCCGCCGACAAAATACTATCACAATCCGTATGATTAATAACAATTATAGAATTTTTATTTATAGTATATTTTTTCACATATTCAATGACTAAATTAGTTGTTGAAATACACTTATTAAATTTATTTACCGGAAAATGATGATCAATGTTTATTATATTATCTTTCTTATATCCCAAATCGCCAATTGGTTCCTCCTTTTCGAAATAATCTAGACAAAAATCAAGTACATAAATCACCCTATCTTCTTTATGACAAATATTTTTCATCGATTCATACGAACAAGGAAAAATATTTTTGTCATTACTCACAAGCACAATTTCAGCACAACTCATAACTTTCCTCCTCTCAATTTTTTCAACTGTTTCTTAAAATTATTTTTTGTATGTTAATAATATTTTTCCAGTTGAGTCTTTCGAAAAAGTAGCTACCTGATATTTTCCATTAAACAAAACTCCCTTCTAAAATATTTTTAAAGTACTTTTTATATATAAACGATACATCAAGAAAATAATTTTATAATATTTATTTTCAGATTTCGTAATTAATTACCTAATTAATTATCAAAATTCACTATTTATATGTTATAATTAATAAAATTATTTTATTGTAATATATTTATACAATTTATATGGATAATATCACTCTTCTTCATACCATCGGACTTTCCAAACACGAAAGTTCAATTTATTACTCCCTCCTCCAAACCGGCCCCGCCAAAATTTCTACAATTTCCCGCCACTGTGGTCTACATCGACCAACGATTTACCAAACAATTCCAAAATTGATAAAAAAAGGTTTAGTTACCTCTACCACCAAAGGTAAACAAAAAATATTCATACCAGAACCACCGGAAAAACTAAAAAAATTATTAACCGAACTGGAAGATAATTTCAATAATGCCATACCCGAAATGGAAAAACTCTTTGATACCTTTGGCAAACGTCCGATTATCAAATTTTTGGAAGGTACAGATGGAATCAAGCAAGTACACCAAGACTTAGTTGATAGTCTCAAAAAAGATGAAGTATATTATCGCTTTACATCCAATCTTGGCTTAAAAAAATTCAAAGAATTTCTGCCAAAAAATTACCACAAAATTACCGAACGAAAACAACTTCAACGATTAATCATTAATAACGAAAGAGTCTCCAAGGGAGATGAAGCCTACAAACCCAAGCTCAACCGGATCACCAAAAAAATACCAGGCAACTTATCCAAATTCGAACATGACGTCAATCAAATAATATACGGAAACAAAGTTGCCTACCTCGACTCAAACACCGAAACAGCCTTTGTGATAGAAAACAAAAAGATAGCCGATTTTCAACGTGATATCTTTAAAACATTATGGAAATTAATCTAAAATAAAAATTCATAAACTACACCAATCAACATTCCACCTCAATCACTTTTCCCCCACAAAAAAATTGCTTGTTAATTCAAGCAATTTTTAATATAAAAATTTTTATTAACTTCTTCACACCGGCCCGTGACCAAAAATAAACGGCACAATCAATTTGTAATCACAAATTTCTATGCCACTTACTTCACACTTCTTAATTACCGGCACCACCGCTATCACCATGCAGGGATAGCTGGTTTTGCGATATATTCTATATCGCACTTCATTTAATTTTTTTGCATTGCTCATGAAATGTTTTTCCAATGTCAAACCATCAGCTAAAACATAATCATCGAGCAACAATAAATAACAAACGCATTCATTTTGACGAATTATATTTGTCTCATTCAATTCATCAACATGAACCATAAATCTAACAGAAGTTCTATCATGTGTTATGGAATGCTTCCAAAACATTTCCTCTGCCTTTTTGAGCAATTTGCCAGTTTGATATAAACCTGCTTTTTCTACTAACTCCCAGCCAGCCACCATTTTGACCCATCTAATTCGATCATTATTTGTCGGCAGGCAAAGACAAGACAATTTATCTATCAATGATATTATTGCATTCAATATCATTTCTAATCACATCCTTTTTTTCAAATTTTAATATTACATATCAACTACCCCAAACTATACTTGCCAATTCACATTTTTTCAATAGTTTTATCATATTTTTTATATTTCCCCTACAATCAACTATAATTAAATAAAATACATCAAAAAATTAATATTATCTTTATGCCACGCACAATTGAAAATATTCCAATTCCCGAAAATATTGAAAATAATCCATCACCAAATAATACAGACGATTTAAAAGAAACCAAACCTAATTTTTCTCATCCCGATACTTCTCTTTCAATGAAAAAACTTCGATCAGCCACCGCCGAAAAAACAGAAGAATTAGTCGCTCCTAATCCACAATTTATCCTAGACAAAATTATCCACGACCATCTTTTGATACCTCCTACCGATTTATCAAAATTAAAAGTCAACACCATCAAATTCAAACTTCCAAGTATAATTCCAAACGAATATAACGGCATTCTAGAATTTGGCAGACACATCAATCAATTTGCCGAATACGCCAAAATTCTCGATAAATATATCGTTTTATACAATAGTTTAAATGATATTAAAGATATTGATACAAATAATGACAAAGAAGCTATCTCCAATTTGTTACAAAAATACTATCATATCGATCCAGCCCAACCTGGTTTTAGTACCGAATCCAACCAAGAATTAATGGTAGAAAAAATACACGATTTGTCCGTTCAAGCATCATCACCAAATACATCCACCTCCAATCCAAACAAATCTCCTTCCGAAAAACTTGACAAAGTAACAATTTATGAAATTGCCCAAAATTTCAAACAAATCTTTACTTTTGACCCTAACAAAAAAATTGCCAATCCTCAAATGTACGGATTTGACACCTCCGAACAAGCCATCAAACAGTTTCAATTTATTAAAAAACAACTTCGAGATAATCATGAAAAACAAATCGATGCTTTCACTATCAGTCAATATTTCAAAATGATTTGCGCCAATCCCAACATCGAAGAAGATCTCCAAAACGCCCTCTCAAACACCACCGACAATCAACCAATCCAACCAGAAAAACCAACAAATTCCGACTCGACTAAAAAAGAATCAACTCCACCCATCATCCTCACCGAATTATATGACAATTTAACAACAAAATATCAAGAGAAGATTCTCACCCAACCAGAAAAAACAGCAGAAACAGAACCACCAAAATCTTCAATCAAACCTACCAAAAAAGGTTGGTTCGGATTATGGTAACTCAATAAATATTTCATCTATAAATAATTTATTTCTAAACAAAATCATTCATGGAACAAAACAACACTATTTCTAGTAAACCATCCAACTCCAGTCCCTGGCTCTGGATCTTGATTGGTTGTGGAGTAATAATCTTGCTTGGTGTAATTTTATTTATCATGTTTGGCGCTGGAATCTATTACTGGATCGTCAGCTCACCTAGCATTACCAGTACTACTCCCACCGAAAACACTACCACTGATTATCAAAACTCCACTGAAAAAGATATTTCTACCGCTTCCGATACTTTTGACAACTGGCAATATCTAACTTACGAGAATGATAAATTTGTCGCCGATTTCCCCGCTATTCCCGTCATTGAAGCCAGTACTACCGACTCCACCGCCACCAATTCCTATACCGCTGACGACCCGGATGACGCCACCACCCTGTATTCTATATATGTCCAACATTACAATTTCGATCTCAAATCCGAAAAAATAGGACCAAAAGAAGTAATCGACTCTATGGTCGTAAATTCCGCCACTGGTGCCAAAGTTCTCTCCACCCAAGAACTTGATTATCCACCTTATCAAACCATGGAATTTGAAATTCAAGTCAATGATCAACTTCATCAAAAAGGTAATGTTATTATTTACGGCAACACCGTTTACAAAGTATTCATATCTTTTCCTACCAACAAACTAGATACCGAAAAATACGATCATTTTATATATTACTTTGAAGTCAAAGAATAAAAATTTATTTGACATCACCAGCCATTCATTCAAAAACAACATAATTCCAAATTTCAAATATTTTTCGCAATCCAATATTAATTACGATTAATTTTCCCTTATTATCATAATGTTCATTCAATCATAAAAATCATAGTGCAAGACTTCTGCACTATGATTTGACATGATTATTTGATGGACTATGATTTTTTTCTCATTCACTATCAATTTGTCCAAATATACCCAATTAAGATTAGTAATTTTTTAACTAATTTACATTCAATTCTTTTTACTTAAAATATTTATCAAACTGGTCAATACACAATCCTTAACCTTTTTTTGTTTTTTATCCATCACTTTCCGAGAAAGCTTTTTTTCCAAGAAATTTACAAAAGTCTTTATTTTTTTATTTTGCATAATTTTCTTTAATTCTTTTTTGCATTCCATGGTTGATTTAATAGAATATTCATTTTCGTTGATAAAGCATAATATTTCGGCTTCAATACAAGGTTTGCATTCCAAATACAAAATATTATTTCTGATAGCCAATTGTTTAGCTTCTTTTATTTCTTTCAACGAACGATCACTATCAACCAATACAATTTTTTGACTAAAATCACCCAACAATTTGACAGCAAATTGTACCGTATATAACGGTGAACCACCATGTGCATTTTTTATTTTTACACAAATCCCAGTATTTCTGGAATAAAGTTGACGTAAATGCAACAACAAATACTCTTCATCGTCACCCTCTCCACAAATCAAAACTGTTCGTTTGGCAATTCTCTTTCTTTTGTACGGATTTGATCTGGACATTTATTCCCCCATCTTGATATTTGGCACTGCCCCATACGCCCCGGTAATGTATTTTGTATAATAATTATCATCCGCTCGCACTCCTTCCATTTCATCCAATCGCCACACCTCACTCTCACCTTTTTTATTTTTTTCTACCAAAGTAATTTGATATTTATCCAATAAACCTAAAATTTGTAAACTATGAGTACTAAACAATAATTGCGCATTATGCGGATTGGTTTTCTTGGAAATAAATAATTCATACAATGCCATCACAATATCTGGATGCAAATTGACATCTATCTCATCTATCACCGCCACTCCGCCATTTAATAACACATGCAAAATTGATTTGAGAATCACAAACAATTGTTTGGTACCCGACGATTCGTATTGAAATGGAATCCGATAATCATTTTTGCCAATACGATGTATGCCCGCCACATCAAAATTATAACCTTGGTCTTGTTTGATAACATTAATAAAAAATTCTTTTAAACCAATATCAAAATTAGACATCAATCTTTCCGCTTCTTTTTTGATTTCCTTATTTTGATCAAAATAAATAAACGTTTTAGCCAAATCTCCCACCAAACCGGACACCAATTGATCTCCTATCCAACCCGCTTCCACTACATTTGTATTCAACTTTTGCCAATAATTAACCAATTTAAAACTTAAAGGATGATTGAAATGATAAGCAGTACTGATAATCGTTGCATTGGATCGTATTATATTTGCAAAATCTTTGGGTAAATTAAAATTCTTATCTTTCAAAATATACCCATCTTTTTTGCTATTAATTTTTCGTTCGAATAGTACCTTGCTAGTAATTTTTAATTTGGTCTTATTTTTTATGCGCAATTTCTCAAAATGAATTTTCTGACTGTCTAACCATAAATCATACAAATACAAATCATCATCAATTTCGAATTCAACCGATATCTTAGACACATTGTCTGATTTTTTCGTAAACAAAAATGGCTTAATCGGTATTTGGCTGTTTGGACTAGCTTTAAAAGAATATATTATCATCCATTGAGCAAATGGCAACACTCGCAACAAATTGGTTTTACCAGAGGCATTGGGACCGATAACCGCCTGCGCCTTCATCAAACGAACACCAAAAGCACTCGGAAAATACTTATCATTTTGCGGTGCTTTATCATTTACCACAAAATCGATACTATTTTCGCCAGCAATGGAATAAAAATTTTGGCAACCAAATTTATGCAACATATTTGAGAGTTATTTTCATATTTATGCCCAAATTGTAGCAAAAATATAGTTATAAGTCAATAATATACAAATAATTGTACATTATTGATTAATAACTTTTTTCAAATACTCCTCAATCACTCGTTTGTCTTCTCTATCTTTTTCATTCTTGCCATACAATTCCAAGAACTCGATCAATTCAATTTCCATGGTATTTTCATGATAAGCATACACCACCCGCAACGACTTTTTTTTCAAATACGCACACGACAAGCGCGTTTTTATAATCGTAACTTGTTTAATTTTTCTCAATACTGCCCAATTCCGACTTTTAAGACCGGTTGGAAATTTGACCAAAACTTTTTTTAATTTCTGCAAATCCTGATCAAGTGATTTGTATTTCTTTTTTAATCTTTTTAATTCTTTCGTAAATTTTGAACTTTGCCGAAATTCCATCAATATTCCCCCACATTACAATTTTTCATATTCACGCACCGACACTGAATCCGGTCGATAAAACACATGATCGTATTCGATATTTTCCCCATCATCAGCCGATGCCCACGGTGTATCAGCATGAGTTATACTACTTAATTCACTAGCCGTCTTGTCCGCATAACGCGCCAATACATCATCAATCAAATCCAACTCCTGACCACTGATCAATGACAAATCCGCTCGTACATGCGGCAAATATTTCTTTTGTTCATAGGTAAAATATCTACTTTGCACCTCCTCCAACTCCCCATTCTTTTTCATTTCTTCCACCACTTTGACAAATTCTCGCGGTGTCGGACCATGATGGTTTTTGATATAAGTCAGTCCCATCAATTGCTCTTCATATTTTTCGTAATAATCAAAATCGATAAAATAAAGTAATTTATACAAAACCGTCATTCCCACATTTGGTTTACCAGCTGTTTTTTCCAGAATATAAAGTAATACCTGTTTAAATTTATCAAGATGTTTTTTGGGAATAGATATGCGCACATCGCTAGATGTAGTATGCGCTTTAACCATATCAAATATATCCTCGATTATGCTCTTTTCCGGCATCGTCAATTCACGCTCGTCTTTTTCGATCTTGATCAAAGTTTGACGTGACAATCCAAGCCTTTCTGCCAAATCATCTTGCGTCATTCCATATTGTCTGCGAAGTTTTTTTACATTATATTTTTTGGAATACATTGGAATGTATATGAATGGTTAAGAATAGAATGTACTATAATTGTAACAATTTGTATATTTTTTGTAAATAATAACTATTATAATTGACAAAATAATATTATAATTGATAAAATAAGTTCTAAACCAAAAACAAAAAAGCGGTATCAATTTTCGAGGTCGATTACCGCTTCAAGAAAAATACAAGGTCGAATTACTCTCCTTATATATTTCAAACCCATTTTTAGAGTAACATATTTTTCAGTTTTGGGGACAAACAATAATTCATTGATAAATACACTTATGGAAAAAATATTCTCGGAAAATGATATCAAAAAAGTCTGGGAAAAAGGAATTACAGTACAAAATATGAATATCGCCACGTTAAGGATAGATGAATGTGGCGCATGGATAGAATATAAACAATACGGAAACAGAGAAAGCCAATTAGGTTGGGAAATTGACCATATAAAACCAATATCCAAAGGTGGCACCAATTCCCTTGAAAATCTTCGACCTCTTCAATGGCAAAACAATGCTGCAAAATCTGATGAAAAACTAATTTGTGTCGTTACCGCAAAAGGCAGAGAAAATAACCACAAATAATTTAACCTCAAATTCACCAAAGGGTCGGAAATATTATTTCCGACCCTACTTATTTTAATCAAATTCTTAATAAAAATATTTATCAATTTTCCTCTTAATTTCGTCATAAATAAAATCAAGCATTGGCGTTTCTTTATAAATATAATCAATTAAATTAGTTTGAAGACTATAAGGAAAATAGTATAAACCTTTATAATTAATTCTTTTCTTCTTAAATAACATTCCTTCGAATTCCTTTTTTTCTTTATCAGCTAGAATTCTAATTTGAAATTTATTATTTTTAGCAGATTTGAAGAAAGTTAATTCATTTTTTGGAAATTCGCCAAATTCATAAAAATTGCGCAAATCATAACTTAGTGTAATTAATTTTGCATCATTAAATAACTTAAATTCAGACACAAGTTTCGGAAAATTAATTTTTATAAAATTTGAATATACATTTTCTATATTATTGAATAACATCTTTAGATTACTTTCTGTGTCTTTTTTAGAAAAAGCATTGTATTTCCATCCTCCATATTTTTTGAATCTTGAGTAATCAGGCTTTTTGTATAGACGATTAATCTTTTTAACTTTTGCATTTTTTAGGTACCCAATAAATTCTACGACAGTTTCAAAAGGAAAACGGTCATTACCCATATAAAAATTTGGAGTAAGTTTTCGTTTGGTAGCATTCACTATGTTCGATATTTCAGTAATTTCTTCTTCATGTAATTCGGAGATAACCTCAGGATCAAAATAACGAATAAATCCTTTGCTTAATCTTTCTTTGAAATTATTTCTATCTTTTTCAAACATAATTCTATGAGATTCCTGTAACCATAATGGCAAATAAATATAAAAAGCTTTTTCTATTTCATTGGTTGCGTAAACATCTTTCTCGCTTAATCCCATCTGAATTCTAAATTTATCAACAAACGCAAATATATACTCTCGAGCTATATACAGGTCAACCATATTATTAAAATTCTTTTTTTTAATTAAGCCGTTCAATTGTGATTTAATTATTTCACGAGAAAAATTAATCGGATTTTTCCGCAATGGATTAGTGGCTGGGTATACGTGCGCTCCATAACCACCTTCTTTGTATTTATCATAATTCTTGAAATTCACTTCTTTAACTTGAATATCGTTTTTATCATTAGAAATTGGATATAATATATAACCCAAACTTGATTCTGTTTCATCCAATAAAGCTATACCAATTTTCCATGCATCTTTAAAATATCTATTATTAATAATAGAAAAATAAGTTCTCATTTCGTAATTATAGCAATCAAGAAATTCATGAATTTTTTTGTAACTATCTTGCACTTTTCCAATTGCAGGGTTTGATCGTTCCAATAATATTCGATACCTATTTTCAAGTTCATCTCTTGTCTGATATCTATATTGATTTGTTTTAGCAATACCGATCCACTCATCAATATACAGAACATTACTTTCACTAAAATATTTATTTTTATTTAACTGAATAGTTCTTGTTTTTGTCTTTTTGTCCCCCAATAATTTAATTGCTTTATTCCTGTCAATATACAACCAGTAAACTTTATTATTAATACTATCTACAACAAAT
>Ga0116156_10001698_pt1 | contig 20996 bp, 24 predicted proteins | sample AD_UKC045_MetaG_FD_89891 | JGI IMG/M metagenome (GOLD analysis project Ga0116156, IMG submission 89891) | Active sludge microbial communities of municipal wastewater-treating anaerobic digesters from USA - AD_UKC045_MetaG | ecosystem: Engineered > Bioreactor > Anaerobic > Digestate | place: USA... | reverse complement strand
TTCAACGAGATCGAATGTCATCTTTCCGGGTGAAAGCAACATGGTTTTGAAACTCCTCCAGAACTTACCGTCTATAAACGTAAAGGCATTTAAAACATGACCCAGAAAAAACTTTATCGTCCGCTCTTCTTGTTCAATTACCTTTTCACCACAACGATTGCAGAACCTACCGTTAAAATTCTGTCCACAGTTTTTGCATTCGCGAATTGCAACTTCGTCAAATTCAATTTTCTTTCGCGTGAATACTTTCATTCTGTTTTATAAATATTTCCAACTGTGAAGGTAATAATTGAAATGATTTCCGATGATAAGGTGTAATGCCTAATTTCATAATACCAGCACGATGCTTTGGGGTTGGGTATCCTACATTGGTTTCCCATCCATAGCCCGGAAACTGAAAAGATAGTTTGGTCATCAATTCATCGCGATAGGTTTTTGCAAGAATTGATGCAGCAGCAATCGACAGGTATTTTCCATCACCTTTTATGATGCAGGCCGATTTAATATTTTGATAAGGCGTAAACCGATTTCCATCAATCAGCAAAAATTCAGGTCGTAACGTAAGTTGATCCAATGCCAAATGCATGGCTTTGAATGATGCATTTAAAATATTGATAACATCAATCTCTTCGTGGCTTACTTCAGCAATCGCCCACGCCAAAGCGTCTCTCTTAATGTCGGCTTCAAGTTGTTCGCGATTTTGTTTATTCAGTTGCTTGGAGTCGTTTAACAAATCATGTTTGTAATCTTTCGGCAGAATAACCGAAGCCGCCACAACCGGTCCTGCCAAACAGCCGCGCCCTACCTCATCGCAGCCGGCTTCAATTAAATCAGGTGTGTACGATGACAAGAGCATACGCAAACTTAACAGCGAAATGATTCGATACAAAAGAATTCAATAGCTTTGGAATTGTTGTTGAGTTCTTTTGAAGTTTCTCAACTTCGAGCCTTCTTTGCGGCAAGGGTATTTTGGCCACGAAGCCACCAAGGCTCTAAGTATCACTAAGTAAAATGATTGATTATGCAGAAAGAAGAAATAAAAAATCCCTGGACTACCCTTTCCGGTGAAGAAAAATATGATAACCGATGGATTAATGTTACTGAATATCAGGTGCTGAATCCTTCAGGAGGGAAAGGTATTTATGGCAAAGTCCATTTTAAAAATAAAGCCATTGGCATAATACCGATTGATGCTGAAGGAAATACCTGGTTAGTCGGACAGTTTCGATATACCTTAAATGAATGGTCGTGGGAAATTCCAGAAGGCGGAGCGCCATTTAGTGAAGATCCAATGGATGCAGCCAGGCGAGAGCTAAAAGAAGAAACCGGAATTCAAGCCAATCGATGGAGCGAATTACTTCGCATACATACTTCAAACTCAGTAACAGATGAAGAAGGTATTATTTTTCTGGCCGAAGAATTAACCCAAGGCAAAAACGAACTCGAAGAAACTGAAGCCGATCTTAAAGTCTGGAAGCTACCCTTAAAGCAAGCTGTAGAAATGGTAGCAAACGGAGAAATAACCGATAGCATGAGCATGGCAGGCCTACTCATGCTTGCCCACCAAAAAGGTTTATAATTTAGCACACCTATTAGCAAGCATCAAAGCGTCCGCAACTTCAAACCTGGAACCTCAAACCTGGAACCTTGAACTTGGAACCTTGAACTCAATGACAATAAAGACCCACATCAAAGAAAATTTCCATCTCGCCTATCCGGTAATGCTGAGCAACCTCGGCCATGTATTGATTGGCGTGGGCGATAACATTATGGTGGGGCATGTAGGAGCGGCTCAACTTGCAGCGGCTGGTCTGGCCAATGTTATTTTTAATGTGTTGATGTTATTTGGCATTGGTGTTTCGTATGCCATCACACCGTTAGTGGCAGCAGCAGATGGTGAGCGAAACGACAAAAGTATTATTGAAACCCTGCGCCACGGACTCGCCATTAATTTTGTGAATGGAATAATACTGGTGGGTATTGTGATGGCCGGAAGAAATTTGTTGAATCACCTTGATCAACCACCCGAAGTTGTTGCGCTTGCTATTCCGTACCTCGGCATCATTACCTTTTCGTTAATACCGATGTTGATTTTTCAAAGCTTCAAACAATTTGCGGAAGGATTATCAAACACAAAACTTTCGTTGGTAGTGATTATCCTTACCAACATGGTAAACATTGCCATGAACTATGTTTTGATTTATGGACATGCCGGTTTCCCTGCTATGGGATTGAACGGTGCAGGCTGGGCTACGCTTATCTCACGTATTTTCATGGCCGTTGCTATTGCATGGTATGTATATCAATCCGCGGCCTTTAAAAAATATCGTGAAGGTTTTTCCATTGGAAAGTACACCAAAAGTCTGTTCAACAAAATGCTGCACATTGGTATACCTGCTGGTGTCCAATTTATTTTTGAAGTAGCCGCATTTGATTTTTCATTGGTAATGATGGGCTGGCTCGGAGCAAAGACACAAGCAGCACATCAGATTGCAATTAACCTGGCAACGCTAAGTTATATGACCACGGCAGGGCTTGCTGCTGCTGCCACCATTCGTGTTAGTTATTTTTTAGGAAGGAAAGACATTAAGAATTTAAAGCTTGCATCCTACACCATGTTGATCATGGCTTTGATAATGATGTCAGCATGTGCTGTTGTATTTATGTTTGGCCGAAACATCCTACCCGGATTTTATGTAGATGATGGAGAAGTATTAACCATTGCCTCTTCATTATTAATTGTTGCCGGCTTGTTTCAATTGTCGGATGGCACACAAGTAGTTTGCATCGCAGCCTTACGCGGTTTGCATGATGTTAAAATTCCATCGGTGTTGATTTTTATTTCGTACTGGATAATTGGTTTGCCATTGGGATACTGGCTTGCGTTCATATTAGGTTATGGAGCGCTAGGTATATGGCTTGGCCTGTTCATCGGACTTACCTTAACGGCCATCGCGATGTTCTTACGCTTTCGCGCGATGGTGAATAAGTTGACAACAACGGTAGAGTCTGCTCATTAATTTTTACACCGCAGAGAACGCGGAGGAACGCAGAGAAAATAATATGTATACCCGAATTACAATTCTTTACTAAAGCCCTCTGCGTATCTTTGCGCCCTCTGCGGTTTATTGTATTTTATTCTTAAACACCATCTCGCATTCTTCTTTTTCCTATCTTTTGGATATGAAACACAATGAAGAATTTGCCAAGCCCGTTCACGCATCGCAGACCACCATCACTGAATTAATGATTCCATCTTATGCCAACTTTGGTGGCAAGATTCATGGTGGTATTTTATTATCGCTTATGGACAAAGTAGCCTATGCCTGTGCCAGCAAACATGCCGGTGAATATTGTGTAACGGTTACGGTCGATCATGTTGAATTTCTTGAACCCGTAGAGGTAGGAGAACTAGTTTCGCTTCATGCCTCTGTAAATTATGTTGGCAATACTTCACTTATTGTAGGTATTCGGGTGGAGGCATTAAATGTAAAGACCAATGTTACAAAACACACCAACTCTTCTTACTTCACGATGGTAGCAAAAGGAGATGATAACAAACCAACCACTGTGCCAAAACTCATTTTAGAAAACAAAGAAAACGTAAAGCGTTTCTTAGAAGCCATGCGAATGAAAGAAATCAGAAACAAAGTGCGCGATGAGATGGACGATGCAAAATCAAATTTGCATATCAACGAAGCAACTGAAATTTTAAAGAAGGAGAGATGCGTGGTTAAGTATAAGGCTGAATAAAGTTTGGTTTTGTTCTTTGATAAAAAACAGATTTTGATGTTTGGCAAAAGGTTAAAATATAGATTAAGTTAGAAGAAATGGATACTTTGATGAAGCGACAAGCTTTCCGATATATTGATGGAAGGCAGGTGGAATTAATTTTGATTCCGAATCCTCCGTCTACTAAAGTTATTCAGTAAGTCTTGAATATTTATGAAAAATTTATTTTGTGTTATACTCGTGGTTCTAGTTGGTCACAGAGGGATGCCTCAATCAATATTTACAAGTAATGAAATTAAGAGAGGTATTTATAAAGATTTTAATGAATTTCTTACAAATACTCCTAGTTTAAGTTTTGATAATAAGATTTGGATTGATGAAGGAGAGATGGATCTTTTGGATAATTATGAAAGGTCACTTTTTGTTTATAAAGGAAGCGAGGTCAGACTACCAATTTATAGACTAAAAAATAGAGTAAACAATTCTCGACTTGATACTAAAGATTTCTGGGGTTATTGTGATGGTACAAAATTCTATATTAACTCATACACTCATATTCCAAGAAACTATTTTGTACAGTTATTATTAGTAGGGAGATATTGTTACTTTTTGCAAATTGATCCAAATTCAAACTCCAGTCCACCAAGTACAACACCTATAAATACAAATGGAATTGCCGAATATATTGTAAATGTTAATAATGGAAAGATTTTTAGATTAGACAGAAAACTTTTAAAGGTTATTCTGCAAGATGACACTGAATTATTAAATGAGCTTAATGCGGATAAAGAAGTAAAACACAAATTGCTTATAGAATATATAGAGAGATACAATGATAGACACATGCATGAAATTAAAATTACGAAGTAAGATTTACCCCTCTCGTTTGGATGTTGTGAGTAAGTCAGGAGCATCAACCAGATTGTTGAACATATTGATTTGTGGGATATAATTTTCATGCGTGAAATTTCAGTTGCATTTGCGCCAGATTAGAAAGGTAAAAGCGGATCCTAATCATCCAAAGTGGTCACATTGGAATGTTTTCGTATAGCTTGATAATTCTAAAATCACTATTTTAGAATTATGGATCAATACAACAACTGCTAAGCAAACAATGAAAGCAAAACTCACCGATCAGGAACAGGTAACAGAACATATCAAAAAACTTGAACCAGCATTGGCTAAAGTTATTAAAGCCTTGCGACAAATTATTTTAAGCACCAATAAAGAAATTGGAGAAAGGATTAAATGGAACAATCCAAGTTTTTATTATACGGGAGAGATGAAGGATTTTGATCCGAAGGAATACAAACGAGATGTGATTGTTATGAATCTTTATAAAGGTAGAGTAATGCTTGTGTTTCCAAGTGGAGCAAAAGTAAATGACAAGTCAGGCCTTCTTGAAGGCGATTATAAAGACGGTAGACGGATTGCAATCTTCAAAGACTTGGATGATGTAAAGGAAAAACAAAAGATGTTGCAAAAAATAATTAAGGATTGGTTGAAATTAGTGGACAAGTAAGAAACGCTCTGATTAAAGGTTTTCACGGAAGACAATAGGATATATAAAATTCATAAAACTCAAACCCCATCAACTATGAAAGAAGTAAAAGACAATCTTGACAGGAGAAATTTTATTAAAACTTCGGCAGCACTCACTACGGGTCTTCTTGGTTTAACGGGATTTCAAACATTGGAAGCGCACAGTCTTTCAACTGAAGAAGATCTTTTTGTGATCGGACCTATTGATGGCTACCCACCGCTAATCGGAACTCTTATTTCAATGTTAAACTATAATCGACAAACGATTATTAATACCGTAAAGTCATTAACAATGAAAGAATTGGATTACCTGCACGATCCAAGTGCAAATACCATTGGTGCTTTGATTCTTCATCTTGGTGCAACGGATAAGTTTTATCAGATCAACACCTTTGAAGGCCGACAAGAATTTAATGATGGTGAAAAGAAAATTTGGGATGCTCCAATGAACCTGGGTGATGAGGGCCGAAAGCAGATAAAAGGCAAAGAGGTAAGCTATTACCTCGACATGATCAATGAAGTGCGGAAGAAAACCATTGAAGAGCTTAAGAAAAAAGACGACAAATGGCTACTGGCAATTGATCCGGAATGGTCTAAAGAAAGACCTCTGAATACTTATTGGAAATGGTTTCATGTGTGTGAGCATGAGTCCAATCACCGTGGACAAATGACGTGGTTGAAAAGCAGGCTTCCGGGAGCAAAACCTGGAAGAGAGTAACTACTGCGGTCATCGATGACGGTATAATCTTTTCACCAAACAAAAGTACCAACTGCTCCTCCGCCTAAACTTGCGGTCACTACTTTGTTTTTGAATTTGATATTAAAGGTCTGTGATCCATTGCTATCATTCAGTACAATAAGCACCTTCGTACCATCCGCTCTTTGAAAGGCCACATTTTGTAAACTTCCGGCAAGGTTTGAATCAACCCTTACTGATCCGGGTCTTACAAACTTAGAAGCATGTGCTATGATGTAATACGAAACATTGCGAGCAATACCTGAACCAACCGTTATCGCGCCCAGACAAGTTGTACATCCACCATCTGTGTGAGGACCAAATTGTGTATCATTTGCTAAATTCCATTCCAAAACATTTTTACTCCAATTGCGCGTGGCTCCGATGATCAGATTTTTTACATGCCAGTTTAAATCGCCTGCAAAACCCCCTGTTGAAGAAGTCCATTGCTCAGTGAAGTAGACATTCTTTTGAGGGTAGGCATTATGCACCTCTGTTAATGCTGTAATGTTGCCGCCATAAAGATGGAATGCAGAACCATCAGAATAGGCATTGGCACTGGGATCAGCTAAAATATCCAGCGGATAAGAAGGCACATCGCAGTTATGATCGTAGAGAATAATTTTTGTATTGATTGTTGCAGTAGCGAATGCAGGTCCCAGATTGTTCTTGATAAAATTTGCTTGTTCTGATGATGACATTGACATGCTCGGATTGTTATGTGGATTGAGGGGTTCATTTTGCAAAGTAATGGCGTCAATGTTGATTCCTTCCTCAGTCATGCCTTGTATGTACTTGACAAAGTAGTTAGCATACGTTGTGTAATATGTTGTATTTAAACTACCACCTACAAAATTGTTATTGGTTTTCATCCATACTGGAGCTGACCACGGAGAGCCAAGAATTTTTATAGCTGGATTGATGGCCAGAATTTCTTTTAATAACGGAATGAGATGCGTCATCTCTGCATCTAAACTGAAGTGAGCAAGATCAACATCGGTTTGCCCGTTGGGAACGTCATCATAGGTGTAGGGAGATTCACTTAAATCAGAAGCGCCTATACTTATTCGTAGGTAGCTAACTCCAATGAAGGTACTGTCAGTAGAAAAAAGTTCTTTTAATAATGCTGCTCGTTTATCATTACTGAGACTATGAATAAGTGATGCACTTCCACTGGTTAAGGTGTAACCAAATCCGTCAATCGATTGATAGGTTTTTGTGGTATCAACCACTATTGTAGGATTGCCATTTGTCTCATCTTTAAAAATCAACGCCATGTTTTGTTTTTTAAAAAGTGTGCCCTGATCCGCGGACGTTAGCCAGAATGCAACATCAGTAGCAACAGGAGGTTGTGGCGTAATCGGAATTACTGGCTTTAAATCAGAATCATTTTTAGAGCATGACGAATGAATAAGTATGATCGCAAAAAGACAAACCCGGAAACAGGTTTTTATAAAGTCAGACGACATATTATTTCTTTTTTAAACTTGATTACAAGGTAACAATTATAGCATGCGTATCCGAACATAAGTTTTAATTTGGTGCTTGTAAAAATAGGGGCGTGTCAAATCCACAGCCAATATTTTATTCAAACAGATTGATAATAAAGTATCAACATGAAATGAAACGCATCTTGCCCATCATCGTTATCGCACAATTTTTTTTGTTCATCACTTTGGTTTGCTGGGAATGCTATTTTAAATGATGTAGGTAAAGATCTTAATCTTGCACCACAATTTCTGGCGCACGTAACCAGTGCAATTCAGTTTGGCTTTATTGCCGGAACGTTATTGTTTGCTGTGTTTACAATTTCGGATCGTTTTTCTCCATCAAAAGTATTTTTTTCCAGCGCAATTCTGGCAGCACTTTTTAATCTTGGAATCAGTATGGATCATGTGAGTCCAAATGAAATATTACTGTATCGTTTTTTAACCGGATTTTTTCTGGCAGGTATTTACCCTGTCGGTATGAAGATCGCATCCGATTATTATCAAGCTGGCCTTGGGCGATCGCTTGGGTTTCTCGTAGGCGCATTGGTTTTAGGAACCGCATTTCCGCATTTGTTAAAAAGCGTAACAATGGGTTTCCATTGGAAATATGTTTTGTATGCAACTTCATCTCTTTCAATTATAGGGGGACTGTGCATTTTATTTTTTGTGCCGAATGGCCCGTATAGAAAGCAAGGTCAAAAATTAAGGCTCACAGAATTCCTGATGGGATTCCGTCTTCCGGATTTTCGTTCTGCTTCGTTTGGATACTTTGGTCACATGTGGGAGTTATATACTTTTTGGGCTTTTGTTCCGGTAATGATAACCACATACAAAATTCATCATGACGCTATAAATATTAATATTCCGCTACTTTCATTTTTTGTTATTGCATTGGGTGGAGTGGCCTGCGTATTGGGTGGAATTCTTTCTCAATACCTTGGAGTGAAGAGAGTGGCTAGCGTAGCATTATTTTTATCATGTCTATGTTGTATTGCTTCGCCACTGTTTCTCTTTTCAGATTCTGCGATAGTGTTTATCTCCTTTTTATTCTTTTGGGCAATGGTGGTTATTGCTGATTCTCCTTTATTTTCAACACTCGTTGCACAAAGTGCCCCTGTTCAAGCAAGAGGTACATCACTTACGATTATTAATTGTATTGGCTTTTCGATAACGATTTTAAGCATTCAATTTATTAGCATTCTCTCTGAGAAGATCAGCCCACAATATATTTATATGCTTCTCGCCATTGGCCCAGCGCTTGGTCTTATTGCTTTAGTAAGAAGTTGGGAAAAGAAATAGTGTGGCCGATCAAGATCTTAGATAATTCTAAAGAGGAGGTAATATGCTATTGTAAGTAAACAGGTCTGCCTGGAACTCAGACAATCTTAGATTCGCATTGAAGTTACGCAGTGATATAAAAATTTGAGCTGTCGTTAATTCATGTCTTGTGTCCAGCGGCATTGAATATGAATAGTTATTTCTCTTAACGATAAAATTTATTTGAGAATAAGAGAAAAGGAAAAAATTTATTTTAAAAATTCAACATCTTAATGGCAGTGAGAGCTGCTTCTTCACCTTTGTTGCCCAGTTTACCACCCGCACGATCGAAGGCTTGTTGTTTGGTTAATGTGGTGAGCACTCCAAAAATGGTTGGCTTCTTTGTCTTCAATCCAACTTCTGTTATACCATACGCCACAGCCTGACAGATGTAATCAAAGTGAGGTGTGTCTCCTTGAATAACACAGCCTAAACAAATAACAGCATGAATATCTTTTTGCTCCGCCATCCATAATGCGCCAAGTGATAATTCATATGTGCCAGGTACATTTTTGAAGATGATATTTTCTTTCTTAACACCATGTTCAAGTAAGGTAGTCAATGCACTTTGCGCGAGCGCATTAGTGATTTCATCATTCCACTCCGCCACAACGATGGCAAATTTTTTCTTTGAAAGATTTACTTTGCTTTTTACTTTTCCTGAGGTAAGTGCGCCTGCCATGTTAATTTATTGTTTTCGTTGCTTCCAAATTTGAGGGTTTCTACTGGTATGTAAAATACCTACAATGACGATTACTTCTAGTTCGTCAATAAAATGAATTGTGAATGGGAAATTATTAATTTTTGCGAGGCGTACATTCTCATATCGAATCGAGTATGTGTTAGGGTTAATATTTATATGATCAATCTTAGACATCATATTTTCAAAAAAACGATCACCTAAACCAGCTTGCTTCCAGTTATAATAATCAACAGCATCTTTAATATCGAAGTCTGAAATTCTGCTGAAGACAAGTTGCTTCATTGCTTATTATACTTTGCTTTCATTTCTTCCAAGGTGATGACATCCATTGGGTTTGTATAATATGCTTTTAAACGTTCATCGAGAATACGCTTATGTTCATCACTAAGTTCGAAATCATTATCACCTTCTGATGCACGGAGAATCTCGTAGATTGCATTTAATACATTCTCGTTTGCGGTTTCAATGTATTCATGAAGTTCCTTTTTGATATCTAGTGCATTCATAGCCTTTACATTTACAATAAAAGTAGAAATAAAAAAGGGATCGTGTTTTCGCACAATCCCTTTTTCTTCAAATTTTAAGTGAGCTTAAGAATTGCTCTCCAATCTTGCTTTGAATTTGCGAGCGTTGTTGTATTCAGAAGAATCCCAATATTGATTGATCACTTTATCGTATGCTTCTTTTGCTTTGTCGTTCTGATTTAATTTTTCGTAGGCCAATGCTTCCTTCATTAAATAGGTAGGAGAGAAGAACTTATTCGGTTTGTAATTAGAAGCCTTATTGTAAAAACGGGCTGCCTCTTCGTAATTCTTTTCTTCCATGTAAGCATCGCCTGTTAAACTATAAGCGCGTGCCTGAACTAACAGATCACTTGAACTGAAATCTTCAAGATATAAACGAGCCAATTCAAACTTACCTTGTTTAAGGTAGCTCGCACCAGCATAGTAATTAGCAAGATTGCCAGCATCAGTAATACCGTAGTCTTCAATGATGGCTAAAAAGCCAAGATTGTTTCCATCCCCGTTAAGGGCAAGATTTAAACTGTCAGCTTCAAAATAATAGACTGCCTGAAACATGTCTTTTTGAGCCGCGATATTTTGATTGTTCTTATAGTATTCGAAACCGAAATAACCCCCCACCACTACTAACACTGCCAAGGCAATTCCAATAACGAGTTTAGGATTTTGTTCGATCCAACTTTCTGCTACTACTAATTTTTCTTTCAGTGCGTCCGAATTCTCTAGGAGTTCGTGCTTGTGTTCTACCTTCTTAGCCATTGTCTATGTATATTTTCCTCTCCCTATAAGCTTTGGGAGGGGGCGCAAAACTACAAATTAGATGATATTAAACAAACTTGGTCTGGGGTCTCAAAACGCGATAAAGCCCAGTGTTTATTAATCCAGAACGAACGGATAGTCAGTCTGAGTGTAAATATCCGTAAGTGCTTCAGATGGATCAGGATAACTTGATTCTTCTGCAAACTTCACGCTTTCTTCCACTTTTACATTAATGCGTTGGTCGATTGCATCCAGCTCCGCTTCGGTAGCAAATTTCTTTTTCAAAACTGTCTGACGTGTAATTTCAACCGGATCCCGTTGCTTGTAGCTTTCTACCTCTTCCTTTGTTCTGTATTTCTGTGGGTCAGACATTGAATGTCCTTTGTAACGATACGTTCTGAATTCAAGTAAAGTAGGACCTTCACCGGCACGGGCACGTTCGGCTGCGCGGGAAACGGCCATGTGAACATCTTCTACTTTCATGCCGTCCACTGGTTCAGAAGGCATATCGTATGCTTCCCCTAAAGTATAGAGATCCGTTACATTCGATGAACGCTTAACGGAAGTTCCCATGGCATAGCCATTGTTTTCAATCACAAAAATCACGGGAAGTTTCCAGAGCATTGCTAAGTTCAATGCTTCATGAAACGCACCCTGACGAACTGCTCCATCACCCATGTAGCAAATACATAGATTACCGGTCTTATTATATTTTTCAGCGAATGCAATTCCAGCGCCAAGCGGAACTTGTGCCCCAACTATGCCATGACCACCAATGAAGCCAACCTCTTTATCAAAAATATGCATGGAACCACCCTTACCTTTTGTAGTTCCAGTTGCCTTACCATATAACTCAGCCATGATCGCCTTTGGGTCAGTACCTAATGCAAGGGGTTGACCGTGATCGCGGTAAGCGGTTATCCATTTGTCGCCTTTTCGAAGTGCTGATGCTGCGCCTGAGGCACATGCCTCTTGTCCTATATATAAGTGACAAAAGCCCTTTATTTTCTGCATGCCGTAAAGCTGACCAGCCTTTTCCTCAAACTTGCGCATCAATTGCATGCTTTCGTACCAGTACAAGTAAATCTCTTTCGAGAACTTTCCGTCTTCACTCTTCTTTGTCACCTCTGGTTTGTTCTTGGCTTTGGTTGTCGTAGGCATATCCCTATTTTTGAATCTGAGTTGCGAAAATAATCTCCAAACGAACAGTAGCCAAACTTTCCTCAATATTCTACATGCAACTAAAGCAGCTACAGTTATTGAACTTTAAGAATTATGAGGAGGCGAACCTTCAATTCTCATCCAGAATCAATGTTTTGGTGGGTAAAAATGGTAGCGGGAAGACCAATCTACTTGATGCTATTTATTATTTAAGCTTAACTAAAAGCGCATTTTCTTCTTCCGACAACCAATGTATTCTTCATGGCCAGAGTTATTTTATGGTGAAGGGTAAATTCGAAACCGATTTAGGAGCAAAGGAAATTGCGAGTTCTGTTCAAATGGGTTCTAAAAAGGTTTTTCTGGAAGAAAGCGTACCGTATGATAAGTTAAGTGAGCATATAGGGAAGTATCCTGTAGTGCTTATTGCACCCGATGATGTTGATTTAGTAAAGGAGGGGAGTGAATCACGCAGGAAGTTTTTCGATAGTATTATCTCACAAATAGATAAACGCTACCTCGAGGATTTGATGCAATACAATCACGCATTGAAGCAGCGCAATAGCTTGCTGAAAATGTTTTCAGAAAGAGGTAATCCGGATTGGCTTGTGTTGGAATCTTTTGATCATGTATTGGTTAGTCTGGGGAAATCCATTTTCGAAAAGCGAAATGCTTTTGCCAAAGAGTTTTTACCAGTCTTTACAAAATTCTTTCGATTCATTGTTCAGGACAATGAAGAAACTGATTTAGAATACACTTCGGAACTCAAGACCAAAGATTTTGCAAAAGAACTAGTGGCAGCCCGCCAAAAGGATTTGGTACTTCAGCGCACGAGTTTTGGCGTTCATCGCGATGATTATCTATTCTCACTGGGTACTTCTGATCTTAAGAAATTGGGATCGCAAGGCCAGCAAAAATCCTTTATTATCGCTCTAAAGCTGGCCCAGTTCGAAATAATAAAACAACATAAAGGCTATAAACCCATTTTGTTGTTAGATGATATATTTGATAAGCTCGATGATTTCAGAATTGATAGGCTTCTGGAACTTATTAAAGTAGATTTGGGTCAATTATTTATTTCAGACGCCCGGCCAGAAAGAACAAAAGGACTTTTAGAAAGAATCAAAGTGCCGGCAGTTGTGTTTTCAGTTAATAAAGGAAAGGTGAGTCAATATGAGCAATAAAGGCAGAGGTGATTTTCAATCCGTTGGCCAGGTCATTCGCGATCTTTTTAATACCTATCGGTTAACTGCAAAGTTTGACGAGGCGAACCTTATTGAATCGTGGGAGCGATTGGTGGGCAAGCCCATCGCCAAACGGACCAAGAAACTTTACATTCGAAACAAGGTTCTTTTTGTTGAATTCGATTCCCCGACAATGCGCCACGACTTCTCACTTCACAAACTTCATGTGTTGGAAGTCTTCAAAAAGGAATTTGGTGAAGGTGTGATTACAGAAATTATCGCGATGTGAACTTCATCCGCTTTAAATTAATATCTGCGAAAATGTGGATATAAGTTTTGAAAAAGTGGAAAAGCGTATAATTTTGCACTCTCTTTTTTAAAACGCCCCTTCAAACGAAGGAAATGTTGAACAAAAAGAGTTGTTCTTTTAAAAATTGTAGCGGGGAAGTACCAAAGCGGCCAACTGGGACAGACTGTAAATCTGTTGTCTTATGACTTCAAAGGTTCGAATCCTTTCTTCCCCACCACCAAGAAATTTGCGATTTAAGATCGGAGATTTAAGATTTGGCCTTAAATCTCCGATCTTAAATCGCAAATCATAAATAAGTAATGCGGGAGTAGCTCAGTTGGTAGAGCGATAGCCTTCCAAGCTATAGGTCGCGGGTTCGAGCCTCGTCTCCCGCTCATTGGAGAGCCGTTATCCGTTAATGGTTATCAGTTAATCGTGAATCTCAAACGATTAACATTTTAACGGATAACGATTAACGGCTAATTAAGCTGTTGTAGCTCAGGGGTAGAGCACTTCCTTGGTAAGGAAGAGGTCGAGAGTTCAATTCTCTTCAACAGCTCAACTCAGTTAGTATTGAATGGCAGGGAGCAGCCCTGTTTTATTGAAAGATTGAAATTGAAATGAATTCCTGATTGCGGATGTGTAGCGAACATCGAAACGTATCAGAAGTTCAAACTGCTGTAAGGCAGACGAATAACCCTTATTCGAAGGCTTAAAATGTTTGGGGTGTAGTTCTTCTTGATTGAAGAGCCAATTAGATTATTAAACAATTTAATAAGTATACACTTTAAACTTTAAACAGGGATTTTCAAATATGGCAAAAGAAACATTCGACCGCTCGAAGCCGCACGTAAACATTGGAACCATTGGTCACGTGGATCACGGGAAAACCACTTTAACTGCAGCTATCACTAAAGTATTAGCTTCTAAAGGACTTGCATCAATGAGAGATTTCTCTTCAATTGATAACGCTCCAGAAGAAAAAGAAAGAGGTATTACAATCAACACCTCACACGTTGAGTACGCAACTGCAAATCGTCACTATGCTCACGTTGACTGTCCAGGTCACGCGGATTATGTTAAGAACATGGTTACGGGTGCTGCCCAAATGGACGGTGCTATTTTGGTAGTTGCTGCAACTGACGGACCTATGCCACAAACTCGCGAGCACATTCTTTTGGCTCGTCAGGTAGGTGTACCTGCTCTTGTTGTGTTCATGAACAAAGTTGACTTGGTTGACGATGCTGAATTATTAGACCTTGTTGAAATGGAAGTTCGTGAATTGATGTCCGCGTACTCTTTCCCTGGTGATACGATGCCAGTGATCAGAGGCTCTGCACTTGGTGCATTGAATGGCGAACCAGCATGGGTTGCGAAAGTAGAAGAATTGATGGATGCGGTTGATAATCACATTCCGATCCCAGTTCGTTTGATTGATAAAGATTTCTTGATGCCTGTAGAAGACGTGTTCTCGATCACTGGTCGTGGTACAGTTGCTACTGGTAGAATTGAAAGAGGCGTTATTAACTCAGGTGATAAAGTTCAGATTCTTGGTATGGGTGCTGAGAACTTGGAATCCACTATCACGGGTGTTGAAATGTTCCGTAAGATTCTTGACAGAGGAGAAGCTGGTGATAACGTAGGTTTGTTGCTTCGCGGTATTGAAAAAGAGCAGATTAAGAGAGGTATGGTTATTTGTAAGCCAAACTCTGTTACTCCACACGCTAAATTCAAAGCTGAAGTTTACGTATTGTCTAAAGAAGAAGGTGGTCGTCACACTCCATTCTTTAACAAATACCGCCCTCAGTTCTACTTCCGTACTACTGACGTAACTGGCGAGTGTATGCTTCCAGCAGGTGTTGAAATGTGTATGCCTGGTGATAACATCTCTATCGAAGTGACTTTGATCAACAAGATTGCGATGGAAAAAGGTCTTCGTTTCGCTATCCGCGAGGGTGGTCGTACGGTAGGATCTGGCCAGGTAACTGAAATTTTAGACTAAAAATCTATAGAAGTATAATGTAAAAGCAGAAAGCTGGTTAATTCCACTTTCTGCTTTTTTAATTAATTGAGGCGCAGCAACTTACAACTAAGTTGTTCGTGTTTTAATAAATCTTTCTGTCTTTTTGCTCTGAGGCTTTCGGGTTTCTGCTTTTTCTTCTACATTTGCAGTCCTTTTTGAGCTAGGGACGGGTATAGTTCAGAAAGAAAAGCCCAGAAAGTAAGGACACAAACGGGTGTAGTTCAAGGGTAGAATATCGGTCTCCAAAACCGCTGATGGGAGTTCGAATCTCTCCACCCGTGCAAAATTTGGAATGTTAAGGTGATTCGAAAGACGTCACGTAATCAAAAAGATTGATGAATAAGTTAACGACCTATATCGCTGAGTCCTGGGACGAGATCAAGAATAAGGTTACTTGGTCTAAGTATAGTGAGCTTCAAGGGAGCGCAATTCTTGTTTTGGTGGCGTCAACCATCTTTGCATTGATTATTGGCGCAATGGACTGGGTTTTTAAATCCGGTATACAGTGGTTTTATAGAGAATTTTAAATTCTAGAGGTAATGGGCGAGCTGAAATGGTATGTACTCAGGGTTGTCAGTGGCCAGGAAAAAAAGGTGAAAGCCTACCTGGAAACTGAGATCGAACGCTCCAAGCTGGTGGATTTTATCCCCCAGGTCATGATTCCTTCTGAAAAAGTATATGAGATGAGGAATGGAAAGAAGCGGGTTAGAGAAAGAAATTTCTTCCCGGGTTACATTCTTCTGTCCGCAGATCTCTCGAACGGAGAAGCTAATCACGCAGTAAATAGTATTCCTGGCGTAATTGGTTTTCTCGGTAACAATGGCACCGGTGCTTCCAAAGATCCTGTTCCTCTTCGTCAATCAGAGGTTAACAGAATTCTCGGTAAAGTTGATGAGATTGACGAATTCGAGGTAAAACTCGATACACCGTTTATTAAAGGTGAATCTGTAAAAGTAATGGATGGTCCATTCAGCGGATTTACTGGAAATGTTGAGGAGATTTTTGAAGACAAAAAGAAACTCAATGTAATGGTGAAAATTTTTGGCAGGAATACGCCAGTGGAGTTAAGTTATATGCAGGTAGAAAAGCAAGATTAAGATAACATGGCAAAGCAAATTATAGGTTATCTAAAATTACAGGTAAAAGGCGGTCAAGCTAATCCAGCACCTCCGATTGGACCTGCATTGGGTTCCAAAGGTCTAAACATCATGGACTTTTGTAAACAATTCAATGCGCGTACACAGGACAAGCCAGGACAAGTATTGCCAGTTTTGATTAGCATTTACAACGACAAGTCGTTTGACTTCGTGATCAAAACCCCACCGGCCGCAATCCTTATTTTAGATGCAGCGAAAAAACAGAAAGGTTCAGCAGAACCAAACCGCCTAAAGGTTGGTGCTATTACTTGGGATCAAGTAAAGACTATCGCGGAAATCAAAATGCCAGACCTCAATGCATTCAAAGTTGAATCTGCAATGAAGATGGTTGCAGGTACCGCAAGAAGCTTGGGTATTACTGTATCAGGAACTCCCCCTTGGGATAAATAATTTAAAGCATGGCAAAAATTTCTAAAAACAGAAAGGCAGTCCTTGCGAAGATCAATCTTGAGAAGGAATATTCCTTGAATGATGCAGCAGGTCTTTTGAAAGATATCACTTTCACAAAGTTTGACGCTTCCGTTGATTTGGACATTCGTTTAGGAGTTGATCCTAAGAAGTCTGATCAAATGGTGCGCGGAGTGGTGGCCTTACCTCACGGAATTGGTAAGCTAGTACGCGTTCTTGTATTATGTACACCTGACAAAGTGCAGGATGCAAAAGATGCCGGCGCGGAGCATGTTGGTTTGGATGAGTACATCCAAAAAATTGAAGCTGGTTGGACTGATATCGATGTAATCATCTGTACACCAACAGTAATGGCAAAAGTAGGTAAACTTGGAAAAGTACTTGGACCTCGTGGACTTATGCCGAACCCTAAATCAGGAACTGTTACGCTCGAAGTCGGTAAAGCGGTGAAAGAAGTAAAAGCCGGTAAAATCGACTTCAAAATTGATAAACAAGGTGTCATCCACGTGGGCATTGGTAGAGCTTCCTTCTCTGCTGATAAAATCAGAGACAATGCTATGGAGATGATCAATGTTGTTGCCAAATTGAAACCTGCATCTGCGAAAGGAGAATACTTTAAGAGTATTACTATTTCGACTACGATGAGCCCAGGTATCGCTGTTGATAGGAATTCAATTACTGGCGCTTAAGAATTAAAGACATGACTAGAGAAGAAAAAGCAAAAATCATAGACGAGCTTTCGGATAAGTTTGCTAACAACAGTCACTTCTACATCACGGATGCTTCTGGTTTTACCGTAGCGCAAGTGAATAACTTTAGAAGACTGTGCTTTAAGAGTGGCGTGGAGTATCGTGTTTATAAAAACACCTTAATTCAAAAGGCACTTGAAAGACAAGAGAATGCAGATTTCTCTCCTTTGTTTGGTACGTTAAAAGGTTTCTCAGGAGTAATATTCTCTAAGGAATCAGGTAACACACCTGCTAAGGTAATAAAGGAATTCCGCACGAAATTGGAAGGCAAGCCTGTATTAAAGGCAGCATCTATTAACTCCGATCTTTATATTGGAGATGAAAATTTAACATTGCTGACAGAGTTAAAGTCGAAAAACGAACTCATTGGCGATGTAATTGCAGCGCTTCAAGCACCTGCCAAGAATGTTATCTCTGCGCTGCTTAGCGGACAGAATACAGTGGCTGGTCTTGTTAAGGCACTGGAACAACGTAGTACTAAATAATTTTACTGAACCGAATTAATTAAACTTTACTAAAATGGCTGACATCAAAGCTCTAGGAGATCAATTGGTTGAACTCACTGTTAAAGAAGTAACAGAACTTGCTTCTTACCTTAAAGAAAATTACGGAATCGAGCCTGCAGCTGCTGCTGTTGTTGCTGGTCCTGCATCTGGTGGTGGCGCTGGTGCTGCTGCTGAAGAAAAAACTAACTTTGATGTTGTGTTGAAGGCTGCTGGCCCGAACAAACTTCAAATCGTTAAGTTGGTGAAAGATCTTACTGGTCTTGGCTTAAAGGAAGCGAAAGATCTAGTTGATGGCGCTCCTAAGACTATCAAAGAAGGTTTACCTAAAGACGAAGCTGAGAACTTGAAGAAACAACTCGTTGAGGCTGGTGCCGAAGTTGAGTTGAAGTAATCTTCTCAAAGACGAAGGTACCGTCTAACACTTCGGTTAGACCCCGTTTCCGGATCACACGATCGGAACGGGGTCTATTCCTATTTGTACCCGAACAACTGAATTATCATTTGTTCTCGTCCAGGACTTAAGCACTTAAACGTTAAATCACCTTGGCAAAGAAGACTAATACTGGTAGAATAGACTTCTCTTCAATTGAGAAAGTACTTGAATACCCCGATTTCCTGGACCTACAACTCCAGTCATTCAAAGATTTTTTACAAATCGAAACGCCAGCTGAAAGAAGACAGAATGAAGGTCTTTATAAGGTATTCGCGGAAAATTTTCCGATAAGCGATTCACGCGAAAATTTCGTTCTCGAGTTTGTTGATTACACAATCGACCCTCCAAAATATTCTGTTGATGAATGTATCGACAGAGGATTGACTTTCTCAGTGCCTTTGAAAGCCAAATTGCGCCTAACTTGTAATGATGAGGACAATGAGGATTTTGAAACCATGGAACAGGAAGTCTTCCTTGGTAACATTCCGTACATGACCGTGAAAGGTTCTTTTGTGATCAATGGAGCAGAGCGTGTAATCGTATCTCAATTGCACCGTTCACCAGGTGTGTTCTTTGCCATGAGTAAGCACACCAATGGTACAAAGCTTTACTCTGCCCGGATCATTCCTTTTAAGGGATCATGGATCGAGTTTGCTACCGATGTTAACGCAGTGATGTATGCGTACATCGACCGTAAAAAGAAATTCCCTGTAACTACTTTGCTTCGTGCAATTGGTTATGGTTCAGATAAAGATATTCTTGATCTCTTTGGACTTTCTGAAGAAGTTGAGGCCAACAAGAATACATTAAAGAAAACCATCGGCCGTAAATTGGCTGCCCGGGTTCTAAAAACATGGACTGAAGACTTCGTGGATGAGGATACTGGCGAGGTGGTTTCCATCGATCGTAACGAAGTCTTGTTAGAGCGTGATCATACCATCTCTGCAGAAGATGCTGATGTCATTTTAGATTCAGGTGTAAAGTCAATCATTTTACATCGTGAAGATATTAACATCAGTGATTACAATATTATTTTCAACACCCTTGCAAAAGATACTTCCAACTCAGAGAAGGAAGCGGTTGAATATATTTATCGTCAGCTTAGAAACACTGAAGCTCCAGATGAGCAAACAGCCCGTGATATTATTCAGAGCTTGTTCTTCAGTGAAAAGCGTTATGACTTAGGTGAAGTAGGTCGTTACAGAATCAACAAGAAGTTAGGTCTTGATCTAAGTTACGATCAGCGTGTATTAACGAAAGATGATATCATCTTAATCGTAAAATACCTTATCGGCTTGATCAACTCGAAAGCAGTTGTCGATGATATCGATCACTTGTCTAACAGAAGAGTAAGAACAGTTGGCGAACAATTATATTCTCAATTCGGTGTAGGTCTTGCGCGTATGGCAAGAACCATCAAAGAAAGAATGAACGTTCGCGATAACGAAGATTTCAAGCCTGTTGATTTGATCAACGCGCGTACGTTATCATCGGTTATCAATTCATTCTTCGGAACGAATCAGCTTTCTCAATTCATGGATCAAACCAATCCATTAGCAGAGATTACTCACAAGCGTAGAATGTCGGCACTCGGTCCCGGTGGTCTTTCAAGAGAGCGCGCAGGTTTCGAAGTACGTGACGTACATTATACTCACTATGGTCGTCTGTGTACAATTGAAACACCAGAAGGTCCAAACATCGGTTTAATTTCTTCGCTTTGCGTTCACGCCAAAGTAAATAAGATGGGCTTCATTGAAACCCCTTATCGCTTGGTTGAAAATGGCAAAGTGAAAATTAAGGATAACGTAATTTTCTTAACGGCAGAAGAAGAAGATACGCACCACATCGCTCAGGCAAAAGAAAAGCTGAAAGCAAATGGTGAGTTCGAAGACGAGAAAGTAAAAGCTCGCTTTGAAGGTGACTTTCCTGTGATTGAACCGAAAGAACTTCGTTACATGGATATTGCGCCTAACCAAATTGTTTCGGTTGCGGCATCAATGATTCCTTTTTTGGAGCATGATGATGCTAACCGCGCATTGATGGGGTCAAATATGCAGCGTCAAGCTGTTCCGTTGCTTCGACCAGAAGCACCAATTGTTGGTACTGGTCTTGAAGGGCGAGTGGCACTGGATTCACGCTCCCTTATCCTTGCAGAAGGTAATGGTATTGCTGAATACGTTGATGCTAAGAAAATTGTCATCAAGTATGAAGTATCAGAAGAGCAAGAACTTGTTCGTTTTGATGATGAGTTCAAGACTTATAATTTAATTAAATTCAGAAGAACCAACC
>Ga0116156_10001690_pt1 | contig 21050 bp, 16 predicted proteins | sample AD_UKC045_MetaG_FD_89891 | JGI IMG/M metagenome (GOLD analysis project Ga0116156, IMG submission 89891) | Active sludge microbial communities of municipal wastewater-treating anaerobic digesters from USA - AD_UKC045_MetaG | ecosystem: Engineered > Bioreactor > Anaerobic > Digestate | place: USA... | reverse complement strand
TTGACGTGAAGAAGAACTGGAATCTCTTATCTAATATTGGTATTGTTGACAGCATGCCCTATGAAGAAGTTCGCAAAGTCCGACTTCTCAACCAGACATCAGTACTCATTATTGCTATCCTTCTTGTCTTTGTCGTAATCAATATTATTTTTCCTCGTCCTACACTCGCCTCAATCGAGTTTGTCTTTGCATTATTCTTTATGCTGGATATTTACCTTCATCACAAAAAGAAATACCTGTTTGCTTCTATTCTTTTCTTTATAAATACATATGTGTTCACCTTCTTGGTATCCTTCATTTTCTCTACGACCCGAAGTTTAGAATACATGTTTTTAGTACTTAGTATCTTTCCACTGGCTATCTTCAGGAATAAAGTATTGATTTATTTACCTGCTTTTCTTTGCTGGCTGCTCTTTATCATCGCTAAGTATTATTTTGTAACGAATGCCGATTTCGTTTCCTATCTGAATGGAACGATGCTTTTCGTATTACTATTCTCTATTGTAAAATACCTAAAAGATGAACACGATGGATATCGAAAGATTGTAGAGGCTCAAAATTTACAATTGCAAAAGTTAAACGAAGACAAGAATGAATTGATTGGAGTTGTCTCACACGACTTACGCAGTCCACTCAAGCGAATCAAAGGACTTCTCTTACTACTCACCCAAGAACCGGATCGGCTGTCAGCCGATCAGCTCGAAATTATTGTTCGGGCAAAAGATGTTGCCAAACAAAACATTGATTTAGTTGGCCGAATATTGGATATCCAATCCATAGAAAAAAACGAGAAGATAAACCTGGAGAAAATCAACATCTTGGATGTTCTAAATCCAATTGTAAAATCATTTGAAGAACAAGCCGCTAATAAAAGAATAACGCTTAAGCAATCATCACCCAACGGAAATTTAATAGCACAAGCCAATGAAGATTGCGCCAAACAGGTATTTGAAAATTTAATCTCAAATAGCCTGAAATTTTCTTATCCAGAAAGCACGGTGTACATCACGGCTAGATCTACATCGAATCATGTTTATATCTCCATAAAAGATGAAGGGCAAGGATTAGATGAAGAAGATCAAAAGAATCTCTTTAAGAAGTTCCAAAAACTAAGTGCGCAACCTACATCGGGTGAGCAATCTTCAGGACTCGGCTTAGCGATTGTTAAGAAGTATGTTGATGCAATGAATGGAACAATCGAGTGTAAAAGTAAAAAAAGTAAGGGCGCTGAATTCATTGTTCAACTTCCGATCGCTGAATAAATAATTAACTGCAGAGGGCGCAGAGTAGATACATTTGTATGACCAAGAAAATCCTTTCGGTGTTTAAAGAAGCACAAATCCGACTACTACTCTCTGCTCAACTCCGCGTCCTCTGCGGTTTAGAGAACTTTCTAACCTGAGCTTCCATCATCCCTTTATTCCGCAAACGTTGATTACTTCCCTACAATGTTCTGCATAGCGTATAAAAACATAGTTCACGTTTGGTAGTTGCGGATGCTTCCGGTTTTGTCAGTAATTAACTGTACCTTTGCTGCTTACATAATATTAATTAATGAAATCTTTTGAATCATTAGGTCTGTCCAAAGGCCTTACAGAGTCGATTCTAAAAATCGGCTTCGAAACCCCCACGCCCATACAGGAAAAAGCCATACCTGTTTTATTGTCCGGGAACCGTGACTTTGTTGGCCTTGCTCAAACCGGAACCGGTAAAACGGCTGCCTTCGGTTTGCCCCTTTTAGACTTAGTAGACGACTCCAGTCGCGACACACAAGCCCTTATCCTTGCGCCAACGCGCGAACTCGGGGTTCAAATTGCGAACGACCTCGAGAAGTTTTCTGAAAAGCTAAGACACTTTAACATTGCTGCCGTTTACGGTGGCGCAAGTATTACCGATCAGATCAGAAAAATTAAGAAGGGCGCACAAATTATTGTTGCCACTCCTGGCCGATTGATCGACTTGATTGATCGTAAAGCCATCAACCTAAGCACCATTAAATACGTGGTGTTAGATGAGGCTGACGAAATGCTGAACATGGGTTTTAAGGAAGACATCGACAAGATTCTTTCGTTTACACCCGACACAAAAAATACCTGGTTGTTCTCTGCTACCATGCCACGCGAAGTACGTGCCATCATGAAGAACTACATGGAAAATCCATTTGAACTTCAGGTAGGTGAGCAAAACACAGGTAACGTTAACATTGAACATACCTATGTTATCATTCAGGATAAAGACAAATACCTTGCGCTTAAAAGAATCCTGGATTTCAATCCTGATATTTTTGGATTGATCTTTTGCCGCACGCGTATCGATACACAACGCATTGCAGAAATGTTGATGAAAGATGGCTACAGTGCCGATGCGCTTCACGGTGATCTTACACAACAACAACGCGATCGTGTAATGAATAAATTCCGTCAACGCGGACTGCAAATATTAGTAGCAACCGATGTTGCCGCTCGTGGTATTGATGTGGATAGCATTACCCACGTTATTCATCAGAACATTCCGGATGAATTGGAATTCTATACCCATAGAAGTGGTCGTACTGCACGTGCTGGTAAGAAAGGTGTTTCAATCGCCATGATTTCAAGACGTGAACTGGGAAGAGTAAAGCAATTAGAAAAATCGTTAAAGACTACCTTCAAAAAATTAACGATTCCAACGGGTCCGGAAGTTTGTCAAAAACAATTACTGGCGTTGATGCACAAGGTGCGCGAAGTGAAAGTGAACGACAATGAGATTGCAGAATTTCTTCCAGCTGTTGAAGCTGAATTGAAAGACTTAACGAAATCGGAATTGATTAAGCGGTTTGCTTCTATTGAGTTCAATCGCTTTTTAGATTACTATCGCAATGCTCCCGATCTGAATGTTGAAGGAGGTGCAAGACGCGATAGTTCAAACGACAGCTATTCAAGTGGCAACCGATTCTTCATCAACTTAGGCAAGATGGATGGATTAGAAGTTCCAGAAATGCTTGACTTCATACAAGAGTCTTGTCGTGTTGACAGACGTTACATTGGTAAAGTAGAATTGAAAGGAGCATTCTCTTTCTTTGAAGTCGATAAAGATCAGGCAGAAGCTATCTTCAATGGCTTTAAAGGTGTAGAATACAAAGGCCGTCAGGTACGTGTTGAGGTAACTGAAGGAAGATCACATGGAAGTAGTTCTAGAGGTGATTCACGAGGAGAATCATCTGGTCGCGATTACAAGCGCAGCAGTTCATCATCTTCTTCAAGAGGAAGTAGAGATGGAGGAAGCAGAGATGGTGGTGGATATTCTAAACGCCCACGCACAAGTGGTGGTGGCGGTGGATACGGTGGCGATTCAAAAAAGAAGCGCTGGTAGTGAAGAAAAAGTTAATGGTTAATGGTTAATAGTTAATGGTGAGCCACCTGATTAATCAAGTGTGATCTCAACTTCAATAATTATAAATAGAAAATCCCATCAGAAACGATGGGATTTTTTTGTCCTATCATAAACAGTAGCTTGGCTGTATTCAAAATTGATCGAATAAGTTTTCAAAAAAATTATATATCATTGCACCAGTATTGGTTCAAATGCTCGTTACACGATCATTTGATTAAAAGGGAATCAGGTTAAAATCCTGAACAGTTCCCGCTACTGTAAGCTCGTAAAAAGCTTTTTGCAATCTTAGTCACTGGGGTAATTCATATCCCGGGAAGACGCAAAAAGTGAGTAAGTCAGGAGACCTGCCACTACACATTTTAATTCAGTGCTTCGGGTAAAAAGCGACTGTGATTCAATTGAGTGTTTTGGTTTTTGTAGTCCATTACTCAACGTTTCATATCAGCCTTTTACTCTTTTTTCAAACCATTAAACTTTTTCAAAATGAAAAAAGAGAGAAAAGTCTGGGCAATAACTTTAATTGTCCTTTGGTGGCTGGCACCAAATCAAACCAACGCCCAGCAAGAACAAGATTCCACACGCGCACTTAATGAAGTGGTTGTTACCGCTTCAAAGTTTCCGAAGAACCAGGTAGAAACAGGTAAAGTCCTTACCGTTATTGATGAAGCTCAACTGCAACGCAGTTCAGGTAAAGACATCGCTCAATTACTTAACGAGCAAATAGGGTTAACCATCACCGGGGCAAACAGCAATGCCGGAAAAGACAAATCAGTTTTCCTTCGTGGCGCTGCTGGACAATACACATTAATTCTGTTGGATGGCATTCCTGTAAATGATCCTTCTGGTGCCGGTGGCGCATTTGATTTACGTTTGCTTCCGGTGGATCAGGTAGAACGAATTGAAATTCTGAAAGGCAGTCAGTCAACTCTATACGGAACGGATGCCATAGCAGGAGTCATCAACATCATCACAAAAAAGAAAGATGACAAAGCCATCGGTGGATTCGGATCACTTAGCTATGGAACCTACAATACCTTTAAAGGTAATGCCGGGATTGCGGGAGGAACAAAATTAATCGACTACAACTTAAGTTACACTCGCTTTCAAACGGATGGGATCAGCGAAGCTAAAGATGAAAGTGGAAATGGTAATTTCGATAAAGATGGTTTCGATCAAAATTCAGTTCAGATTAATCTTGGCATCAAACCGACTCAACATCTATCAATACGTCCCTTCTTTCGGTATACGGATTTCCAAGGTGATTATGATGGAGGTGCGTTCGCTGATGACCCGACTGCAGTTAACAAAGCAACACTTATAAACTATGGGCTAACCGGACAATATACCTTATCGAAAGGATCGATCAATATCCAATATGGAAGAAACGAAACCGATCGCAGTTACAAAAATCAATATGGTGAATATTCCTACCATGGAAACTTTGATAATGCAGAAGTCTATGTAAATCAAAATTTGGGAGAATACCTTCAGCTACTGGTCGGGATAAATTACCAGCATCTTAATATGAAAGATGAAAATGCGGTGAAGAAAAATCCCTCTATCAATATTAGTAGTCCGTATGTTTCATTCTTTGTTAAAAACCTCAGCGGATTCTCAGCCGAATTGGGCGGACGGTATAATAATCATTCTGAATTTGGTAGCGCTTTTACCTATAGTATCAATCCTTCCTATCTCATACAGAAACAAGTGAAAATATTTGCCAACTACTCCACGGGCTTTAAAGCTCCAACGCTGAATGAACTCTACGGTCAATATGGAGCCAACGATAAACTAAAACCACAGGAGAGTAAAAGTGCAGAAGCAGGTGTTCACTACTTCTCACCAAGTAAATTTTTTGACATTCGTGCAACTGCGTTCTCACGCAAAATTAATAATGTAATTTTTTACGGTGATACCGGTTTTGTTAATCTAAACAAACAAGATGATTTCGGTTTTGAAATCGAGCCAACAATAAATGTAAATGATAAGCTTACCATTCGGGGATTCTATGCATTTGTTGATGGCCAGGTGACTACAAAGACATTCAATAACACCGATACGACCTATCACAATCTCATTCGAAGACCCAAGAACTCTTTTGGAATGAACGTTGGTTATCAGGTGTTGAGCAACTTTTACGTCAGTGTGAATTTAAAACTGGTTGGTAATCGTAAAGATACTTTCTTTGACATGACCGATTATTCAACAAAATCAGCTGACCTTTATGCATACCAATTGCTGGACTTCTACGCAGAATACAAATTGATCAATGGAAAGATTAAACTCTTTATGGATGCTAAGAATATTCTGAATCAGAAGTATGAAGAAATATATGGTTACAATACCATGAGGGTCAATGTAAACACTGGAGTTTCTTTTAAACTTTAAAAAAGCAGTTAAAGGAGATGTAGGTTAGGAACCGTATACTTCAAAACCTACATCTCTTACTTATATCAAAATTGAATTTACAGTTGAAATATATTCATAAATGAATCGATTCTTTACAAGTTGGAGCGGTGGAAAAGACAGTTGCTTTGCGCTGATGAAAGCGTACGAGCAAGGGCATTCTCCCATGGTATTACTCAACATGATGAATGAAAATAATATGATAAGCAGGAGTCATGCTATTCCAAAAGCCATTCTGGAAAACCAAGCGAGCATGATCGATCTACCCATTGTAACCAAACCTGCGAGTTGGGAATCATATGAAGTCGTCTTTATCGAAACACTTAAAGAACTAAAATCAGATTACCTTATCACCGCTGGTGTCTTTGGCGATATTGATCTGCAAGCTCATCGCGATTGGGAAGAAAAGGTTTGCCGGGCTGCAGGTATAGAGGCTATTCTACCTTTATGGAAACAAGACCGAAAAGAACTTGTATACCACATGCTTGATGCAGGAATTGAAACCTACATCGTTTCTTGTAACGAAACAATGGGTGAAAAATTCTTAGGCAGAAGAATTGATGAGGATTTAATAGATGAGCTGGAGAAAATCGAAGTTGACGTCTGTGGTGAAAATGGAGAATATCACACACTCGTGGTAAATGCCCCACTGTTTAAAAAAAGAATTGATGTTAACTTTGGAGCAGCTTCACACATTGGAAACTATTGGTTTATCGAAATGACGCTGGTTTGAGTAAATCGTTAAACATATCAAAAGATCATACCAGCAAACATGAAATTCTTGCTTGCAAACGATGTGCTTCAGAATTTGAATGCCAGGTAGGAGATATTGGTAATTGTCAATGTTCTGAAATTTCTTTGAGCGATGCTTCAAAGAAATTTTTGAGCAATACCTATTTTGGATGTCTTTGCGTGAACTGTCTTACCGAAATCGAAAGGGCTGTATCATCATTAGAGGGGAAGTCATTTCCTAAACCAAGTGAACAAATAGAGAATGTTCATTATTATATTGAGAATGGATTTTATGTCTTCACCGAGCGCTATCACATTTTGCGCGGCTCATGTTGCAAAAGTGGATGCAGACATTGTCCGTATGGCTATCTAAAGTAAAATATCTTTCACCCTCTGTGTATTGAGTTTACAAATCATAAAAACTGACTTTTACTTTATTACTGTTTCATTCGGATAACATAAACCGCTCCTACACGAATGGCAAAATCAATTTTGAAGTAGAAATCACCCATCGCTTCAAATTTCCAATGCTCACCAAAAGGCTTTGACCATCCACCGCCAACCGAAAAATCATTTTCGCCAATCAAGCCGCGAGCACGAATAAATACATTTTCCACAGGATACCACCTACCTCCCAGCACAAGGCTTATATGATCGCCCGTCCAGAAATCAACTCCTGCAGAAGCGGTGAAATTGCGGGTAAGAAAATAATTGCCCTCTACTCCCATTTGCACTTTCTTCATAAAACCCTCGTTACCGGTTTTAATAAGATCGAAACTGCCTCCTACCAGAATATCCTTTGCAATTTGGGCGTATGAAAAAGAGGTTGAAAAAATAAGAATCAGAAAAAATAAATAACGTTTCACAATGTTTACAATTTATGGATGCGAATATAAAATACATTCACTACCAATTACCTATTGAAAGAAAGAAGCTCTGAAAAAATAACGTCACTTCTCTAAAATACCTTTAAGTGTCTTAAGGCTGGTCTCCATATCCTTGCCGAGCCGTTGTTCCATATTCATAATCAGCAGCATGATATTCATCGGATAGTTCATTTTACTGGCCATGCCCCAAATCACTTTGGATTGTTGGTGTGACAAAGCTTCAACGGTAAACGGAGTGGTGGCAACTGCTACAAAAGGCTTTTCAAAACGAACTTCGAGGCCAAGATGTTTATCCTCCTCAATACTTATAATTTCTTGCTCACCTTTTCCAGCTTGCTTATTACCTTCCCAGGCATATACAAATCCAACGGTTCCATCGCTCCCTCTGAATTCCCGCTTCATGTTTGGATCTTTCATTACCCATACACTGAATTTATTCTGATTCTTTATGTGCTTAAGGTAATGAAACACTTCACTGCTGGGTTTGTCAATTACTATTTCTCTTGCAAGAGCATAATCCTTTTTACTGAATAAGGCAATGATAAGAAGCAGTGCAATCGCTCCTCCAAGAATGGCGAGAATAATCAGCAGGATATTCATATGCATTAGGATTTAAATTTCGAATTCTCGAAGATTTAAAATGCAGATTCAATACTTGCTTCTTTACTTCTTCTCATCGATCAGCTTTTGAATCGCCATGTATTCATCACGTAATTTAGCAGCTTCCATAAATTCCAATTCCTTCGCTGCCTTTTCCATTGCTTTACGTGTGCGATCCGCCATTTTCATCAACTCATCCTTACTCAGGTAGGCCACTACCGGATCGGCTGCCAAAGACGCTTCTTCATTTTCAACATAATAATTCCTTGCTGATTTTTTTGAGTCCGCTACCTTTGTTTGCTTCAATATCATATCCATTGACTTTAGAATTGTCTTTGGTGTAATGCCATTCGCTAAATTATAATCGATTTGTTTTTGGCGTCTGCGATTTGTTTCGTCAATGGCCAGCTGCATGGATTCGGTGATTTTATCAGCATACATAATTACTCTTCCATTTTCATTACGCGCTGCCCTACCTATCGTTTGAATGAGCGAACGTTGATTGCGCAGAAACCCTTCTTTGTCAGCGTCAAGAATAGCTACGAGTGAAACTTCTGGCAAGTCAAGTCCTTCACGCAGTAAGTTAACACCAACCAATACATCATACACACCCATTCGAAGCTCCCGTAATATTTCAACACGATCAAGCGTCTTAACTTCAGAGTGAATATACCGACACTTCACACCTGCCCGATCCATGTACTTTGTCAATTCTTCGGCCATGCGTTTCGTGAGCGTAGTTACCAGTACACGTTCTTTCTTTCTTACACGCTCGTCAATCTCTTCCAACAGATCATCAATCTGATTTCTACTTGGCCGCACGTCAATTTCCGGATCAAGAAGTCCGGTAGGTCTGATTACCTGTTCTACTACGACACCTTCCGATCTTCGTAATTCATACTCCGCGGGTGTCGCACTTACATACACAACCTGATTCATTAGTGTTTCAAATTCATTGAAGGTAAGGGGTCGGTTGTCTAACGCAGAAGGAAGACGGAAGCCATAATCCACTAAGTTTGACTTGCGCGATCGGTCACCTCCCCACATCGCACGCACCTGAGGAACCGTTACATGACTTTCATCAATCACTAATAAATAATCATCCGGAAAATAATCCATTAAACAGAATGGCCGTGCACCTGGTGCTCTCCTATCAAAATAGCGTGAATAGTTTTCGATGCCCGAACAATATCCAAGCTCGCGCATCATCTCTAAATCAAACTCAGTTCTATCCTTTAATCGCTTGGCTTCTAAATGGCGAAGTTCTGATTCGAACATTCCGACTTGCAAAACCATATCATCCTGAATTTCTTTCATGGCCTGATACAAAGAATCTTTTGCTGTCACGAAAAGATTGGCGGGAAAAATTGTAACAACCGTTTCATCCGAAATTTTCTTTCCGCTGATAGGATCAATGCGTTGCATAGATTCAATCTCATCTCCCCAGAAATAAATTCGAACTGCATAATCTGCATAAGAAAGATATACATCGACAGTATCACCCTTCACACGGAAAGTGCTGCGTTTAAACTCCACTTCAGTTCGGTTGTATAAAATATCAACCAAAGCAAAGAGTAATTTATTCCGCGCAATAGTCTCCCCTACCTTTAGCTTAATAACATTCTTACCGAACTCATCCGGATTACCAATACCATAAATACAAGAGACAGACGCCACTACAATAATATCCCTACGCCCGGTCAGTAAAGATGATGTGGCACTTAATCGGAGTTTTTCAATCTCTTCGTTTATGGAAAGATCTTTTTCAATGTAAACATTAGAAGAAGGAATGAACGCTTCCGGTTGGTAGTAATCGTAGTACGAAATAAAATATTCTACAGCATTCTCCGGAAAGAACTGCTTAAACTCTCCATACAATTGTGCCGCTAAGGTTTTATTGTGACTTAAAATTAAGGTGGGCTTCCCTGTGCTTGCAATAACATTTGCCATGGTAAATGTTTTACCAGAACCGGTAACACCCAATAGGGTTTGATGTGGCTCATTGGCGTTAATTCCATGAATGAGTTGCTCAATAGCCTTGGGCTGATCCCCGGTTGGTTGATACTCGCTTGTTAGTTTGAAATCCATTATGGAAGTTAAATGTTATCCGTTAATCGTTAATCGTTCTGGTGATAATAGTTTCAAAAAAAAAGTCACCTCAAAATGAAGCGACTTTTGTATTACGATTAACCATTAACGAATAACGGTTAACGATTTTTTAGTTATTCCAAATCTTCCAGGATTTCTCTGCCTGAATGTGAAGCATTTCTAATCCGTTTTTGATTTTAGCTCCGCTCATTTCAGCCTTTTGCAAAAACATAGTACGCGCAGGATTGTAAATCAAATCATACACATAATGATCTGCACCAATATGTTCGAAATCAATTGGAGGCAATGTTTCCGTATTCGGACTCATACCCAGTGGTGTTGTATTGATGACCAGCAAATTGTTTTTTAAATGAGATGCATCCTTCTCCAAATCAGCATATGTCAAATTACCTTTGCTTGCATCACGTGATACAATCTTGAAACTAATATCTAATTTTTTCAATGCTTCCTGAACTGCTTTAGATGATCCACCCGTTCCCAAAATCAACGCAGTTAACGTATTACCTTCAGGCAACCATTTCTCAATGGTTTCAAAGAATGCATCCGAATCGGTGTTATAGCCTTGAAGTTTACCGTCTTTAATTTTAATAACGTTAACGGCTCCAATTCTTTTTGCAAAACCATCTACCTCATCCAAATATTTGAACACCTGTTCTTTGTATGGAATGGTAACATTCAATCCTGTAAGACCTTTTGTGTCTTTCAACAACGACTCAATATCGTTGATACTATTCAGCGGAAATAGCTCGTAGTGATAATCGCGAAGGCCTTCACGAAAAAATTTTTCATCAAAATAAGCCTTAGAGAATGAATGACTAACGGATGCTCCGATTAGCCCGAATACTTTTTCCATGTTCAGATTTTTGTTTTAAGTCTTGTTGCAATCTTTTCCAATACTACTACTATAAAAACACCAAGCGCCATCATTAAAATCGCCTGGAAAACCTGAGGATCCTTTCCTGTTGTGGCCATATATTGCCACGGCAAAATACTTTTATCAAATACGGGAACTTGCTCCCCTTTGCTGTTGGTCACATATTCCAACACTACCCTCCACGGCCATACCTTATTTAACGAGCCCAGCATAAAACCGGCCAGCAAAGCTACAGTAGCACTGTGATAATTATCCAATATCCAGGTTAAAAATCTTGAGAAAGAAATAATTCCTACCAAACAACCCGCCATAAAGGTCAGAATAACAGGTATGTTAACATCGGTGAGTGCTCCTGTAATAAACTGATATTTACCGATTAGCAATAATATAAATGCTCCTGAAATACCAGGAAGAATCATGGCACAAATGGCAAGAGCACCTGCAAAAAAAACAAACCATAACGCTTCCGGTGAGGTGGAGGGGGACAATACAGTTATGGCATATGCCACCGCAATACCCACAAGCAAGGAAATGAAAGTAGCGGCATTCCACTTTTTAATTTCGCGAAGTACAAGGGGTGCCGAAATTAATATCAAGCCGAAAAAAAATGACCATATAAAAATGGGATGTTCATGCAATAAATAAGTCATCAGCTTTACCAGTGAAATAATACTGGTAGCAATGCCTGCAAACAAAACAGCTAAGAAATTTCCATTTATCTTTTTCCAAAAAGCAGCAATTTCAAACTTAAAAAGCAACTTGAATGCTTCAACATCTACCGCCTTAATGGAGTGAAGTAACTCATCGTAAATACCGGTAATAAATGCAACGGTACCTCCGGAAACTCCAGGCACAACATCTGCTGCACCCATTGTAATACCTTTTATATACAGGAGCGTATAGTCTTTTAGATTTCTCAAAATAAATAGAGGTTAATCAACTTCAAATGGTGGAGCTGTATTGGTCTTCTTTTTTTCAATGCCCAGAAAATGTAAGAACGTATCGCCACGTAAACCCAACCGAATGGTCTCCAATGGTATTACTTCTTCGGGTGCGATATTGCCCAGGTTTACATTCGCGCCAAGCAATTTTACAAACCAAACCTGTTGTGCTTTTTGTGGAGCTTCCCAAATAATTTTTTCGAATGGAATCTTCGTCAGAATTTCCTGAACAAGTCCTGAACGTACTTCACCAGTAGATCTGAACAATCCTACGTTACCGCTTTCACGTGCTTCGCCAATTACCTTCCATGCACCAGCATCAAGTTCTTTCTGCATTAAATCAATCCACTGATAGGGAGGAATTATTTTCTCTGCATCCTTAGACCCTACTTCTGAAAGTACCGTTACCTGCTCAGAAAGTTTTTTGATGTAATCACATTTTTTATCGTGATCAATATCCATTGATCCGTCTGATACTTCTGCAAAAGATAAATCATACTTATCCAATATTTTGCGGTAATCATCAAACTGATCGCGGATTACAAATGCTTCAAATAAGGTGCCTCCAAAATACACAGGTAAGCCTGCATTTTTATATACAGCAAGTTTATCTTTTAGATTTGGTGTAACAAACGATGTGGCCCACCCTAGTTTTACAATATCAGTATGATCGGCACAGTTGCTGGCAAAGTCTTCTGCTTCGCGTACGCTCAGCCCTTTGTCCATCATCATAGTAAAACCATATTGCCTGGGCTTTTTTGTCCGCTCAGGCAGGTTCTTAATTTCGTAATTCATTAGCTGTTGTCTTTTCTAAATTGTTCGATGATCTTAAACAGGGCTTTCTGAGTTTCAATTTTAGGGAAAAAATCGAACAATGCCGCATGGCCATCAAAATCCAAAATTAATGCATTTTCCAAATAATTAAAGGCTTCCTTAAAACGCCCCCCTTCGATTAGGTATACCGTCATCCGATAAAAGAATTCGGCATCATCCGGCACATCTTTAAACCCATTTAATAAAGTATCAATTGCTTTTTCGTAATCGCCTTGTTCAAAATAGATAAAGGACCAGTTAAGCCAGATCTCTTTATCCGTAGGATCAAGCTTACTTGCTTCTTCATATGCATCTATACTGGACACCGTATTGCCTACCTTAAATTCAGCATGCGCTACCGACTTCCAATATTCTGCATTCTCTGTATTAATCTTTAATGCTTTATTATAGAAATGAAGTGCCTGAAGCCACTTTTCTTGTTTTTCTAAACATGCACCCGCGCCAAACCATGCTTCATCATACAGCGTATCTAACTTTGCTGCTTTCTGAAAATATTTTAAACCTAATTCGTATTGCTCCAAACTTTCGTACGCAGCACCCAGACAGCAATACACTTCCGGACTTGGACCTTCAATGTCAATTGTTTTGCGGAAGGAATCCAGCGCTTTTGTATACTCACTCAAATTCATATAGGTATTACCCATATTGAAATAAGCAGAAGCAAATGTTTCATCAATGGTCACTGCATAATCATACGCATGAAGTGCTTCCTGAAACTTCTCTAACTTGTTATATACAATACCCAGATTATACCATGCTGCTGTTGAGTATGGATCTTCATCAATGAATTTTTGGTAGTATTCAATGCTGCTATCCAATTGTCCTGTTATGTCAAGACAATACGCCAACTCATAGAGCGCACCATCATGATTGATGTTTATCTCAATGGCTTTTTTATATGAATCAATTGCCAATTGAAAATCACTCATTGACTGATGAGCTAGGCCGATGCTATAATATACTTCATCCTTATCTTCAGCCAAAAGTAAAGCTTGCTCAAAATTTTCAATTGCATTTGCATGCTCTCCTTTAAGAGAAAAGACAGAACCCTTCGTTAAATAAATTTCAGGATCGTTCGGCTGAAGTGCATGGGCTTGATCGAGCAATTCAAGTGCCTGATCAAACTCTTCAAGATTGGATAAGATTTGTGCTTTTACAGTGATGAGTTCTGTAGAAAACGGATATTGGCTTATTGCCTGATTGACTGCTTTAAGGGCTTTATTATGTTTGCCCTGCATCATGTAGTGATCTATGATCTGCTCGTAAGCAGCAAGGTCGTAAAATTCAGTTTTCTTTTTTCGCAGATGGTCTTCAAAACGTTTTATCAGCTCATTTCCCTCTTCCCTGTTGCGATATTCTTTTGACATAGACTAAAAGGTTTTCCTAAAATAGGCAAATCTGGCGTAAAGCTAAGACCTTTTATCCTATTTTTTTAAATTGATTTCTCTGGATGTAATATTCACAGCACCATTGCAGGGTTTCGTCAATCGATTGAAATTCAATATTCAGCAGATTCTTTATTTTATGATTTTCGTACAGAAACTCTGTTCCGGAAAAACGTGCTGTTTCTGGAGTAATAATTGGCTCAGCGGAGGTGAAATGTGTACGAAAGCTTTCAATACGTGCCAATACATTTACCAATGTTTTCCCAAGTTTTATGTGAGGTGGCTTTGTGTGGAATTGCTTTGCTGTTTTACCAAAGAACCCTTCATACGAAATATTCCCTCCACTTACAATGAATCGCTCATTTTCAATTTGGTGATGAAGTAGTTGACAAGCAACGGAAGCAACATCTCGAACGTCAACATAATTTAGAAAGCCATCAGTTATAAATGGTTTTTCTTGCCAGCTATACTTAAAAAGTTGTGCACTGCTGCGATGCCAGTTTCCTGGTCCAAGGATAACCGATGGATTCAAAATGACCGAACTCAATCCCTCCTCTTGTCCACGGAAAACTTCAAGTTCAGAAGCATATTTCGATTCTGCATACACGCTGTTAAATGGACTGCTTATCCATTTATTTTTTTCATTAATTGATGTTTGATTCTTTTGTCGGCCAAGCGCAGCAACCGAACTGATATGAATGAGTCGCTTTATGCCAAGACCAAGACACGCATTGACAACATTGCGGGTTCCCTGCACATTCACATCCATTACATCTTTAGCTTTGCGTGGATTGAATGAAACAATTGCAGCCGTGTGGATAACATGCGTAGCTTTCTCCAGCACTTCCTGAAGTGAAACCGGATCAAGTATATCCGCATCACACCATGTTATTTTGTCTTCAATATCTAAAAGCATGGAGATATCACTACCCTTCCGTTTCAATGCCAGCACGGATTCGTTTTGTTCGATCAGTTTACGAATAATAAAATTTCCAAGAAGGCCGTTGGCACCGGTTACAGCTACCATTATAGCGTGTTATTTAAGAGTGGTAATGAAAGTGCTTTTTGAAAGTATTTTTTAGCTTTCACTTCTTCAATCAATTTTGCGTGTTGCATGTGATGGCAGTCACTTCCAAGAAAATGAACCCAGCCGCGGTCAATTAATTTTTTTGCCACCGCCTCCACTTCTTTCCCATAGTGCCCCGCAATAGAGTTCATATTAATTTGAAACAGAACCCCGCGATCGATTAAGTCGTTTGCTTTGTTTATGTTTTGATGCATATATTGATACCGTTCAGGATGCGCCAAAACGATTTTATATCCCTTAACACTTGCCATGAAAATAAACTCTTTCATGTTTAATGGCTCTGTTAAAAAATTGGTTTCAAACAAGAGATACTTTTTACCAAACGTCAGTACTTCTTTGTCTTCCTCAATTAACTTGAATACAAAGTCGTCTAAATAATATTCAGCGGCTGCGTCAATCTCAACATTTACGTTTACGTTTTTGAGATGCGCACGAAGCTCCTCGAGTTTTTCTCTGATTATTTCTGGTGTGTTTCGATAGGCATCACTGATAACATGAGGGGTTGTGATGAGCTTGCTGTAGCCTTGCTTCTGAAAGTGGCGAATAATTTCTTCAGCTTGTTCAACGGATTGAACACCATCATCAATACCCGCAAGAAGATGGGAATGAATGTCGATATATAACGATTCGACAGGAGTTTCAACATCCTTCTTCTTTAACCAATTGAGCATTATGTTTTAAAAAAATTCTGTATCCAAACTCTCCGTTTAGGCTCTTCATAATAACCATACCCATAACTATTCTCACCCGTTGATGGAAGAGCATTCAGTAATGTGGTAATCGTTGAAAACGTATTGATATTAATAATTCGCTGAAGGTTGTCCAGGAAATCCTTCTTTGAATAATTGGCGCGGAATACATAAATGGAAATGTCAGCTCGTTTCATAGCCATAATACCATCTGTAACGAGACCGACCGGTGGGGTATCCAATATAATGTAGTCGTATTTCTCCTTCAGTTCGTTTAGTAAGTTCTCGAACTCACCATTTAGCAACAATTCAGATGGGTTTGGCGGATGTGGACCAGATGCAATGTAATCAAATGTCTCCTGCCCGGTTTTAGTAATACACTCCTGCCAGGAGTTCTTGCGAATCAAAATGGTACTTACTCCCTTTGATTTATCCTCAACTGAGGTAGGTAGATTTACTTTTGGTTTGCGCATATCAAGGTCAAGCAGTACTACTTTCTTTTTCGATAGCGCAATTACACCTCCAAGGTTCATTGCAATAAATGATTTTCCTTCACCCGAAACCGTAGACGAAATTGCAATTACTTTCCGGTTCTTACTTGTATTGAAAAATTCAAGATTAGTACGAAGTGTACGAATGGCTTCGCTTACCATCGACTTAGGATGATCAATGATGTGAAGACCATTGCTTACTGCATACCGGGATGCCGGAACAATTCCCAAAACAGATACCCCATCTATTTTTTCAAGTTCAGCAACATTGGTAATCTTATTGTTTAATAAGTAAACAACACCAACAAAAAAGAGAATGATCACCATGCTCGCAACAAAACCTATTCCGAGTATCATTTTCTTGTCTGGCGAGATTGGACTATCCGGCATGGACGCAGGCGATAATATTTTAAAATCAGGGATACTTCCGGCTTGCGCAATTTCAAACTCCGATTTTGATTGCATCAGCGACAGGTAAAACTGTTCGTATAATTTATAGTATCGTAAATTCTTTGAATACTGTGTACTCTTGTCGGGTAATGTTGCAAACGTATTTTCTGCCTGTATCTTTCGCTGGTTTAACTCTTGCAATTTTCGCATTGCGTCTGTTTTTGATTCCGTTAATTGAGACAATACTTTTTCCTGAATCGTTTCAATTTCCTTTTGCTTTTCGCGAAAAGCAAAAGTAACCTCACTATACGACATCTTTAATTTTTCCTGATCGAGATAAAGCTGTTCAAGAGTTTCCAGATTCTTTACAAGGGAGGTCGGGAGAAATTGTTGCTGTGAAAGGCTAATGAAAAAATTACCCTGACTAAGTCCATCCAATAAACTATTGATGTCCTTAATTTTTCGTGTGATTTCAAAACGCTGTGAATCTATCTTGTTTATTGCGGTAACTGTATTTTTTAAATCTTCATCCAGATTATTGGTTTTGTTTTGGAGTGTAAAGTTTTCAAAATAATTTTCGAAACCTTCCATTCTTTCCTCAATACGAGCAAGCTCATTCGACACCCAATCGATTTTTTGCTTATTTGCCAGATTCTTTTGATTGTTGCTATACTGAAGATAGATGGTATCAATCTTATTCAATATGTCATAAGCCTTAAAAGAATTATTGTCTTTGAATGATACCCGTATCGTATTCGCATCGAAGTTTATAGGTTCAACTTCTAATCGTTCAGCTAAATAATTCAGCAAGACATCATGGCTATTCAATACAAAGAAATATCCAATCTCAGTCCCTTTCAAAAACTCATTGTTTCTGTGGATAGTTAATTCCAGATCTGGAAGTAAAATTTGTTGATCATATTTTCCTTCAATTTTTTCAATCTGATTTCCAATAGTAAGAACAAAATTCTTACTATCCTTTTCTTCAAAATATATTGGGGTGTTCAGAAATCGGTTATTCTTAACATTATGCTGTTCTAGAAAAAAGGGACCACCCGTATACAATTCATCATTTAATAAACGACCAACACTAAAATAGCTTACATCTAAATTTGCTGAATCGATAACATGGCTTAGAAATAACTTCGATCTTATAATTTCAATCTCACCTGCCACAATGTTAATACTCTGATCATCAACTACACCCTTTATCCCAAGCTCGGTTGCATTTTTCTTAATATCTAACTTCAACTCGGATTCCGATTCATATACATTTTTAGTGTAGCGAATCATCAGGTAGGCCAAGGTATTAATCGCAATAAAAATAAGGATAAGCCAAATCCTGTTACTTCGAATAACGATACGAAGTGTGTTAAAGTCTATCCCCTCAGGTGCTGAAGACTGTGATCGGATATTCTTTTGATTGTTCAACTCAGAGCTCTTTTAAAGTGAAACCAACACGATAATAAGTGTTAATACGCTGGTGAAAATACTAAACACTGCTGCGTTATCACGCAAGCCTTCTGAAAAAGGTCTTCTCACTGGTTCTACATACACAATATCTCCAGGTTCCATAATCATGTTGTTTTTAACGAAACCTTCTAGCGTACTGAAATCAATAACAAACGCCTGATCTCCACGCAATACCCGAATATTTTTTGATTTCGAATCCTGATTCAACCCCTTTGCCAATGCGAGAACTTCAGTCAATCTCATGTTCTCGTTCGTCAGTGGCACTACACTCCCACCAAGACCACCGGGAGACCCCAACACAATTACTCGTTTGTTTGTGTACTGCAATCGAACATAAGACTGATTATAGAATTGATTATAGGATTCTGCTAAAATAACTTCTGCCTGCTGTATGGTAAGTCCTTCTAACTTCACTTCACCCACCATTGGAAACCGAGCTGTGCCTAAAGCATTAATCAGGTAAGTGGGTTCCTCCTTATCGTCAATTGTAGAATTCAGATTGTTGCTGGTGAGTTTTAAATCCGGATCTATAATTCGCTCCCCATTGCTAGTATAGACTTCCAGGGTAAGGTAATCGTTTCTCTGAATGATATAGTTTTTTTCAACAGAATCAGCCTGTTTTGCCAAAGCGAAACCATCTGGCACCTTAAACATAATATTCTGCTTATACGATGCACATGAGGTGGCAATGAGCCCAACAAACAAATAAAAACCAGTTCTTAAAAAAAACGATTGTCTCAAGATTAAAAAAGCATTCAGTTGCGTGAAATTACTGATTTTCCTAACAATTCAGCCATTGTAGGGAGTTGCATATCTTTTTCTGAAATAATGGGATGTGATAATTGCCAGTCAATATTTAACTGAGGATCATTCCAGATCAGGCCTATTTCAGAATCTTTGTTGTAGTGATTGGAACATTTGTAGAAGAAGATGGAATCTTCCATAGCCGCAAAGCCATGTGCGAAGCCAGGAGGAACAAGGAGCATATTATGACGGGATCCATCCAATACACAATAATACACCTCCGAAAATGTCTTAGAACCTTTTCTTAAATCCACAACCACGTCTAAAACTTTGCCTTGAATAACACTAACCAGTTTCGCCTGAGCATGCGGATCAAGTTGCATGTGCAGTCCTCGCACGACACCTTTTTTTGAAAAAGATTTATTATCCTGAACAAATGTGTAGTTCAGGTTATTCGCTTTAAAAAAATCTTCTTTAAAGAGTTCAACAAACCAACCACGATTGTCCTCCAATTCATAAGGGATGATTTCTACCAATTGATCAATACCAGTAGGTATTATTTTCATGCATTACATCGTTTAAGGTTGCGTCACCTTAATTCAGGCTTTTCAACGTTTCCAAATATTTATTAATAACAACATACTCATCATATTCAGCCTCCATTTTTGTCCGGCCATTTTCACCAAAAACCTTCAGTTTAGCATCATCGAATTCCGACATCAGTTTCATTTTATCAGCCAAATCTTTAGCGTCCTTTAATTTACATAAAAGGCCATTGTACTGGTTTCTTACCACATGGTTACAGCCTGGTACATCTGTAGCGATAATTGGTTTGGACGAACTTGCTGCCTCAAGTAAAGTCCTTGGTGTACCTTCCCTGTATGATGGAAGAACAATACAATCAGCTGATTTTATAAACTGCCGAACATCATCGGTTGTACCTAAGTATTCTATTGTTCCCGAATTAATCCATTCTTCTATTACTCGTATTTTAATTCCACGTTTATGCTCCTCATCAATAGCACCAAGGATTTGAAAGCGGGCATCTACTCCACTTGACTTTAATCTTCGTACAGCTTCTACATATTCAAGAATACCTTTATCTGTGATTAACCTGGATATAAGCAGAAAAGTGAATTTTTCATTTCGTTTAAAAGGTACCGGCTGAAATTTCCGCAAGTCAATTCCAGATCCAGGAACGAGGTCCACTGCATTCGCAGGAACAAGTCCTTTGTCGACAAAAAGTTTTAAGTCATCGTGATTTTGAAAAAATACTTTTTTCGCAAAACGGAAGCTTATTTTATATAGAAGAATAGCAACAGCAGATACAAGATTGTTCTTTAAAAATACTGTACCTAAACCGCAAACGTTATTGATGACCGGAATATTCAGCATCGATGCTGCAAGTGTTCCGTAAACATTTGGCTTAATGGTGTAATGTAAAATGACATCCGGCTTTAACTTTCGATAGATCAGGAAGAGCTCTGCAATGAGCGCAGAATCTTTTATGAAATTAGCACCCCGACTATCCATACGCACTTTATGATGTATACAGCCCGCTTCGGTTAAGAATTTAGTGTATTCGTCATTGGGTGCTATGGTATGCACTTCATATCCTTGATCAATCAAGGTGCGCACAAAACTCATTCGGAAATTATAAATATTCCAAGAGGTATTAAGGACTATGGCAATTCTCATCTGGGGGCTCCTTTCTTTAAGGCTTCCTAAGTCCTTTCTTCGACAAAGTGTCGAAATCGCAGGTTTATTAGAAAAATCTCCGGTTTAGATTCAGCAAAAGTAGAAAAAAGTAACCCAGTGTTACAACTCGGTTTCAAATTAATGCATTAAGTTCGCGCCATCGGTTATAGTAGTATGCAAGTAAAAGAAATCAAAGCAGTTTTGGTGGCATTGAGTGATGCCCGCAGGCAAGAAGAAACTCAGGAACATTTAGATGAATTGGCGTTTTTAGCTGAAACGGCTGGTATTAAAACGGTGCGCAAGTTTGTGCAAAATCTACCGCATCCGGATAACAGAAC
>Ga0116156_10001689_pt1 | contig 21057 bp, 23 predicted proteins | sample AD_UKC045_MetaG_FD_89891 | JGI IMG/M metagenome (GOLD analysis project Ga0116156, IMG submission 89891) | Active sludge microbial communities of municipal wastewater-treating anaerobic digesters from USA - AD_UKC045_MetaG | ecosystem: Engineered > Bioreactor > Anaerobic > Digestate | place: USA... | reverse complement strand
TCCGGAATGGAAATATTATTTTCCTGGAATTTTTTGGCGGTGGCGCTGAAAGAAAGAATGCGGTTGTTTTTTAGCAGAAACAGCAAATTGAGATCGTCCATTTTAAATACTATCTCCGGAGATTGAAAATCATCCGGAATGGGATAATTTTTCCCGTCTTCTGCGGAAATTATTTCTGTCTTGGAAACAGCAAAAATTTTGCCGTTTATATCGGCTATGTCGGACAGGTCCGGATTGTTTATCAGTTCGTCCACATTCTCCACTCGTATTACATTTTTATCTTTTTCCAGCGCAACTGAAACAACAGGAGCTTCTGCGGGCGCTTCGGAAGATTTATCTTCCCATCTGGCGGCAATTTTGGCTATAAAGTAGGGAACAATAAACAGTAAAATAAGGACAATAATGGCATAAACTTTCTTTTGATAATCCAAGCGGGAAATAGCTTCTTTTATTTTGGAAAATTTAGGCAAAAAGCCGGAAATTGTGGAAGAGGCCGTTTGTTTTTGCGGCCGGTTTTCCATGTCGGGATATTTTTCATAAATCGGCTCTTCGTTTTGGCCTTTCGGCGAAAGAGTTTTGAACCATTCCTTTTTTTCTTCCCTGGTAGCAGAAAGGGATTGGGGATTTTGCGAATAATCAAATTCTCTTTGCTCCGAAGGCAAGCTTTGCTGGACGTTTCTTTTTTCTGAGCGCGATTTTATCCGAACAAAAATTTCGCGGGATATATTTTTAAGCGGATTGGCTATTCGGTTTATGATAAAAATTTTAGCGTAGAAAAAGGACAATTTGGAAATTCTGCCTATTTTCCGGCCGAGAATGATTGACTTATCTTTGCCAAGCGCTAGTTTTTTTGCTATGGCTATTCTGGAATTGGAAAGCGATCCCGGGAAGGCTTCCTGATTTTGAGATATGTTTTCGTTAACGATATTTTCTTCCGCCTTTTTTCTTTTGACGCCGGAAAAGGAAAGGGAGGAAACCTTATTTTTTATGGAAGCGGCCAATGAACTGCTGGAAGAAGCTATTTTTTGGGAAATATCACCGACATAATTTTTGGCCGGAGAATATTCGGAAGGCGCATAGCCGTCGTCTTTTATGTAAATGTGGCCGGTTTTTTTGTCTACAAAACCCTCTTGCGTTTTTTCCAATTCTCTTTTTATTTCTTCGACCACCTCTTTTCTTTCCTCTTTTCTGGCTGTTTCTTTTTCGAGCTCGGTCGGCTTTTTTCGCCCAAATGCTTCCTGGCTGAAAGCGTTAATTTTTTGGGCTTTGGGGATAATTTCCAAATCTTCTTTCTTTTCCTCTTCTTTAATGTCAATGACCATGACTGCCGCTCTTTCCAGTTCGTTTATAAGCGCCGTTTTTAAAAATTGGATAAATTCTGCCTGGGAAAATTTTATGGCGCTTCTTTTTATTTCCTCCGGAGAAAATATTTCAAAAATGCTTTCTGTGGTCAGAATTAATTTATCCTGAACCTCCAATCTGCCGCTAACCACTTCCTGAAAGGTTTTTAAGGGATTGGGATCTTCAGTTTCTTCTTCGCTGATATTAGTCAGGACGTTAGAACGGAGAAGGAAAGCGAAGGCATTGCCGGTCTGGGACAAATGAATATTGTTTTTTTCAATTACCGCACAGACGGCGTTTATATGCCCTATCCAAGCCACATTTTCATGTTCGGCCAATTTGGCGAGTGCCAAGTTGGCTTTGTGAAGGGCGGCTTCGAAACTTTCAATAGGTCCCCGCTTGGTATTGGAAAAATATTCTTTTTTTATGACAGAAATTAAATAATTGACCACATAAGAAGAATCTTCCGAATTATCGGTAATTTCCAAAATGCCAAAAATTGTTCCCAATCCTTCCTGGAAAACATTTTCCGGTTCTTGGGCAAAAATTTCCAGCATTGGCCTAATTTCTTTTTCTCGGCAAACTAAAATATCCTTAAACTCGGGTTTAAGGGAGGGTATTATCTTTTCCAGTCTCTTTTTAGTCATATTTCAGTAATTTGTTTTATTATACCAGCAAACAGACAAGAATAAAATTTTTTTAAATGCCGCTAAGACTTGTTTTCGGATAGTATTTTTTGCGATTGGCGTTTTTTGTAAAAAGCCAGGGCGGCATAAAAAACAACCGCCAGAATAATGACCAAGATACCGGCATATTTTATGTAATGGTTTATCTCCAGAAAGGCATAGCCGAAGAAATAGCCCATAAAAACCAAAAAACTGCTCCAAACGATTCCTCCCCAAAAAGAAGCTTGCAGAAATTTTTTGAAGCTCATTTTGAAAGTGCCGGCGGCAATGAAAGTTATCCAACAAAGTCCGGTGGTTGATTTGACGGCGAATATTGTTTTGCCTCCGTGGCGATGGAATAATTTCTCTAGTCTGGTGACTATTCGTGGCTTTATTTTTAATATTTTTTCCGCTTTTTTGAGGGTTTTTGATCCGCCCCAGAAGCCGAAGAAATATAAAATAATATCTCCCGTTATATCGCCGAAAACGCTTAAAATGAAAACGGTAAGAACATTAAAAAACCCAAAACTTGATAGAAAGGAAGCTATGATGGTGGCTATGGGCCCTTCTACGATCATCAAAATCAGCATTGTCGGGTAACCAATAGACTTTATGGTGTTTAATAGCTGCGGATCAGTCAAATCAAAAGAATTAACCATTGGAATGTTTATTTTTTAAAATTCCCAAAAAATTAAAAATTTATGGATCTTCTCAAATTTCCAACCTAAAACCTACCCCTAATAATCAACCATCCAGGGAATTCTTTGGAAATTCCTTTTTTATATGATTAATATTAGCACATATTTGGCAAAGTTTAAAGGTGTTTCTTGGCAAATTGGCTTAAAGTTGCTAGAGTATCATTAGTTTTGATATGCTGGATTATTGCCGAGATTGGCTATGTTGATATGCCGCGTTCGTCTAGTCTGGTCCAGGACGCCAGGTTCTCATCCTGGAAATCATGGGTTCGAATCCCATACGCGGTACAAAAATAATTAATAATAAAATACGATGGAAGCCATTGAACTTCTAAAAAAATACAAAAAACGTCTGGATATTTCTCTTGGCAAATATTTTGATAAGAAAATCAAGGAGGCCGGTAAATCTCATAAGCTGGCCAAGGAGGCAGTCAAAATGATTGCCGATTTTACTTTGGCTGACGGAAAAAGAATAAGGCCGGCTATGCTCTATTACGCCTATCTGGCCAATGGAGAAAAGGATTGCAATAAAATTTTGGAAGTTTCTCAAAGCATAGAGCTTACCCACACGTTTTTGCTTATTCACGATGACATAATCGACAAAGACGAAAGGCGGCACGGCACGCCGACCATTCATGAAAGGTATAAAAAGATCGGCCGCCGAATTGCTCCCGAAAAAGACGTGGCGCATTTTGGAAATTCTATGGCCATGTTGGCTGGCGATATGACTCAGGCCATGGCCAATGAAATCATTTTCAACAGCCAATTTTCTCCCCAGACCATAGTCAAAGCGCTAGATAAATTGCAGGAAATAATTTATCACATTGTTCCCGGCGAAATGATGGACGTGGTTATGGAAATAAAAGGCAAAGCCACGGAAAAGGAAATTTTGGAAATGTATGAAGGAAAAACATCCAGTTACAGCTTTGAAGGTCCTTTGCATCTTGGAACGATTCTGGCCGGAAAATATGACGACAAGATGCTTAAAAATTATACCCAATATGCTATGCCTATGGGCAAAGCCTTTCAAATAAGAGATGATATATTGGGAATTTTTGGCAATGAAAAAAAATTGGGAAAGCCGGTTGGTTCGGATATTATTGAAGGCAAGCAGACGCTTTTGGTTATAAAAGCCTTGGAGTTTGGAAGTGCGGAACAAAAAAATATTGTTAAAAAATATCTCGGCAAGGAAGATATAACCAAGAAAGAATTGGAAGCGTTCCGAGCGGTTATTAAGGAAACCGGATCCTTGGAATATTGCCAAAAACTTTCTGAAAAATTTATCGAGGAAGCACTGGCGTCTTTGGAAAAAATCAACATAAAAAATGAAGAAGCCAAGTTTTTCCTCCGGGGAATCGCCGAATATATGGTCAAAAGGGAGGTTTAATTTTAAATTTTTATGACAAGACGAAAAAGAACGAAGAAAATAAAAGTCGGGAGAATTTATATCGGAGGAGACGCTCCGATTGTTGTTCAATCGATGTGCAATACTGATACCAGAAACATTAAAAAAACAGTGGCTCAGATAAAAGCGCTTGAAAAAGTAGGCTGTGAAATGATCAGGGTGGCAGTGCCGGACATGACAGCAGCCAAAGCTCTGGGGAAGATAAAAAAGCAAATTAAAATTCCGCTGGTGGCGGACATTCATTTTTCGCATATTTTGGCTCTTGAAGCGATAAATCAGGGCGTGGATAAATTAAGAATCAATCCGGGAAACATCGGCGATGAAGAAAAGATAAAAGAAGTGGTTTTGGCGGCCAAAAAGAAAAAAATTCCTATCCGTATCGGCATTAACGGCGGATCGCTGGAAAAAGATATTTTGAAAAAATATAAAAACAAAGTGACAGCCGAGGCAATGGTGGAATCGGCCATGCGGCATATCAGGATTTTAGAAAAATACAAATTTAAAGATATCCTGGTTTCTCTCAAAGCTTCGGATATTTCCCGGACGGTAGAGGCTTATCGATTACTTTCCCAAAAAGTCAATTATCCACTTCATATCGGCATTACCGAAGCCGGAACTATTTTCCGGGGAACGGTCATGTCTTCAATCGGAATAGGCATTCTTCTTTATGGCGGAATCGGGGATACGCTGAGAGTGTCTTTGACAGCTGATCCGATAGAAGAGATAAAAGTGGCTTGGGAAATTCTAAAAAGTTTGGGCCTAAAAAAAAGAGGAATAACCGTTACCAGCTGTCCCACTTGCGGGCGGACGGAAATCGATCTGGTAAATTTGGCTAAAAAAGTGGAAGATGCTCTTTTAGGAGTGGACAAAGATATTCATGTGGCGGTTATGGGCTGCGTAGTAAACGGTCCGGGAGAAGCCAGAGAGGCTGACCTGGCCATTATCGGCGGAAAAGGAGTGGGATTGATTTCCAAAAAAGGAGAAATAATTAAAAAGGTTTCCGAAAAAAAACTGCTTGCTGAATTTTTAAAGGAAATTAAAAAAATTTGAAGAATGAAAATCTCAAAAAATCTAGGAAAAGTAATGGTTTTTGGCACTTTTGATATTTTTCATAAAGGACATATTGATTTTTTAATTCAAGCTAAAAAACTGGGGAAATATCTGATAGTGGTGGTGGCTAGAGACAAAAACGTTCAGAAAATAAAAGGGAAGCGGCCGCAAAACGGAGAAAGAAAAAGGCTAAAAGAAATTAAAAAAAGCGGATTGGCCGACAAGGTAATCCCGGGAAACCTTAAAAACCGATATTCAGTTATCAAAGAATATAAACCGGATATGATCGCCTTGGGCTATGATCAGAGAGCGGACTTAAAAGAACTCAAGGAGAAATTAAAGAAATTTAAACTTTTGAAAACAGGGATAAAAAGATTGAAAGCCTTCAAGCCTGCTATGTATAAATCTTCCAAATTGGCGGCAAAAAGCTGATTGCGTATTTTTAAAAACTGGGCTAGAATTTATTCATCTGGATTTTTTTCCAGATATTTTGTGAGTTGCCTTAAATTACTTTTTATATTCAATCCAAATGAACAAAGGACAAGAGAATGTGCCGAATCACGTTGCTATTATTCCTGATGGCAATAGGCGTTGGGCAAGAAAAAAAGGGCTAAAGCCTTGGGAAGGACACGAAGAAGGAGCAAAAATTTTTGAAAAACTTATCAACCATTCGCTCAAAAGAGGCATTTACTGCCTTTCTATTTGGGGATCCTCCATAGACAATTTGACCAAACGTCCAATGGAGGAGAAAAGGGCCTTACTGGATATCTATAAAAGATATTTTCAGAGACTTTTGGATGGTAATGAAATTTATGAAAATGAAGTCAGGGTAAATTTTATCGGCCGGTGGGAAGAACAGTTTCCGGACTCTCTAAAAGATTTAATTTATGAAGTCGTAGAAAAAACCAAAAATTACCAGAAAAAAATTCTTAATTTTATGTTAGCTTACAGCGGCACGGACGAAATAGCGGAAATGGTGCAAAAAGTTCATGACAAATATGAAAAAGGAGTAAAAATCACTTCTGATATGATCAAAGAAAATCTGATGACGGCTGAAATTCCAGCCGTTGATTATCTCATCAGAACCGGAGGAGAGCCCCACAACAGCACCGGTTTTATGATGTGGGATATAGCCGACGCCCAATATTATTTTTCTCCACTTAATTTTCCGGATTTTAATGAGGAAAAATATGACGAAGCGCTGGACGAATATGCCAAACGCCAGAGAAGATTTGGAGAATGAAATAAAAATCATATTAAATCAGTATGATATTATCGGGGAGTAGGTCTAAACATTTTATAAAATGACATATCAGAATGTTAATATGCTGACAGGCTGATATGCCAATAAACTTATGGCTATGGAATTTACCGACCAAAATTTTGACGCGGAAGTGATAAAAAGTGAAAAACCGGTGCTGGTTGATTTTTGGGCCCCTTGGTGCGGACCTTGCCAAGTCATGGGGCCAATAGTCGAAGAACTGGCCAAAGAAATGGGGGATAAAGTCAAAATAGGCAAACTTAATGTGGATGAAAACAACGGAACAGCTGGAAAATTCGGCATTATGTCCATTCCTTCCATTTTGATTTTTAAGGGCGGAAAAGTGGCGAAACAATTGGTAGGGTTGCAGGCCAAGGAAACATTAAAAGAAGAGTTGGAAAAAATTTAAAACATTATTCACCTCTGTCCCGAAAGTATTCTTTGCGGGTGCGGGGCTTGTTTAATTCTTTCATATGAACAACACCGTTTACGATTTAATAATTGTCGGTGCCGGACCGGCCGGTCTTAGTGCCTCCATTTATGCTTCACGCTACAAACTAAATCATCTTATTTTCGGAATGAATCCCGGCGGACAGATAACGGAAATACGAACGCTGGAAAATTATCCCGGATTTACTTCCATTTCCGGGCGTGATTTTATATCCCGGGTTTTGGAACAAATGGAAAATCTGGGTATGAGGATAAATAAGGAATCGGTTTCAGCCATAAAAAAAGAAGAAGATGTTTTTGTCGTTGAGGCATCAGGCCATAAGTATCAAGCTCATTCCTTGATTTTGGCTCTGGGAACGGAATATAAAAAGATAAATATACCGGGCGAAAAGGAATTTACCGGTCGGGGTGTTTCTTATTGCGCCACTTGCGATGCCATGTTTTTTAAGGAAAAAGTTGTGTCAGTGATTGGCGGCGCCAACAGCGCGGCGGTAACAGCTATGGAACTGGCAGACCATGCCCATAAAGTATATGTAATTTTCAGGCGTGACAAAATGACAGCCGATCCTATTTGGGTTGAGAAGCTTAATAATAATCCCAAAATTGAGCTTATCTATGGAACTAATATTTTGGAAATAAAGGGGGAGAATAAGGTGGAAAAGATAATCTTGGATAAGCCGTATGATGACAAGACATTTTTGAAAACCGACGGCGTTTTTGTGGAAGTTGGATCAGAACCGGGCGTATCTCTAGCGACCAATCTGGGTGTGGCAGTTGATGAGCAAAAATATATTATCGTCAGTCCAGATATGGGCACAAATATTTCCGGAGTTTTTGCGGCTGGAGATGCTACTACCGGTTCTAATAAATTCCGCCAGGTTATCACGGCTTCAGCCGAAGGCGCCATTGCAGCCGCTAGCGTCTATAAACTTCTAAAATTAAAATAAAAAACACTTGGACATCCAATGTCCAAGTAAATAAAATGCGTAAAATTCCATTCGCTGTTGGCGAATTTTATCACATTTATAACAGGGGAGTTGAAAAAAGGAATTTATTTCAGGATAATGATGATCTCGGCAGATTTTTTAAGAGTATTTCGGAATTTAACACAGAAAAACCTATCGGGAGTATATTTGAAAATTCTTTCAAAAAGAAAACCCAGCTTGGAAGCGAAGCTTCCAAGCTGGTGGATATTATTTGTTATTCAGTCAGTCAAAATCATTACCATTTTATTCTAGAACAGATTGCCGATAAGGGAATTGAAAAATTTATGCATAGAGTGGGTACCGGATATACGAAATATTTTAATAATAAATATAAGAGAAGCGGAGTTTTATTTCAGGGAATATTTCAATCCAGACATATAAACAGCAATGAATATCTTTTGCATTTGAGTGTTTACATAAATCTAAATAACGCAATCCATAAGACAAGACTTGGAAGCTTCGCTTCCAAGTCAAGTTGGGATGAATACACAAAAGACTTTAAAATGGAATTGTGTCATAATAAAAATGTGGTCTTAGGTCAATTTAAAGATAAGAAAGAATATAAAAAATTCGCGGAAAAATTTTTAAAGAGCATGAAAGAGAGAAAGGAATATCTTAAAAAAATTGAAAATTGCATTATTGAATAATTGTGATATTCACTTGGAAGCGAAGCTTCCAAGTACTGAAATAAAAAAAGCCTCCAATCCCGAATTGTCGGGCATTGGAAGCTCCTTGGAAAAAAGGAATGCTCTATTAGACATTATTGCATTCTTCCCAAGCTTCTTTTGAGGAAAGAATGTAATTTCTTATAATGACTGTCCCAGGTACGAACTGCACATTAGCATCTTTCAACATACTTTCGATAAATCTCGTGCATTCTTTAACAAGAAAGAATTCCGTTGGAGATTCGACTACTATATTTCCCTCACCAAATGATAAGCCAAATCCGAACCAAACAAACCAATAAGTCCTTTTTTTCATCACACCCTCGCTGTTAAAGATCTTATTTAAGCCATTTTAGTTAAAACGGTATCCTAGCTACAACGTACTATTATACACCTAAATCTATGAAAAGTCAAACAAACCATCCGTCCATCCAACTTTCCAAAAAGATCGGTGGGAAAATCGAGATAAAATCCAAACTAAAACTTACCAGTAAAAACCTGGCTGTTTTGTATACTCCGGGCGTAGCGGAAGTTTCGCGTGCCATCGCTAAGGATAAAAATTTAGCCAAGATATACACCATTAAAAAAAATGCCATTGCCGTTATTTCAGACGGTAGCGCGGTTTTGGGTCTGGGCAATATCGGTCCGGAGGCGGCTTTGCCCGTGATGGAAGGCAAGGCTTTGCTTTTCAAAGAATTAGGCAAGGTAGATGCATTTCCGATAGTGCTTGATACCCAGGACACAGAAGAAATTATAAAAATCATAAAAAATTTAGCCCCGACATTCGGCGGAATTAATCTTGAAGATATTTCCGCACCCCGATGTTTTGAAATTGAAGAACGGCTGAAAAAAGAACTGCCCATTCCCGTTTTTCATGACGACCAGCATGGAACAGCCATTGTTATCTTGGCCGGACTTATCAATGCCCTTAAAGTTGTCGGCAAAAAAGCAGAAAGAATAAAAGTTGTCATTTCCGGAGTAGGAGCGGCGGGAATTGCTACGGCAAAACTGATAATGAGATACGGAGTAAAAAATATAATAATGGTGGACAGCAGTGGGATCATTTATAAGGGCCGGGACAATTTGAATCCGGCCAAAATTAAATTGGCCGAAATTACCAACGGAAAAATTCAAAAAGGCGGAGTGCGGGAAGCTCTCAGCGGAGCAGATGTTTTTATCGGAGTGAGCGCTCCTAATATTTTAACCGAAGAAGATATAAAAGGTATGAATAAAAATGCGATTATTTTTGCGATGGCCAATCCTATTCCGGAAATTATGCCTGATCGTGCTAAAGCGGGCGGAGCTAAAATTGTTGCCACCGGGCGATCTGATTTCCCCAACCAATTAAATAATGTTTTGGTTTTTCCCGGAATTTTCAGGGGTGCTCTGGATCATAACGTTAAAAATATTACCGAAGATCATAAAATTTCAGCCGCTCTGGCGATTTCCCGATTGATAAAAAAACCGACAAGTGGTAATATAATACCAAAGGCACTAGACAAACGGGTGATGAAAGCCGTGGCTGGTGTGTTTAAATCGCATAATATGTAACACGTATCATGTAACACGCGGCAGAAAGCATATAAAAACAAATTTTGTTTTATGCCAAGTGTTTTATGTTTTATGAAAATATACAAACAAAAAATAGAAATCAAAAGTACAACCCAGATAGAATTTGTGGATATCACCAGCAAGGTGGGAGAAATAATTGCCCAATCGGGAGTGCGCGAAGGACAGGTTCTTATTTTCTCTCCCCACAGCACGGCAGGGATAGTGATAAACCACAACGAAAATATGCTCCTTCAGGATTTTATGAGAGTTTTATACCGGTTGGCTCCCGTTTCCGATCGCTACTCCCATGATTTGTTCGAATTGAGCCGTAACAACAAATCGGACGGCAGAAGCAATGGCCATTCCCATTGTAAAACTATGCTTTTGGGTGTTAGCCAGACCGTGCCGATTGAAAAAGGCCATATGTCCCTGACGGACAAGCAAAGCATATTTTTGGCGGAAACGGACGGTGCCAGAACTAGAGATGTCGTTATTCAGGTAATGGGGCTTTAAACCATAAAACGCAAAACATATAATGATGAAACGCTAATTTTTTTGTTTCATATTCTGTGTTTTATGTTATGCGATAAAGATGAGCAAGCTGGTTAATGACTTGATGAGAAGAGGATATTTGAAAGCTGATCTAATTATTGATGCTTTTTCCGAGATCAGTCGTATTGAGTTTGTTCCGCCCGAGTTTGAAAGCCAGGCCAGTGTCGATATCGCCTTGCCGATCGGTTATGGGCAAACTGTTTCCCAGCCATTGACAGTAGCTTTTATGTTTGATCTTTTGGATCCTCAGCGCGATCAAAGAATTCTTGATGTCGGTTCCGGATCTGGCTGGACAACCGCCCTTCTTTCCTACGTGGTAGGAAAAAATGGAAAAGTTATTGCTCTGGAAATAAAAGAGGAATTGAGGAAAATAGGAGAAAAAAACGTTGATAAATTCAGCTTCGTAAAAAAAGGAATTGCCCGATTTATTTTATCCGATGGCAACAAAGGTTTTCCCCAAGAAGCGCCCTATGACAGAATTTTGGTTTCTGCGGAAGCTGAATTTGTCCCTGACGCTCTGAAAAAACAATTAAAAATCGGAGGAAAAATGGTTATTCCCGTCCGGCACAGCCTGTGGTATTTGGAAAAAAGAGGAGAAGATGATTTTTACAAGGAAGAATACCCGGGTTTTGCTTTTGTTCCGTTGATAACGGAAAATTAATTTTTTATTTAAAATTTATTCTAAAAATGAAAATATTTAAAAATAAGTTTTTTTTGTTTATTTTGACTCTTCTCGTTATAATCGGGGGATTTTTTTATTTCCGCTATCAGGTCTATCATTCGCACGGAAAAAATAAGGAATCAACCGCTTTTAAAATAACCAAAGGCGAGAACAACACTACCGTGTCCGGAAGATTAAAAGAGGAAGGACTGATATCAGGAAAGGTTTATTTTTACTATTATATGAGGTCGCAAAATCTTCTCGGCAAAATTCTGCCGGGCGATTATGAATTTTCAGGAAGAATGACTATTCCGGAAATTGCCCAGATGATAACCAGAGAGCGAGAAAATTATATAAAAATAACTTTTCCGGAAGGCTGGGGAAGCGTCAAGATGGCAGACCGTCTCAAAGAAAATAATTTGAACGGAGACGAATTTCTGAAGTTGGTGAAGGAACCGGAAAAATTCAAGGAACGATATGGGTTCTTGAACGACCCGGAAATAAAAAGTTTGGAGGGCTATCTTTTTCCCGATACTTATTTCTTTGTTCCCGGATCAAGCGCGGAAAAAATTATCTGGAAAATGCTTGATAATTTTCAGGATAAGCTGGATGAAAAAATCATTTCCGATATCAAAATCCAAAACAAAAGTTTAAATGAAATAATGACTATGGCCAGTATCATTGAAATGGAAGTAAGGAGCGCGGAAGACAGAGGGGTTGTCAGCGGAATTTTTTGGAACAGGATTTCTATCGGCCAGCCCTTGCAAAGTTGTGCTACCCTGGCCTATATTTTAGGCGTGAACAAAAAACAATATTCTTATGAAGATACCCGGACAGATTCCCCTTATAACACTTATATAAATAAAAATTTACCGCCCGGACCGATCAGCAATCCGGGTCTGGCTTCCATAAAAGCGGCGGTTTATCCACAGAAGACGGCTTATATGTTTTTTCTTTCTGATCCGGAAACGGGAAAAACTTATTTTGCCAAAACTGCCGAAGAACATAATTTGAATAAGGTCAATCACGGGCTATAAAAAATAAATCAATATCTTTTTGCTTAAGACGTTTGTCTCTTGACAAACGTCTTTAAATTTGCTATACTAGCATGTCGTAGTGATGATTTTTGCTGTTCATTTTAGGCTCAAATAAAGCATTGATTTTTACGGTTCTGTCCATAAGTTCCAGGGCAAAAATTCCCTCCTTAATTTTTGCCGGTAGGTAAAAAATATTTCTTTTTGATAATTCTTAAAGAGATAGCTTCTTATGGATGGAACCGTGAAAGTTGATTGAACGTTTTGAAATAATTTGCGGCGGAGGGCAGGCCCCTTGGCCGCATTTATTTTTTATTGACTAGTGACGAAAAGGCGAGTAGCCTTTACAATGAAATAATATAAAAGACGTTAACAATTTTTCAAAAAGGAGGTGGAGGTATGTTTCCAGAGAACTTCTTCAGAGATGCGGAAATTGATTTAGGAGTAAAAAGAATGGCAGAATTTCTCTGCTATGGTATGCCGGAGATAAGCGATTGGAAGGTGATGCAGGCGGAAATCAAATCTTCCACAGAAGTTTCCCTTTTTATGCGGCGTAACGATACGCCCGGAGATGATGCGAATATCGAGATACAATTCAAAAGCGATGACGGTTCACCCGGCAAGGCTTCAGTTCTAATTCAGTTAGGTGAATCATTGGTTACGGATAGCGATTCCATTTTGTATAATTCTCTGTCCTGGACAAGATTGAAAAAGCTAGTCTCTCGGTTTTTCGTGTAATATCGCGAAAGAAAACAAAAAAACCGCAAACGAAATTTCGTTTGCGGTTTTTTAAATTTTGCTTTGGTTATACGTTTTTCCAACAAATGCGGTTTAAAAATGAAGAATCATCCATTTTTCATAAAACCGCCAGCTAATCAGAAAAACTTTTCTATTTCCCGGAGAACATTTTCGCTTATTTTGCCAAATATTTTTTCCAATTCTTCCTCGGAAAATTTTTGTAAAACGAAGTCGCTGGGATCAATCGGGTTTCTTAACTTTTCATTGGCAATGCCGATTCTGATTCTTTTGAAATTTTTGGTGCCAATTTTTTCGATGATGTCCTGCACTCCATTATGGCCAGCCGAAGTGGAATTATTGGCAATTTTACATTCTCCCAAAGGGAGGTCAATGTCGTCATGAATTACGATTATGTTTTCGGGAGCAATCTTGTCTTTGTGAAAGGCCATAATTTTTCTTACCGATTCGCCTGATTTATTCATAAAAGTCCGGGGTTTAACCAACAAAACCTTTTCTAAATTAGCGGATAGTTCCGACATTTCCGCATCAAAACTTTTATTAAAAACAAAATCAGAAAAATGATAAGCGTTTTTTATCCTATCTGCCATCATAAATCCGACATTGTGCCGGGTGTGCTCATATTTTTTCCCCGGGTTGCCCAGGCCGATAATAGCAAGCATAATTTTCAGTTAAAAATTATTTATTCATTCCTAAATTCCGAATATTCATTGGCATCGGTGGAATTTCTGTAGTCTTCAATGGAATCCTCTTCTTTATTATACTTCTCCACGATATCTTTTCCAAGGACGATAACAATATCCGGAGAAGTGTTTTGGACGGTTTTTTTATACTCTTCCGGCAAGGAATAGGAAGCATAAGACGGAAGTTTGATGATGAGTTCGTCAAGAGTGAAAGGTTTGGTTCCGGAAGTCAGGTCGTAAACAATCGTTTTTTCCTCCAAAACAGAAGAGGAATCGTTAAGGGCAATGACATTTTTATAATTAAAATTATCACTCAAAAGATTTTTTATCCTGCTTGCCAAGAGACTGTAGCCGCTTTTGTTTATCACGGCGACATTGGCTTTTTCTTTGGCGATTTCCTCCTTCCTCCTTTTTATTTTATTAAGATCAAATATTTCCTGGGCTGTTTCCTGAACTTCGCTCCAGTTGCCGACGCGCGGAACAAGAATGAAGGCGCGCTTGTCCTGGTAAAAAATATGGGAAACTTTTAGAAGGCTTTCCTTGTTCCAGGCGTCAATCACGACATTATTAATGTTATTGGTGTCCGCTTTTCTGGCCAGATTAAAAAAACTTTCCAAATCTTCCGGAGGGATGTCCGTTCGAATATTATCTCCGAGAGCGTTGAAAATATCATTAACCGCCCTTAAATTTATGGCCGTGCCGGCGGAAAAAACTTTATTTTTGGTGGCCTGAAGAATTTGTTGCTGGCGTTTAGCCCGGCCAAAATCTCCTTCGGGATCGTTATGCCTTTCGCGCGCATATTTGAGAGCGGTGGCGCCGTCAAGATGATGGAAGCCTTTCTTAAGTTCAAAAGTTTCGTAGGAATAATTCGGTCCCGGATAACGGGGATCATAAATATCCCGCTCACTGGTGATGTTGACTCCGCCAATGGCGTCAATCACTTTTACGAAACCGTCAAAATTCATAATCACATAATAATCCAAAGGAAGGTCGGTGATGCTGCTGATGGTTTTTTTTACTATTTCCGATGCTTCTTTCTCCTGGTGGTTGCTGTTGTTGAGAGCAAACTGATAGACAGAATTTATTTTCATGGAGATGTTGCTGTTGGGGATTTCCGTATGAAGATCTCTGGGAATGGAAAGAAGGGCTACCTGGTTTGTTTTGGGATTGATACTGGCTATCATTATGGTATCGGTAAGATTTTGTCCGGGCTTTCCCTTGCCGGCAATGCCCAGCATTAAGATATTGATTCTTCCTTTTTCTGCTCCTCGAAGATTATTGGCATCGTTGGAAGAAAAGGATTTTAAAGTGCTCCACAGACCATTTTCTTCTTTTGGCACGAAAGTTATCTTGTTTCCCAAAGAATAAGTTTTATAAATAAAAAAAGAACCATAAGAAACGGCCGCTAAAAGCAGAAGGGCAATTATCCAAAGTATAATTTTGACTATTAATTTATTCGATGCCATGGAATAATGAATTACCTGATGTTAAAATAAAAATATCGGCTGTTAACGCTCGGCGTCTATATTAAATATACTTCTCTAAAGAGGTAAAGTCAAATTTTGGCTTATAAAAGGCATAAATTACTCTTGTCAAAAGGGTCGATTGCTGATATATTAGAAGAGTTAGTGAAAAATAATGTTGGAAAAACCACAAGAAGAAAAAAATCAAGAGTATGACCGATACGCCGGAGTGGGAAGCTTTATATTGGAAATAATTAAGATAATCGCTCTGGCTTTTATAATAATTGTTCCCGTTAGAGTGTTTCTGTTTCAGCCTTTCTTTGTCCAAGGGGCCTCCATGGAGCCCAATTTTGAAGATGGCGAATATCTCATCATCAACGAATTCGGGTATAAAAAAACCAGCGTAGGCGCCGAAGGCAATGATTTTTTTACCATTGAACCGTTTAAGGATGTGGAAAGGCAGGAAGTGATTGTTTTTCGCTATCCGTTGGATACTAGGAAGTTTTTTATAAAAAGAGTCATCGGTCTTCCGGGAGAAAAAATCGAAATAAAAAACAACCAAGTGAAAATATTTAATGATAAGAATCCGAACGGCTTTGTTTTGGACGAGAATGTTTATTTGGACAAGACCGTCAAAACTAACGGGGATATGACCGTTAATTTGGAAAAAGATGAATATTTTGTGATGGGCGATAACCGGCAGTTTAGTTCCGATTCTCGTGTTTGGGGGCCGATCAAGGAAAAACATGTCATCGGAAAGGTGTTGCTTCGCGCCTGGCCGGTCAATAAGGCTTCAATTTTTTAATAAATTTTGATTTAAATAACTTTTTTTATGCCTAAATTAAAGAATAAAAAAACAGCCGGCAAAAAGATAGTCAAGAAAAAAGCTCCGCTGGCTAAAACGGAAAAAATTGTGGAACCGATTATTCTGCAGACGCTTCGGGGAATGAAGGATATCTTGCCTGCTGATCAGCCTTACTGGGAACAATTGAGAAGAGTGACGGAAAGATTGGCTCGCGACTATGGTTTTTCACGCATTGATCTTCCGGTGGTTGAATATTCCAATCTGTTCATTCGCAGTATCGGAGAAGGAACGGATATAGTGGATAAAGAAATGTATAATTTTGTGACGAGAGGCGGAGACAAAGTTTCTCTTCGTCCGGAATTCACGGCGGGGATTTGCCGATCATACATTCAAAACGGAATGAACGTTTTGGCCAAGCCGGTAAAACTTTTTTCTACCGGTTCCGTTTATCGTTATGACCGGCCGCAGGAAGGAAGATATCGGGAACATCATCAAGTGAATTACGACGCTTTTGGCGAGCAAGATCCGATTCTTGACGCTCAAATGATTCAGGTTGCTCATCGGGTAGTCCAGTCTTTGGGCATAAAATCAGTGCAAATTCAGGTTAATTCCATCGGCTGTCCTGTTTGCCGCAAGGACTATATCGAACTTTTGACCAATTACTTGGAATCAAAGAGAAACAAGCTCTGCCAAAATTGCAAAAAAAGATTGGAAATAAGCCCGCTTCGAATTCTTGATTGCAAAGAAGATAAATGTTCGCAGGTGGCGGCCAACGCTCCGCAATCCATTGATCATCTTTGTGAAGATTGCCGGGTTCATTTCAAAACGTTACTGGAATATTTGGATGAACTTGATTTGCCATATATCATCAATCCGCATTTAGTGCGCGGTTTGGATTATTATACCAAAACGGTTTTTGAGATCTGGTCCGGATTGGAAGAAGGCAGAAAAAATTCGCTTGGCGGCGGCGGGAGATATGACAAGCTCATCAAAATGATGGGTGGAGAGGACACTCCGGCTATCGGTTTTGCTCTGGGGATGGAAAGAATAATTCTGGAAATGAAAAGAGTCCAGGCCAAATCGTATAAGCCGCCCAAGCCCCGTGTTTTTCTGGCGCAATTGGGAAACTTAGCCAAAAAGAAAAGCCTCAAACTTTTTTCAGAGCTGGAAAAAAACGCTATTTTAGTGGCGGAAAGTTTTGGGCGGGGAAGTTTGAAATCTCAACTCAAGGTGGCCAATAGATTAGGGGTAGAATTAACGCTGATTTTGGGGCAAAAAGAAACATTGGACGGAACAGTCATTGTTAAGAATATGACAACCGGGGTCCAGGAAACCGTCAGTATGGACAAACTAGTCGATCATATCAAGAAGAAACTAAAGACGGACAATGTAGTAATATATCATAATCATAATTGAGCTCATTTAACATTAATTTCACCTTATGTCATTCCTGGCTTGACCAGGAATCCAGTGAATAAGCTAAAATACGAGACTAGATTCCCGATCAAGTCGGGAATGACAACAGAGGATAAAGTTTTTTTTAAGATCAAGGCTTACTAAAAATACAAAGCAGGTCTTAATTAAAATCAGCCAATAAATTAAGCATTTAGCGGTCGGTATTTTGCATAAAATGCGACCGGACCCGAGTATTAAGTATTAGATATTGAAAATATGTGTATTTTTTGCAAAATTATTAAGAAAGAAATTCCCGCCGTTACCGTATATGAAGATGATGATATTCTGGCATTCAAAGATGCCCGGCCTATTGCACCGGTTCATGTTTTGATTATTCCCAAAAAACACATTGAAAGCGTCAGCGATTTGAAAGAAGCGGATGCCAATTTAGCCGGCCGAATGATATTGGTGGCCAAAAAAATAGCCGAGGAGTTTGACATATCCCCCAAAGGGTATAAACTGTTATTTCGGGTAGGAGAATGGGGCGGGCAGGAAGTGCCTCATCTTCATCTCCATTTAATCGGCGGAGCGATGCTTCACGAAAATATTCACCCGATAATGTAAATCACGTAACACGTAATACATAACACATAGCAAATATTTTGTTACGCGTTGTGTGATATGTGACTTTAAAGAAGGGAGGTTTCCTATGATAGAAGTAAAAAAGAAAGACCGAGAGACATCTGAAAGTTTGATTAGAAGATTCAGCCGCCGAGTTCAACAAAGCGGAGTTTTAGTGCAGGCCAGACGTTCCCGTTTTAGAAAGGAAGAAAAAAGCAAAAGGCAAGTGAGAGAAGGGGCGATGTATAAGGCCAAGGTTAAAAAAATGGTTGACAAGCTCAAAAAAATGGGCAAGTTTGACGATGAAAACTTTAAAAACGTCAAAAAGAAACTTATTAAATAAACCGCTTATCGTATCATTTATGTTAAAGCAAAAAATTGTCGAGGATTTAAAAACAGCCATGAAGGAAGGTAATGCTTTTAAGCGCGATACTTTGAGAATGCTTGATTCGATGATAAAAAATGCGGAGATTGAAAAAAAGAAAAAGGAAGAAGGATTGAAGGATGAGGAAATACAAGAAGTGGTGGTTCGCGCCATAAAACAGCGAAAGGACAGTATGGCCCAATATGAATCGGGAGGAAGATCGGATTTGGCGGAAAAAGAAAAAAAGGAGATAGAAATTTTAACCGCCTATATGCCGGAACAAATGAGTGAAGAGGTAGTCAGGGAAGAAGTGAAAAAAATAATTTCCGAGTTGGGAATTGGGGGTTCAAACGAAATGGGAAAGGCCATGGGCGCTATAATGGGCAGGCTGAAAGGAAAGGCTGACGGTCAGCTGATCCGCAAGATTGTGGAAGAAGAATTGAAAAAATAAATTATTTTTATATCTGGAATTTAAAAAATCGCTCCGAGAATAGGGGCGGTTTTTGTTTTTCAATTTGCGCTTATCAATGGCAGGAATTATAATTATAAATAACAGACTCATTTAACATTAATTTCACTTTATGTCATTCCTGGCTTGACCAGGAATCCAGTGAATAAGCTAAAATACGAGACTAGATTCCCGATCAAGTCGGGAATGACAACAGAGGATAAAGTTTTGTTAAGATTAAGGCTTACTAAAAATATAAAGCAGGGCTTAATTAAAATCAGCCAAACGTTAGAAATAATTTTCCACTATGCCGGATACAAAAAAGAAAAAAATTAAGAAAACTAGGCCGAAGAAAAAAGGCGAAAGAGATTTTTTGGCCGAGGAAAAAATAGTTTATCCGGAAAATAATTTGGCGGAGGACAAGATATTGTTTTTTTCTTCAGAAACGGAGACAAAAAACCCCCGTTTCGGGAAAAATATGAAGGTAATGCGAATCTCTTTCGTTTTTCTTTTGGCCGTCATGGTGCTGTCCGGAATTTCTTCTTTTTTGGAAAAGCGGGGAAATGAAAACAAGGATGAAAAAAAGATTTCCATTGTTCCTGTTTCTGATGATAAGATAGTGGGCGTGGTGAGAGGAGAAGAAAACAATGTTGCCAGCATCAATGTGGGCGCAGTGCAAATGAGCGAAAATTTTGAAGCCAGACAAGTAAGCGTAGGCGGAGACATTCTGGCACTGGCAGAAGAAGAAATGGCGCCGCTGGAGATAGGGGATATAAAAAGCGAGTCGTTCATTCCGCCCAAGGAAGAAAAGGGAAAAGTGCGGCTGGTTGTTTCCTGGAAAACCAATAAAATGGCCGTTGGAGACATAGAATATTCCAAAAACAACGGACAGGATGTGGAAACAGTCAAAGAAGAATCTTTTAATTTCGATCACAATATAATAATCAATAATTTGGAGCCAAAAACTTCTTATGTTTACAAGGTGAAATGCCGGGATAAGTGGGGGAATGAAAATCAATCAGGTCATTTCGGCGTTTATACCGTTTCAGAAAAAGTTTCTGTTTTTGATATGCTTTCCGATGCTTTGGACAAGACTTTCGGCTGGGCATTTGATTAAGATTTTATAAATTTGCCATTTTTTTGATAAAAAAATTCCTATAAAAATTTATTTTTTTGCCCTCCGTCTGGAGGGTCTTTTTTATCCCCAACTTTTCTCTTCTCTCTCCTTTCTTTTTGTGGTATAATTTTAAGGTAAAAATGAATAAAAATATTTTCCAATTTCATCCGCTTTCGGCGGTAGTTACCGGTTGAAAAAAACCAATAATTTCGGCGTGTTTATCCTCTTTATGGTTATTCTCCAAAAAAAACAAAAACTGATATTATCTTTCTTTCTTATCCCAGCCTTTTTAGCTGTCTCTTTTTTCTTCACTCATGCTCAAACCGCTTCCATTTCCACTCTCAAAAAATTGGATGTTTCCGCTTATATAATCAGTTCCAAAAACAAGAGCGTGCCCAACGGTGTTCATCAAGTCCGGTTTGCCATTTATAAAAAAGACAGAACCGTTCCCGATCCTTATCCTTCTTCTTCTGATTCTCCTATCTGGGAAGAAACTCAGGACATCGATTTTAAGGACGGAATCCTGAGAGCTCAGTTGGGAGAGAATAAGGCTTTTCCGGCCACCTTGAATTTTAATGACGATGAATATTATTTGGGCATCAGAATTGATACTGATTCCGAGATGGTTCCCAGAAAAAGACTGGGGGCGGTGGCTCTTTCCATCAGCACTCTGAATCTGGAAGGCCATGTTACCGGAGAAAATGCCGGCAATATTCCGGTGCTTGATGATTCCGGACAGCTTTTGGAAACAATGATCCCTGAGGTTACTGAAGTGGGGACGATTTCCACCGGAACCTGGGAAGCGGATGTTATCGAATCAGGCTATATTGCCAAGGCCCTTACCGGCAAAACGTATAATGGGTTGACCATTTCAACTTCCGGAAATTCCTTTTCCATTTATAAAGGAGCTAGCAACAAGCTGACTATGACCAACGGTGCTCTTTCTCTTTCCACTATGGGCTCTGCCGGTTCTGTCGTTTATTCCAACGGCACCGCTTTTTCTTTCACTTCTGCCGGTACGGCCGGACAAGTTCTTTATTCTAACGGCACCGGCGCTCCTACTTGGGCTTCTCTTGCTGGCGGTTCCAT
>Ga0116156_10001688_pt1 | contig 21063 bp, 14 predicted proteins | sample AD_UKC045_MetaG_FD_89891 | JGI IMG/M metagenome (GOLD analysis project Ga0116156, IMG submission 89891) | Active sludge microbial communities of municipal wastewater-treating anaerobic digesters from USA - AD_UKC045_MetaG | ecosystem: Engineered > Bioreactor > Anaerobic > Digestate | place: USA... | reverse complement strand
GAAAGAAAACTTCTATAAATGACAAGAGTTATTTGACCTACATCAACAATTCAAGATTTAACTACGAACATCAATACATGCGCAATATGTTGCATGTTAACAATGGATTGAATTCAGGAATTAAATTTAGCGAGGTTGGCCAGCTATCGGGTGTATTTCAAACAGAATGGAGTTGGTCAGCATTGTTTGCTGATTTTGATAATGACGGACTGAAAGACCTTGTTATAACGAATGGTTTCCCTAAAGACATTACAGATAAAGACTTTGTAAAATACAGAACAGATGTTGGAAGGTATATGTCGAATACAATGTTGTTGGATTCTGTTCCGGTAGTTAAAATTCCAAATTACGCTTACAAGAATAGTGGCGGACTTGTCTTTAATGACGTTACCAAAGATTGGGGATTTATGACTCCCTCTTTCTCGAACGGTGCTGCTTTTGCTGATTTAGACAATGATGGAGATCTCGATTACATTGTGAATAATATAAATGATAAAGCATTTGTCTATGAGAATAGACTATACTCTAAAGAAAAGGTATCGAGCCACTATATTAGACTTAAGTTAAAGGGCTCTCCAAAAAACAAAGAGGCTTTGGGGGCAAAGGTTAGTCTCTACTATGATAGTGGAAAAATGCAATACATCGAGCACCAAACGGTGCATGGATATCTTTCCTCTGTAGAAAGCATTTTACATTTCGGACTTGGTTCAGTGAGTAAAGTTGATTCAATTAAAGTGGTTTGGCAAGATGGCAATGAACAGAGATTTTTGAATTTAACTTCAGATCAGGTACTTTCACTTGAGTATGATCCTTCAAAATTTGTTAAAAAAATCAACACCTCAACTTTACCTGTAAAATTACTGCATGAAATTTCGAAAGACATAAACTTACTTTTCAAGCACGATGAGGAAGATAGGATAGACTATAATATTCAACGCACTTTGCCTCATAAATTTACCCAGTTCGGACCAGGGATTAGCGTTGGAGATATTAACAATGATCAGTTAGAAGATATTGTTATTGGAGGATCTTCCGGATTTCCGACATCATTTTTTGTTCAAGAGAATGATGGCAGTTTTTTACAATCACGGAAGTATACTGGAAGCGTAAAAGTGGAAGAAGATGAAGGCTTGTTACTCTTCGATGCGGATAATGATAATGACTTGGATCTTTACATAGTGAGTGGAAGTATTGAGCAAGAACCTGGATCGAAATATTATCAAGATAGACTCTATGTTAATAATGGTCAGGCAGGCTTTAGCTTAGATGAGACAGCATTACCAACCATTACGTCCAGCGGATCTTGTGTTAGGGCTGCTGATTTTGATGCTGATGGTGATCTTGATCTTTTTGTTGGAGGAAGAGTTGTTCCAGGAAGCTATCCACTTCCTCCCAATAGTTATATCCTAAGAAACGATAAAGGTAAATTCACAAATGTGATCGAATCGATTTGCCCAGAATTCAGTACCATCGGAATGGTAACCGATGCATTGTTCAGTGATTTTAACAATGATGGGAAACCGGATATTATTGTTGTGGGAGAGTTTATGCAGATTAATTTCTTCGTCAATAAGGAAGGACATTTTAGTAAAGTGGAGAATACTGGATTAGAAAACTATTTAGGATGGTGGAACAGTATTACCTCTGGCGATTTTGATCAGGATGGAGATATTGATTATATAGCTGGTAATCTTGGATTGAACAATCCCTATCAGATTTCGGAGAATTATCCTTTAAAGATTTATGCAAAAGACTTTGATAATAACAAGAGTATCGATGCGATAATGGCATGTTATATCAAAGAATCTTTGAGTAATGATTCGAAGAAATTATACCCAATTCATTTTTGGGATGAATTGAATGGCCAAAGCCCAAGGTTTAGAAAACAGTTTTCAGGATATAAACAGTATGGTAAATCAACGCTTGAAAATATGCTAAGCAAGGAAGAAACCAGTGATGCGTTAATTCTTGAAGTGAATTACGTTGAATCAAGCTATATTGAAAACTTAGGTAACGGAAAATTTAAAATAAAGGCTTTACCACAGCCCGTACAGATTTCACCGATTAATGGAATGATCGCAGATGATTTTAACAAGGATGGTACGCTTGATATTCTTATGGTAGGTAATGACTTTGGTAACGAAGTCTTTGCCGGTCGCTACGATGCTTTTACTGGCTTGCTTTTACTAGGAAATGGAAAAGGTGAATTTAGTGTCTCCACATCTGCTGAAAATGGTTTTTATGTTCCTGGGGATGCAAAGGGATTTGCCAAATTAGCAACTCCAAAAGCAGATATTTTTATTGCCACCCAAAATCTTGATAGTGTAAAGGTATTTAAAGCAATTGCACCTTCAGGCGAATTTGAGCTCCGACCTGAATCACTCGACAGTTGGGCGGAACTGATTTATTCTGACGGACGAAAACAAAGAGTAGAGTTTAGCTATGGATCAGGATATTTATCTCAGTCTACGAGAAGAATGAGAATACCAAAAAATGTTAAGGAAATTATTGTCTACGATTCAAAAGGTAATTCCAGAAAGATTGTTCCATCCGGAATTTAGGATATGGTATAGGATTACGTTTTCAAATCAATTTGAAAACGTAATCCATAAGTTGTTTAGGTTACGGTTGCTTTGTCAGATTCATTTCGAAAAATGGATACCATTGATTTCCATCGGGTGAGAATGATCCTTTTTCATTCCATTTCTTTGCAACCGGATCAATCGTAATATGATAAAGAATTTTTCCTCCGGGCACATCAAAGCCCCAGTCGTATTTATTCTTTTCAACAACCTTAAAGAAGGCATCAGTTTGCTTTCCATCCATTAAGAATGATTTCATTTCAAAGCTCTTCTTAGATGCGTTATAATTAAGGTAAGCCAATGCATGGAATGATATTTTGGTTAAGTCATCTTTCCTTCTACCTGTGCCCTCTAATTGAAGAATCAAGCTATCCAGTTTGTATTCAATATTCTCTTCTTGCGCTACCTGAATCGTAACACCTCCTTGTTGCGTTACCGTTGCTTCACCTTTCCATTTTCCTGCCATAAAGGAAAGTACATTCATTTGCTCGCGACAAATTTTTGAGAGATCCTGAGACTCTGCTGAGCTTGATAAGATCAATATCAAACCAATTAATTTTAGTGTTTTCATTTTATTCTATTTAGGAGTGTTAATGTATTGCTTAAGTGTATTGATGTAGTCTTCAAATGCTTTTATTCCCTTCTTGCTGATTTTACAAGTGGTCAATGGTTTTTTTCCTTTGAAGGATTTCTCAACAAGTATGTATCCGGCTTCAGAAAGTTTGTCGAGTTGTACACTTAAATTACCAGCCGTTGAATTTGTTTTCTCTTTCAGAAAAGTGAATTCAGCAGATTCCAAACTCATGAGAAGCGACATGATACCCAGCCTAAGTTGGGAGTGTAGTAATGGATCAAGATCGTTGAACATTATCCTTCCGATTTTTTTAATAAATACCCGGGGATCAGGTAGCCGAAAGCTACCGCAACAGCTGCCAATAGAAATTGAATTTCAACAGGAGCCAGGAAAGAGACAATACCTAATATCCAGAATACAATACCTCCAAACATCAATGGTTTAAAGCGCAACACAACGCCCGATAAAAAAGTAGGCATTGCGCACATGGTAATGATAATAGGATTGATTTGCCAGTTGATGAATTTACCGACTATCACGAAAATGAAACAGTTTATTCCGTATCCAAGCCAGATCCATTTACTTACATTGTCGAGATGTGTTTTAACAATTACCACTTTACTATTTCGGACTCCATAAATAATAGCGATGATACCTGCAGGAATAGTTAGAGCAAACATTAAGAATGGGTTTTCAACAGAAGTAAATTTGAGGAGTACATACACACCAAGATTGGCGATAACGATGGTCCAACCCCATAGTAGGAAGTAAAAACTACTTCTTTGCATGTTTCCCTTCGCTTGATTAATCATCGATGTAATGACGTCTAAGCTTTGTTCAGGAGTGAATTTTTCAGATTCAAGGTTCATATTCTTAATTGATTAAGGGATGATGATTTATTGTCATTGTAGCGTAACGCAATAAAAGTAAACTAGTTTATAAAATGAACCAAAATATTTTTAAATCGCTGATTTCAGTGTAATTTCGAGCATGTTTACAGGAATAATAGAAGCATTAGGTCGCGTTAAGCGAATTGAATCGGATGGAAGTAACAAACATTTTTTGTTCGAAAGCCCCATTAGCAGTGAGCTAAAAATCGACCAAAGTATTTCCCATGACGGAGTTTGTCTAACGGTTACGAAAGTCGAAGGTGGCAATCATTGGGTTACGGCAATTGATGAAACGTTAAAGAAGTCTAATCTTGGAGGTTTGAAAGAGGGGGATTTAGTTAATCTAGAGCGATGTATGATTGCTGATGGTCGCTTTGATGGACACATTGTGCAAGGTCATGTCGATCAAACCGGTATCGTAAAATCAATCACCGAAATGGATGGAAGCTGGATTTTCGATTTTGAATATGATGCAGTGCACGAAAATGTTACCGTAGAGAAAGGATCAATTTGCGTTAATGGTGTTAGCCTGACTTGTTTTAATTCGTATAGTAACCAGTTTTCTGTGGCGATAATACCGTATACATTTGAACACACCAGTTTTCAGATTTTAAAACCTGGACATTTAGTAAATCTGGAGTTTGATATCATTGGTAAGTATGTTAAGCGGTTATTAAATAAGTAATCTTCGTAATTTGATACAGGAAGATTCTGTAGCTTCATACCTACAACTTAACCCTCCCTGATTATGCTTGATCAATTATTAAAACTTGTTGAACAAAATGCCGGTGATGCCATTGTGAAGAACCAGGCAATTCCAAATCAGTTTAACAATGCTGCCGTGAAAGAGGTAGCATCTCATATTTTTAATGGCTTACAAGGACAGGTTGCACAAGGTAATATGCAACAGGTAGTATCCATGTTCAAAGGACAAAGTGCGAGTTCACTGGCCAATAATCCAATGGTTTCAAATATGATAAACCAGGTGGCAGGAAGTTTCGCGCAAAAATTTGGAGTCTCTCCTCAAGTAGCCCAAGGCATCGCGGCAAACTTATTACCTCAGGTCATGAATCAGTTCGTAACGAAAACTAATGATCCAAGCGACAACGACTTTGATCTTCAAAACATGATGCGCAGCTTTTCAGGCAATCAATCTTTAGATGTTGGTAGTATTATTGGCAAGGTAGCAGGTGGAAAATCCGGAGGTATTGGTGACGTGCTTGCAAATCTTTTCGGAGGAAAATAAGACCATTGAATAAAGTATGAGCTCCTTCAGCCTGTTGCTGGAGGAGTTTTTCTTTTTGCTACATATTCCATTAGCCACTTCTGAAATTTAAAACCGGTGATTCCAGCAAGTACACCAATCATTCCACCCACCAGAATATCACCCGGATAATGCACACCAAGATAGATTCGAGTGTATGTCATTAAAGCTGCCCATAGAAATAACCAACTAATCCACTTTTTTGTTGATCTGAAAAGAAGAAAGAAAAATGTAGAGAGACCAAATGTATTGGCAGCATGACTTGAAGCAAAGCCATATTTTCCGCCTTTGTATCCTTCAACCAAATGAACAAGACCTTGAAGGCTTGGTTCATTTGAAGGTCGGAGTCGCTCAAAATAGGGTTTCATCAGACTTGCTGTAATTTGATCAGCCAGTAAAATCGTAAGTACAATTCCCAATAGTATAATCCAACTTTCTTTTTTGTACTCTTTAATAACAAGATAAAGCAGGAATATATAAAGTGGTAGCCAGGCCAGAGTTTCCGTTGAGAAGAGCACAATAGGATCGAGCCATGGTGTATGGTAGCTGTTAAAGAATAATAAAATCTTCTTATCAAGTTCAATGAGTTGATCCAGCATGGTTATAATTCATTTCGTAAAGTGACAATTTCATTTTCATGTTGGATCCAATCCATGGCATCTTTCATGGTAGGAAAGAACTCCTGCCGTGCGCCTAGTTTTATTAGACTTTGATTAATACCTTTCAAATATTCCTGAACAATTGGATCAGAAACATCTGGCCGAATGGCTGCAATTCTTCTCATACCATTTCGGGTTGCATCGGGTAAAATACTTTGAAACATCCATTCTTGGTCTTCCTTACTGATTGGACCCTGATGTGAAATATCGGCTATGTAATTTGGTGTGTTATAGATCTTAACAAAATCAAGGCACTTTTGGAATACAGCGCGATACTGCTCACTTGTAACCGGCCCATTCCAGACCACACCGGTACAATTGAGTTGAGCGTCAAAAAATATTTCCGCATATTTTTCTTTATGAAGCGATTGACGTTCAACATTTTCAGTCTTTGCAATACGAACAGTAAATTTGGTATATCGATTCATTTCGCTTTCAACCTCCACTGAACCTCCAAGGGATTCAGCCTGAAGCTTTACTAAGTATAATCCCAACCCCTTACCTTCTGTGTGGAAATGAAATCGTTTATACAGCTTGAATAAATTCTCGCTATGCTTTTTTAAATCAATGCCCATACCATTATCTTTTACTTTAAGAAAATAGAACTGAGAATCTTCGTACGCATTGATTTCAATAACCGGGCTTCTTTCGTTTGAACGATATTTTATAGCATTGCTTATCAGATTATAAAGAATGCTATGCAGCATGGGTTTAATGGAATAGGTTGCAGTTCCCTTTTCAATATTCACCCCTATTGAAACGTTATGCGTTTCAATATCTTTTTTAAGCAGTTGCGTTACTTCTTCTATTTCGTGATGTAAATCAATTTTTTGTCGTATCTGAAAAATTTCGTGACGGATATCGATGATCTTGCTTAGATCCTGAATGATATTATCGAGACGTTCGGTTGAAGTTGAAATATAGTTGAAGATAACGGCATCATTTTCATTAAACTTTTTTGAATCAATCAATGCAATCAATCCAAGTAAACTGGCTACTGGCCCTCGTAAATTGTGAGATACTGTATATGAAAACTGACGAAGCTCGTTGTTGTGTTTTATAAGTTCTGTATTCGTTTCAACAAGGTCTTTGTTTTTTTGAATTAATTCGGATTCGAGATTTTTATTTTCATCAACAAGAACTCCTTTTTGTTCATTGATAACCCGATAGGCTTGAATTAATTTAGTCTGGCTTGCATGAAGATTGTCACTTTGCGCCATAATCTCCGCACTCTGAGCTTCTATTTCAGCATTCTTTTCTACGAGTATTTCGTTATTGTTGTTTAAATCATCAATAAGTTTAATGTTTTTCTCTTCAGTAGTTTCCAATACCCATTTTAGAAAGACAATTGCACCCATTAGAATCAGGTAGGTAATGAGTATTACTACGTTAGTGAAAGTGTAATTACCCTCCTTTAAATTATCCTGACGATATCCAACTCCAAAGTAATGGTGCAAAGGATCGTGTGCCATCAAAATTCCAAGGCCAATAAGAGAGCAAAGAATAAGCAGTTTCTTCTCTTTCAGTGAGAAAAGTATAAGTGGAAAGATGCAACTGCCTAAAATAACAAACCGAAATGTAAAGTAGTCTAACTCTTCTTGCCGATCATAATAGAGAGATTTTGAATAGAGTGAAACCGAGGTTACCAGAACTGGAAGAAACAAGCTCATCCAAATTCGACCTGTTAAAACAAACCCAAATTTATTTAACAAAACCGGGAGCAGAGACAAAAGAGCAATTATGCCTATGAAAACAGTAACAATGCTTAGCCCGTACCAAAAGTAGTAGCAAACCACTAATATTATACATAAAACGGTTACGATAAATCCAATAATATTGGACAGGTAAACCCCTCTTTTCTCAGAAGGGGAGTGAACATAGGCAAGTCCTGAGTTAGTTAATGAGTGAAGAAAATCCATTGGATTGCTAACTGTTTTCTTTTACGGTTTAAACCAAACAAATTTAAGTATTTATCTATCTAAAATAGCATCTACAGTTGTCAATCAAATACCTTCTACTTTGGATTTCAATGCATAATTCTTTTCCTTCAAACCCACTTTATTGTACATTGAACCTACAATTTTTGTCCCTATTCCTATGGAAAAATTTGACTTAGTAGTAATTGGTGCAGGCCCTTCTGGCTATGCTGCGGCTATGCGAGCTGTAGATTTCAAAAAGAAAACATTATTGATTGAGAAAAACATCGTAGGAGGTGCCGGTGTAACAAACGGAGCATTATCATCAAAAACGTGGTGGGAACTTTCGCGTGAGACGGCATACTTTCGTAAAAATCTTAAACGGTTTAATCTGGAGGCACCGAGTATAAATTATAGCGAAGTGCAATCGGAAGTCAGACGAGCAGTAGAAGAACGAAAAACAATGCTGGAAGAACACATTCGTTTAATGCAGAGTTCCTATCATGCTGATTTGTTGGCCTATAAAAGAGGTAACGCCAAGTTGATTTCTCAAAACGAAATTGAAATTGATACAGGCGCTTACACAAATGAAAAGATATGGGCAGAAAATATTATTCTGGCAACAGGAAGTCGACCACGGTATCTAGACGAGTTACCTATTGATGAAAAAATAGTGATGACCAGTGACGGAATTGAAGACATGGACGATTTTCCAGAGAGCATGGTAATTGTTGGGGCTGGAGTTATTGGGTGCGAGTATGCAACCATCTTTGCTGGATTTGGAAGAACAAAAGTACATCTCATTGACAAGGGTGCTCGAATTCTGCCATTTGAAGATGACGATATTGTGCGCGTGATTGAACGTAACATGGAGAATAGTGGTGTGCTCATCCACCGAAATTCACGATTGATACGGATGGAAATTAAACACGAGCGAGTAGAGTATGAACTTGAATATGACGATGGAGGGAAAGAAGTGTTTAATGTGAAGAAGGCTTTAGTGGCTGTTGGAAGAACACCTAACTACGAAGATTTGTGGGACGATAATGTTGAAATTAGTATTTCGAAGCGTGGTATAGAAGACAACGATACACAAACGAATATTTCAAACATCTATGCCGTTGGCGACATAACAGCTGATATTTCATTGGTAAACGTTGGTGAGTTAGAAGGAAGGTATGCGGTTGAAAAGATTTTTGGAAACCCGAATCGTAAGTTGATTTATGAAAACATCAGCACGATCATGTTTCTTAATCCGGAAGTTGCCAGCGTTGGACTGAATGAAACCCACGCTCGTGAGAAGGGCATCGATTATAAAGTAGTTACGTTGGATTATAGCTGTATTCCGCGTGCGATTGCAAAACGAAACACACAAGGATTTATTAAACTTCTGGTAACGAATGACGAAGCAATGAAAATCTTAGGATTGAAAGTAGTTGGCAATCATGCTTCAAGTGCTATTCAGGCGGTGGCATTACTTATATCAATGGATAAGGGAATTGAAGAATTGGCGGAATGTGTTCATCCTCATCCATCGATTACTGAAGGAATACAGGAATGCGTTCGTGTTCTATTAGGTAAATCACTATTTAAACCATCTGCCTTACGGGAGAAAGTAACATGCCGTACAAGCATTGCCGGAATGTATGAAGATGTTAAATTTTAAGATTACTCAATAGTATTGGGAAACCTTGCTCAGCTCTTTTCTTTTTAATTCCGGAACAAAAGTTTCGTCCGCAGGATATCCAACAGGTATCAATAAAAAGGGTCGTTCGTTTTCCGGACGGTTTAAAATTTTTGAAAGAAAATTCATAGGACTTGGTGTATGTGTAAGTGCAACCAAACCGGCCTGATGAATAGCCACCAATAAAAATCCGCATGCTAACCCTACAGATTCATTTACATAATAGTGGTTTCGTTTTGACCCACTTTCATCCAGATCATACGCCTTCTTGAAAACAACAATAAGGTATGGTGCTATTTCAAGAAATGGTTTTCTCCAATCCGTTTGAAGTGGAAGCAAATCGTTAATCCACTCTTCACTCATTCGGCCGGAATAACTCTCTTGCTCTTCTTTCTCCGCTTCAATTCTAATTTGTTTTTTTATTTCAGGGTTGGACACAACACAAAATGTCCAGGGTTGTTTATGAGCCCCGGAAGGAGCAGTAGAGGCAGTGCGAATTAAGGTATCAATAACTTCCCTCGAAACTGCTTTATCTGAAAAATCGCGAACGCTTCTGCGCGCATTCAGCTCATTATAAAATAATGAGCTTCTTTCTGATATTTCTTCTGGTGATAATGTTGTTGGGTTGTATCGAATGAAGGAATAGCCATTGATTACTTTTGTTTCCATTTTGGTGTGATGTATGTTGTAAAGGTATGCAATCCGGTAAGCTAAGAATGTACGGTTGCAGACAAATAAAGACTTTATCTAAAGCTTATGTTTTGAAATAAACTTTGAAGGTTGTTCCCTTATCAACTTCATTCTCTATTTCAAATTTTCCACCAAGAGAGTTTATTTGTATTTTCATAAATAAAGTCCCAGATATTTCATCTACACATGCAGATAAAATTGTTTCTAGAGAGTAAAGGTTTTATCGCGATGTATGGCAACATTAATACCCAAATCATTATAGGTAACAATTAAAAAAATGCCACTCTTTGCTTTCATTTTTTTAATGCGAATTGAAGACGTGCATTTTACTTACTGATCTGAACTAGGTCTCTACAATATTAATATTGATTGCCGAAATCTAGTTTAAAATAAATTCAGCTTTTTTAAGATCTCTTGAATTACCACCAATAAAGACTTCAAATTTTCCAGGCTCCGCCCCGAAAGTCAAGTCTTGGCGATAGAATGAAAGATTATCGGAACTGATTTTAAATGAAACGTCTTTTGTTTCACCAACCTTCAGTGTTATTTTCTCAAATCCTTTCAATTCAAGTACAGGCCTCGTTACACTTCCAACTAAATCCCGGATATAAAGTTGAACGACTTCAGCACCATCACGTGAACCGGTGTTAGAAATTGAACACGTAACGATTAGCTCTTCTTTTTCTTTTATGCTACTTTTTGAAAGCTTAATGTCACTGTAAGAGAATGTAGTATAGCTTAATCCAAATCCGAATGGATACACCGGCTCGTTAGACACATCAAGATAGTTGGATTGAAATTTTGAAAACCATTTCCCGCTTAACGGACGCCCTGTATTTTTATGTGCATAGTACAATGGTATTTGTCCAACGTTCTGCGGAAAAGTTGTTGTTAATTTTCCGGAAGGATTTACCTCTCCAAACAACACATCGGCAATAGCATCACCTGCTTCGCTTCCACCAAACCAAACGTTCAGAATGGCTGGTACATTTTCTTCTTCCCACTTCAGCACCAACGGGCGACCAGTGAACAACACCAGCACCACCGGCTTTCCGGTTTTCAATAACGCCTTTAATAAATCGCGTTGAGTTTCTGGAATCTGAATATCGGTGCGGCTGGAAGCTTCACCACTCATTTCCGCTGCTTCGCCCAAGGCGGCAACAATGACATCAGCATTCTTTGCTATTTGCAAAGCTTCCTCACGCAGCTCAGATGTTGAACGTTTATCGCGATTCAAAGATTTTCCAAACATTGTTGAATTGGTTTCGAGCGTTTCGTCTTCATCGAGGTTCGAACCCTTTGCATAAACTATTTTTGCATTTGTGCCTACTGCTTTCTTCAAACCTTCGAGCACCGAAATGGATTCTGAAAATCTTCCAGCCACACTCCAAGTTCCGGTCATATTTTCTTTTGCTTCACCCAAAGGTCCAATCAAGGCAATCGTACCTGACTTCTTAATAGGAAGTACGTTACCTTGATTTTTTAACAACACAAAACTTTGTGTCGCAGTACTGCGCGCTTCAGCACGGTTGGTTGCATTAAACACTTCGGTCTTTGCGCGGCTTGCATCACAATATCGATATGGATCATCAAATAAGCCAAGTAAAAATTTAGCGCGCAAAATTCTGCGACATGCATCATCGATAAGTTTTTCATTGATCTTTCCATCACTCACAGATTTGCTCAGCGTAGTAAGCAATCCTTCACTCACCATGTCCATATCCAGGCCGGCCTCAAGTGCCATGGTCGAAACGTATTGAAGATCACCGAAGCCGTGATTGATCATTTCGCTTACACCGGTATAATCTGAAACGACAAAACCATTGAAGCCCCATTCTTTGCGCAACACATTTGTAAGCAACCATTTGTTGGCTGTTGCCGGAACACCATCTATCTCATTGAACGAAGCCATGATACTTCCTGCTCCAGCATCGATTGCAGCTTTGTATGGAGGAAGGTATTCGTTGTACATACGATTTCTGCTCATGTCAACCGTGTTGTAATCGCGACCTGCTTCAGCCGCACCATATAACGCAAAGTGTTTTACACATGACATGATCGTATTGTTCAAAGAGAGATCATCGCCCTGATATCCTTGCACCATAGCTTTCGCTATTTGAGAACCCAGATAAGGATCTTCGCCACTTCCTTCAGAGATGCGGCCCCAACGCGGATCGCGCGAAATATCTACCATGGGTGAGAATGTCCAGTTAATACCATCGGCACTGGCTTCAATAGCAGCAATTCGCGCACTGCGTTCAATCAACTTCATGTCCCAACTGCAACTCAGTCCTAGCGGAATAGGAAATACCGATTCATAACCGTGAATCACATCCATACCAAAGATCAACGGAATTTTTAACCGGCTTTTCTCTACGGCAATTTTTTGCATCTCGCGGATGTTGGCTACGGACTTGATGTTGAACAAGCCACCAACTTTTCCTTCTGCAATTTTTTTGGCAATATCAGAACTCTCGACAGCACCCGTAGTAAATGCACCTGCTGACGGAAGATTGAGTTGTCCAAGTTTTTCTTCCAATGTCATTTGTTGAAGAACCGAATCAACCCGGGCATCTAAGCCCTCTCCAGTATTTTGTTTTTCGGTCTGGCAAGAAATGAAGAAAGAAAGTACTGCCACAGAAAGGATGGCAGCACTGGTCAGTTTAGGTAAAGATAGTGTCATGATTTTTTCAGTTGCTTGGTCTTCATCAGCCTTCCCATTTGGGAAGGTATGATGAAGTGGGCCCCAATATTTATTTAAATCCTAATTTCGTTTTTGCTATTTCTACTTCAGGTGACGACATAAAGAGATTCCATAATAATCCTGTGCGATGATTTTCAATCATCACAATTGCCGGACCTTGATCGATGGCCAAATACCTTGGCAGATACCAATTCTCTTGCTCGCTGAACGCATCATAAAATCCATATTCACCAAATACCTTATCGCCAAGATCTTCGTAGAGATGACGAACTACTTTCATCGACTCTGTTGGTGTATACGGGAAAGAAGATAGTGCAGCAGTAGGAGAGATCACACCAAGATCTTCACCTGGACTGTGTGCAGCATAACCTTTTACAGAATAGCTGGCCGTAAGTCCCCAGCAATTTTCCCCGTATCCTTTAAACTGTTTTGGATTCTCTAAACAATATTGTCTGTTGATGAGTGTATGATTCGTATTGTGTTCCCAATAGTCCGCGTAATCATCTTTGAGGTTGTGTGGGTTAAGACCTAAGAATGAATAGTGCGACCAGAACAATGGGCCGCCAAATTGGGGAGCACCATTATGTTTTAGACTTAAGTGATATCCATATTGCTGATGCGTTGAATCGTTTCGAATTCCTCCTTTACGAGCCCAGCCTTTATGATATACTTCTGCCGGAATAGTATGCGTTGGTGATCCTGCTGCGAGAAAATACATGATGAGACATTCGTTATATCCTTCCACTGCAAAATTCATTTTCCACTGATTGTTGGGAGACCAATGCCAATACAATACATTTTGATTGTTTTGTCTGTACCAATCGAATTCAATTTCTTTCCATAGTTTATCAATCTTTGCCGACAGTTCTTTTTCCTGATCGTTTCCATCTTTAAAATATTGTCGAACACAAAGTAATCCCTGTGCGAGGTAAGATGTCTCTACCAGATCGCCACCATTATCGTTCGGACTGAATGGTTTTACTTTACCTGTTTCTCCGTTCAGCCAATGTGGCCATACACCATGAAACCGATCGGCCTTCTCCAACCAGTTCACGAGTTTGTTGAGTCTTTCAAATCCTACTTCACGCGTTATGAATTTACGTTCGATGCCCACCAGGATCGCCATTACGCCAAATCCAGTTCCGCCAGATGTAACAATATGCTTGTCATTATCGGGATATACATTATCTGCATGAAAGCGTTCGCGTGCAGCACCAGATGTTGGCTCAGCGCCATCCCAGAAGTATTGGAAAGTTTTATATTCAACAAGCGTAAGAAGAGAATCATCGCTCAGTGTTGAAGGTATCGTAACTGCCTGCTGCGTAGGTTTTACGCAGGATGTAATCAATCCTATAAAAACAAAACCAAATATGAATGTTCTAAATATTCTCATGCTTCGATGTTAGAAGGTAAAGCCTAAAGTTGTTGCTGCGTTCTGAACTTCAGGAGCTGACATAAACAAATCCCGAAGCAATCCTGTACGATAATTTTCAATCATTACAATAATAGGTCCCTGATCAATGGCGAGATAGGAATCCGCTGTCCATCCTTCAGTGAGATTCATCGCATCATAAAATCCATATTGCCCCCACATACGATCTCCAACCGTGTAGTAGAAAAACTTTAGTGCCTGCATGGATTCATCTGGTGTATACGGAAAAGATGATAACGCAGCAGTTGGTGTAATTACACCTAAATCATTTGAGGGTGAGTGCGCGCTGTATCCATTTTGATTGTCGCTTGAAGTTAGTCCCCAGCAGTCTTCACTGTAGCCAATATAATTTTTAGGATTAGCAATGCAGTATGCCCGATTGATTAAGGTAGCATTTACATTCTGTTCCCAATAGTTGGCGTAGTCATCAGAAAAGTGAGGATCTAAGCCGAGGTAAGAATATTGAACCCAAAATAAAGGAGCTGGACTTTCCAGCGGAAGCTTGATGTTATAGTAGATATTGTTTTTTACGATGCCTCCATTTTTTCCATATCCATTGGTGTAAACATTTTTTGGAATGCCATGAGTAGGCGAGGCTGCAGCCAGTACATAGGTAATTTGTTCCTCAAAATATCCTGACAAAGCAAAGTTCATATCCCAATTGTAATTGGGCGACCAGTGCCAGTATAATACGTTGCTATCATTTTTACGATACCAATCCCACTCTACCGTTTCCCAAAGATTGGTAATGCGATTAATTAGGTTGTTGCCAACGGTGTCCGTTGGTTCTAAATATTGTCGGAAAGTGAGCAGACCTTGTACGAGAAACGAAGTCTCGACTAAATCTCCTCCATTATCCTTTGTACTGAAAGGAATTACCTTACCAGTATTGCCATCGATCCAATGCGACCATGCACCATGAAAGCGATCGGCTGTTTCTAAAAAGGAAACAATTTTTTTAATCTGCCCAATACCTTGGTCGCGGGTAATAAAATTTCTTTCCATGCCTACAATAATGGACATGATTCCAAAGCCTGTGCCACCACTGGTGACTATGTTACCAGAACTATTTCGTTCGCGTGCCATACCACTGGCAGGGTGCGCAAAGTCATAGAAGTATTTAAAGGTTTGTTGTTGAACAAGATTCAATAGTGCATCGTCAGTTATTACTGGAAAATCCGGAGTGGGGTCGGTCGTAGAATAGAATGATCTTGTAAAGTATGGAAGCACCTCCCCATTAATTCCGTTGACTTGACTGGATATGGAAAGTTGATATTTGGTAAGATCGGCAAGTTTCGAATTTACGGTAATGGAAAGTTTCGTATTTCCTTCTGAGAGCATAAATGCCAGCGAAGCAGAAGTTGTGGCCGCTACACTAATGTTGCCTGTTGTAATGGTTGATGGATTTACCGGAACGGAAAAGGTTACATCAATCACTAATCCATTTAATGGAGCATTGGTGATACGAGATGTGTTCAGAGCATCCTGGTTATCTATTTTGAGAAAGGTAACTGAAAGTGGGTCGGGACTTGTTGTAAATTCAATTATGATCCCTTGAAAAACTTCTCCATTAATTCCTTTCAATCCATTTGGAATGTTTAATTCATATTGTTGATTTGCTTCAAGTGTTCCTGCTTTAGGCACAACCGAAAAAGTTTTGTTGTTATCCAGGTATGAAAATGTTAGCGGAACAACATCTCCTCCTTTTACTTTTAACTGAATATTTTTTCGCGCGGATGCGGTATCTAAAATTGCTGCAAAAGTTCCCACTATTGGTTTGTTTGTAGGAGCGGCAGAATTCTTTGTAAAATCAGTAAGATTGAGTGGGTATGTACCAACACGGAGATTAGACAACTGCAGAACAGAAGGTGGCGCAGGATTTTCTTCGTTCGAACAAGACTGAAAACTTGCCAGAATAATTAATCCCAAAAGAAAAACGGATATGTATTTGTAAATCATCAAAGGAGGTAAGTGAAAAAGAGGGTTTCCATTTGGAAACCCTCTAAACCAAACTAATCAATAAACCAAATTAACCGATGCATTAAGGTTTTTCAGAGTTGTATATTAATGTTACTTCTGTTGCTGTAATGGCTCTGCTGAATACGCGTACATCATCAAGTAGACCTTTGAAGTGATTGTTTGCTGGATCAGATGGATCGGCCCATGTATCAGAAATTTTTCTATTGCCACTTGCTTGAATAAAGCCAAATGCCAAATTGTTTCCACCGCCTGTTGTGTTACCAGCGAAAGTTACTCCAGTTGCACCTTTCTTGGCATCACCATCAGGCCACTGATCAAAATCCCATGCACGTACTTTTTCACCATTCACATACATGCTTCCAACTTTTGATGCTGCATCATAGGTACACACTACATTCGCCCATTTATCCTTAAATGTGGTTCCAATAGCGCCATCACTTACTTTCGCGAAAAGAGATCCTTGCCATCCATTGGCTTGTCCGTTCCACCAAGTATCTTCTGCATCAGTAGTACTTGCTAACTGATAACGCGTTGCAATTTTAACGCCTTTATCAACAGCAGTCCATGCTCCACCCGCTATTTCAAACTGGAATCCATACCATCCAGCAAGTCCCATAACAAAATGTCCTTCTTTACTTCCATCAGCTTTCACCCAAAAACTTAAGGTAAAATCGTTGTGTGACATCAATTGATTGCCATTCGGCACTTCAATAATGGTGGTTGTTCCATTAAATGATGCTGCTTTTCCAGCAGTTGCACTGCGTGAATCAACATAGGTAACATCTGTTCCGGCATTGCCTGGATCAAAAGTACCCACTACATCTTCCGTACTGTTTTCGAAAGTCCAGTGTGCAATTACATTACTAGGTACAAACGTTCCTTCTGTTGCGAAATTTCTTTCAAGAGCAGACAAAGCTTTTCCGTTTGTTGATTCTAAGCCAGCAGTAAAATTTAATGTGTACAATGTACCTCCAGCCAGATCTGCACTGGGTGTTACTGTAACCACCTTTCCAGCTACAGAAATAGTAGCATCCATAACTTGCTCATCATAATCTTGTGTTAAAATAATATTTGCTGCAGTTGCAGTAGACGCGTCAACGTCTGTTGAAAAGGTAGCAATAATAGGAGCATCAACCGGAATATCAGTACCACTTGCAGCACCATTTAAATCTACTCCTCCGGCCGTTAAGGTTGCGAGCGTAATAGAGGTTGGGCCTGAGTCATCACTTGAGCACCCTTCCATACCTGTGACAATAAATCCTATTGCCACCAGTCCACATAAAATCCATTTCAAGTTTTTCATAGTTGATTAGAATTAATTTTAAAGTTAAAAATTGATTAAAAAATTATTACCAACCTGGATTTTGTTGCCAGGTGTTTTGTGTTAAGTCCATTTCGATTTGAGGTATTCCCAGAAGTTCATGTTTGTTTGTTGTAAAACCAAGTGGACCCAGAACTGCAGGTGCGTTACCTGTGCGCACTAAATCCCAAAAACGATGCCCTTCCAATGCTAATTCTACTCTGCGTTCTTTTAGAATTAAATCACGAAGCAAAGTCTGATCGGTTTCAGTAATGTCTAGAAGGATGGATGCATTTCCATCGCGTGCTCTCTCCCGAATCATATTAAGGTAGAGGAGTGCCTGTACTGGCTTTCCATTTTCATTCGATGCCTCAGCAGCCATTAGCAAAACATCAGCATATCGAAGAATGCGTCTGTTGTGATCAAATTGAGTTGGAACATTATCGCCTGGAGTCCAGACTTTTTGATTATAACATTCAATTTCAATAACATTTCCATCTTCATCCTCTGTCTCGTCAGGTGTAGATCCATCACCCAAGATGGTTATGCCATCAAGTTCTTCGCCAAGGTTAAGAATGGTTTTATCTTTTCGTGGATCATTTGGTTCGAAGGCATCCATTAAATCAAGTGAAGGTCTGTTAAAACCCCAACCTCTGTTGGGATTTCCACGCGCACCTTGTACGTTGGCATACGCATTACCACCATTTGATTGGCCTTCAAATCCCAATGCTCCAATTTCGAAAACAGATTCATCTCCAAATTCACCTGCTTTGCTATTGGCATCGGCAAAGTCAGGCATTAAGTCGTAGAGTCCAGAGTTAATTACTTCCAATGCATATTTTTCAGCATTCACAAAATCGCCCTGAAAGAGGTACACTTTTGCAAGTAATGATTTTGCTGCCCCTTTTGAAGCTCGACCAACGTCTGATCCCGAATAAGCTGTTTTTTCAGGAAGTGAATTAATGGCCGTTGTTAGATCATCAATAATGAGACTATAAATTTCACTGGCAGGTGCGCGATCTAAACCAAGAGGAGGAGCGGTACTTGTGATTTTTGGTACATCACCCCATGCTCTTACCAGATCAAAGTAATACAAGGCTCGAAGAAAATGAGCTTCACCCAGGTATTGGCTGCGCAAGGTCTCATCCATTGGAATGGCAGGAACTTTTTCGATAACAACATTAGCACGCTTAATACCTTGGTAAAGCACGGCCCACCAATCATTAATTGTTCCTTCGGTGTTAACATGTTGGAAATTTTCATAGACTCCAATGGTCGATGCAGCATCACCCGGATTGCTCCCTTTGTATGCATCATCAGACATAATATCCATAATAGGGAATAGACCGAAATGAAAGTTTGGACTTCTTAAAGTATTGTAAACTGCTGTTGTTGCTGAGAGAGCATCAGATGATGTTGTCGGAAAACTTTCTTGTGTCAGACTTCCTTGTAATGGTTTTTCCAGAAAGTCACTACAGCTTACAGAACTCAATACCAGCGTGATGATGGCGAGATGCGTTGCGATATTTTTCTTTATAAAAATTTTCATATTCATGATCTTTTAAAAAGTGACATTTAGACCAACTGAATAAACTGCAGGCAATGGATAAGTACCTCTGTCGATTCCATTAAGAATAGGACTTGAACTGGCCACTTCAGGTGTATAGCCTGTAAATTTTGTAAGCGTGAAAAGGTTGGTTCCTCCAACATAGAATCGAGCCGATTTCATTTTAGCTTTCTCAACAACTGATGCGGGTAGGTTATAGGCGATTGTAACATTTCTCATACGGAAGTAAGATCCGTCCTGAATAAATTTTGATGATACTGTATAATTGTAACCTCCTGTTGAGGCTTTGGGCTCGCTATTGCTGGTGCCTTCACCTGTCCAACGATTCAGAACATGTTTCTCATAATTATACTGATCCGGTCGAACCGTTTCTTTGTCGTTGTAAATTTTATTTCCACTCACCCCATTAAAATCAACTGATATTTCAAAACTTTTATAGGATGCACTTAGATTAAACCCATATAGAAGTTTTGGAATGGGTGAGCCTAAATTGACACGATCCGCAGCATTCAATACACCATCTGGAGTTGTATCTTCAAATTTTAAATCACCCACTTCTGCTTGTGAAAGGTGAGGATAGGCAGCAAGCTCTGCAGCATTTTGGAACACACCAATTACTTTATATCCGTAGAAGGAGCCGATGGGTACACCCGGAGTTGTATTGGTTACCTGACCATTTGATCCAAAACCTTGCAAGCGATCACTCGATCCCCCCAGGCCATTAACCTGAATGGTCTCGTTATAAATTGTGGTTGCATTTGCGTTTATGGAATAATGAAAGTCTTTTGACAGATCATCTCTCCAGCCAAGTGTAAATTCAAAACCTCTGTTAAGTACTTCGCCTGCATTGTAAGTAATCTGTGCACCAGGTCCATTTCCGAGATATCCAGGAACGGATAAATCAATCAGAATGTCTTTGGTTGTTCTGTTATAGTAATCTATTTCGAGTGTAAGCTTATCATTTAAGAAACCGGTTTCCAGACCAATATCAGTTTGATATGTGCTCTCCCATTTCAAGTTAGAATTTCCGGTTACGCCATAGGTAAGTCCGGGTACGATTCCCTCCGCTGCACCAAATACAGCGTTAACATTGTTATCGACAACAGAGTATCTTCTCAGATAGTTAATCTTTTCGTTTCCAATAATTCCCCAACTACCTCTCACCTTTAAATTGGAGAGGAAAGAAATACCTTGCATAAAGCTTTCATTGATCACGTTCCAGCCTGCGGCAAAGGATGGAAAATTTCCATAGCGATTATCCTTTGCGAATTTGGAGGAGCCGTCCCTTCTGAAGGTAGCTGTAAATAAAAATCGATTGTCATAGGTGTAATTCGCGCGGAACAGTATTGATTCAATCGAATAGTTTTGATTTGCATCAACCGAATTAATATCAGTTGCATAAGGATAGAGATTGTTTGAATTGATATACCAAAAGTCTTCACTATCGCGTGTTATGTTTCTGCCTTGTAACGCTACGTTTTCTGAAGTAGCTTCCTGCATGGTGTAACCTGCAAGAGCGTTGATTCTGTGTTTTCCTGATTCTTTAGTATAGTTCAATGTATTTTCCCATAACCACGAAAGGCGCTCTCCCCAATCTTTATTTAATGTGCTTAATGAGTTTTGTTGTTGTGGTGATACAAAAAACACAGGGGTAAAGCTCTTACCCTTGTTGTTAACCATATCAATTCCGAAACTGGATTTGAACGTGAATGCGTTCAGAAAATCTGCTTCGCCATACATATTACCAACGGTGCGCAGTCCACTTCCATAGCTATTCGTATACTCTATGTCGGCAAGGGGATTACCTACATTTGGAACAGG
>Ga0116156_10001685_pt1 | contig 21073 bp, 16 predicted proteins | sample AD_UKC045_MetaG_FD_89891 | JGI IMG/M metagenome (GOLD analysis project Ga0116156, IMG submission 89891) | Active sludge microbial communities of municipal wastewater-treating anaerobic digesters from USA - AD_UKC045_MetaG | ecosystem: Engineered > Bioreactor > Anaerobic > Digestate | place: USA... | reverse complement strand
TAGAACAATAAACAGTGTATATAAAAAAGTTATTACGTCTTTTAATGTTGGAATATATAGAAATATGTTTGTATTTGAATATATTAATGGGTAACGTCAGGGGATTAAAGGGGTGTGTTTTTTTTTCATTATTTAATAAATACTTTCTGAATTAGAGAAAACTTATGCTTATAATAGTTTATCTCCTTGAAAATACTTCAGATATAAAAAGTAAGAAAGAACACACCCCTGCCCCTCTCAAGAGGGGAATTAGTTTTGCGGTATAAAATAAAAGAACTTATTAACCAACGGGTTAACCCGTTAGTTGATTTTCAAAGATTGATTCTGACATTTGTCAGAATGACAGTGTAAAATTTATTTATATTAACACGTCAATTTATTTACTCCTTACCGGTTCAAAAGGATGCTGTTTCATATACTCATCATTCCTTTTTGCAGTTATTAGCCAGCTAACTTTTATATTTGGTTTGTCTGTTTTTATTTCAAATTGATTGTTTGATATTTCTTTTGAAATAATTGCCTGAGCAAAATCACCAATCACAGTGAGTTGATAACGAAAATCAATATTTATTTTTTGAATATAATCAGGCAAATTAACAACTGCTATTCCGTTTTCATTTGTTGTAGTATTTCCGGAGTACTGATTTAGTACTTCATCAGATTCGATGCAAGAGTGAAGCAAATATTTATTCTCGGGGTCATCTGGATGGTCTATTCTAAAGCTTTTTGTTCCGGAAACAGTTTGGTCGCCATTAATATTTGAATTTCCGTTTACAACCTGATTACCATTTACTGTAAGGTTTCCATCAATTGAAGCAGGACCAGTAATATTTGGCATTCCGGTAATATTGATATTATCTGCTTGCAAATCAATTGAAGCAGGACTTTGAGTAATTTTTGATAATGGTGTAGCTAAAGGCCCGGATACTTCTTTTAAAACTGATAAATTCGCAAAATTAACTTTATCCTTAACATTTAGTAAAGTAGCACCGTTTTGATTTCTATGAATAGTAATTTCTTGTCTGTAAGTATCATCGTATTCATAATTCTTTTCATAAGTATAAACTCCATTATTATTTTCTTTTTCATAAGATTTTTTACCATTAACCTCTTCTGTTTCAGTCATTAACATATTTCGGTCAATATCATAATTCGTTTTAGTTGTAGAAACAACAGTTTCACCCGGCGAAGTAGTTTTTTGGATTGTTTCTGAATATTGCATAATTGCTTCATTTAATGAATTTTTTATATTGCTTATATACATAGTTTTAAATTCATTATAATCGCCTGCTGGCTCTCGGGAGTATTCTTTCATTTCAGCTTGTGCAAAGAAACCATCTGGAGCGTATTTTTTTTCAGTTGTAGTGTAAATATCTTTAAAAGGTAAATGCATTACGTTATTCTGTTTTACGTTAATTATTTTTGCAGTTTTATTCCCTTGGGCGTCATAGTTATTAATTTCTTCTTCTACTTTACCATCGATAGTTGCACTTTGAGTTTCTGTCTTTATTATTTCCTTATAGCTACCATCTGGATTAAAAAACTTTTGAATAGTTTTAAATACTCTACCATCTAAAACTGCAATAGCTTCAGAAATTTCACTGACTTTCTGACCGTTTTCATTAAAATTCTCTGTAGTTTTGCCAATTGTAGATTCACCGATACCTAATACTATTTTTTCTCTTTTAATTATAGTACCATCGGATTTATAAAATTCATTTACTTCTTGAAATATACCTGCATTAGTAAATTTCTCAGAAACTATATAAGTTAATAAATTTCCTTCGGTATCATAATTATCTTTTCTACTAGTATAAAATGAACATTGTGCGTCTATTTCAGGGTCGTATTGAACGCTCGTATTAGTGGTTTGCTTTGCTATTAGACCTCCATTTGAATTATAATCTTCAGTAATGATTTTACCTGTATTATCTTGAATGTTTCCATTATGGACAATAGTATTTTCTTCTAATACTTTTTTCGCTAAAAAAAATGTATTTGTTTCAGGATTTTTAGAATATGTTTCTTCAACTTTTGTAGCGATATTTTCGTTTTCACTGTTAAGTTCATTAGTATGTGTATATTTTTTAATTAAATTTCCATCACTGTTATAATAAAGTTGTTCTTGTCCCTTTGCTATCGTGTTTGTAACGACATAATTATCCCCTTGTTTTTCAATTTCCTGTTTTGGTGAATGAACATTAATCTCATACCAAACAGTATCATTATTCATCATTTTGAATGAACCTGCATTTGGGTCGAAAACAATACGGGTAATTCCTGTAGAATCTTTCAAAATAAATGATTCGTTCTGAATTACGTTTGAAGATTTCGCAGAATAAAGAGAGTAGGGAACAGAGCTTATTTTGATTCTTGGCAATGGTTCGCTTTCACCAATTATTATTTCTAACCAATAAGGGGTATCGAACGGAAGATTCAAAGCAGTAGTTTCACCTAAAGTAATGTTTGCTAAACCATTTTCAATCTGCAAATCATTATTGACTTCTGTCCAAAGGGCAGTGCCGCCAGTAGCAACATCATATAATTTCAAGGTAATATTAAAATTACCATTAAGATTATTTCCATCAATGTCCTGCAAAATCCCCTGCCAGCTAATTGTATTAGGGACTTGGGAATAAAGTTGCAAAGTAAATAATACTATTGCAAAAATTGAGAAAATGATTCTTTTCATTTTAATACCTATAATTGATTAAAAATATTATTTTCTGTTTTCAGAATCTTTTACTTGAATAGGGCTAAAAGGATGTTCCTGCAAAAATTTATCATTCCTTTCGGCAGTAATTTCCCATGAAACTTCAATATTTGGTTTATCAGTTCTGATTTCAAATTGATTATTATATATTTTCTTAGAAATAATTGCCTGCGCAAAATCACCTATCACAGTTAATTGATAATGAAAATTCTTATTTACTTTTTGAACATAATCAGGTAAATAAACAACTGCAATTCCCTGATTATCAGTTATAACATTACCGATGTATTTATTAAGTACTTTGTCAGATTCTACAGCAGCGTGAACAAGGTATTTGTTTTCAGGGTCGTCAGGGTGGTCAATTCTGAAGTTTTTTGTGCCACCCACATTTAAGTTTCCGTTAATCTGATGGTTACCGTTAGTAGTAGAATTTCCGGAAACGTAAGCAGAACCTTGAGTTGTAGTATTACCGTCAATTTCAGTATTTGATGTAATGTAAGCGGTCCCAGAGGAAGAGGGATTGATTATTATTGAATTAGACCAAAATTCTATTCCACTTCCGGGGGTATCGCCAGCTTTATATCCAACAAGCATACCACTTCCATAACTTGTTTGACCAATTTCCAAATTCTGAGCACCCGGTGTCTCGAAATAAGGACCGAAACTTGTCCCGCTTGCACCTTGTTTAGTTGTAAATCCCATTATGAATTCAGGACCTCTTAATGCAGTATGCGAACCATCGGGATTAGTTATAACCTTGGAAATTAAATTTCCGTTTTCATCAAATAGTTCTTCAATTTTTGTATTATCACGATTTTCAGTAATAATTTTGGATAAAACATTGTTTTTATAAACAAATTCTTCAGTTCTAATAGTACTTTGTGGGTCTTGATATAGTTGTCTGAGATTTTCTTCAGTTTGCCCATTTTTATAAAATTTATTTGAAATAGTTTGCAAACTTGTATTTTTATTTTCAGTTTCGTTATACTCTTTAATTAAATTACCGCTTGCGTCATAAGTCTTTATATTTGATCTACTAATATTAAACCCTTCTTCAGTTATTTTGTCTTCTCTTACAATTTGACCGTCAATATATTGGGCAGTATGTTCTTCTGTTTTAGTAATTTCGCTGCTGTTATTATATGTTCTCTTAGTATCCTTGTGACTGATTTCTACGCCTTCCTTATAACAATAATGATGGTTACTATTAGTTATTGCACCATCAGAAGCCCGGTATGTGCATGATTCATTTTGCTCCATTATTTCACCGGGATTCTCAGAATTGTATTTTTTTAAAATAATATGTTCATTACCATCAGAACCAAGTACAGTTTCAGTTGATGATATAATTACCCCTTGAGAGTTATATATTGATTGTGTATTTCCATCATAAATAATTGAGCCATTAGGAGGCATTGCCCAACTTGTTACAGGAGGCGAATTTACTGAAATACTGTAAAATACTGAATCATTATTCATCATCTTGAAAGTTCCGGAATTCGGGTTAATAACCATTCGTGTAATACCAAGCGAATCTTTAAGAACAATAGAATCATTAACGATTATTCCAGATGCTTTTGCCGAATAAAGAGAATAAGGAACTGAATTTAGTTTTATTCTCGGCAGTGGCGTTGAATTATCTACTGTTAGCTCAAGCCAGTACTGTTTTTCAAATGAAATAGCCAATGGTGTAACTGAGCCAAGAATAAGATTTACTAATCCATTGTCAACTTCTATATTTTGATGTTGCTCTGACCAAACTTGTGTGCCTCCACTTGCTTGCTCATACAGTTTAACGGTGATATTATGACTTCCAGATAAATTATTTCCTTCATTATCCTCAATTACTCCCTGCCAGCTTACTGTTTGAGGTATTTGTGAATATGATATATTTAAAAAAAGAAAAATCGTAAAAAATGCAATACAAATTCTTTTCATATTATAACTCCTATATTATCATAAAATATTTTTTTCAAAATTGTAAGAAAATTAAGGATAAAAATGTATCATTCTTTCAAATGCTGGTAATTCTTTAATATAATTAAAGAGCCAAGCAGTGCCAGCATTCTTAAGAATGATACCTTATTTTTATTTATCTCTTAAGTCAAAGAACGGATGTTCACGCATATACTTATCATTTCTTTTTGCCGTTACCTGCCAGCTAACTTCTATATTTGGCTTGTCAGTTTTAATTTCAAATGTATTATTATTAATTTTTTTTGAAATAATTGCCTGAGCAAATTCACCAATGACAGTTAGTTGATAGCGGTAATCAGTATTTATTAATTCAAAATACTGAGGAAGTTTAACTGCTGCTATTCCATTATTGTCAGTTGTAACATTACCGGAATACATATTCAGGACTTCATTCGATTCAATAGCAGCATGAACAAGATACTTGTTTTCAGGGTCTTCAGGGTAGTCGATTCTGAAGTTTTTTGTTCCTGCAACATTTAAATCACCACCAACATTTTGAGTTCCCTGAACTAACTGATTACCATAAACACTTTGATTAGTCCCGACTGAATGAGCGCCGGTTACAATATGAGTACCATTTGTATAAACATTACCTGTACCTTGTGGTTTTAAATTAACGTTTCCGGCAGTAGTCATAACAATAGTGCCTCCTTGCGTTTCACCGTCAGTCATACCGATTTGCATCCCGAAGCCAGGTCCGCCGCTTGCCTGATTTATACTTAAACTTGGTGACCTTTGTCCTCCGGATTGATAAAAGAAATTAGTTCCATCTTTTGTATTTTGTTGTCCGAAACCGCCGTTTTCATCTTTAGTTAAGGTAGTATTCTTATTTGTCCTAACAGAAATTGTTTCAGTTCCTCCACCAAATTTTTCCAAAACCTTTTCTTCGACTACAACATTGCCAGAGCTGTCATAATCTCTGTATGTGTGAATATATCCTCTGCCGGGAACAGATTCCCCAAGAAATTCACCATCACGGTTTGGTTCAAATTCAGTGGTTTTAGTGAAAGCTATTTGTCCATTAACATAATGAGTTTCAGTTAGAAAATCCGGAACATTATGATTTAACCATTTCTCGAAGACTATAACTCCGTCCTTGTATGATTTTTCAACGGTAGCCCCTCCAATAGTATGCTCAGTAATCTTTTTGCTTACCTCTACCCCTTGCTGATAGAAAGTAGAAGTAACAGTATTGTTCTTCTCATAAAATGAGTAATTACTTTTATATTCATCTTTTTGATATACTGTTACACCATCGGCTTCATAATATTCTTTAACGTGATTAGTTCCATAATTATAAATGTCATTTGACCTTTCACTTGTTTCAGTCCAGACTTTTTGCCAATCAGAATTGTAAAGTGTTTTTTTATTACCTTCAGTAATAAAAAAAGAGCCATCAGCATTTGTCGCTAATTGAGCAGGTGGAGAATTTACAGAAATTTCATACCAAACAGTATCATTATCCATCATCTTAAATGTACCTGAATTCGGATTGAAAACCATTCGCGTCATTCCAAGTGAATCTTTAAGAACGATAGAATCATTAACGATTATTCCAGAAGTTCTTGCTGAATAAAGCGAATAAGGGACAGCGTTTAATTTCATACGTGCCATTGGAGTAGAATTGCCAACAGTAATTTCAAGCCAATATTGCTTATCGAACTCCAACTGAAGAGGTGTTACTGAGCCAAGTATAATATTAGCCAAGCCATTGTTAATACTATGGTTTTCATGCAGTTCAGTCCAAACTGCAGTTCCGCCGGTATCTGCTTCAAATAGTTTTAAAGTCAGATTTACCTGTTCATTAAGCAGATTTCCTTCATTATCCTGAATTATTCCCTGCCAGCTAATTGTTTGTGGAACTTGGGAATATAGAAACAATAATGATAAGAAAAAAGTAAATAGTAGTATTACAAATCTTTTCATATTATAACTCCAATTTTATTATGAAATATTTTTTTCAAAATTATAACTCACCTTAAACATTTCTCTTTTGAGAAATTAAAAAGTGTAGTGTTGATTCGTCCTTTGAATACACTTTTCTTATTCCCCTCTTGAGAGGGGCAGGGGTGTGTCCTTTTTCCTTATTTAAAAAAATCTTTCTGAATAAAGAGAAAAAATATGCTAATAATAGTTTATCTCCTTGATATTGCTTCAGATGTAACAAGTAAAAAAGAACACACCCCTTTGTCCCCTCTCAAGAGGGGAATAAGAAAGGTGAGATTATCATAAAAATTATGGATAAAAATGTATCATTCTTTCAGATGCTGGTAATTCTTTAATAAAATTAAAGAGCCAAGCAGTCCTCGCAATCAAAAGAATGATACTTTATTCTTTATCTATAATTTCGAAGAACGGATGCTCACGCAAATACTTATCATTTCTTTTTGCTGTTACCTGCCAGCTTACTTTTATGTTTGGTTCATCTGTTTTTATAGTAAACTTATTATTATTATTAATTTCCTCAAAAATAATAGCTCTGGCAAAAGAAGCACCCACAATAGTTAATTGATAGCGAAAATCTAAGTTAATCTCGTTAAAGTAGTCCGGCAAAGTAATAGTTGCAAGACCTTCAGTATTAGTCATTACATTTCCGGAATACTGGTTTAATACTTCATTGGATTCAATAGCAGCGTGAACAAGGTATTTATCTGTTTGTGTTGGATGCTCAATCAAAAAGTTTTTTGTGCCTGTTACGTTCAGATTGCCAGACACATTAGCATTTCCAGTTACATTTGTATTGGAATTAAGTTGAATGTTTCCAGTTGGGCTAGTATTAATACCTACATCATTATACCCCAAAACCATGTTTGCTCTATCAACGCCATTATAAGTTTGATATCCTACAATAAATCCTGTATTGTCCCAAGTGGGACCGACATTGCAAACTGGAGCGCCTGCTGTAGGGAAATATCTGCCAACAGAAAATCCAGTCGGAGTAGTTTGAGTAGTAATTCCTGATTGACTGCCGTCCCAAGCAGAAACCAACTGACCATCTGGACTGAATAAACCGCCATTTATCAAACTTCCATCATCATTATATCTATATACTTTATATCTACCATCTGCTAGATGTTCTGTCTTTTGCTTTAAAATATTATTTAAATATTCTTTTTCAACAGATTTAACTTCCAAACTACTATTATTATGATACGTAATTAATTCTTTTTTTCTTGTTCCGGAAGTTGCATTAGTAATTTCAACCAAAACAGTAGATTCTTCATTCACAAAACTAACTTCTCTTGAAATTCTTTGCCCATCCCAGTAATTTTCTATAAAATTCCCATCAGAAGTTGTACCTGAAATTTTCTTAGTCTTAGGTGGCTCAGTAGAACCCAGAATATATTCTGTTTCAGTTGTTTTTAACATTACATTTGCAATGCCATCAACATTTGCCGGCTCTTTATAAAGAGTCTGTGTTTTTGAATAAACAGTAGTTTGATTTTCTCTTTCGATAAAATTTTCTGTAGTTATTGTATATTCATTTTCAGAATTAATAGTAGTTTCTGCTTTGTATATGTCATTATTAGAAAACCATGATTCTTCAATTAAATTGCCATCGTCACTTACTGTTTTTCTATAAACCAAATTATCATTATTGTCATAATCCCATTGTTCTATACCACGTTTTTTTGAATATGAACCGTCTGGATTTCTTGTAGTTGTAGTTGGAGGAGATTGCACCTTCATTTCATACCAAACAGTATCATTGTCCATCATCTTGAAAGTTCCAGTATTAGGATTGAAAACCATTCGTGTTATGCCAAGGGAATCTTTAAGAACAATAGAATCGTTTACGATTATTCCAGAAGTTCTTGCAGAATAAAGCGAATAAGGGACAGCGTTTAATTTTATTCTTGGGAGTGGAGTAGATTCGTCAATAGTAATTTCAAGCCAGTACTGCTTATCGAAATCCAACTGAAGAGGTGTTACTGAGCCAAGTATAATATTAGCCAAACCATTGTTAATACTATGGTTTTGATGCAGTTCAGTCCAAACCGCAGTTCCGCCGGTAGCTGCTTCAAATAGCTTTAAAGTCAGATTTACCTGTTCGTTGAGCAAATTCCCATCACTATCCTGAATTATTCCCTGCCAGCTAATTGTCTGTGGAACTTGGGAGTAAAGAGTGATAAATGATAAGAACAAAATAATTTGTATAATTTTTTTAATATAATCTCCTTTTGTATTTTTTTGTATTTTTAGTATGTTATGAATATTACAAAAATAAATTTAATCAAGTATTTTATTAATACAAATTCTTTTTTGTAAAAAATTAACAATTCTTGGTTTTTTTTACAAATTTTTACAAATTTTTACAAATTTTCTTTGATATAATACATTTATTTTATAATTTAATTTTTGTTTGAGTATAATTAAGGAACATAATGATTTTTAAATACAAATTTGAATATGAACAAATAAAATCACACAAATCTTATAGGAATATTATTAGTATAATTGTTATATTTATATTATCTTGCACTAATAATGTATTTTCGCAATCATATATTGATAGTTTGCTAAAGATTTCTGAATCAAAAGATATAAACACAAAAGCAATGGCATTAGCAAAACTTTCTGAAAAACTTTCTGAAGCCGGCGATTTGAGAAGTTTAGATTATGCACAACAATCTTATGAATTTATTGAGCAGATAAAAGACAACAACTCTATCGCTCTAATTTTTAAAGCGATGGGATTGGGATACGATTTGAAAGGATACTATTCTGCTGCTCTAAACTATTACCTTAAAGCTCAAACTATTTTTTTTAAAGAGAATAATTATTCGGAATTACTTACTACATTGAATAATATTGCTATAATTTATACTAATCAAGGTAATTTAATCAAAGCTAATGAATACTATCTTAAAGAATTGGAATTTGCCGAGAAATTAAAGGATTCTTTGTCTATTGCTGTTAGTTATAGTAACTTAGCGCATATCCAGTATCAATTGAATAATTTGGAAAAAGCATATAAATACTTAAATAATTCTTTAGAAATTTGCAAACTTAGAAATGATTTTTTTGGTATTGGACTGAATTATAATAATTTAGCTGAAATGGAATATGGTCAGAGAAATTTAAAAAAATCTGAAGAATACATTTTAAATACAATTAAATATCAGGAAAAAGCTGGTAACAAATTTGGTATGTCCAGTGCTTACAGATTTTTAAGTAAAATCCTTTTAGAAAAAAAGGATTATAACGGAGCAAAATTTAACATGGAAAAAGCTCTCAGCATTTTTGAAACTACTGGCAATAAATTTGAAATAGCCCGTACTTTAGCTTCAATAGGTGAATACTATTCTGAAATTAAAGACTATAAAACTTCAATAGAATATTTCGAAAAAGCAATCAATATTTGTGAAGAGGATAATTTTATTTTAGCTCAGGTCGATTACTATGAAGTACTTTCAAAAACACACTCTAAAATTGGTAACTATAAAAGTGCTTTAGAATATTACGAAAAGCATGCTATACTAAAAGATAGCATCTTTAAGAAAGAACAAACAGACAAAATTGCCGAATTAAATATTATTTTCGAAAATGAAAAAAAAGAGCAGGAAATTAAAAGTTTAAAGCAGGATAAAGAAATAAAGGATGCTCAAATTCTGTTCTTTATTATTATTACTATAATTATTGTCGCTTCCCTTTTCTTTATAACAATTCTTTTTATTAAAAGGAATATAGCATACAAGGCATTATTAAAAAAGAATTTAGAAATTTCCAACAAAGAAGAAGAGTTGAAAAAGTTGAAAGCTAATGCCAATATTATTAATGAAAAACCTATAACTGAAATAAAAGAAGAATTTATTTCAAATAAAGCACTTGAATTTCAATCTCAGGAATTACTAAACCATTTGACTGATGCATTAGATAATAAGAAAGTTTATTTAGATAACAAACTGACAATTGATTCTCTTGCTGATATGCTTTATACAAACCGCACTTACCTTTCTAAGCTCATTAATGATGTTTATGACAAAAACTTTAATAATTTCATCAATGAATACCGTGTTAGTGAAGCTATTAGTATAATTAAAGACGGTAGGTTCGATAATCTTACTCTTGAAGCAATTGCTTCAAAATGCGGTTTCAACAATAAAACTACTTTCAATACATTTTTCAAAAAAATCACTGGTATTACTCCTTCTTTTTTCAGAAAAAATATAAATGAAATTGAATTAAACAAAGAAAATGCTGCCTGAAAAGAGTAGATAAAATTTCCTTTTTCCTGCAGGTATCGGCTGTCAGCTATCGGCTTTTGGTCCTTGAGCGTAGTCGAAATGACGTACAAAGATATATTCAGAACTCCAGACCCCATAACGAGAATAAAGAAGTTAGGAGTCGCAACTTATTCTACAAGTAAGGTATTACCCAATGAATATAAAAATATACTTCCAGATGAAAAAGCACTAAAAGAATTAATGTAAATAAATGTTTAATTTTGTTATATTTGAAAGATTGAAGTAGAAAAATAAATATTCAATAAATATAATCTGTTGTTTAAAAAACTGTATTAAAACGTATTATTTTTAAAGAATTGGAGTAAATTATGCAAGCTGTTGAATTTGAAACATATATATCAGACGGCATTATTCATTTACCAATGGATTATACTGAATTAAAAAACAAAAGGGTAAAAGTTTCTCTATCCATTAAAGATTTAAGTGCTGGAAATTATAATAAGTTTGAATTATTGAATCAATTAAAAAAAGCACGGGACATCGGAACTTTTAAATTAATAGAGGATTCTGTTAAATGGCAGCAGGAAATATGAGATGAATGGGAATAAAGCAGTTTTAGATAGAAATGTTTTAATTGATGCCTCAAAAGGATTGATTAATTTTGATAGAATCATAAAAAATTTTGATTTTTTCAGTTCTATCTATTATACAAATAAAATATCGTTAAATTACTATGAATAATACAAAAGCAGAAGCAATCGCAATGATTGATAAAATGCCAGATAATTCAACAATTGATGATATTATTGAAGAATAGTATTTTAAAATTCAGGTTGATGAAGGATTGCGACAATTAGACAATGGAGAATATTTAACAAACGAAGAAGTGAAAGAAAGAATTTTAAATTGATTTAAAAAATTTGAGAGGTTGTTATGCAGACATATAGTTTTGATACAAAAATTTCTAAAGAGGGAATAATTCAAGTTCCACTTTTAGAAGATTTTTCTGATATTGATGTTAAAGTAATTATTATTGCTAAACCCGATATTAAACCAAAAACCAATGTTCAGACCTTTTTAGATAAATGGTCTGGTTTCTTATCCGATGAAAATACTGATGACGCTAAATATAATTATTTAATGGAGAAATATGAATAATATAAATTTAGAGGGAAAAAAATAAAAATTAATAATACAAAAGCAGAAGCAATGGCAATGATTGATAGAATGCCAGATAATTCAACAATTGATGATATTATTGAAGAATTGTATTTTAAAATTCAGGTTGATGAAGGATTGCGACAATTAGACAACGGAGAATATTTAACAAACGAAGAAGTGAAAGAAAGAATATCAAAGTGGATTATAAAATAAGATGGACATCAAAAGCTTTTGAGAATTTAGATTCTATTTGCGAATTTATTTCAAAAGAATCTCCTTTTTATTCATCAATTACAGCTTCTAAAATAATTAGTCTTGTTGATAAATTATCAAAATTACCATATTCAGGAAGAATAGTGCCTGAATATAAAAACTATTAAATTAGAGAAATTTTATATAAGCATTTTAGAATTATATATAGAATAAGTGATAATATTGTTGAAATAGTTACAATAAGTCATACATCAAAAAATAAAATTATTCTATAGAAGTAAAATTATATGTTCTTTAAAAAAAAGCAAACTGATACAAACGCTACGCTGCTCACAAAATTGGGCTTGTTCACTACTACTGCTATCGTTGTCGGTGCTGTAATTGGCTCCGGTATTTTCAAGAAACCGGCACTAATGGCTTCGCAACTCGGTTCGGCTGACCTGTTGCTTGCAATCTGGGTAATAGCAGGTGTAATAACGCTTTTTGGTGCTTTGACAAATGCTGAAATTGCAAGTTTTATTACTGCTACAGGAGGCCAATACGTTTATTTTCAAAAGATGTATGGAAAATTCACTGCCTTCCTTTATGGCTGGGCAATTTTTGCTGTTATTCAAACCGGCTCAATTGCCTCAATTACCTATATTTTTTCCGAATATACAGAATTTTTCTTCCACCTGCCAAGATTTGCTCCGGACATAGAAAAAGGTGTTTATCTCTTCATTCCTTTTATTGGAAATATTTATCCTTTGGATAATATAGGAGTAAAACTTCTGACAATATTCGTAATCTTTTTCCTGACTATGGTAAACTATTTCGGAGTTGCTCTCGGAGGACGTGTTACTGGAGTTTTCTCAACTTTAAAAGTAATAGCTATTCTGCTCCTTGTTTTCATTGGATTTTTATTCGGCAATGGTTCTTTTGGAACAGTTGAAATCAATGGAATGGAAAAAATAGCAAGCAATCCTACCATCTTCGCCGGAATAATTGCCGCTCTGTCTGGTGCATTTTGGACTTATGACGGCTGGAATAATATTACTTACATTGCCGGAGAAGTAAAGAAACCACAAAGAAATATACCGCTCGGAATTCTTTTCGGAACTTTAATTGTTATGGCAGTTTATCTGCTGATTAATATAGCATATCTCTATGTTTTACCAATAGAAGAAATGGCAAAATCTACTTTGGTTGCCTCTGATGTAGCTCAAAGGGCAGTAGGACCGATTGGTGCAGCAATAGTCGCAGCTGCCGTAATGATTTCTACTTTTGGAACATCAAACGGAACGATTATGGTGAGCGCCCGCGTCTATTTCGCAATGTCAAAAGATGGTTTGTTTTATAATTCCATTGGAAAAGTGCACCCAAAATTCCGCACACCGTCAAACTCGTTGATTTTGCAGGCAGTATGGTCTTCCGTCCTTGTTTTAAGTGGCACTTTTGATATTTTAACAGATATGTTGATATTTGTAAGTTGGATATTTTACGGACTGGGAGCTTACGGAGTATTCATTTTACGTAAGAAAATGCCGGAAGTCGAAAGACCTTATAAAGTAATAGGTTACCCTTTTGTCCCAATTATTTTTATTTTATTTGCATTTATATTTGTAATTTTCACATTATATAACGATATTGTAAATTATATGGAAGGCAGAACTGAAATAATCAATTCTGTTTTTGGAATTTTTCTTGTTTTAACGGGAATTCCTTTTTATATTTACTTTTTGAAAAAAAACAAAAAAACTTAATTTATAAGTCAATAAAAAATAAAGAAAGATGAGGTAAAATATGGCATCATTAGTTCTTTCAATACACTCAAAAAACCCAGAGTTAAGGAAAATCGAAAAAGTCGTAGAAGCGTTACACGATGGCGCTGTAATTCTTTATCCAACCGATACCGGCTTCACCTTGGGCTGCGAACTATCGAATAAAGAAGCAATCAACCGAATAAGAGCCATACGAAAAATCCCCGATTCCAAGGCAATGACCTTTCTTTGCAACTCGCTTTCTAATATCGCTGAATTTGCAAAAGTCAGCAATACTGCATACAAAACAATTAAGGCATTAATTCCAGGTCCATATACTTTTATTTTGCCAGCCTCAAAATTAGTTCCCAAATTTGCTCAGGACCCTAAAAGAAATACAGCTGGTATTCGTGTGCCTGAAAATATTTTATCTCAGTTGCTGCTAAAAGAAAATGGCGCTCCAATTATTTCAATTAGTGCAAAAAATGATGAAGTTAGCCCAAACAGCACACCAGACGATATCGTAGAAATTTTCTCAAAACACGTTGATGTTGCTGTTCGTTCAGATACATATACTTTTGTCGGCGAATCCTCTGTAATTAATATGACTACAGATGAATTTCAAATCTTCAGACAAGGGGCTGGTTACGAAAAATTAGTTAACTTTCTGGAAGAAAATGAAGAAGAATAATGGAACACGCTGATATTACAATTATTGGCGGAGGCGCAGTCGGACTTGCTATTTCTGCTGAACTTTCCAGGCACTTTAAAAACCTAGTGCTGCTCGAACGACACTTTTCTTTTGGGCAAGAAACCTCCAGCAGAAATAGCGAAGTTATTCATTCAAGTATCTATTATTACAAAGGTTATTTGAAAGGAAAACTTTGCCTTGAAGGAAACGAAATTCTTTATGATTTATGCGCAAAATATAACATTCCTCATAAAAAAACAGGGAAATTAATCGTTGCTGTTAATGACGAAGAAGTTTCAAGAATGCCGGAGCTTTTTGAAACCGCAAAAAATAACGGGGCAAAAAACATTTCTATTCTTGAGGGAAAGGAAATCAATAAAATTGAACCAAATGTTACCGCAAAAGCAGCTCTTTATGCTCCGGAATCCGGAATAGTCGATTCTCACCAGCTTATGCAGTTTTATGAAGCAACAGCAATTAACAACGGTTGCAATATCGTTTATAATTCTGAAGTCAAAAGCATTACGAAAGTAAGCGATGGCTACGTTCTTGGTATAAGTACTTCAAATAGTGATATTTATGAATTTCACACTAAAATTTTAATAAATTCTGCCGGATTGGAATCCGGAAATATTGCTGCCCTTGCAGGTATGGATATTGACAAACTCGGCTATAGAATTAAATATTTGAAAGGAATTTATTACAGAGTAACCAAACAATTAGAAAAATATCCTCAAACATTGGTTTATCCATTTCCGCCTCAACCTTCGGTCGGAGTGCATACCTGTCCGGATTTAGCAGGTGGAATGCGGCTTGGACCACATTTTGTCTGGGTGGACAAAATTGATTATTCTATTGACGATACCTTCCATCAATATTTTTACGAATTTGTAAAATCTTATTTACCATTTTTGGAATATGACGATATTTGCCCAGATTCCACTGGCATTATGCCCAGAATTGATGGTTTCGGCATTCCTAACAAAGACTTTGTAATAAAAGAAGAAAGCGACAACGGATTTCCCAATTTGATTAATCTGATTGGAATAGAATCGCCCGGATTAACTTCTTCTGCTGCAATAGGGAAGATGGTGAAAACAATTATTAATTATTAATTATTAATTATTAATTGTTAATGGGTTATTGGGTTATTAGGGTAAAATTTCTTGACTTAAGACCACGCTTAGTTTGTTATTTCGCAATTAATATAGTTCTGATATAAAAAAAAATAATATTAACAAAAAGCTAATACATAACTTCATAATAAACTATGGAGATTAAGAGAGAAATTAATATTTTACGAGGAAAATCTCATACCCCCTTTATTTTCGTTATGGGGACAGGAGTTCTGAACATACTGAGATATTCCACTTTGTCAAGGAGTATATGTAAGAGCAAATTCTTATGAAGAGTGTAGGAGAGAATTAATTGATGTTTTAGAAGAATGGCTTTTAATTAGAATAAAAATAATTTAGAAAATCTAACAATTTGAGAGAACTAAATGTATCAATTGACAAGGAACGAACAGAAAACTATAGCAAGTATTGAAGAAACATATTATCTTCAACCAGCAATTAATATGATTAACAAGATATTATCATTAAGTAACAATCATAAAGAAAAATGGAAAGATATATTTAATCAATTATATGAAATTTTAACTGGTTCAAAAATTAGTGTTGACAAATTGCTTGAAAAAAGGAAAAAAGAAGGAATAATAAACGATATATCACAAGCAAGAAAATCAATTGCTGGAAACGCTTTTTCTAATCTTGTAGTTTATATTTTTCTCAATAATAAGTTACAAGGAAATATTAAACCAAATGTGTATATTACAAGCAAAAAGTCAGAAATAAAAAATTTTGATAATATAGCAACAATAAATATTGGAAATGAAACACAAAAGCCAGATGTTGACTTAATTATTTATACTGAAAAAGAAGACCAATCAGTTGATAAGTGCATAATTTTATCTTTAAAAACTTCTTTAAGAGAACGAGCTGGTCAAACTTATAAATGGAAGTTACTTATGGAAATAGCAACTTCAGATAATCCTATTAAGCAAAAATATGATATTGAATACAATCCCGATAATATGCCATTAGTATGTTTTGCAACTGTAAATTTCTATAATGAAATTAATAATCCACAACATAGAGGAATGTTTAAGTTTTTCGATAACTCATTTATTGGTAAACCAATAAATAACGATTTTATTTGTTCTCTTTCAAATTTGATTAATTATGTAAACGAAAAATTATGAAATACAAAGTAGAACGAAATACAAAATATGATTTTACTGGTCAATCTTATGCGAGTAAATACCCAAATTTACATCGTTATCCTGCAACAATGCTTCCACAAATTGGAATTGAACTTTTAAATGAATTTAATATAAAAAAAGGTAGAATGTTGGACCCTTATTGTGGCTCTGGTTCATCTTTTGCTGCTGGTTTGGAAGTTGGGCTAAATGAAATGTATGGTTTTGATTTAAATCCTTTTGCTGTTTTACTTACAAAAGCAAAATTCACAAAAATTGATGTTGATGATGCAAGAGATGCACGAAAAGAATTACGTAATAATATTTTTGAATTTTTAAAAGATGAAAATAATTTAAATAAATTAATACCTCCCCAAGTAACAAATCTTGATTATTGGTTTTCAAAAGAGGTAGCACAAAATCTTAATGTTATTAAGCACTTTATTTATCAGATTAAAAACGAAAATATAAAGCAGCTTTTTTTAATTCCTTTTGCAGAAACAGTAAGGGTTTGTTCATACACCAGAAATAATGAATTTAAACTTTTTAGGATAAAACCAGAACTGATAACAAGTTTCAATCCAGACGTATTAAGCATTTATTTCAGTAATTTGAAAAAAGTATTAAGTATTTATGAAATTGTTTATTACCCAAAACTTAAAAACAATGTAAAAGTTTCAGTTGAATATAAAAAATTTGAACCAAATGAAAACTACTTTGATGTTGTTTTAACAAGTCCACCTTATGGAGATAGTAGAACTACTGTTGCATACGGGCAATTTTCCAATTTTGCGAATGAGTGGATGGATATTAGTTATGCTCGAAAAATTGATGGTATGCTTATGGGAGGGAAAAAAACATCGTTACTTTATAAAGATGGTTTAATTGCAGATTATTTAATTGATATTTATAAGGTAGATAATAAGAGAGCGTTAGAAATTTCAGGTTTTTATCAGGATTTGGAACTGTCGATAAATAAAGTAGCTCATAGTGTAAAAGATAGTGGTTATATTATTTATGTAGTTGGGAATAGATTGGTTAAAGATATTCAACTGCCAACAGACCAGTTTATTGCAGAAAAATTTGAAAAAAATTCTTTTAAACACATAATTACTTATGAACGTCTTCTCGGAAATAAATCAATGCCGTCAAAGAACTCTCCTTCAAACATGGCTGGAATGAAAAAAAATACAATGACAATGGAATATATTGTTATTTGTCAAAAAAATAAGTAATTATTTTCATTAGTAAAAATAATTTTACAATATCAGAACTTCTGACTTAGTCTCGAAAATGAAAGAGTTAGGAGATTTGCCTCGTTAATAAGAATTTAGCAAATAAAGCAAAAAGCGGTCATTCCTAGGCGAAGTGAGGAATCTCACAAGCAATTGCTACCACAGAACTTGAGATTTCTCACTTCGTTTCGAAATGACACATTATCTGCGTAATTTGCGAAATTATTATTAACGAGGCAAATCTCTTAAATTCTTATTTTTCTTATAGAATCAGGATTTCTGTAATTATTAAACACAATATAAATCAAATTAATTAAAATGGAAATAAAAAAAATATTTGTAATTGGTGCGGGAACTATGGGAAACGGAATAGCACATTCTTTTGCTCAATACGGTTTCGATGTCCTTTTATATGACATAAATCAGCAAGCACTCATCAAAGCACTTGTAAACATTGAAAAAAATCTTAATCGTCAGCTAAAAAAAGATGCTATCAAAGAAAATGATATTAAGGCAACTTTAGAACGAATAAAGACAACTATTGATTTGAAAGATGCAAAAGATTCTGATTTCGTTATTGAAGCAGCAATTGAAAACAAGGTATTAAAATTTAATCTATTTAAGGAATTAGATAATATCACCAGTAAAGATGTAATTTTAGCAACCAATACTTCTACAATCTCAATTACGGAAATTGCAGCTAAAACAAGTAAGCCAGCTCAAATTATTGGTATGCACTTTATGAATCCAGTGCCAATGATGAAGCTTGTTGAAATAATATGTGGCTTGGAAACAAGTGAGGAGACTAAAAATTTAGTAAAAAGCATTTCTTTGAAATTGGAAAAAGTTCCAGTATTTGCTAATGATTATCCCGGTTTCATAATCAATAGAATTTTGATGCCATTTATTAACGAATCAATTTTCTGTGTAATGGAAAATGTTGGAACAATTGAAGCAATAGACAAGGCAGCAAAACTTGGTTTTGCCCATCCATTAGGACCGCTCGCTTTAGCCGATTTAATAGGATTAGATGTGGTTCTTGCAATAATGGAAGTACTCCATAAAGATATAGGAGACCCAAGGTTCAGACCAGCACCGCTACTGAAAAAATTGGTTGCTGCCGGCTACCTTGGTAGAAAATCTGGTAAAGGATTTTATGATTATTCTGTTGAGCCACCAAAGGCAGTAAAATTTAGTGATTAATGATTAGTGATTAATGATTTATACAAAACCACTAACAATAATTGTAATATAATCTGTCATTCTGGATCGCAGCGAAGAATCTCACAAGTTGTTGATACCACGAAGATAAAGATGTCCAACATCTTCGAGATGTAGGACGTCTGGCTTTTAACTTTTACAAAGTTCAGTAACTTTACGAAAGTAAAAAGATAAAGTCATGCTATCATCTTGTTGGTAGTATGACTGAAACCGGTATCCGTCATTTTGAGCGCAGAGAAGAATCTCACAAATATTAGTTACCACATAGCTTTTGATTACTCTCTTTTATCTGCACTTGACAAAGAAATATGATGTGCTTGTAAAAGCATTTCTTAGAACAATTAAATAAGCACCATGACTTAAATAATCGGTATTAAACTGATATTCATATCTTCCTATTCTCTGATAATCCCAGGAAAAAATGTTTTTAACTAAATTTCCGAAAGAATCGTAAATGTCAAGATTTATATAGGCATTATTGTTAATTTCGTATTTTATCGTAATGCTTCCTTCCTGAACAGGATTTGGAGTTACGGAAGAAATAATCAGTTTTCTGGGAAGTGGTTCAAAAGAACCATCAGCAATTTTATTTTCAATGGCTGTTCTTCTAACTATAGTATCAATATATCGAAGCTCATTTAGATTCTTTCCGCAAAATATGCTAAAAGCAACATTTGCAGTATCACCAATATTTAACCTAATTGGTCCGGCGCTTATAAGCATAGAAACGTCGGTAACGTTGGATTTTTTTCTTGAAATTCCATCAGTCATCATATACCATTTTTTTGAGTTAGAGAAGCCATCGTAAATACCCGGATTGCCGGGTTCCCAGCCATCGTTATCTATTGCAAAAAAGTTAATATTATTAGCTGAAAGCATATTAACTCCGATCCAGGGTAAAGTAGTATCTCTTATATTTCTTATATAACCAAATCCATAATTAAAATCGAAATTTACGAAATTATAAAGTCCGCTTGGACCTATATCCCAATCAAAAAATAATCCAACATAAATAGAGTCAGTATTGCTTTCTGAACTATTAATTATATCGTAACATAAAATAATAAAATCTTCCCGCCCGGCATCATTGAATTGATAAACTTTCTGTATAACATCAACTCCGGCATCCTCTTTTATTTTTTTATCTTTAAAAGATGAATATCCTTCAAAAGCAGCTATATCACCGGGATTTTTTATATCAAATCTCTCATAAGTTTTAAAGGATTCATCTTTAAAATTCTGATTAGAACCACGAGCTACATTGGAAATTCGTTTTTCTGAACGGGCAACAAGCAAACTTCCTTCATAGAGTAAATCCATACTACTTTTATAGTTAAATCCATCACCCTGATTGTTAGAGGGATAATCGTTGTAAGCAAGGTTGCCTATGCTATTGAATGTAACACTGATATTGTTGCCACTCATCGTCTTGTAGTTTGGATTTACATTAATTGGTATATATTCAGTATTGATTAATTGGTCATAATCGTAAATCTTTATTTTTAAATAAATAACATAATTGAAATCAACTTCAGTTGGTACAATAAAAGAAATAGGAGTAGAAAAACTTTTCTCTTCCATACTCATTAAAGTTCCAAGCTCAAGATTTGTATTAGTAAATTCAACCTCATAAAATGAAATAGCTGAAGCTTCAACTCGTGCATTTCCAACAGCT
>Ga0116156_10001682_pt1 | contig 21094 bp, 13 predicted proteins | sample AD_UKC045_MetaG_FD_89891 | JGI IMG/M metagenome (GOLD analysis project Ga0116156, IMG submission 89891) | Active sludge microbial communities of municipal wastewater-treating anaerobic digesters from USA - AD_UKC045_MetaG | ecosystem: Engineered > Bioreactor > Anaerobic > Digestate | place: USA... | reverse complement strand
TGGGAACTGGTCGATTCGGATTTCCCCAAGCCGCGGGAAGAACTCAAGTATCACTACGAGTTCCAACCGCTGACGTACGACGCAACGCGACAGCGGCTGATCCAACTGAAAGGAGACCAGCGGCGCGTGGACGTGTACGCCCGCCCGTTGGCGGCCGGCTCAGCGTGGCGGCAGCTCGAAACGCAAGGCCGGGCGGCAATCGGCCGCGAGGCAGTCTACATCGCGCGGCACGACGTGGTGCTGTGGCTGGCCGACAAGCAGTTGTTCGCGTTGGACTGTGCCCACCAGCGCCTGGCGGAGTTGGACGTCGCTCTGCCCGCCGGGCTGTACACTCACGAATGCGCGATGGTCTATGACCCCCGGCATGACGTCTGCGTGGCGCTGATCCCCGCCAGCTTCAGCGGTCCTCTGCAGACGTTTCTGTTTCGCTTCGATCCGGAGACGGCCAAGTACCGATCGCGTGCTTAAACGAGCGACAGCAGGCTCGTCAGCCCCAGCGGTTCGCGGCACGCGTAGGGTTCTCCGTACCGCACGCCGATGGTCTTGCCCCAATAGGCCGCCTCGTCGCGCAAGCGTTCCAGGAACGTCGGCGGATCGCTCGGCTGCCCCTCCACAAACTGGCTCTGATAGCAGCGGATCGCGGCCAGCTTGCGATCCCAAACCGCGCTGATGTCCAGCACGAACGCCGGTTGCGGAGCTAGCTTCAGGTGGACACAGTAGTAGTGGTAGATCCGCTGTGGATGATGCGGCGTCCCGGCCAGATCGCACTTGGTCAGCTTGGCCCAGAACCGTGCTGCCTCGATCAGTTGCGTGGCGGCCACGTGATCCGGATGCGCATCGACCCAATACGGGGCCAGCAGCCACCGCGGCCGGACCTGGCGGATCACTTCCGCCAGCTGTCGGCGGGCGTCCAGCGTGGCCTCCAAACTGCGGTTGGGCAGTCCCATGTTTCGCCGCCAGTCGATCCCCAGGATTTCCGTGGCCGCCGCCGTTTCGCGGCTACGTTTCTCCAGCGAGCCGAAGGGCGTCGGCTCGCCGTCCGTCAAATCCAGGATGCCCACGCGCCTGCCCTCCGCTTTCAGTTTCAAAATGGCCCCGGCGGCGCCTAATTCCGCGTCATCCGGATGCGGGGCGATGACGAGGACATCCAACGGGGCTAGCGGCTCTTGTCCCTGGTCAGCGGACGATGAGTGACGCGTACGCGGTTGATTCATGTTCTTCTCCCAAGCGCCGCGTATCATCCCTGTTGTCGCGGTTTCGATCAACTGGTCTGGACTTGCCGGCCCGGTTTTGAGAAAGTCCTACCCCGGCCTGCGTCCGCAACGGAAGGGGCCAGACGTACAGAATTCAATTTTCGCGGTCGATCGTCCGGCCCACGGGAAAATGCCGTCCCCGCGAAAGCTGAATTCTGTACGTCTGACCCCTGATCCGGAAAGCGTTGCGTTTCAACCTGAACACCGACGGTTGCCCAAACCGTTTGGTGCTAGCGGACAGTGCGAATCGAGTCTTTGGCCAGGTTCCAGAGCCATGCTGCCCAAACTGCCCATCCTGAACACCGCGTTGCGCATGTCCCCCTGGCTCCTTCTGCTCTGGTGCTTGGGACTGGTCGGCTGTGCCTCCTTGGACACCCAGGCAGAAATCGAAGATCCCGAACCGGAAGCCCAAGCTGGCGAGCCGTTCCGCAAACCCGGTCCGCCGGGCCAAATGCTGGGCATCGACGAGCGGGCGCGGGAAATCGAACGGAATCTCGGCGTGCGCTGATCGTTGCTACGGCTGATACGGCCACTCGGGCAGATCGGCCAGGAAGCTGGGATGGACGCCCTTCAGCCACACGTAGTCGTCCGAGATGCGTTTGGCGGCGACCATCCGGGCGGCCAACAGCCCGTAGATGGCGCCGCCCAAGAACACCAGCGGACTCGCCACAAGCATCCACGGAAAAGTTTCGCTGCGGTCCACGGTCGCAACCCCCGCGACAAACATGCCGATGCTCGCCAGGACGAGAAACCAGCCGATGAACATCGCCCGGTGACGCTTGGCGAACCACTCGTCGCTTAACCCCACGTAGATGGTCGCCGTTTTGCGCAAAATCAGGGCCAGGATCACGTAGATCAAGATGTGCAGCAGAATGGTCAGATAGATCGCTGGATGGTGCCAGTAAAGATTTCGCTTCAGCCGCCGGTCCGTGGGCTGATTGCTCTTGACGCAGCGGGCCGGCAGTTGCGAGCCCTTCCGCATGACCAGGACGTTGCCTTGACGCCACAGTCCGGTGTCTGCCACGATCTCGGCGTCATAGACGATCGGCGCAGTGAGCGGCGCAGTGAGCGGCGGGGCATAGGGGTTCTCGGACGAGGACATGACAACGCCTCTTACGACAGGGTTTTGGGGACGCGGCAGTCTTGGAGGAAGTGACACCCGGATGCGGTCAATTTACTGTCGGCGCTGGCAGCCGACAAGGGAAGAAGGCCGCGCTGGGACACCGGGGAGATTGGGAGAAGCCAGGCTGTTCGAAAAAGCCGGGCTTCTGGCTCAGCCGCCCTATCCGCCTGCTTGCTTCTGCCCTTGGTTCTGTTCTGATGACTTGGCGGGGCATCCTTGCAAAATCGGCTTTTCCGGAGGACCTGGGCCATGTTGAACCGCATCCAACTTGTTGTCGCACTTTTCCTCTGCGCGGCGATCCGTTCCACGGCTGGCGCTGCGGACCAAAGCGAGACCGTTCATCTGGTCAGCCGGATCGTCGGCCAGGAGTTCTTGTCCGAGACGGTGCGGATCGGAGACCTGAACGGAGACGGCGCGTCGGACGTGCTCTTTGTCCAAAACCTGTACGGCCCGCGGATCATCACCTGTCTGACGGCCACGACCATCGCCGGCGAAGTCCTGTGGCAGACCGGCGCGCCGTCGAAGGATAACGGCCGCTGCTACTGCGATCTGCCCGTGCAGATCTACGACTGGGACCGGGACGGCCGGAACGAGGTGCTGTACGTCCGCCAAGCCACGTACCAAGATTCGCCTGCGCCCGATCCGCGAAGGGTTCGCGAGCGCGCCGAGCGGTACGAAGGCGACGCGACCATGCTGGTCCTGGACGGCCGCACGGGACACGAGAAAGGCAGTTTCGCCCTGCCCGCACCGGCCGACGACAGCTTCCTGCTGGCGGACCTGACCGGACGTGGACGGCGTGAAGATCTGGTCGTCAAAGACCGCTATTGGAACATGTGGGGTGTTTCGCACGCAGGCCAAGTGCTCTGGCACTACGCCGGCTCGGTGGGGCACTATCCGGCCGTCGCGGACGTCGATGACGATGGCCGCGACGAAGTGTTCATCGGCTTTGCCCTGATCGACCACGACGGCAAGCTGCTGTTCCAGAAGGACGCAGCCGGCGCTCACCAGGATGCAACGTTCGTCGTCAAGCCGCCGGATGGCCGCTGGCGGCTGCTGTTCGGCAACGGCGGCATTCACTGCGTCAGCCGCGAGGGCGAATCGCTATGGCATCATCCGTTGGGCGAAGCCCAGCACGTGGTGGCAGGGCGGTTCCGCACCGACTCGCCGCTGCAGTTCATGGTCGTCGATCGCACGCCGGTAGCAACGCATCGCCGCGACGCCAGTGCCTGGGCGATCCTGCTGCTGTACGACCTCGACGGCCGCGAACTCTGGCGCCGCCAGATGCAGCCGGGCGAATGGTGCATCGCCACGCGTCTGATTCGCTGGCAGGGACCCGGCCAACCCGATTGCGTGCTGGTCTACGGCTTTTCAGTCGAACGTCAGGGACCCGGCAAGCCGGCGCGCATCTACAACGGCCAGGGCGAGGTCGTGGATCAGCTTGCGTTGCAGGTCGGTCCCATGCCCGGCGAGACCGATTTCACGTCCGACTGCTACGGCATGGCCGCCGACGCCTGGGGCGACAGCCGCGAAGAGGTCCTGCTGTTCGGCTCCCGCGGCTTCAGCATCTATGCCAACACCCGCCCGCTGGAGCAGCCTTCGTTGTACAACATGACGCTGTATCCGGGGATGTAGGCGTCGAGGATCGGCACGCGGCAAGTCGTAACGCAGCCGGTGAACTTCGCCGGCTGCGCCGGAACCTAGTCCGGGGACAGCCGCAGACATCGGATCAGGCTTGGGTAGAGATGCGAGTGTACGAGTACGTGGGGGAGGGCCGTTCTCGCCTGACTTCCTCCCGTACTCGTACACTTACTCGTACACACAAATCTCTTCCGCACCTGTCCCCTGCCCCAAGCTAGTCCGTGTTCCTCATCACCTGACCATCATTTCGAATCGCGAACCGCAAGAGGAGGGCCAGGTCGGTGTCTTCGGTCATGAACTGCACGCCGCCGTCCAACAAGCCCACCAGCAGTCCGCCGGGGTGCGCTGACTGGAGCGGATTGTTGATGCCGTGATTCTCGCTGCAGCCGGGCAACGACGTCGCTCCCAGCACGCGTCGCAGGTTCGGACGATAACGCACCGTGGTGATGTTCCAGCAATCGGCGCCCCACGGCTGCGGTCGATCACCGGGCGTTTCCAGAAGCGGAACGGGATCGACGCGCATCGTGCCAGACAAAAAACCACCGCCCGGCCCCGTGCCGCCGACGGTCCAACCGGGATCGCCGTGATACCGGGTTCTGATCTTTGCGTTCTGGTCCTGCAGCCAGCCCGACTGCTCGGCCACGACGATCGTGTTGGCCGTCCCGTCGGTACACTCGGACATGTGCAGCTGCTGGCACGGTGGCAACATGCCGCTGGAAGTGACGATACCACCCATCGTCGCGCCGGTGCCCTTGGCCTTGTTTCGGTACACTTGAACGGATACGGGAGCAACGAGTCCGGTCGCGGTCGTTCCCACGCCGATCTGGTAGTCTTGCGAATTGGAGTCGATGTCGCAACCGCCGGCGATGCCGACGTACGACGGCAGCGCAATCGGTCCGGCCGGTGTTTCCATCGCCGGCAAGGAACTCGACGGGCAACGCATGTAAACCGGAACGAAAACGCTGAGACTTGGTGTCCCGGTCTTGTCGCGGTTGGGATCACGCGGCAGCGAAGCCATGTAGGCGTTCATGTCGTCGGCACAAAACTGATGTCGTGCGGGCCCACCGGGGCGCTGAGAGCCCAGAATCTGATCGTACCAGTTGTTCTGCTCGATGAACGGTCCGATGCCGAACCACCAGGACGGCCCCAACGCGGCGCTGACCGGCGGATCGCCGACGGGGTTGACGCCGGAATGCATCACGCCCATCGGGAACACTTTGTGAGTGTCATGGTAGTTCTGGAGGCCGAGGACGATCTGTTTCAAGTTGTTGTTACACTGCGCTCGGCGAGCATCCTCCCGTGCAATTCGAATCGCGGGTACGAGCAATGCCAAGAGAACGCCGATGGCCGCAATGACCACGAACATCTCTCGCAGTGTATACCCAGGGCGTCTTGGTCTGATTCCTATCACTCTGCTCCCTTTCAGTCGTAGCGGCAGAAAAACGTTCGGCGAGACTAGGCGCATCTTCGCGTAGCCTCAAGTCGGCTACCATTTCGGTGTGTGTGCGTAATCCGCGAGCACCAAGACCCTCGCGGGCAATTGACATCACTACATCAGCGCATTATAGTATCAGGATGCGCACCACAGTAACGTTGGATGACGATGTTTTTCAAGCCGTTCAGGGTTTGGCCCAAGCATCTGGGAAGAGGTTAGGCGAGGTGTTGTCGGAGTTGGTGCGGCGGGCCTTGAAAAGCGAGTCTCGAGGCTTGGCCCGCAAGGGCAGTCTGCCCGTATTTCCGGTCGCCCCGGATGCGGCGTTGATCCCTAGTTCGCGAGCCGCCGAACTCTTGGCGGATGAACGCCCATGAAGCCTGCGCTCTTGGATGTCAACGTGTTGCTCGCTCTGGCTTGGCCGAACCATCAGCACCATGCAGCGGCACATCGCTGGTTTCAAAGCGAGGCGGAGTATGGCTGGGCCACATGCGCGTTGACGCAGTTGGCGTTCATCCGTTTGTCCTCGAATCCCGCCTACACGTCCGAAGCGGCCACTCCCAGCGATGCCGCCACGTTGCTCCAGCAGTACTGCGAGCAGCCTGACCATCAATTCTGGCAGTCTCCCCCGGCCGCCGAACCCCGTATGTATCAGCGTGCTCTAGGCCATCAGCAGGTGAACGACGCCTGGATGGTTGAACTGGCACGGCAGTGCGGTGGACGGCTGATCACCTTTGACACACGGCTCCAGGTTCATGATGCCGGAGGCGATGTTGTGACCGTAGTCAAGAACAGCTAGGAGACCTCAGTCATGACTGTGGCGGAGAGGGAAGTCCTGCAGTTGGGGCCGCACTCGAACGGGATGTCGCTGAGCCCGTGAAGCGAGAACAAAGATTCATTAAGAAGCCATCATTCCACCAGCTTGGCCTTGGCCTTCTTCCTTTCCGCGGCTTTCTTCGCGCCTTTCGCGGGTGCGGCCTTGGCGGGCAAATCGCGGAGCGCCTGTTCGCGGAATTCGGCCAGGTGCTGCTCCCAGGCTTGTTGCAGTTCGCGAACTTTGTCGGGGTGCGTGGACGCCAGGTCCTCGATCTCGCCGCGGTCACGACTCAAGTCGTACAGTTCCCACGGACCTTGAGGACCGCCGGCGGCGACCAGTTTCCAGTCGCCCATGCGGATCGCGCGGTTGCCTTCGTGCGACCACCAGAGGTACTCGCGGGTCACCGCTCCGTCCTTGGCGAACTCCGGCACGAGGCTCTTGCCCGGCAACGGCGGGGCTGGTTTGCCAGCAATCGTTTCGGGATGCTCCAAGCCGGTCAGTTCCAACACGGTGGGCACGATGTCGATCAGGTGCGAGGGGCTGTGTCGCAATTCGCCACGGGCCGTGATCCCCTTCGGCCAGTGTGCGATCAGCGGCGTGGCAATCCCGCCTTCATGGACCCACGTCTTGTGGCGGCGCAGCGGTGTGTTCGACGAACTCGACCAGCCGGGGCCGAGGCACAGGAACGTGTCCGCCGAACCGGGAGCGGCCTGCGGATCGTGGCCGTCGCCGCGGACCATGATCTCGGCGCTGGCCCCGTTGTCCGAAGCGAACATGACGAGCGTGTCGTCGAAGGCGCCCATCTTCTTCAACTGTTCCAGTACGCGGCCGATCTCGCGGTCCATGCGGTCGATCATGGCTGCGTGGACGGCCATTTTCGCCGCCTGGAACTCGCGCTGCTCGTTGGTCAGTTCCTTCCACGGCAGCGGACGGTTCACTTCGCCGGGGCCGAGTTTTTCCAGGTCATTCGGGAAATGGTACGGCGGTCCGACGTCGCGCTCCAAATTGGGTAGCGGATTGTTGGCGATGCCCATGGCTTTCTGGCGTTCGTAGCGCTCGTGCCGGACGGCATCCCAGCCTTTTTTGTATGTGTCCCGGTAACGGGCGATGTCCTCGGGCAAAGCGTGCAAGGGAAAATGCGGGGCTACGAAGGCCAAGTACAAGAAGAAGGGGCGTGGGGAGTACTTTTCCTGGTGCTCGCGCAGGCACTTGACGGCGTGATCGGCGATGGCAGTCGTCGCGTAGTAGCCGCTGCCTCGCTCGACCGGCGGCAACGGCTGATCGTCCTCGCTGTGTTGCCGGGGGCTGAAGTAGCGATTGTGGTCGGCGAAATCGTAGGACCGATCGAAACCGTTCTCCAATTTCTTGCCGTCCACGTGCCATTTGCCGGAGTGATACGAACGGTAGCCCAGCGGCCGCAGCATGGCCGGCAGCAGCGGTGCCCACACCGGGCGCTGGCCCCCGCCGCCGAAGGCGACCCCCGGAATGTTCGTGCCGGGAAGGCCGTCTCGCCGGATTTGCTGCGCGTAGTAGCCGGTTAGCAGGACGCCGCGCGAGGGCCAGCAGCGGGCCGTGTTGTAGAACTGCGTGAACCGCAAGCCGCCTGCGGCCAGGGCATCCAAGTTCGGCGTGGCGATCTCGCCGCCGTAGCAGCCGGCATCGGAGAATCCCATGTCGTCCGCGAGGATGAAAACGATATTCGGCGGTTTGGCATCCGCCGCCCAGGCTTGCCCGCCGAGGATGCCCAGTAACGCCAAGATGGTCAAAAGCGTTCGCATGACAGTTCTCCCGTCGTGATCGAGAATGGTGTCCTCTTCTAAGAACCGCTAACAAAACCGTTCGACGCGGGTCTCTGACCCCGCCGAAACCGCCGACCGAAGGTCTCCGATTTCGGTTTTGTTAGCGGTTCTAAGGTATCCACAGCGGCGACAAGGCACCGCAGTCCAAAAGGCGGCAACCGTCCTCCAAACCAAGGTCTTGATGCGACCCTGCCAATCGCGGCCATTTTGCGACTTGCGTTTTACACTTCTCGCTTCGCACTTGCTATACTGTGGCGTCGTTTTTTCCCTTGGCGATAGGAGTTACCATCATGGCAGACGTAGTGGTTCGCGTTCGCGACAACGGTCCCTACCTGGTCGAAGGTCCCCTGACGGTGTTGGATGCGGACGGCAATGCGTTCCCGACTGACAAGACCAAACCGGCGACGGCCCTGTGCCGTTGCGGCGCGTCGGGCAAGAAGCCCTTCTGTGACGGAACCCACAAGACCGCCGGCTTCCAATCCGCCGAACGCGGGCCCACCGCGGGCTAAGTGCCCGTCCAAAAGCAATGTCGCCTTTCGCTCCGCGAAAGGGCGTCCTTTCGCGGAGCGAAAGGCGACATTGTTCGTAGACGGGTCCTAACAACTGGACAAGGCCATACTTGCCGGCCGCAAAACATCGGATCTTTGGACCCCCATCCGGAACCGACCTATGAACCTCCGCGTTTGTTCGACTTGGGCAACGATCGCAATTCTCGCCAGCTTGGGACACCCAGGCGTCCAGGCGGGCGCACCCGCCGTCCAGTTCCCGGCCAAGACGCCGCTAGCGGGGGAGCCGTCGCCGCCGCAAGGCGAATGGGTGTTGTGGTACCGGCAGCCGGCGGAAAAGTGGGAGCAGGCTCTGCCGGTGGGCAACGGCTGGATGGGAGGCATGGTCTTCGGCGGCGTCCAGGTGGAACGCATCCAGTTCAACGAGCACACGGTGTGGACAGGCCGGCCGCATGCTTATCATCATGAAGGCGCCGCAAAATTCCTGCCGGAGATCCGCCGGCTGTTGTGGGAGGGCAAGCAGCGCGAAGCCGAGCAGCTGGCGACGCAAGAGTTCATGAGCATCCCGCTGCGGCAGTTCGCCTACCAGCCGTGCGGCGATCTGTGGCTGGAATTCCCGGAACACCGTACCGTTGCCTCGTACCGGCGATGGCTGGATCTGGACTCCGCCGTCTGCACGACGGAGTACCGCGTCGGCCAAGCCCTGGTCCGCCGCGAGGTTTGGGCCTCGTACCCGGACCGAATGATCGTCGTGCGGATGACGTGCGATCCGCCGGGCTGCCTGACCGGTGCGATCCGGCTGACGAGCCCGCACAAGGATTCGCAAGTGCAGGCGACAGGCGGCAATGCCTTGGTGCTGCACGGCCAGGTTCAGCCCGATGGCGTGCGGTTCGAGAGCCGTGCCCAAGTATCGCTCGAAGGCGGCCGCCTGACGGCCGAGGCAGACGCATTGCAGGTCACGGATGCCACCGCGCTGACGATTCGGCTGGTCGCGGCAACGAATTTCGCCAACTTCCGCGAGTTGACCGCCGATCCTGCCGCCCGCTGTGCCGAGAACCTGGCCAAGGCAGCGGACACATCTTGCGAGGTATTGAAGAAGAACCATCTGGCCGACCATCAGTCGCTCTTTCGCCGCGTGCAGCTCGATCTGGGGCGAACGGAGGAATCTCCCCGGCCCACGGACGAACGGATCGCGGGGTTCGCCGAGGGTCACGATCCGCAGCTCGCCGCGCTGGTGTTTCAATACGGCCGTTACCTGCTGATCGGCTCCAGCCGGCCGGGCGGCCAGCCGGCCAATCTGCAAGGGGTCTGGAACGAGAGCCTGCGCCCGCCGTGGGACAGCAAGTATACCTGCAACATCAACACCGAGATGAATTACTGGCCCGCGGAGGTCGCGAACCTGGGCGAGTGTACCGGACCGCTGTTCGACGCGTTGAATGACCTGGTGATCTCGGGCCGCGAAACGGCCCGCGCCCACTACGGCGCCCGCGGCTGGGTGCTACACCACAACTTCGATCTGTGGCGGGGCACCGCGCCCATCAACGCCTCGAACCACGGCATCTGGGTCACCGGCGGCGCGTGGCTCAGTCTGCACCTGTGGGAGCATTTTCTGTATTCGCAAGACGAGGATTTCCTTCGCCAACGAGCGTATCCGCTGATGAAGGAGGCCGCGTTGTTCTTCACGGACTTCCTGGTCGAGGACCCGAAAACGGGATGGCTCATCTCCGGGCCGTCGAACAGCCCGGAGCAAGGCGGCCTGGTGATGGGCCCGACGATGGACCATCAGATCATCCGATCGCTGTTCGGGGCTTGCATCCAGGCGGCTCAGGTCCTCGGCATCGACCAGCAGTTCGCCGCCCAACTGACGGAGCTGCGCAAACAGATTGCGCCCAACCAGATAGGCCAGCACGGCACGTTGCAGGAGTGGCTGGAAGACAAAGACGATCCCAAGAACCAGCATCGGCACGTTTCGCACCTGTGGGGCGCTTATCCGGGTTGCGACATCACCTGGCAACAGCCGGACCTGTTTCGGGCTGCACAGCAATCGTTGATCTTCCGGGGCGACGCCGCCACGGGTTGGTCGATGGGCTGGAAAGTGAATCTGTGGGCACGGTTCCTGGACGGCGACCATGCCTACCGCATCCTGCAAAATCTGTTGGCACCGGTCGGCCGGGGCAAAGGCGGGATGTACCCCAACCTGTTCGACGCGCACCCGCCCTTCCAGATCGACGGCAACTTCGGAGCCTGTGCCGGCATTGCGGAGATGCTGCTGCAGAGCCACGTGAGGAAGGACGAAGGACCAAGGACGAAGGATGAAGGACGAAGAACAAACGAGAAGAAGGGGGAGGGCGAAGCACCTTCTTTCGTCCTTCCTCCCTCATTCTTATTCCTTCGTCCTTCGTCCTTCGTCCTTCATCTCCTCCCCGCCCTGCCTGCCGCCTGGCCCAGCGGATCGGTTCGAGGTCTGCGGGCGCGGGGCGGGTTCGAGGTCGATCTCGACTGGCACGACGGGAAGCTGACATCGGCGGTCATCCGCAGCACGGCAGGCAAGACGTGTTTGGTACGCTACGGCGAACAAAGAGCGGTGCTGCAGACAAAACCGGGCCAGGCCGCTCGCGTGCGGGACATGCTTGGAGTTGGGGCGGACGCGGACGCTCGAAGCAATCAGGAGCCATGACTGGTATTCAGCTGGCGGGATGATGCATTATGGGACTGGTGACGCTGGACTTTCTCAACTCGCAACTGCATTTGGCCGAGCAGCTTTGCGACGGAAGGGAAACCATGTTCGAGCCGCAGGACTTGCCCGGCCGTTATGGCCGAGTCGTCAAGGCGTTGGACGATCTGCTGGAGGCCACCGGCTGCGAGTCCGTCGTGGGCGGCGGATGGGCGGTGTGGCGGCACGGCTATGTGGGACGCGTGACGCGGGACATCGACATCGTCCTGCCGGCCGCGTCGGTGGATGAGTTTCTGCGGGCAGCGAGTGTTGCCGGTTTCCAAGTTCTGCCGGTTCCGGCGGGACGCTGGCCCAAACTGCTGCATCGCGACACGGGGGTGGACGTTGACATCCTGCCGGAAGGTCAACGCCCCGGAACGCCTTCCCGGCCCGCGCCTACCACGATTCCACACCCCAGCCGCATCGGCGCGTCGGGGACGGTCCTCCGATATGTCCGCTTGCCGCCCCTGATCGAACTCAAACTCGCCGCCGGGCGGACGCAGGATCTCGCCGACGTGATCGAGTTGATTCAGGCAAACCCGGACCAGATCGCCGCGATTCGAGAACATCTTACGCACGTCCACATGGATTACGTGTCCGACTTCGACCGTTTGGTCGAGCGGGCGCGCGAAGAAGCCGATTCAACCGCGTGACGTGTTTGCTGCCAGCACCGTTTCCAGGCAGTTTTCGCGCGACATCCCGATCCGCTCGAAGGCCGAAGTACGCGGCGCGGCTTCCGGCGTCTCCGCCATCCCGGCTGGCACAGGGTTCAGGTCTACGTACACGCTGCACGCCAGGATCGCCGCCTCGTCCAGCAGTTTCTGGCACTTGAATCATCTCGTCGCGGCATCCGCCGCCCTGGAGCGCGCTTCGGCCTGGCGTCGGATTTCCGCTTGCGCTTCCTTCAACCGCTCCGGCCACACGAACCTGGGGGCCTGCGTGGGATCGTAGCCTGCCAGGTGGCCGGCCAAGCGGGCGGCGGGCTTGGTATAGACCAGCTTCGTGTCGCCGAAGACTTCCCGGCAGATCGCAGCCAGGCCGGGATCGTATTCCTGCAACTCCACTCGCGTGTTCACGTGATTGTGGTCGTGGTCGTTCTCGCGATTGTTGTCGAACCACGACTGGACGCCCTCGGCGAAGTACTCGTGATGATTGACCGAGGCGTACTTGCCTTGCCACAGCCCGGCTTGCATGGCATGGCCGTAGGTCTGGCGGAGCCGCGCGTCGAACGTGGGATCGACGTTCACCAAGCCGCGCAGGTGCATGTTGTGTGCGAACTCGTGGATCAAGATGCACTCGGCGGCAAACGGATCGCCCGGATAAGCCAACAGATTCTCCTCGGCGCAGGAGCAATACGGGTCCGTCTCGCTGCCGCCCGTGCCGCGGGCGCGGGCGTCCCAGTAATCCTGGGCCGAGAATTGCTCGAAGCCCTTCGCCGCCTCCTGTCGCGAGAACTCCGGCAGGTCGGTGGTGAACTCGCTGTAGCCCAAAATGCACATCCGCGAACCGCTGGCGATCATGGCCCGACGCACGTCGTCGCGATGGGCCAGCAGTTGGTTCACAAGGAACGCGGCTTCCTTCAGCGCGTAATCGTTCACGCGCGCGGAGGCTACGATCGGGTAGCCGCCGGCGCTGATGAACTTGGCGTAGAACGGCGGCACACCCAGTTCGGCCGGCGGCGCCGTCACCTCGCCGTCCACAACCTTGCTGTGCGAAGCGGCGGCGCGGCTCGGAGCGTCTTTGGCCGCAGGCTGGAATCGAAATGCCTGGACGCTGACCGTCGAGGTCACGGTCGCCTCCGCGCCGTCCTCGCGGCCGACGACGAGAAAGCGGTGGCCCAGCGTGGTGCTGATGACCTGGTCGCTGCCTGGCGTCACGGTGCCGGATGGCCGGCGCGGGCCGTCGGACGGCTGCCAAAAGATGTCCACCGCCTGCGAACTGCCGTTGATGATCCGCAGTTGCGGGCGTCTGATCTTCGTCCGCTGCGGTCCCGCTTGGTCGTTCTTCTCGGACATCAGCGGCTGATACGGACGTCCTGGGATCAATCGCTTCCCATCGGAAAAGCCTTCGGTCCGCTTGGCCAGCCGCTGGACGAGCCGCATGCGCCAGGATGCTACCAGTTCCTGCTGAGACGCGTCCCGGCTGAGATCGTGCTTCTCCTGCGGGTCGGCTTCCAGATCGAACAGGTGCTCCGTCCCGTTGCTCGGCCGCCAGATGTACTTGTAGCGGCCGTCGGTCAAGGCGTGGAAGGCCTGTGCCTGGCCGTAACAGGGGGCATGTTCAAAGTGCAGCCACTCGCGAAGATTCTCTTGCCGGCCGCGGAGCACAGGCAGCAGGCTGACGCCGTCGACCGCGTCGGGGCGCTGAGCACCTGCCAACTGGACCAGCGTCGGCAGCAGATCTTCGAGACAGACCGGGCGGGTGCAGCGTGCGCCGCGCTGGAAGCCCAGTTCGGGCGAACCCGTGATGATGAAGGGGATATTGGCCGAGCCCTCGAAGGGTTCGCATTTGCGGAAGTATCCGTGATCGCCCAGCATCTCACCATGATCTGCGGTGAAAATGACGACCCACGGGCGTCCCGCGGCCCGGCTCCGCGCCTGGAACGACTCGATCAAGGGCCGCACTTCGCGGTCCAGCTGTTGGATCAGGCCGAAGTAACCGGCCTGAGCGCGACGCAACGTGTCCCCCTGCAGCCGCACTTGGTGCGCATCGCCCTTGACGTGGTCGGCATCGGGCAGGACGTCCCAGTCCACCCAATCGCCTCGTGGCGGCATCGTCGGGAGGTTCTGGGCGAGGAGTGCCTCGAAGTCTTGTTTCGGCGGCATGAGCGGCGGATGGGGAGCATAGAAGGAGGCCGTCAGGAACAGGGATTGGCCGGCCGGTGTCGTGTCCACGATCCGGCGCGACTCGCGCACGATCCAGGCGGTCGGGTGCAGATCGTCCGCGTGCGGCCACGGGGCGGCCCGCCAGCCGTTGTTGGTCAATCCCAGGTCGGCGACGAGCTTGCGAATGCCATTGGTCTCGGGCGCGGCCCTTTTCAGGAACTTGTCGTAGGTATCGTCCCCCACGTATGTCGAGCCAGGGATCTCTTGTTGGTAGCCGAGATCGGAACCCGGCAGTTGGTGCATGTTCCGCCCCACCAGGACCGTGGCGTAGCCGGCGTCCCGCAGCAGGGCCGGCAGCGTCGGCACCGTGATCTTCTTGTGCTTGTAGCCGACCACGCCGCTGGTCTGCGGGAATTGACCGGTCAACAAGGCGAATCGCGCCGGGATGCACGAAGGAACGGTGGTGTAAGCGCGGCGAAAGAGCGTGCCTTCCTTGGCCAGCGCATCCAGACACGGAGTGCGCACCACCGGATGTCCCAGCACGGAGAGGCAATCTCCGCGCCACTGATCCGGCATGATGAACAGGATATCCGGCTTGCCCGTCTCGGCAGCGTGGGCCGGCAGCGTGCCGGTGATGAGCAGACCACAAACGATCGCAGAGATTCTTGCCATTGGATTTCTCCTTGCGAGATGACCCTAAGCTGCGTTCGAGAAACAACCGTCCAGTGTTTCCTGCAGATCATCACACGGAGTGTGATGGCTACTTTGACCCCGTTCGGCGCGGGTCTCTGACCCCGCCGAAACCGCCGACCGAAGGTCTCCGATTTCGGTTTTGTTAGCGGTTCTAAGCTGGAAACCGCCACGGCGCTCGCATCGGCCGGCTGAGCATCCGGTTGGCTTCCTCGTCGTTGTCGAACTGTTCCCGCTCCGGGTCCCAGCTCAACTTTCGCTTCAACAGCATGGCGATATTGCCCAGGTGGCACACACTCGCCGTGCGGTGGCCGATTTCCACGGGGCTGATGGGCTCAGCCCGTGTCTTTACCGCCTGCACAAAGTTGCGCACCTGATCGCGGACGTATTCCCCGTACACGTCCTCGGTGCGATCCGGATTGCTGCGGGGAAGATGGATTTCGTTGGGGCCGATTACGGTGGTTTTGAGCGATTCCGGCGAAGTCTTCAATCCGCCGAAGCCGAATTGGACCCAGCCCTCGGTGCCCTCGAACCGCGCGCCCATCCGGGGGTCGCGAGTCTCGCAGATCAATTCCACGCCAGTGGCGTACCGAGCCCGGAAATGGACCTTCAAGGCCGTGCTGTAGAGGCTTCCTTTGGGCGGCCATTCGGACGCGAGGTCCTCGAATTCGACCGGACCGGTGTGGTCCATGTCCAAGCCCCATTGAGCGATGTCGAGGCTGTGCGCGCCGAAGTTGGTGGTCTGACCGCCCGAGTAGTCCAGGTTGAAACGAAAACGGTACAGGCAGCGGCCTTCGTGATAGGGGGCCTGCGGGGCAGGGCCGAGCCAGAAATCGTAATCGAAGCCGTCGGGAACCGGCATCGGCTTCCAGCCGGGACCGGGATCCACGGCGTTCTGCGGCGCGATGAACGCCAGCACGCGCTGCACCTGGCCGATGCGGCCGTTGCGCACCAGTTCGCAAGCCAGACGATTGTGTGGGCTGGAGCGGAACTGGCTGCCGGTCTGGAGGATTCGCCCATGCTTGCGGACGGCCGCGATCATCTTCTGGCCCTGGCCGATCGTCAGCGACAACGGCTTTTCGCAGTAGATGTCCTTGCCTGCCTCGGCGGCCATGACCGTGATCAGGCCGTGCCAGTGATCGGGCACCACCACCACGACGGCGTCGACGTCGTGGCGGCCCAGAAGCTCGCGGAAGTCCTGGTACGCCGCGCAGCCTTGGTAGGTCCCGGACGTGGTCTTCCGGGCGTAATGCTCGTTCACGACTTTCTGGACCGGTTCGCGTCCCAGAAACTGTTCCGGGGTGAGATAGCCGTGGCTGGCCCGGTTCACGTCGCACACGGCCACCACCTGAACGTCGTCCTGGGCCAGCAGGGCGGGCAGGTCGACGGTGCTCTGATTGCCGCAGCCGATCAGGCCCACGTTGATCCGATTGCTGGGGGCATGGGCCCCGAAGACGGAACTGGGCACCACTCGCGGAACCCCGATGAAAGCCGCCAGCGCTGCGGCCTGTCGGAGGAATCGGCGCCGGCCGGTCCAGCGCTGTGATTGTCCGTCGGAAGAAGGTTTCATGTTCGTAGTCCCCCATCTGAACGCGGCCGAGCCGCAAGCGATCTGAAATCTCAAATCCGAAATGTCAAATCCGAAATGTCAAATCCGAAATCCGAAATCTCAAATCTGAAATCTCAAATTTGAAATCCCAAATCCGAAATCTCGCATCCGAAATCTCAAATCTCAAATCTGAAATGCAGCCCTCACCCCCGGCCCCTCTCCCAAAGGGCGAGGGGAGTTTTGCTCGGGCCTCTACCCCGCGCAGATCGCCACCTCGGCCATGCGGCCTTCGAAGTTGGCGAAATTGTCGCAGCGGCCGCCGACGAAAACGTCCCGGTTGCCGGCCGACCGCGTCACCGAGACCGTGCCTGTGAGGATCGGCTGACCCTCGCCGTTCAAGAACACGCTGACCTGTTCGCCGCGGCGGATCAGACGGACGTAGTTCCATGTCTTGGGTTCGATGACCGGGCCACCGCTGAGCGATTCGTCCCGCTCATTACCGTTGAAAAAGAACAGCCGTCCAGCACCGTCTTTTCCCGCGTCTGTGCCGCCGATGCCCAGGTGGTCGCCGGGGCATTTGTCGGCGCCGTCGGGCCCCAGCGAGAACAGGTAGCCGGTCACGCTGCGGTTGTCGTTGGGCAAGCCGTTCCAGAACCAGAACTCGACCCAGTAATCTTGCCCCAGATCGAGCTGGGCTTTCATTCTTCCGCCCGCGAACTGGACGGCCCGCGGCGGTTCGTCGCCGACCCGCAGATCGTCGCGGTCGGGGCCGTCCAGGTACAAGGCGTAGCCCGTTTCGTACGTGCCGTGGCGGCCGTGGCCGGAATCGTCCCACGCACGATGGCCTTCGATTTCCCCCAGCCGCCAATAGGCCAGCGGCTTTTGGGCCAGGATTCGCGCGGCGGCCGGGCCTTGCGACAGCACGATCTTGCGGCGCGGCCGGCCCGTCACCTCTTCGAACATCTCCAGCAACTGATTAACCATGATCGTTTCAATGTCGTCCTGGGTCGCCGTGTGCCGGGCGGGCCAGGTGTTGTAGCCGCCCAGCGGACGCACTTCGGGCGGCGGAATGTAACCGATCGAACCGTTGGCCAGTTCGATGTTGAACATCTGTCCCAGCGGGCATTGCCGCTTGAGCTTGAGGCCGGTGATGGCGTAGACCTCGGCCGGCAAGGCGGCGATGCCCAGGTCCCCGATCCGAATGACCTGCAGCTTCCGCTCCGCCTCGTGCATGTCCCTCAGTTGCACGATCTCCCGCGCATAGACCTCGGGCCGGGTCTGCGGATCGCGGCCGTTCATTTCGGCCATCATCTTGTCCGCCCAGGCCTGGGCCTCGGCGTCCGGCTGGACCAGCTTGATGTTCAGCCGACGCTCGGCCATCGCCAGCGGCACCGACTCGTGAAACTTGATCCGCTGGTAGGCCCGCAAAGCGGCCTCGGCCACCGCCGTCGCGTACTGCTGGCGCGAGATCGACTTGGCCGGATTCGCGTAGTCCTGCCATTGCTGGTCGCCGCTGGTGCCGTGCGACATCATGGCGATGAACGAATCGTCTCCCGCCGCCAGCCGTTCGGAAACGATCCGCACAAAGTCGCCGTAGTAGTCGGCCGAAATCGGCTCGGCGCCAAAGTAGTGCATCGAGTAGTTCGCCAGCAGGGCGATCGGCTTGCCGTCGGGAGTCTGCACCGCCAGGACGGAAACCTGGGGGTCGGAGGGGCCGCACGGACCGATGAACTGCGGGTTCTGGTAGCCCGGATGCATCATCGCCCGGACGTTCCGCCGGCCCAGGGGATCGACGTCCAGGCAATCGGGGCGACGGATAAACACCCGGCAATGCGTTCCTTCCGGATAGTCCTCGGCGGACCAGCCGACCCGGGCCGGCCGCAAGTTGCCGGCCGCCCGCTCGATGCACTCGACCAGCTTGCCGGGCACGAATTCCCAGTACGCGGGATCGGCCTTGGTGCCCAACGCACTCAGCAGCGACCCGCCCGAATGCGTGTGCGTGGCCGAGATCAGCATGCGATCGGTGGGGATGCCGGTCGTCTTGGCCGCGGCGGCTTTCACCCTTTCCTGCATTTCCCAAGGGATCTCAATCGTATCAGCGACCAGGATCAACAGTCGCTGCGCGCCGTCATCGAGCACCAGGCAACGCGCGTGCAACGGGTCGTGGACCTTGCCGGCCGACCGGCTCAAGAAGCCGCCGCAGACCAGCACGGGGAACTTCTGCGGCGTGATGTCCACCTGAGCCGTGCCCGCGCGAAGCCGGTTGCCGCCAGTCGTCTCGGCGGCCCTGACGACCGCTGCGGGTGCGATGGCACCCAGGCATGCCAAGGACGCTACGGACGTTTGACGAAGGAACTCCCGGCGGTCAGACAGCTGATTCATGATCGCACTCCTGGTGTAAGTTCGGCCCGTGGGGATTTGTACTCGTGCGTCAAGTCCTTCCCGTTTGCCCCCCGCGAGTGAAGCCAGATCCCCGATCGTGGGCCATTGACGACTCGTAGAAACTCCCTGAAAATCTACCCGCTCTGGTTGAAGATTTCCAGACTCGCTTGTTGCTCTCGACTCGTTGCGGTACACTGGAGTCTTGAGTCAGGGCAAGTCAGCCCGCGGCGCAAACGGTCGCTACGAAAGCTGATTTTGTTCTACAGCCACGTTCTTGTCGAGAGTTGCATGACAGCTGAGAATTTTGAACGAGTACTTGACGCATTGGCACAGAGGACGCCGTTTCGGGTGTTTACCGTCGAACTAGTCGGGGGCCGGCGATTCGAGGTCGACCACCCAAGGGCCTTGGTGGTGCGCGACGGTGTCGCCGTGTTCATCGCTCCTGGGGGCGTGCCAATTTGGTTCGATCACGAGAGCGTGACTCAGTTCGTCGGTGCGTCTGCCAGCACGCCAGTCTAGGCGGAGGCGGTGTACCACCGCCAACCGCGTACGAACCCCCTCGATTCCTTGCAGAACTTGCCCTGCCCGACCGTCAACACGGCTGTTTGCCGGCGATTGTCCAGACCGTCGAGGCACTCGCCATCCATCCAATCTATCCACACAAAGGGAACCCATGTCAGATCAGATCCCCAGTTCGAAGTTGGACGCCATTTTCAAACCCTCTTCGGTCGCCGTGGTGGGAGCCTCGACGCGAGCCGGCACGGTGGGCAATGACATTTTCCGCAATCTGCTGTTCAACGAGTTTCACGGCTCCGTCTATCCGATCAACCCGAAGGCCAGCAACGTGCTGGGGGTCCACTGCTATCCGGACCTGCTGAGCGTTCCGGGGCCGGTGGACTTGGCCGTCTTGATCGTGCCCGCGGCTGCAATTCTGGACGTCGTGGATCAGGCCAGGGAAAAGAAGGTCCAAGCGATGGTCGTGATCTCGGCCGGATTCAAGGAAGTTGGAGCCAAGGGTGCCGAGCTGGAAAAACAGCTGCAGCAAAAGGTGCGGGCGGCTGGCATCCCGTTGATCGGCCCCAACTGCCTGGGGGTGATCAACACCGACCCCGCCGTCTGCATGAATGCCGCTTTCGGCCGCAAGATGCCGGGACCTGGCAACCTGGCGTTCCTGTCGCAGAGCGGCGCTTTGTGTACCTCGGTGCTGGACTACGCCGAAGAACGGCACATGGGCTTCAGCAAATTCATCAGCTTTGGCAACAAGGCCGACGTCAATGAAATCGACTTGCTCGAGTACCTGGCCAACGACCCCACGACCGATGTCATCGCCATGTACCTGGAAGACATTTCCGACGGCCGCCGCTTCATCGAGACCGTGCGCAAGATCTTCTGGGAGACGCACAAGCCGATGCTGTGCCTCAAGTCGGGGCGGACGCCCGAGGGCGCCAAGGCCGTCAGCAGTCACACCGGGTCCTTGGCCGGTTCCGACTCGGTGTACGATGCCCTGCTGGTGCAGAGCGGCGTGCAGCGGGTGGACACGATTGCCGAGTTGTTCGACTCGGCGGCGCTGTACTGCACGCAACCCCTGCCGCGCGGTGGGCGTGTGGCGATCATCACCAACGCCGGCGGTCCCGGCATCATGGCGACCGACTCGGCCGTCCGGTTTGGACTGAAATTGGCGGAACTCAGCCCAGCGACCCAGGAGAAGCTCAAGGCCTCGCTGCCCTCGACGGCCTCCCTGCGGAACCCGATCGACGTGATCGGAGACGCCCGCGCGGATCGCTACCGGTCGGCGGTGCGGACCGTGTTGGAAGACGAAAACGTGGATATGGGCATGGTCATTCTGACGCCGCAGTCGATGACCGACATCGAGGACACGGCGGCGGTCGTGCCGGATGCCGTGCGGGGCATCAAGAAGCCGGTGGTCTGCTCGTTCATGGGCGCCAAGGACGTGGCTCCGGGCGTCGCCATTCTGCGCAGGGCGGGCGTTCCCAATTACCCCTTTCCCGAAGACGCCATCCGCAGTCTGGCCGCGGCCGAGCGCCTGGTGGCTCTGCACGAAATTCCCCGCCGCGAGATGCACGTCTTTAACGATCTGGACGTCGAGAAGGCCAAAGGGCTGATCGCCGCGGCGCTGGACGGCCAGGACAAACGCTACCTGACCCAGTCCGAGTGCCGGCCGCTGCTGGAATGTTACCGGCTGCCGCTGTTGCGCAGTGCGATTGCCGGGACGGCAGAGGAAGCCGCGCAGATCGCCGGCTCGTTCGGCACGCCCGTCGTGATGAAGGTGATGTCGGCCGACGTGGTCCACAAGTTCGACGCGGGCGGCGTGCTGTTGAACATCCACGGAGCTGAAGAGGCCCAGGC